>LBJMR02800__coassemble_1359_pt1 | contig 11750 bp, 20 predicted proteins | sample LBJMR02800__metabat2_low_PE_006 | metagenome-assembled genome bin LBJMR02800 | reverse complement strand
AAGGTCACCCTGCGGGGCGACAAGATGTGGGAGTTCCTGGACCGCCTGTTCAACGTGGCCCTGCCCCGCGTCCGTGACTTCCACGGCATCAACCCCAACTCCTTTGACGGCCGCGGCAACTACGCCCTGGGCATCAAGGAGCAGCTGATCTTCCCCGAGATCGAGTACGACAAGATCGACAAGATCCGCGGCATGGACGTGGTCATCTGCACTACCGCCAACACCGACGAGGAGGCCAAGGAGCTGCTCACCCTGGTGGGCGCCCCCTTCGCCACCACCGGGAACCATTAAGGAGGAGAGAACGCAATGGCTAAGAAGTCTATGATCCTCAAGCAGCAGAGAGCCCCCAAGTTCTCTACCCGCCGCTACAACCGCTGCAAGATCTGCGGCCGTCCCCACGCCTACCTGCGGGACTACGGCATCTGCCGTATCTGCTTCCGCGAGCTGGCCTATAAGGGCCAGATCCCCGGCGTCAAGAAGGCGTCCTGGTAAAATGGTATGAAACGCGAGATCGGGATACGGAATTGGGCTTGCCCGGTTCCGCACTCCTGATTTCGTCGTTCCATAAAGCCCCAGCCGGCGGACAATAGGTCGAAGTTGCCTAGCTCCGATACCTTGCCGCCGATACGGACCTGAAGCGTCCGTAATTCTAATAGGAGGTAACACTCATGCACATCACCGACCCCATCGCGGATATGCTCACCCGTATCCGCAACGCCAGCAGTGCCAAGCATGACACTGTGGACGTGCCTGCGTCCAACATGAAGAAGGCCATTGCGCAGATCCTTCTGGACGAGGGCTATATCAAGAACTTCCAGCTCATCGAGGACGGCACCCAGGGCGTGATCCGCATCAGCCTGAAGTACCTGCCCGGTAAGGAGCAGGTCATCAAGGGCCTGCGCCGCGTCAGCAAGCCCGGCCTGCGGGTGTATGCCGGCGCCGAGGAGCTGCCCCGGGTCCTCAAGGGCCTGGGTATCGCCATCGTGTCCACTTCCAAGGGCGTCATGACCGACAAGGCTGCCCGCGCGCAGCATGTCGGCGGCGAAGTCCTTGCATTCGTTTGGTAAGGAGGAGCATCGAATATGTCGAGAATCGGAAGAGCCCCCATCGATCTCCCCGCCGGCGTTGAAGTGAAGATCGAGAGCGGCAACTTTGTGACTGTGAAGGGCCCCAAGGGCACCCTGAGCCAGCAGCTGAGCGGCGCCATGACCATTACCCAGGAGGGTAACGTCATCCATGTGACCCGCCCCAACGACCTCAAGGAGAACCGTGCGCTCCACGGCCTGACCCGCACCCTGCTGCACAACATGGTGGTGGGCGTGACCGAGGGCTTCAAGAAGGAGCTGGACGTCAACGGCGTGGGCTACCGTGTGGCCAAGGAGGGCAAGAAGCTGGTCATGAACCTGGGCTTCTCCCATCAGGTGTTCGTGGATGAGCCCGAAGGGATCACCATCGAAGTGCCCAACCCCAACCACATCGTCATCAGCGGCTGCAACAAGCAGCAGGTGGGCCAGTTTGCCGCCGAAGTGAGAGAGAAACGTCCGCCTGAGCCTTATAAGGGCAAGGGCATCAAGTATACTGACGAGGTCATCCGCCGCAAGGAAGGCAAGACCGGCGTCAAGAAGAAATAAGGAGGTGTGCCTAAATGATTAAAAGACCTGATACCAAGTCTCAGCGGCTGCGCCGCCACAAGCGCGTGCGTGGAAAGATCGCCGGCACGCCCGAGCGTCCCCGCCTCAACGTGTTCCGCAGCGAGACCAACATCTACGCTCAGATCATCGACGATGTCGCCGGCGTGACCCTGGTCTCCGCTTCCTCCCTGGACAAGGACTTCCCCGCCAAGGGCAAGGGTGGCAACATCGCCGCCGCCACCGAGGTGGGCAAGATCCTGGCCCAGCGTGCCAAGGCCAAGGGTATCGAGTGCGTGGTCTTCGACCGCGGCGGCTACCTGTATCACGGCCGCGTGAAGGCTCTGGCCGAGGGCGCCCGTGAGGGCGGCCTGCAATTCTAAGGGAGGAGGAGACGAACATGCCTAGATTCGAGAGAGAACAGAGCGAGTACAACGAGAAGCTCGTGGCCCTCAACCGCGTCTCCAAGACCGTCAAGGGCGGCCGCGTGATGAAGTTCGCCGCCCTCATGGTGGTCGGCGACGAGAAGGGCCGCGTGGGCTTCGGCACCGGCAAGGCCGCCGAGGTCCCCGAGGCCATCCGCAAGGGCATCGAGGATGCCAAGAAGAACATGACCACCGTGACCCTGTCCGGCACCACCATCCCCCATGAGATCATCGGGGAAGCCGGCGCTGGCCGGGTCCTGCTCAAGCCCGCCGCCCCCGGTACCGGCATCATCGCCGGCGGCCCGGTCCGTGCGGTGATGGAGGCCGCGGGCATCCGCGACATCCGCGCCAAGTGCCTGCGCTCCAACAACCCCCAGAACGTGGTGGCCGCCACCTTCCAGGGCCTGAAGTCCCTGCGTGGTCCTGAGGAGGTCGCCCGTACCCGGGGCAAGAGCGTGGAAGAGATCGTAGGTTAAGGAGGGCCGTTAACATGGCTAAGTTGAACATCAAGCTGGTCAAGAGCCTCAACGGCCGCATCGCCAAGCACAAGGCGACTGCCGAGGCCCTGGGCCTGCGCAAGATCGGCGATACCACCGTACAGCCTGACAACGAGGCGACCCGGGGCAAGATCGCCCACATCGGCTACCTGCTCCAGGTCACCGAGGAACAGTAAGGAGGTGCGCGAAATGAATCTGCATGAACTTTCCCCCGCCGCCGGTTCCAACCCCAAGGCCTACCGTAAGGGCCGCGGCAACGGTTCCGGCAACGGCAAGACCGGCGGCCGCGGTCAGAAGGGCCAGAAGGCCCGCAGCGGCGGCGGCGTGCGCGTGGGCTTCGAGGGCGGCCAGATGCCTCTGGCCCGTCGTATCCCCAAGCGTGGCTTCCACAACATCTTCGCCGAGCCCCTGGAGGCCATCAACGTCTCCGCGCTCAACAAGTTTGAGGACGGCGCTACCGTCAACGTCTGCGACCTGCTGGAAAAGGGTATCCTCTCCAAGTGCCGGTACGGCGTGAAAGTGCTGGGCAACGGTGACCTCACCAAGAAGCTCACCGTCCGGGCCTCTGCTTTTTCCGCCAGCGCCAAGGAGAAGATCGAAAAGGCGGGCGGGAAGGCCGAGGTGGTCTAAGTGATTAAGACCATCCGCAACGCCTGGGCTATCCCCGACCTGCGCAAGAAGATCCTCTTCACCATCTTTGCCCTGCTGATCTTCCGGCTGGGCAGCGTGGTGCCCGTACCCTATGTGAACACCGACATGCTGGGCACCTATCTCACCAGCATGTCCGGCAGCATCCTGGGCCTCATCGGCGCCATGAACGGCTCCGCCTTCTCGGTGGCCGCCGTGTTCGCCCTGGGCGTGCAGCCCTATATCAACAGCTCCATCATCATCCAGCTGCTCACTGTGGCCATCCCGGCCCTGGAGCGGCTGCAGAAGGACGGGGGCGAAGAGGGCCGCAAGAAGATCGCCGCCATCACCCGGTATGTCACCGTGGCCATCGCCCTGCTCCAGGGCTTCGGCTACTTCACTCTCATCAACTCCAACGGCATCCTGGAGAGCGGCGTGAACACCGTCCTGGCCGGTGTGGTTATCATCATCAGCCTCACCGCCGGCTCTGCCTTCGTCATGTGGCTGGGTGAGCAGATCACCGAGTTCGGCATCGGCAACGGCATCTCCATCATCCTCTTCGCCGGCATCCTCTCCCGGGTGCCCATGGCGGTGCTCTCCATGACCGCTATGCCCTGGTGGATCTGGCCCCTGGTGGTGGTGGGCACTCTGCTGCTCATCGTGTTCATCGTCTTCATCAGCGACTCCGAGCGCCGCATCCCGGTGCAGTACGCCAAGCGCGTGGTGGGCCGGAAGATGTACGGCGGTCAGTCCAGCCACATCCCCATGAAGGTGAACATGTCCGGCGTCATGCCCATCATCTTCGCCCAGGCCATTGCCTCCATCCCCGCCACCATCTGCGCCTTCGCCGGCGTTCGGGCCGGGGACGAGGGCTTCTGGGGTGCGTTCCTGGAGGTCTTTGACGCCAACGGCCTCATCTACGCCATCGTCTATTTCCTGCTCATCCTGGGCTTCAGCTACTTCTATGCCAGCATGAGCTTCAGCCCCGTTGAGGTGGCCAACAACCTCAAGAAGAACGGCGGCTTCGTGCCCGGCTTCCGGCCCGGCAAGCCCACCGCCGACTTCATCAAGCGGGTGCTCAGCAAGATCACTCTTTTCGGCGCCATCTATCTGTCCATCATCGCACTGCTGCCCATCATCACCGCCAACATCATTGACCTGGCCAGTGGCACCACCATGGGCCAGAGCCTGGCCATCGGCGGCACCAGCGTGATCATCGTGGTGGGCGTTGCTCTGGAGACCGCCAAGGCTCTGGAGGCCCAGATGATGATGCGCCACTACAAAGGCTTCCTGGAGTAATCAGACCGGAGGGATCAGGGTTATGAAACTGGTTTTGTTAGGCGCCCCTGGCGCCGGCAAAGGCACCCAGGCCGAGATCTTGAGCCGCAGCCTGGGAATCCCCACTATTTCCACAGGCAATATTCTCCGCGCCGCCGTGAAAAACGGCACTGAAGTGGGCCTGCGGGCCAAGTCCTATATGGACGCTGGCAAGCTGGTCCCTGATGAGGTCATCCTGGACGTGGTCCAGGAGCGACTCGCCCAGAGCGACTGCGCCAAGGGTTATATCCTGGACGGGGTGCCCCGCACCATCGCCCAGGCTGAGGCCCTGGAGCAGCGGGGCATTGAGTTTGACCATGTGGTCTCTCTGGAGATCACCGACGAGGAGATCGTCCGCCGCATGAGCGGACGCCGGGTGTGCACCCGGTGCGGCGCGCCCTATCACCTGACCGCCAATCCCCCCAAGACTGCCGGAGTCTGCGACTCCTGCGGCGGGGAGCTGGAGCAGCGTAAGGACGATAAGGCGGAGACTGTGCTCAGCCGTCTGGAGGTCTATCACCAGGAGACTGAACCCCTCAAGGAGTTTTACGCCAAGCGCGGCAAGCTGGACTCCGTCCCCGGCAACATGGGGACCATCGAGGAGACCACCAAAGCCATCATGAACATCCTGGGAGAATAATATGGAGCTGATTTCCATCAAATCTCCCCGGGAGATTGAGCAGATGCGCAAGGCCTGCCGGCTCACTGCCGCCGCCCGGTCCCTGGCCGGGCGGATGGTGCGGCCCGGTGTCACCACCCTGGAGATCGACACCGCCGTGCGCAAGTTCATCGAGAGCCACGGCGCCAAGCCGTCCTTCCTGGGCTACGGGGGCTTCCCCGGTTCGGCGTGCATCTCGGTCAATGAGGTGGTCATCCACGGCATCCCGGACCACCGGGTGCTCAAGGAGGGCGACATCGTCAGCGTGGACGTGGGGGCCTTCCTGGAGGGCTTCCACGGCGACTGCGCCGCCACCTTTCCCTGCGGAGAGGTGAGCGGTGAGGCCCGGGACCTGATCGCCGTTACCGAGGAGAGCTTCTGGGAGGGGATGAAATATGCCCATCCCGGCTGCCGTATCTCGGACATCGGCCATGCCGTGCAGCAGTATGTGGAGGCACGGGGGTGCAGCGTGGTACGGGACTTTGTGGGCCACGGCGTGGGCCACAAGCTCCACGAGCCCCCCGAAGTGCCCAACTACGGCGCCGCCGGCCACGGCGCCCGGCTCCAGCCGGGCATGACCCTGGCGGTGGAGCCCATGGTGTGCGCGGGACACTGGGAGGTCCGGGTCCTGAAGGACAAGTGGACCACCGTCACCGCCGACGGCTCCCTGGCCGCCCACTACGAAAACAGCATCCTCATCACCGACGGTGAGCCCGAGATCCTCACCGTGGACGACGGCAGCTTCTGATGGCGCCGGCGCGGGGATGGATCGTCCGGTCTCTGGCCGGACATGACAAGGGGATGCTGCTGTGCGTGCTGGAGGAGCGGGAGGGCGACCTTCTGCTCTGCGACGGCGCGCGCCGCAAAATCGCGGCACCCAAGCGGAAGAAGATCCGCCATGTGGCGGTGGAGGACGCCGGGGCGTTCCGCCATCCGGCGCTGGGGCGCCTGCGCCTGGGGGAGGAGATCTCCGACCGGGCGCTGCGGCAGGCTCTGGCCGCCTTCCGGGACAGCCGGAAGGGGAGCGAGCTTCACACGACGTAACGGTCAAGGAGGTAATCACGCTTGGCGAAAGACGATATGATCGAGCTGGAGGGCGTTGTCACTGAGGCGCTGCCCAACACCACGTTCCACGTGGACATCGGCAACGGCCACATCATTCTGGCTCACATTTCCGGCAAACTTCGCATGAATTTCATCCGGATCCTGCCCGGCGACAAGGTGACGGTTCAGATGTCGCCTTATGATCTGACCCGGGGCCGGATCACCTGGAGGACCAAGTAAGTATTCACGACCGGCAGGGGAGAGCCTTGCCTGTCCCCATGTCGGGGCCGTCAGGCATTCAAGGAGGTATTATCATGAAAGTAAGACCGTCCGTGAAGCCCATGTGCGAGAAGTGCAAGATCATCAAGCGCAAGGGCAAAGTCATGGTCATTTGCGAGAATCCCAAGCATAAACAGAGACAAGGTTAAGAGGAGGCGCTGAAGAATATGGCACGTATTGCCGGCATTGATTTGCCCAAGGATAAGCGGATCGAGATCGGTCTGACTTATATCTATGGAATCGGGCGCACCAGCGCCAACAAGATCCTCAAGGAGGTCGGCATCAACCCCGACACCCGGGTGAAGGATCTGACCGAGGCCGACGAGGCCGCTCTCCGTGAGCACATCACCCACAACTACACCGTGGAGGGTGATCTGCGCCGGGATGTCGCAATGGATATCAAGCGGCTGACCGAGATCGGCTGCTACCGCGGCGTGCGTCACCGCAAGGGCCTGCCCGTGCGGGGCCAGCACACCAAGAACAACGCCCGGACCCGCAAGGGCCCCAAGCGTACTGTGGCCAACAAGAAGAAGTAAGGAGGGATAACACATGGCTGCGAATACTGCCAAGGGCAAGAAAGTGGTGCGCAAGCGCCGCGAGCGTAAGAACATCGAGAAGGGCCAGGTGCATATCCGCTCTTCCTTCAACAACACCATGGTCACTGTGACCGACATGGGCGGCAACGCCCTGTCCTGGGCCTCCTCCGGCGGCCTGGGCTTCCGCGGTTCCCGTAAGTCCACCCCCTTCGCCGCTCAGACCGCCGCCGAGACTGCCGCCAAGGCTGCCATGGAGCACGGCCTGAAGACCGTCGAGGTCTACGTGAAGGGTCCTGGCGCCGGCCGTGAGGCCGCCATCCGGGCGCTCCAGGCCGTGGGCCTGGAGGTCACCCTCATCAAGGACGTGACCCCCATCCCCCACAATGGCTGCCGTCCGCCCAAGCGCCGCCGCGTGTAATAGTAAGGAGGAGTAAGAATATGGCAAGATATACCGGTGCGGTCTGCCGCCAGTGCCGCCGGGAGGGCCAGAAGCTCTTCCTGAAGGGCGACCGCTGCTACACTGACAAGTGCGCCATGGAGCGCCGTCCCTATGCCCCTGGCATGCACAACCAGGGCCGTTCCAAGAAGCTCTCCGAGTACGGCACTCAGCTGCGCGAGAAGCAGAAGGCCAAGCACTACTACGGCGTGCTGGAGAGCCAGTTCCGCAAGTACTATGAGATGGCCGCCTCCAAGAAGGGTGTCACCGGCGAGAACCTGCTGTCCATCCTGGAGACCCGTCTGGACAACGTGATCTACCGCCTGGGCTTCGCCATGAGCCGGCCCGAGGCCCGTCAGCTTCTCCGTCACGGTCACTTTACCGTCAACGGCAAGAAGGTGGACATCCCCTCCTATCTGGTCAAGCCCGGCGAGGTCATTGCCCTCAAGGAGGGAAGCCGCAGCCTGGACAAGTTCAAGGCTTCCCTGGAGGCCAACGGCTCCCGCCCCGTTCCCAAGTGGATCGACTTTGACCAGAACAACCTGGTGGCCACCGTCGTGGCACTCCCTGCCCGGGACGACATCGACCTGCCCATCGAGGAGCACCTGATCGTCGAGCTGTACTCCAAGTAAGAGTATATAGAGTATGTACCCGCGCTGCTCCGGGCACTGGCCCGGAGCGCGCAGGGATACCGTACCCTCGATTTATTGGTGAGCTGAACAACCGTGCGGCGGAGGCGCGATCCGCCGCAAGAAGGAGGGTAACATATGGTAGAAATTGAGAAGCCGCGCATTGAATGTCTGGAAAACCTCGAGGACAGCTCCTACGGCAAGTACGTCGTGGAGCCGCTGGAGCGGGGCTACGGCACCACTCTGGGTAACTCCCTGCGGCGGATCCTGCTGTCCTCCCTGCCGGGCACGGCGGTCACCTCCATCAAGATCGCCGGTGTCCAGCATGAGTTTTCCACCATCCCCGGCGTGAAGGAGGACGTGACTGAGATCGTCCTCAACGTCAAGGGAATCATCGCAAAGCTTCACTCGGAGGGCGTCAAGACGGTCTATATCGAGGCCAGCGGCGAGTGCGAGGTCACCGCCGGTGACATCAAGGCCGACGGCGAGGTGGAGATACTCAACCCGGACCTGCACATCGCCACCCTGGGGCCCGACGCCTCCCTGAACATGGAGCTCACGCTTTCCCATGGCCGGGGCTATGTCAGCGCCGACCGGAACAAGAGCGCCCAGCCCATCATCGGCGTCATCCCCGTGGACAGCGTCTACACTCCGGTGCGCAAGGTCAACTACACCGTGGCCAACACCCGTGTGGGCGATCTGACCGACTTTGACAAGCTGACCCTGGAAGTGTGGACCAACGGAGTCATCTCCGCCCGGGACGCGGTCAGCCTGGGCGCCCGCATCCTCTGCGACCACTTCCTCCTCTTCACCGATCTCAGCGAGACCATGGGCAGCGCGTCCACGGTGGTGGAGAAGACCGAAGCCCAGCGGGACAAGGTGCTGGAGCTGACCATCGAGGAGCTGGACCTGTCGGTCCGTTCCTTCAACTGCCTCAAGCGGGCCAACATCAACACGGTGGAGGATCTGATCTCCAAGACCGAGGACGAGATGATGAAGGTGCGCAACCTGGGCCGCAAGAGCCTGGAAGAGGTCATCAACAAGCTGGCCATGATGGGCCTGTCCCTGGCCAGCGAGGAGAACTGAGCACACGGTTCTCCCAAAGCGGAAGGCGGCTGTGGGCAAGTAACGTTCCCTCACAGCCGGCGAAGGCATGTCTTCGCCGCCCTGGGCGCTTTCCAGAGGGGGAAACCCCTCCAGGACGAATTTTGAGGATTTCGCTTGGTGCGAAATCGGAATAGGAGTGTTTTTCATGCCTTCTCATCGTAAACTGGGCAAGCCCACCGATCAGCGTATGGCCATGCTGCGGGCTATGACCACCTATCTGCTGGAGAATGGCCAGATCAAGACCACCGTGAGCCGCGCCAAGGAAGTGGCTCCTCTGGCCGAGAAGATGATCACCCTGGCCAAGAAGAACGACCTGGCCGGTTACCGTCAGGCTCTGGCCTTCCTCACCAAGGAGGATGTGGCCAAGAAGCTCTTCAGCGAGCTCAACCTGAAGTATCAGAACCGCGAGGGTGGCTATACCCGCGTGGTGAAGATCGGGCCCCGCCGCGGCGACGCCGCCGAGATGGCCATCGTCCAGCTGGTGTAAAACCGGCCCCTACCCATCCAAGGAAAAAGCCCCTCCGCAGTGGCGGAGGGGCTTTTTGACTGCGGAAAAGGGAAGCCCCGCAAGGAGCTCCCCTCAGCGCTGACTGACGATATGTTCGCCGCCGGCGAAAATGAGATCATCCACATCCCACCGGTGGTGGTCCTCATCGGCGATCTGCCGGTCGGACTGCTGCTGCGCCATGGGCTCTGCCTCCTTTCGCTGGGATACAGACCAGTATATGCGCCAAGCCGGGAGATATGTGCGCCGGGGAGGGAGAGAGACTGTCGAAGACGCGGGAAGGCTTTTTCCAAAACAGGGTTGACGGCAGGACGGAAATGTGGTATAGTATCTAAGCACTAAAAAATGCGCGGAAGACTGGAGCGGCATATGCCGGAGTGGCGGAATTGGCAGACGCCCGGGACTTAAAATCCTGTGGGAGCGATCCCGTGCCGGTTCGACCCCGGTCTCCGGCACCATATCGCGGGATAGAGCAGCTGGTAGCTCGTCGGGCTCATAACCCGGAGGTCGGAGGTTCAAATCCTCCTCCCGCAACCAGAAAAACACCTGATTTCTTCGGAAATCAGGTGTTTTTTATTACTTTTCTGCCATTTTCAAAAATGAGGCGTGTCGAGAAATTCAACTTTAATTCAACTCGCCTCTCAAATTCAAGCCTTTTTCAAAAAGATGCTGGACAGAATGTCGGCATTGCGCTGGTCGGCCTCCTCCATTACATGGGCGTAAATATTGGCCGTGGTGCTGACCTGGGCGTGTCCCAGCCGTTTGGAGATGCTCACACTGTCCACCCCATTGAAGTACAGCATGGAGGCCATTGTGTGGCGGAAGGCATGGGCGTTGATGTGTGGCAGTCCGTGCCTCTTGCTGAACTTCTTGAGATAGTCGGTCACGCTGTCCGGGTGCATGGGCTTGCCGTTGTCCCGAGAGAATACGAAGTCCTGATTCTGATAGTACTCCCCCAGCCGCAGCCGTTCCTCCGCCTGCCATGCCCGATACCGCCGGAGTAGCTGCATTGTCTCAGCAGGCAGTGTGATGTACCGTCGGGATCGTTCCGTTTTGGGCGTACTCTCATAGATGCCGATATCCGGGGAGTAAAGGATGCTGTTGCAAATATAGATCCGGTTCCCCTCAAAGTCCACCTTACCCCATTTCAGCCCCAGCACTTCCCCACGCCGTGCGCCGGTGATAAGCAGCAGGTGGACAAGCATTTTCCACTTCATAGGTTCCAGCTCCAGCGCGTCCCGGATCGCCGCCACCTGTTCCGGCTGGAAGTAGTTCACTTCCTTGCGTTCTGCTTTCGGCAGTGTGGCACGACTGGCGACGTTGAACGGGACAAGGCCCTCCTTCACCGCCTGCTCCAGCACCGTGGAGATCAGCCTGTGGTGCTCCAGAATGGTTTTTGCGGATAGGGTGCGGGTGTTTTCCTCCACCTTGAAAGCGTTCACGCCCAGGGCGGCGGAAATGGCCCCCGCCGTCTCCTTACTGACCCGCTCACCCTTCACGGCAGAGTAAACGAGACGGAGCGGGACACCGGCCTGCTGGGATAACTCCGAGCGGGTAAGTTTCTTTTCTTTCAGCACCACTGAAAGGTCAACTTTAGCTGCGGCTCTGCTGCTCCCCTTCCCCGCTCCTGGTTTGGCAAGCCGAGTATACAGATCGTTCAAGTGGTCGGCCCGCAGCTCCCGCAGTTTGATGTGACCTATCTGTGGATAAATCCGGCCTGTCAACTCCTTGTATCTCACAATGGTGGAGTGCTTCACGCCCCGCTGTTCCTTCAACCCAATTACATAATCGCAATATGCGGCAAACTTCTGACGGCTGTCAGAGGTCACGCCCTCTTTGCACTCCTTCTCAAAGGTCGCAGCGAAAGCCTCGGCCTTTTTTCTTGCGCTCTTTTCTGTCCAGGTAGGCAATACCTCAAAAGTAGCTGTCCAGGGCTTAAGCTGCTTCCCGTCTGTCCCACGTCCCCGGTGTACCCGGATGGAGTAGGAGATCAGCTTGCCGGCCTTGTCCCGGCGCTCTTGGATGTTAGCCATGCTCTACACCTCCCTTTTTCGATACTGGC
>LBJMR02800__coassemble_1351_pt1 | contig 11816 bp, 8 predicted proteins | sample LBJMR02800__metabat2_low_PE_006 | metagenome-assembled genome bin LBJMR02800 | reverse complement strand
AATAAGCCGAGGGCTTGACCTTAACATGATGAATGCAGACGCTTGCTTCCAACGATCTCTTCGTTGTTCGGTTTTCAGGGCGCAGGCCCTACAATAAAGTTGGTGCTGATTGCGGTGAGGGTCCACCCGTTCCCATCCCGAACACGGCAGTTAAGCTCACCTGCGCCGAAAATACTTGTCTGGAGACGGACCGGGAAGATAGGTAGCGCCAACATAAAGCGGACAGCATCAGCTGTCCGCTTTTTCTTTTTCGTGTACTGCGGCCACAGGAGGAGATCATATGCGCTACGGGCAGATCCAAAAGGCAACCTTTCTCTCTCGCCCCAACCGATTCATTGCCCGGGTGGCCCTGGGGGGAGAGGAACTGACTGTCCACGTGAAGAATACGGGGCGCTGCCGGGAGCTGCTGGTGCCTGGGGCCACGGTTTATCTGGAGAAGGGTGAAAATCCCGCCCGAAAAACACCCTATGATCTGGTGGCGGTGGAAAAAGGGGACAGGCTCATCAACATGGACGCCCAGGCCCCCAACAAAGTCTTTGCAGAGTGGGCTGAGGCGGGAAACTTTGTGGACGGCTTGACCCTCCTGCGGCCTGAGACCGTCTGGGGCAGTTCCCGGTTTGACTTCTACTGGGAGGCGGGGACGCGCCGTGGCTTCGTGGAGGTGAAGGGAGTCACGCTGGAGGCGGAGGGCCATGTCCGCTTTCCCGACGCCCCTACGGAGCGGGGCGTCAAACACCTGGAGGAGCTGGTACGCTGCCTGCAGGCGGGGTATGAGGCCGCCATCTGCTTCATTGTGCAGATGTCCTCCGTGATAGATGTGGCCCCCAACGATGCTACCCACCCCGCTTTCGGAGCTGCGCTGCGCCGCGCTGCCGCGGCCGGTGTGGAGGTGCTGGCCCTGGACTGCCGGGTGACACCGGAGAGCCTTCTGCCGGGCGTTCGGGTCCCTGTGGACCTTGGTGAGCAATTATAACAGGTCACAACTGCATAAAATTGGGATAAAAACCACTCGATTTTCTCTTGCCCTTACAAAAATGCATGTTGGATATTGACAACTTGCAAAATTGGGAGTAGACTTCCCCCATCAAAGGCAAGGGCGCCGCGGATGACCGGTCATCCACGGCGCTTTTTCTTTTGAGGGGAACCAGAACGCAAGGAGGCGTGGAACTGCCGGAGAGGGCAGAACCGCGCCTCCTATTTTTTTCAAAGGGGGAGTTTTTGTGGATATGTCGGTCTGGTATCTGGTAGGCGCAATTTTAGTGTTTTTCATGCAGTGTGGCTTTGCCGCCGTGGAGGCCGGGTTCACCCAGGCGAAAAACGCCGGCAACATCATCATGAAGAACCTGATGGACTTCTGCATCGGCACAGTGGTGTTCATGGCCCTGGGCTATGGCATCATGAACTCGGAAAACTATTTCTTCGGTCTCATCGGTAAGCCGGAGTATCAGCTCTTTACCGATTTTTACAGCTTTAACTGGTCCAACTTCTTCTTCCAGCTGGTGTTCTGCGCCACAGCTGCCACCATTGTTTCCGGCGCCATGGCGGAGCGCACCAAGTTCTCCAGCTACTGCATCTACTCTGCGGTGATCTCCGCCATCGTCTATCCCATCGAGGCGGGGTGGGTCTGGAACAGCCAGGGCTGGCTGGCTCAGCTGGGCTTCATCGATTTCGCCGGCTCCGCCGTCATCCACATGGTGGGCGGCATCACCGCGCTGATCGGCGCCACTATGCTGGGTCCCCGCATTGGCAAGTATGACGCCAAAGGTAACTCCCGGGCCATCCTGGGCCACAACATCCCGCTTGCTGCCATGGGCGTGTTCATCCTGTGGTTCTGCTGGTACGGCTTCAACGGCGCCGCCGCCTCCGATGTGAGTCAGATGGCTCAGATCCTGGGCAACACCACCATCGCGCCTGCCGTGGCCACGGTGGTGTGCATGATCTTCACCTGGGCCAAGAACGGCAAGCCTGATGTGGGCATGTGCCTCAACGCCCCCCTGGCTGGCCTGGTGGGCATCACCGCAGGCTGCGCCAGCGTGGATGCCATCGGCGCGGCGGTGATCGGCGTCATCACCGGCATCGCGGTGGTTGTGGTCGTGGAAGTGGTTGACCTGAAGCTGCACATCGACGATCCTGTGGGTGCGGTGGCGGTCCACGGCAGCTGCGGTCTGCTGGGCACCCTGCTCACCGGTTTCCTGGCCACTGACGGCGGCTTGCTCTACGGCGGCGGCCTCAGACAGCTGGGTGTTCAGTGCCTGGGGATCGTGGCCATCGCCGCCTACACCGCGGTGGTGATGACCATCGTGTTCCTGGTGCTCAAGAAGCTCCACGGCCTCAGAGTGAGTGCCGAGGAGGAGCTCTCCGGCCTTGATCCCACCGAGCACGGCCTGCCTTCTGCCTATGCTGACTTCATGCCCTCCACCAACCTTACCGCCCTGGCCGGGGCCAACGCCTATCCTGCTCCCACCGAGGGTGCCGGCCGGCCGGTAGACGAGGCGGTGCCTGTCCAGGTGGTGTCCGCCCCCAGCGGCATTACCGCTTCTGATGTGAAGCTCTCCAAGGTGACCATCATCTGCAACCAGGCCAAGTTCGAGACCCTCAAGACCGCCATGAACGACATCGGCGTTACCGGTATGACGGTGACCCAGGTCCTGGGCTGCGGCATCCAGAAGGGCCGCACCGAGTATTACCGCGGCGTAGCCATGAACATCAACCTGCTGCCCAAGGTGCAGGTGGACATCGTGGTGTCCAAGGTGCCGGTGTCCGCGGTCATCGACACCGCCCGAAAGGCCCTCTACACTGGCTCCATCGGCGACGGCAAGATCTTCGTCTACGATGTGGAGCAGGTGGTAAAGGTCCGCACCGGTGAGACCGGTTACGACGCGCTCCAGGGCGAGGAGTAAGAAGAGGATACGAAAGTTTACATAACACAAAGTGCCCGCGGACACAAAGTCCGCGGGCACTTTGTGCGGGAAGGAAAGGTTCAGGCCATGTGGGCGGTGAGCCAGGAGAGGACGTCGCCATAGACCTCCTCTTTGTTGCGCTCGTTGAGCATCTCGTGGCGGCCACCGGGGTAGAGCTTGACGGTCAGGTCCTTTACACCGGCGGTGCGGAAGAAGCCCGCCACCTTCTCCACCCCCTTGCCGAAGGAGCCCACCGGGTCCTTGTCCCCGGAGAAGAGAAGAATGGGGGTGTCCGGGTCCATCTTGGCGAGGTTTTCCTTCCGGGCGATATACTGGAGGCCCTCCATCATGGCGTGGTTCATGCCGGCGGTGGTGGGGAAGGAGCACAGCGGGTCGGAGAGATACCGGTCCACGACCTCCTCATCCCGGCTGATCCAGTCGGCAGAGGTACGGTTGGGTTTGAAGGCCTTGTTGTAGGCGCCGATGGACAGAGAGTAAAAGAGCTTGTTGACCTTGTGGGGGTCACCCAGGCCGGTGAGGAACTTGCCCAGGGCCACGGTGGCAGACCCTTCCTGCCCGGTGCCCGAGAGAATGCAGCCGGACAGGGTGCCCGGGTAGTCAATGAGGTAGGTTCTGGAAACAAAGGAGCCCATGGAGTGACCCATCAGGAAGTAGGGCACTTGAGGAAACTGTGCTCCGGTGGTCTCACGCAGGGTCCTGACGTCCCGCACCAGGGCGTGCCAGTCGGTAAAAAAGCCGTATTCCTCGCTCCCTTTGACGCTTTTCCCGTGGCCCAGGTGGTCGTTGCCCACCACGGCGAAGCCCTGGGAAGCCAGAAAACGGGCAAAGTGATCGTAGCGCAGGATATACTCGCAGATGCCGTGGACCAGCTGCACCACCCCCTTGGGGGAGCCGGAATCGGGCAGCCAGAGTACGGCGTGGACCTGATGGATCCCATCGCTGGAGGGGTAAAACGATTCCTGTACCTTAGGCATGGAAAAACCTCCTCACTTATGCTATACTACCTCTAGTTTAACCGCCCTGACCGAGCGCGTCAAGGCATACTAGGGAGGAACGAAGGATGAACGTGACCGAGAGATTTCTGCGCTATGTGAGTTTCGACACCCGTTCCGACGAGGAAAGCAGCTCCACACCCTCCACGGACAAGCAGAAGGTGCTGGGCGCGGCCCTGGCCGAAGAGCTCAAGGAAATGGGGCTGCAGCGGGTGCGCCTGGACGAGAAGGGGTATGTGTACGGCCATCTTCCCGCCACGCCGGGATGCGAGGGTGTGCCCTGCGTGGGGCTCATCGCCCACATGGACACCTCGCCGGATGCCTCGGGCGAGAATGTGAAGGCCCGCATCCACCATTACGAGGGGGGCGACATCGCCCTGAGCGACACGGTGACCACGCGGGAGGCCGACTTTGAGAGCCTCAGGAGATATGTGGGCCAGGACCTGATCGTCACCGACGGCACCACTCTTCTGGGGGCCGACGACAAGGCGGGTGTGGCGGAGATCATCACCGCCGTGGAGTACCTCCTGGCCCATCCGGAGATCCCCCATGGCCCCATCGCTGTGGGCATTACCCCCGATGAGGAGATCGGCCGGGGGGCCGACTACTTTGATGTGGAGGGCTTCGGCGCGGCGGTGGCCTACACCGTGGACGGCGGAGAGCTGGGTGAGATCGAGTATGAGAACTTCAATGCCGCCAACGCCCTGGTGGAGATCCACGGGGTGAACATCCATCCCGGCGAGGCCAAGAACAAAATGAAAAATGCCCTGCTCATGGGCATCGAGTTTGTGGGTCTGCTGCCCCCCGCTGAGACCCCCGCCCATACCGAGGGGTATGAGGGCTTCTACCACCTCAACCACATGGAGGGGGACGAGACGCTCACAAAGCTCAACTTCATCATCCGGGACCACGACCGCGCCGCCTTTGAAAAGCGCAAGGAGTACATGGGCCGCGCCGCGGCCTACCTCAACGCCAAGTATGGCCCCGACACGGTGAAGGTCTATCTCAAGGACTCCTACTATAATATGAAGGAGCAGATCGAGCCCCATATGTACCTCATCCACCGGGCCAAGGCCGCCATGACCAAGGCGGGGGTGGAGCCCAGGGTAGTGCCCATCCGGGGTGGCACCGACGGGGCGCGGCTGAGCTACATGGGCCTGCCCTGCCCCAATCTGTCCACCGGGGGCGTCAACTTCCACGGTATCCACGAGTATATCCCGGTGAAGAGCCTGGAGAAGATGGTGGAGGTGCTGGTCCACCTGGTTACCGCCGAGCAGTAAAAGGAAAGAGGCCCGCCGCACAGGCGGGCGGAAGGAGAAAACATGGCAAAGACACTGGTGCTCGCCGAAAAGCCATCGGTGGGCCGGGACCTCGCCCGGGTGCTCTCCTGCCGCAGGCAGGGGGAGGGCTTCCTGGAGGGGGAGAAGTATATCGTCACCTGGGCCCTGGGCCATCTGGTGGAGCTGGCCGCGCCGGAGGAGTACGACAAGGCGTGGGAGAAGTGGGATCTGCTCACCCTGCCCATGCTGCCCGAGCGCATGAAGACGGTGGTCATCAAGGAGAGCGCCAGGCAGTTTCGCGCGGTGCAGGCCCTCATGCGCCGGGGAGACGTGAAGGAGCTCATCATCGCCACCGACGCGGGCCGGGAAGGGGAGCTGGTGGCCCGCTGGATCATGGAGAAGGCGGGCTGGAAGGGAACGGCCAAGCGGCTGTGGATCTCCTCTCAGACCGACCGGGCCATCCGCGAGGGCTTCCAGAGCCTGCGTCCCGCCGGGGACTACGACGACCTTTTCCGTTCCGCCCGGGCCAGGAGCGTGGCCGACTGGCTGGTGGGACTCAACGTGACGCGGGCCCTCACCTGCAAATATAACGCCCAGCTCTCGGCCGGGCGGGTCCAGACCCCCACCCTGGCCCTCATTGTGGACCGGGAGGAGGAAATCCGGAAATTCGTGCCCCGGGAGTATTTCACCGTCACCGCCCGGTGCGGAGGCTTCACCGCCACCTGGCGGGACAAGGGGGGCTCCAGCCGCCTCTTTGACCGCGCCCGGGCGGAGGAACTGGCCCGAAGCCTGGAGGGCAAGACCGGGACACTCACCGAGGTGCGCCGCACCTTCAAGCAGACGCCGCCGCCGGCGGCCTACGACCTCACCGAGCTCCAGCGGGACGCCAACCGCAAGTATGCCTACTCGGCCAAAGAGACCCTGTCCATCCTCCAGTCCCTCTACGAGGTACACAAGGTGGTCACCTATCCCCGCACCGACTCCCGGTATATTCCCGAGGATGTGGTGGCCACCCTGCCCGAGCGGCTTCGCAGCGTGATGGTGGACGAGTATAAGCCTCTCGCCGCCGAGATTCTCCGCAAGCGGCCCCTCCAGACCCGGTTCCTGGTGAACAACGCCAAGGTCACCGACCACCACGCCATCCTTCCCACCGAGGAGCAGGTGGACCTGTGGCGGCTCTCGGGGCCCGAGCGCAACATCTACGACCTGGTGGTGCGGCGGTTCCTGGCGGTGCTGCTGCCCCCCTTTGCCTATGAGGAGACCCGGCTCACCCTGACGGCAGGGGGCGAGACCCTCACCGCCCGGGGCAAGATCGTCCGGGAGCAGGGCTGGAAGGCGGCCTACTCCCGCTTCATCATGGAGGAGGAGAGCGAGGAGGGCGAGGACGAGCGGGAGCAGGACCTGCCCGACCTGCGCCAGGGAGACCGGGCCACCCTCTCCGCCGCCCGGGTCCACTCGGGCAAGACTTCTCCGCCCAAGCGGTATACCGAGGCCACCCTCCTCACCGCCATGGAGCACCCCCAGGCCCAGGTGAAGGACGCCGAGCAGTCCAGAATCCTGGAGGAGACTGGGGGGCTGGGCACCCCGGCCACCCGGGCGGACATCATCGAAAAGCTCTTCTCGGCGTTCTATGTGGAGCGGCGGGGAAAGGAGCTGGTGCCCACCTCCAAGGGGGTCCAGGTGGTGTCCTTGGCCCCCGCCGACCTGCGCAGCGCCCAGCTCACCGCCCGCTGGGAAAAGCGGCTGGGGGACATCGCCCGCGGAAAGGAGAAGGAAGGGGACTTCGTCGCCGAGATGCGCCGCTACGCCGCAGGTCTGGTGGGCGAGGTGAAGGAGAGCCAGGGCACCTACCGCCACGATAACGTGAGCCGGGAAAAATGCCCGGACTGCGGCAAGTTCCTGCTCACCGTCCAGGGCAAGCGGGGGAAGATGCTGGTCTGCCCCGACCGGGAGTGCGGCTACCGCCGCTCGGTGACCCAGACCACCAACGCCCGCTGTCCCAACTGCCACAAGAAGATGGAGCTGCGGGGCGAGGGCGAGAGCCAGATGTTCGCCTGCGTGTGCGGCTACCGGGAGAAGCTCTCCGACTTCAAGAAGCGCCGAGAGGGTGCGGGAGCCGGCAAGCGGGACGTGCAGCGCTACCTGCAGAACCAAAAGGAGGAAAAGGGCTCTTCGGCCATGGCAGAGCAGCTGAAAAAGTGGCTGGAGCAGCAGGGAAAATAAAGAGAGCCCGCCCCATGGCCGGGCGGGGAACGAGGAGGAAACGACTGTGGATATGCTGACCATTTCGCACTTTTCCAAGACCTATCCCGGAGGAAAGCGGGCGGTGGATGACCTGAGCCTCACGGTGGCGCCGGGGGAGATCTGCGGCTTCATCGGCCATAACGGCGCGGGCAAGACCACCACCCTGCGAGCGGTGGCGGGGGTGATGGACTTCACCGAGGGCACCATCACCATCGACGGTCACGACGTCCGCCGGGATTCCACCGCCGCCAAGCGCATTACCGCCTTCCTGCCCGACAACCCCGATCTTTACGACTTTCTCTCGGGCATCCAGTATCTCACCTTCATCGCCGACCTCTACGACATTCCCCGCAGCGAGCGGCAGGCGCGCATTGCCAAGTATGCCGATGCCTTTGAGCTTACCGGCAGCCTGGGAAGCCCCATCGGCAGCTACTCCCACGGCATGAAGCAGAAGCTGGCGCTTATCTCCGCCCTCATCCGCGCCCCCAGGCTCCTCATCCTGGACGAGCCCTTCGTGGGCCTGGACCCGGTGGCCGCCCACCTGCTCAAGGGTTATCTCCATGAGCTGTGCGCGGCGGGCGGAGCGGTGTTCTTCTCCACCCATGTGCTGGAGGTGGCCGAAAAGCTCTGCCACCGCCTCGCCATCATCAAGGGCGGACGCCTCGTCAAGAGCGGACCCACCGAGGACATCGTGGGCGACTCCACCCTGGAGGACGTGTTCCTGGAGCTGGAGGGGGAGAAGGATGCGTAAGTGGAAGGCCCTGATTGCTCTGAGCCTCAAGAGTATGCTCTCCACCCTTAACCTGCGTGGGCGGGGGAAGAAAAAGCCGGTCTCCGGTATTGCGGCCCTGGCGCTGCTTGCCTTTATCGCGGTGTATATCTCGGGGGTGTACAGCTCCATGATCGCCGCGGCCCTGGCCCCTGTGGGCCTTGCCCACCTGGTGATCCTGCTCATGTCGGTGCTGGCGGTGGTGCTGTGCTTCACCTTTACCATTTTTGCCGCCCAGGGGGTCATCTTCGGCGGCAAGGACAACGACCTGATGCTCTCGCTGCCCATACCGCCTTTTATGCTCATGCTCTGCCGTACCCTGGCCCTCTATGTGGAGAACCTGGTGTTCTCGGTGTTCGTGATGATCCCCGCCGGGGTGGCCTACCTGGTCGCCGGCGGCGGAACGGGCGGGGCGCTGTTTTTGGTGCGTCTCTTGGTGTGCGCTGTGCTGCTTGCCCTGCTGCCCACCGCCCTCTCACTGGCGGTGGGTGCGGTGGTGGCTTGGGTGAGCAGCAAGTTCAAGCGTCAGGGCATCCTAGGTACCGTGCTCTACACCGTCTTTTTCCTGCTGCTTATGGCCTTCATGATGTATGTGAGCTTCTCCATGGAGGACCTGGCGGCCCAGGCTGCGGGGCTGGAGGCCGCCTTCACCGGCTGGGGAGTGCCCTTCCTGCTCACAGTGGACGCCGCCTGCCGGGGAGATCTTCTCGCCCTGCTGCTCCTGGCGCTGCTGTGCCTTGCGCCCTTCCTGATCCTGGTGTGGCTCTTCGGGAGGGCGTATAAGAAGATCGTCACCGGTCTTTCCTCCCGCGCCGCCCGCAGTGATTACCGGCTGGGACGGCTGTCGGCTTCGGGCAGCCGTCGGGCCCTGCTGCGCAAAGAGGCCAAGAAGTTCTTTGGCACCCCCATCTACTTTCTCAACGCCGGGATCGGCCTGCTGATGCTGCTGTTGGGCAGTGTGGCAGCCATCTTTTTCCGGGACAATGTGGAGGAGGTGCTTATCGAGATCGCAGATGCCGGGGCGGAAGTGCCTATTTTCCCGCTGCTCACGGTGGCGGCCTGCTTCCTGCTGTCCATGACGGAGCTGACCGCCTGCTCCATCAGCCTGGAGGGACGGCAGCTTTGGATTCTCAAGGAGGCTCCCATCCCGGCGGGAGGCATCTTCGCAGTGAAAGTGGGCTTCCAGCTGCTGCTGGAGCTGCCCTGTCTGGCGGTGAGCACGCTGTGCCTGGCCATCGCCTTTTCCCTCACCCCCGTCCAGGCCCTGCTCTTTTTCCTGGCCGGGGCGTCGGTGGGGACGTGTACCGCTCTACTGGGTCTCATGGTGAACCTGGCCCTTCCCAAGCTGGACGCCCCCAACGACACGGTGGTGGTCAAGCAGTCGGCCTCGGTGCTGGTGTGCACCCTGGGGGGCATGGCTCTGGTGGGCCTGGGGGCGCTCTTGTATGTGCTGTGCCAGGGCGCGCTGGGTGAGCTGGCGGTGCTGGTCCCCATCGGGGCGCTGCTGGTGCTGAGCGCGCTGGCGCTGGGCCTACTCAGAAGCGTGGGCGTGAAGCTCTTTGAGCGGCTGTGAGCAAAGACTTAACAAATTGTGACAAAGCAGGCGGGGGACTTGTTCCCCCGCCTGCTTTGCTGTAAAATGAAGCCAACGACCTGTGGAAAAGGAGCCTTTTGCCATGATAAGAAAAAAACGCTGCATCCGCGCCGCTGCCTTGCTGCTCTGCCTCACCCTTCTGGGCGCTTCCGCTCAGGCATTGACCGTGCCGGAGGCGGTGGAGCTTATCGAAAAGTATTATGTGGACACCATCCCCCCGGAGGTGTACCAGCAGGATACGGTGGAGGGGGTGGTAGAGGCCCTGGGGGACCTCTACTCCCAGTACTACGACGCCCAGGGCTATCAGGAGTTCCTGGATAGTATGCGGGACACCCAGACCGTGGGCATCGGCGTGGTGATGGAGGCCCATGAACTTGGGGCCCGGATCACGGAGGTGCTGCCTGGCTCTGCTGCGGAGGAGGCCGGTATCCGCATCGGCGACCTGCTGGTGGCGGTGGAGGGTCAGGAGCTGGCCGGGATGGATCTGAACGCCATCGGTCAGCTGCTCCAGGGCGAAGAGGGCGCGGCGGTGACCATCACTACCCAGCGTCAGAATGCCCGCCATGTGCAGACCCTCATCCGCCGGGCCTTCACGGTGGCAGCCACTACGGCAGAGCTGGTGGACGGCCATATCGGCTATATCTCCTGCACCACCTTTGGAGAGGAGACCCTGGGGCATTTTGCGGAGGGTGTGACGGCCTACGATCTCCAGGTCGACCGTTGGCAGGTGGACCTGCGCTCCAACGGCGGCGGGGATGTGAACGCCAGCGTGCAGTCGGCAGGGGTATTTGCCGGGGCGGGATACCTGGCCTACCTGCGCAACGCCGCCGGGGAGTACGGGGTCTATGCCCGGGAGGAGGGAGCCCTCACCCTGGACCCGGTGGTGGTCCTCACTGACCCGTATACTGCCAGCGCCTCGGAGATCTTTGCCGCTGCCATTCGGGATCAGCAGCAGGGCATCGTGGTGGGGGAGCGCACCTATGGCAAGGGCGTGGCTCAGATATTGCTGGATGAGACCAGCGAGCCCGACTACTTCTCTGAGGGGGACGCCCTCAAGCTGACAGCCTACCGGATGTTCTCCTCCGGCGGCGTCACCACCCAGAGCGTGGGGGTGATCCCCCACATCCTGGTTCCCGGCGTGTATACCCAGGCGGTGGCCGATCTGCTCTGCGCCTCCGCTCCCAAGGGGGATACCGAGGGCACGCTGCGCCTGGATATGGGCTGGCGGTGGTACATCGACCTGGAGCAGGCTCTCAGCGAGGAGTACCGCCCGGCCTTTGCCCAACTGCTCTCCGCCCTGCCCGAGAGCGCGAAGCTCTGGCTGGGCACCGGTGGGGTGGACGGCTGGGCTCTGTTCGGGGCCAGAGGTATTGCGGAGGCCTATGAACTGGAGCAGGACGGCTATACATACCGGGGCTTTGATGACGCTTCGGAGAGCTCCTACGGTCAGGCCATCGATACTCTGGCAACCTACGGTATTCTCAGCGGCGGGGAGGGAAGTGACTTTCTTCCCCAGACGGTCCTTACCCGGGGAGAGCTGTGCGCCCTGCTCCTCAGCGCCCTGAACTATCATGTCCCAGACCAGGCCATGCCCTTTTCCGACGTGGAGGCGGACGCAGAGTATGCCGACGCCATCGCGGCGTGCTGGGCCGCCGGCATAGTGGAGGGCTATGGCGACGGCACCTTCCGGCCCGATGAGCCGGTGAGCCAGCAGGCCCTTATCACCGCTCTGGGCCGCGCCGCAGAGAACCTGACGGTGAGTTTCTACGGCGCCTCCCGGCAGGGCGTAGGCGAGGAAGGCTACGGTGAGAGCCTCTCCGACTTTTCCGCCTGGGCCAAGCCCTGGGCCTGGCTGCTGGGGGAGAGCCAGCGGGATATCTTCGGCAACACGGTGAGCCTTTTGTGGACGGATATGGAGGGTATCGTACCCACCGCCGACGCTACCCGGGAGCAGGCTGCGGCCCTTATGTATACGCTCCTGCGCGCCACCGGTATCCTGACGGTGTAAAGAGTAAA
>LBJMR02800__coassemble_1284_pt1 | contig 12263 bp, 12 predicted proteins | sample LBJMR02800__metabat2_low_PE_006 | metagenome-assembled genome bin LBJMR02800 | reverse complement strand
GGCGGGCACAAACGGGCTGCCCGGGGTCAAGGGCAGCCCGTTTGTGCGCAGAAGATATGGACACGGTCCCCGCGTTATGCCTGCTTTTTCCCCTGGGCGCTATACCGACGAAGGTTTACCACAAGGGCGACGATCCAGACGATGGCACAGAGAATATCCAGGAGAAACAGGAACACCGAGGTGTCATAGACCCGGTATATCACATCCAGGACGGCCCGGACGGACCATACGACGGCACAGAGGGCCAGAAGCACCGACACAAAGAGATTTGCTTTTTTCATAATATCCTCATTCCTTCATGCCGCCGCAGGGTGCGGCAGCATCTTACTTACTTCCGCTGGGGAAGAAAGGGGCCAGGGCGGCGGCCACGCCGCTCACCGGCATGGTCTGGAGCAGGACCTTGCCCGGGCCGGTCACCACGGTATTGAACAGCCCCTCGCCGCCAAAGAGCATATTTTTAACGCCCTTCACCGTCTGGATGCCGATGGTGCAGCTGGCGTCACACATGGCCAGGTTACCGGTGTCCACCACGATGCTCTGGCCGGCGGCCAGCTCATACTCCACGGCGTATCCGTCGATCTCCACAAAGGCGATGCCGTTGCCGGAGAGCTTCTGCATGATGAAGCCCTCGCCGCCGAAGAAACCGGCGCCGGCCTTTTTCTGGAAGAAAATAGAGAGCTCCACGCCCATTTCCGAGGCCAGGAAGCCGCTCTTCTGGACCACCACAGGCCGGTCCGGCCGGACTTCCACCGCCCGGATGGCGCCGGGGAAGCTGGAGCCGAAGGCGATCATGCCGGGGCCGCCCTGGGCGGTATAGATATTCTGAAAGATGGATTCCCCGGAGAACATACGCCCGAAGGCCTTGCCCAGGCTGCCGCCGCTGGTGGACATGTTCATGTTGGGACTCATCCAGACCATAGAGCCCCGTTCCGTGAGCATGGACTCGCCGTTTTCAAGGTTGCAGATGACTGCGGGCATGGGTTCGCCAACGATCTGGTATTTCATATGATTCCCTCCCAAGATGAAGATAGAGCCGTTGCCGGCCTGTCTTTATGATACTGTGCTTTGGAGAAAAAGACAATAAAAAATTCGACTTTGGGAGCATCTTATGATAAGATAAGGGCAACCAGAACAACAGGAGGAATATCCCCCATGCGAATGAGAAAGAAGCCCAATCTGCAGCCCCGCATGGCGCGCTGCGCCCAGCGACTGATCCCCGACCCGGAGAACCACCGGGGGCACTGGCGAGAGCTGCTGTCCGGCTGCCGGGAGCTGCGGCTGGAGCTGGGATGCGGCAAGGGCCGCTTCACGGCGGAGACGGCGGCGCGGGAGCCGGACGTGCTCTTTATCGCCGTGGAGCGGGTGCCCGACGCCATGATCATCGCCGTGGAGCGTGCGGCGGCCATGGGCCTTGACAACGTGTTTTTTGTGGACGGCGACGCCGCGGCGCTGGAGAAGTACTTTGAAAGCGGCGAGGTGGACCGCATCTACATCAATTTCTGCGATCCCTGGCCCTCCAACCGGCACGCCAAGCGGCGGCTGACCCACCGGGACTTCCTGCTGCGCTATCGCACGGTGCTCGCCGACGGGGGAGAGATCCACTTCAAGACCGACAACCGGGACCTTTTTGAGTGGTCCCTGTTCCAGTTCCCCAAGGCGGGCTACGCCCTGTCGGAAGTGACCCGGGACCTGCACGCCGGCGGGATCCAGGGCGTGATGACCGACTACGAGGAGAAGTTCCACAACCTGGGCACCCCCATCAACCGGTGCGTGGGCACCAAGGAGGCCATGGCGCAGGTCCCCGTGCTGGAGGGTCTTGCGCGCCGCCTGGAGGGCTGGGAGGTCCGAGCGGTAGGGGAGGAGGACCTGGAGGAAGTGCTCTCCCTGCTGGAGAGCAACGGGGAGTATGGCGCCCTGTGGGCCGAGAGGCCGTCCCTGGACGCGCTGCGGCGGGACCTCTCCGCCCTGCCGCCCCGGTGCGCGCCGGAGCAGAAGCACTATGTGGCCCTCCGGCGGGAGGGCAAGGTGCGAGCGGTACTGGACTGGGTGGAGGACTACCCCAGAGCCCACACCCTGTGGATCGGCCTTCTGATGGTGGAGGGGAGCGCACACCGCCAGGGCGTGGGCCGGACGGTGACGCAGGCCCTGTCCGCTGCCGCCGGAGAGGCGGGGATGGACAAGCTGCGCCTGGGCTGCCTGAAAGAAAACGAGCAGGGCCGCGCCTTCTGGAAGGCTTTGGGCTTCCGGGAAGTCCGGGAGGGAAAGACCCTGGACGGCGGGAACGCGGTATGGATCATGGAGCGGCCGGCGCAGGAGCAGCCGGAAGAATAAAGAGACAAAAAAAGCGGGGCCTTCGGTTTTTCCGAAGGCCCCGGATTTTTTTCGTTTACAGGGGCAGCAGCACCCGGTAGATCATGAGGAAGTGGGCGATGGAGCCCAGGACGATGAACACATGGAAGATCTCATGGCAGCCGAAGCGGGGATTGTTCCGGCCGGGCCACTTCAGGGCGTAGAGCACACCGCCCACGGTGTAGAGCACGCCGCCGGCCACCAGCCACGCCAGGCCCCGCACGCCCACGGTCTGGAGGAGGGGATAGACGGCGATGACCGACATCCAGCCCATGGCGATATAGATGGTGGAGGTGAGGGCCCGGGGGCAGTTGATCCAGAAGATGCTCATGAACGCCCCGGCCACGGCCAGAGCCCAGATCACCCCGAAGAGAGACCAGCCCCAGGGGCCCCGGAGGGCGGTGAGGCAGATGGGGGTATAGGTGCCCGCGATGAGCAGGTAGATGGCGGTATGGTCATACTTGCGCAGGGCGATGCGGCCCCGGACCGAGGTGTTGACGCAGTGATAAAGGGTGCTGGCGGTATAGAGGCCGATCATGCTCAGACCGTAGATGGTGAAGGAGACCATCTTCCACACGTCGCCCCCCGTGAGCAGGGTCTTGGCCAGGAGCAGCACGGTGCCCACCAGAGCCAGCGCCGCGCCAAAGCCGTGGGTGATGGCGGACCAGGGGCGCAGACCGTCATAGGGGTCCCGGCCCTTCTCCTCCGGCCTGCGGCGGCGGGGCAGAGCGTTTTCCCAGCTGGGGAGGGAGGGGTTGTCATAGGGGCTCATGATATTATCCATAACGCGATCCTTTCAGCACAGGCGGATACTTTCTGTAAAACAGTATAGAACGAGGATGAGGAGAAGTCAAGGGGAAAACTATAAAATATAATATTAAGAATTAAATTGCAAAGTGTCGAAAATAAAATAGGGAGGGGAATGTGGTCAGGCAGGGGGCGCATAGGCTGGAGCAGAAGGCCGCCCGGTGGAGGCGGCGGGAAGGGGAGAGAGCGGTGGAGGAGAGATGCTGCGGATTTCAATACCGGGCGGAGGGGGCCTATCCGCCGGTGCGAGCGGCGGGGCGCAACAGCCGGTACGCGGGGATGATGCTAGGAAACCTGGGGGGGAGCGGGTCGGAGATGTCGGCGGTGGCCCTTTACAGCTATGACCGCCTGATGACGGCGGAGCTGCCGGAGGTCTCGGAGGTATTCCGGCAGGTGAGCCTGGTGGAGCGGGACCACATGGATATTTTCGGGGAGCTGGCCCGGCAGCTGGGGGCGGACCCCAGGCTCTGGTGCCGGCAGGGGGGACGGCCCACCTGGTGGACGCCGGGTTACTTGAACTACGCCTCCTCCCTGGAGGCCATGCTGCGGGTGGCGCTGCGGGAGGAGCGCATGGCGGTGCGGCGGTACCGGGAGCAGATGGAGAGCATACACGATGAGAATATTGTGGACAATTTGGAGCGTATCATACGGGACGAGGAGGAGCACATCAAAATTTTTGAAAGCCTCTGTGAGACCTACGGCGAGGCAAAAAGAGGGGGAGAGCAGGGAACCGGAGGGCGCATTTTTTCGACAAAATAAGAAAGGGCGGCGCCCTTGCCACCGGAGGCGGAGTATATTATAATGACTTAAGGAAAAAAGTCCGGCGCAGCCGCGCTTCCATGACCCGGAGAGACCGGCGGGAAGCACCAAAAGCTCTGCGGCGGGAGGAGAGTCAAAAATGGGTGATGTCTTATATATCGTGGTCCCCTGCTATAACGAGGAGGAGGTCCTGCCGGAGACGGCCAAGCGGCTCAAGGCCAAGCTGTCGGCGCTGACGGCGGCGGGAAAGATTTCCCCGGAGAGCCGGGTCCTCTTTGTCAACGACGGCTCCCGGGACAAGACCTGGGAGGAGATCTGCGCCCTCCACCGCGCCGAAGCGGTGTTTTCCGGGGTGGACCTGAGCCGCAACCGGGGGCATCAAAACGCCCTGCTGGCGGGGCTGATGACCGCCATGGAGCGCTGCGACATGGCTATCTCCATGGACGCCGACCTCCAGGACGACGTGGACGCGGTGGACGCCATGGTGGACAAGTACCACGAGGGGTGCGACATCGTCTACGGTGTGCGCTCATCCCGGAAGAAGGACACCTTCTTCAAGCGCTTTACCGCCGAGGGGTTCTACCGCGTGATGAACGCCCTGGGGGCGGAGACGGTCTTCAACCATGCCGACTACCGCCTCATGTCCCGCCGGGCCCTGGAGGGGCTTGCCCAGTTCCGGGAGGTCAATCTCTTCCTGCGGGGCATCGTGCCCATGATCGGCTACAACACGGCGGTGGTGGAGTACGAGCGGGGGGAGCGCTTCGCCGGAGAGAGCAAATACCCCCTCAAGAAGATGCTCTCCTTCGCCATGGAGGGGATCACCAGCCTGTCCACCAAGCCCATCCGGTATGTGACGGCCCTGGGCGTGCTGGTGTTCATCGTGGCCATCGCCATGCTGATCTACTCGGTGGTCCGCTGGGCGCTGGGGGAGACCATCCTGGGCTGGGCCAGCCTGATCTGCTCCATCTGGGCCATCGGCGGGCTGATTCTGCTGTCCCTGGGCGTGATCGGGGAGTATATCGGAAAGATCTATCTGGAGACCAAGGGGCGGCCCCGCTTCCTCATCCGGGAGGTACTGGAGGACGGGGTGGAGGAGAAGGGGCCCCGCACCTGACCCAAGCGCATAAAAAGGCCCGCCTCAAAGTGAGGCGGGCCTGAGACTGTCGAAAAAGGCCTTTGGGCCTTTTCCGACAAAGGGTTGCATGACGGACAGGGCTCGATTTCTTGCGAAATTGTCACCCCGTCCGTCATGAGAAGTGTCATTTCCAAGGCCGCAGCGTGAAGAAAATGTGCCGGTGGCACATTTTTAGCGTAGGCCGCAGCGGCTATGCCGCGAGGAGGGAGCTTGAGGTCCTCGGAAATGACCGATTCTAATTTTATTCCGCCGCGTGCGCGCGGCGGAACTCTAGCGAGGCTTCCCTGCGGGGAGGTTTTTCGACAAGCTGAGGCCCGCCTCAAAGTGAGGCGGGCCTTTTGCCGTGGCTTATGATTTTCGGTCAGTCGTCGTAATCGCTTTCCCACTTGAGGACGGCGCCGGTGACGGCGTCGATCTCGCACTCGTACTCCGTGCGGCCGTTGCGCAGCTCCAGCTCGTAGCGGTAGCGCCCGTCGTCCCGGTCCAGCTCGCACTGGACCACCGTGGTGCCCTCGGGGGCCTGGCCCAGGGCGATCTGCTTAGCCTCATCCATGGAGATGAGCTCATCGGAGGTGACCGGGGTGGTGGGGATCACATAGTTCTCAATATCCCGGTCGAAGCTGAGCACCGCGCCGGTGACGGCGTCGATCTCATAGTCGTACTCCACGTTGCCGGCGTAGAACTCCACCTCGTAGCGGGCCTGACCGTCGTCCCACTCGGGCTCCACTTTGAGGAAGACGGCGTCGGCGGCGTCCACCCCGGCGTGGGTGAGGGCGGCGGACTTGGCCTGCTCGACGGTGATGGTATCCTCGCCGGAGGGGGTGCTGCCCTGCTGGGCGGACTGCTCCCAGCGGTCCTCGTCCACGTCCTCGATGAAGTCCTCGATATTCTCCCGGGTGGAGTCGTCGCTGTCGTAGTCCACGATGAGGCCCAGGTCAAGGCCCCGCTGCTGGACCAGCTGGGCGATCTCAGAGAGGCTCATGGTGATGAGCTCCCCTTCGTCCAGGGTGGGGTCCAGGGCCAGGAGGCGGTCCAGGAAGACCTGCATACCGTAGGAGATGCCGTTTTGCTTGGCCCGGTCCTGGACGGAGGAGAGGGTCTGCTCCTCACCGGAGGCGGAATCCGGGATGGTGGCGTTCTGGGTGAGGATGGCCACCGAGCCGCCGGAGGCGGTGACCGCCTGCTCGATGTCCATGGCCACCCGGTGGCGCATTTCGTCGTTGGCGGCGTCAGACCCGCCGGAGACCGAGACCAGCATGGCCACGTTGTCCCCGGGGGTGAAGTAACCATTGAGGACCATGGAGCCCACGATGGCGTTGATGGCGGTATCCAGGTCCACATATTTAAGGTCCATATCCGCCAGGATGACCTCCCCGTCGGCGTTGAGGGGGTGGACCGAGAGGACCCGGTCGAAGCGGTTGGCCACCACCTCCACGCTGGGGTTCACGTCCAGGCCGATGACGGCGGCGGCCTTGAAGAACTGGTAGGACCCCAGAGAGAGGATCAGAGCCAGGCAGGCGCACAGGCCCAGGGCGGCCTTATAGACGGGGCGGACCTTCTTCTTCTTTGTGGAGACAGGCGGGAGGACCTCCAGGGTGCTCTCCCGTTCCACGGTGGCGGAGGACACCGCCTCATAGAGGTCGGGCACAGAGCGGTCGATGGCCTGGGCGAGCAGGGCTTCCGTCTGCTGATTGCTCAGTTCACGCATGGTCGGTCACCTCCTTGGAGTGGGACGTCAGGGCCTTTTTCAGCTTGGCCAGGGCCCGGGCATATTTGGAGAGCACCGTGGACAATGGTAGCTCCAGCAGCTCCGAGAGCTCCCGGTGCTTCATGCCGGACACGGCGTGGAGCAGCACGATCTGCCGCTCCTCCTCCGAGAGGACGGTCATGGCCTCCCGGAGGGCCAGGGCGTCGTCCTGGGTGTCGGTGGCGGGAAAGGCCAGCTCCACCTCGGTCACGTCGCCGTAAAGGGTCTCCCGGGCGGCCTCCCGCTGCCGGGAGCGGACCAGATTGCGGGCGATGGTAAAGACCCAGGCCAGCGGCTTGCCCTGAGGGACGTAACGGTGGGCATTGGCGCGGACCTTGAGGTAGGTGTCCATCATCACGTCCTGGGCGTCGTGGTGGTTGCGGGTCAGGGAGAGAATATAGGTGTAGAGGGTGCGGTCGGTGGAGCGGTAAAAGCGCTCAAACGCGGCGCTGTCCTCCCGGGCGATACCGGAGAGCATGGCCTCATACTCCGCGGCGGGTATGGCTTTTTTGGCCTGGCCCTCCAGGGTCATGATCAGGGCAAACATCGGGTGTGCCTCCTCCGCAGTAAAATGGATGAAACCCGGAACAAATTCAGTATAGCAGAGCTTTGCCCAAGATTCAACGACCCCTTTCACAAGGATAACGCCCACCGGGGCGGTTTTATTGCGCGCTGGGACAAAAAATTGTGCCCTGGGAGCAGGTGATTTTCAAAAAAAGAGCGTGAGGGCCGCAAAGACTGCGGCGCTCACGCTCTTTTTTATGAATTGATTCCAAGGGGCGCGGGGAAACCGGGCCCGTTACATCCCCAGCATGGCCTGCCGCTTTCTCTTCTTCTGCAGGGCCATGAGGAAGAGGGTGAGCAGGGTAATGGCGTAGGGGATGATCTGTATGAGGGAGGAGGGGAAGCCGGAGGTCTGCATGGGAAGGGTGGCCGCGTCGGCAAAGCTGAACAGCGCGGCGCCCCCCAGGGTGCCCAGCGGGGTGAACTGTCCGAAGGTGGTGGCGGCGAGGGCGATGAAGCCGCGGCCGTTGGTCATGTTGTCGCTGAACATGGCCAGCTGACCCATGGACAGGTGCGCGCCGCCCATGGCGCCCAGGATGCCGCTGAGGACCAGGGCCGAGACGCGGTAGACGTTCACGGACAGGCCGGCGGTGGTCACGGCCATGGGGTGGGGCCCGGCGGCCCGGAGGCGAAGACCATAGGGGGTATGGTACATGACAAACTGGAAAACCGCCACCAGGATCAGGGCCACATAGACCAGGATGGATTGCCCGCTGAATGCCCGGAGGATGGGGATCTCGCTCAGGACCGGGATGTCAAAGCTGGGCAGGCCCTCCTTCCCGGGGAGGGACACGGAGCCCCGGACATTGAAGATGACCTTCATCAGGTAGACCGTGATACCCGTGGCCAGCATATTGATGGCCACGCTGACCACCACGTTGTCCGCCTGGAAGCGGATCTTCAGGAAGGCGAAAATACCGCCCAGGATGGCGCCGGACAGCATGGCCGCCAGCAGACCCAGATAGGGCATACCGGTAAAGTAAGTGGTGATGACGGCCACGAAGGCGCCGATGAGCATCATGCCCTCCAGGCCCATGTTGGTCACCTTCACCCGGGCGGACAGCATGCCGCCCAGGCCGGCCAGCAAAACCGGAGGCAGAGTGCGCAGCGTGGTAGAGATCAAATTCTCCAGATATTCCAGATTCACGCCTCAGCCGCCTCCTTTCCGGTATCACGGCTCTTTTTCCCGGCGCGCTTCCTGCGGCGCATACCGAAGCGGAACAGTCCGTCCGCGGCGAGAAGGAGAATGATGACCGCCTGGATGGTATTGATGAGATCTCTGGAAACGCTGGTCATGACCTCCATCTGGATGGCGCCGCTGGTGAGGGCGCCGAAGAAGATGGCGCCCACGATCACGCCGAAGGGATGCATACCGCCCAGGAGCACCACCGTGATGCCGGTGAAGCCGTAGCCGGGGGAGAAGTTGCTGATGAACATATTGTTCACGCCCAGCGACTGCTCCGCACCGCCCAGGCCGGCGATGAAGGCGCTGATGAACATGACCGCCAGGGCCCGCCTGCTCACGTCCACGCCGATGTAATTGGTGAAGTTGGCGTTGAGACCCAGGGCGCGGCACTCATAGCCGAAGGAGGTCTTATAGATCAGGACGAAGAGGAGCACCGCGATCAGCACGGCCAGGAAAAAGCCGATGTTGAAGTCGGAGCGGATGGAGAACTTGGGCAGCATGGCATGCTCGGGGATCTTGGGGGTGGCGGAGATGGGCAGGTCCCCCTTGAAGACGTAAGTGGACAGGTAGGTGGTGAAGAGGACGGCGATGTTGTTCATCATGATGGAGGTGATCACCAGGTTCACCCCCAGCTTTTCTTTCAAAAAGGCGGGGATCACGGACCACAGCACACCGGCGGCCCCGGCGGCCAGGAAGGCCACCGGGATGAGCAGGAAGCCGGGCAGGAAATCCAGCCAGCAGGCCACAAGGGCGGAGGTGATGCCGCCCAGGTAGAGCTGGCCCTCCAGGCCGATGTTGAAGACGCCGGATTTCAGCGCGATGCAGGCGGAAAGCCCGCAGAACAAAAGGGGAGTGGCCCGCATGAGGGTATTGAGAATGGCGGTGGGGCTGCCGAAGGCGCCGATGAAGAGGGCGCGGTAGGCCTCCAGGGGGGACGTGCCCGTGGGCAGCACCAGGAGAGAGCCGATCAGCAGGGCCACGATCACCGTCAGAACGGGACGGAGCATGGAAAAACACCATTTTTTAATTGGCAACGTCATTGCGGCCCATCCTTTCCCACACCTGCCATATACAGGCCGATCTTTTCCCGGGTGATGGTACCGGCCTTGGCGGTAAAGACGATTTTCCCTTCATAAAGGACCGCGATCCGGTCGCTGAGCTTGAAGATCTCATCCAGGTCCGAGGAAAAAAGAAGCACGGCCACACCGGAATTGCGCAGGGAGATCAGATTGTTGTGGATGAAGCTGATGGCTCCGATGTCTACGCCCCGCGTCGGTTCCGCGGCCACGATCAGCTTGGCGCCGAAGGAGGATTCCCGGGCGATGACGATCTTCTGCTGGTTCCCGCCGGAGAGGGTGCTGGCGGGCGCGGTGGCGCTGGGTGTGCGGATGTCAAAGTCCGCGATGAGCTGCTTGGCCTTTTCCAGAATGGCCGACTGGTTGAGAAGCCCCCGCTTCAAAAAGTCCGGCCTGCGCTGGAATCCGGCGATCAGATTGTCCGCGATGCTCCAGGGCAGGCACAGGCCCCGGCTGCTGCGGTCCTCCGGTATGTAATCGATGCCTTTTTTCAGACGCGCGCCCCGCTTGAGATGGGTGATGTCCTCCCCGGCGTAGCGGATGCTTCCCGCATCCGCCGTCAGGATGCCCGTCACCACATCGGCCAGCTCGCCCTGGCCGTTGCCGGACACGCCCGCGATGCCCAGGATCTCCCCCTCGTGCAGGGTGATGTTGATCTGGTCCAGAAGGGGCTTGCCCCCGGGGCCCCGGAGCGTCACGTCCTGCAGCGACAGCAGCTCCTTTCCGCCCGCCTCTTCCCGCTCGATGAGGGAGGGCAGGGCGCTGCCCACCATGGCCACCGCCAGCTCGGAGGCGTTGGTCTCCTCCGTGGCGAAGGAGGCTACCCGGACGCCGTGGCGCATGACCACGATCTCGTCGCCCACCTGCATCACCTCGTCCAGCTTGTGGGTGATGAGGATGAGCGAGTGGCCCGAGGCGGCCAGATCCCGGATCACCGTAAACAGCTCCCGGGTCTCCTGAGGAGTCAGCACGGCGGTGGGCTCGTCCAGGATGAGCACGTCCGCGCCGCGGTACATGGCCTTGAGGATCTCCACCTTTTGCTGCAGGCCCACCGGCAGGGAACCGGCCGGGGCATCCAGCGGGATGGCCATGTTGAACTTCCTGGACAGCTCCTCCAGCTCCTTGCGCGCTTTCTTGTAGTCGATGCGCGGCCCGGCTGTGGGTTCCATGCCCAGGATAATGTTTTCCAGGACAGAGAGCTCACCCACCAGCATAAAATGCTGATGCACCATGCCGATCCGGTGGCGGATGGCGTCCCGGCTGGAGTGGAATACCACCGCCTCGCCGTTGAGCCGGATCTCACCGGAATCGGGCTGCTCCAGCCCGTAGAGGATCTTCATCAACGTGGACTTTCCCGCTCCGTTTTCTCCCACCAGGCACAGGACAGACCCTCTCCGAATCTGCAGATCCACATGGTCATTGGCCAAAACGCCCGGGTACTGCTTGGTGATCCCAAGCATTTCGATGACATGATCAGACAACAGAGCTCCCCCCTTTACTCAGAAGGGCCCCCCGAATAAGGGGGGCCCTTCCTGACAGTGTGACAGATGCTGTTCCATTACTCCTGCAGTTCAAACACATCGGTGATGACGATCTCACCGCTGACGATCTTCTCCTTGATATCCTCCAGCGTGTCCTTGACCTCCTGGGGAACGATGTCCGCCGTGTAGGTCATGGGGCTCAGGTCGATACCGCCGTTTGCGATGTTGTAGATATGGTCGCCGCTGGTGAAGGTGCCGTCCACCACGCTCTTGATGAAGTCATAGGCGGCCACGTCCACATGCTTGATGGTGCTGGCCAGGACGCGACCTTCCACGATGTAGTCCTGGTCAGAGTCGCAGCCGATGGCGTAGCAGTTGTCGGGGACCTCCATCAGAGCCTCGAAAAGGCCCTCGCCGGATTTGCCCGCGCCGTGATAGATGATGTCGGCGTCCTGGTTATAGAGCTCCAGGGAGAACTCCTTGCCCTTGCCGGGGTCGGCGAAGGAGCCAACGAAGGTGGGCAGGACGGTGATGTCCTCGTTGACATAGGCGGCGCCCTCCTGATAGCCCACCAGGAACCGCTGGATGGCGGGCGCGTCCACGCCGCCCAGGTAGCCGATGGTATCGGTCTGCGTCATCATGCCGGCCAGGGCGCCGGCCAGGAAGCCGCCCTCGAAATCGCTGAACTTGGCCACCGCCACGTTGTCCAGGGTGCACGCGATGTTGACGCCGCCGAACATGATCTCCGGGTACTTGGGCGCGACGGTGTTGATGGTCTCCACCCAGTCGTTGCCCGCGGCCATGATGAAGTCAAAGCCCTGATCTGCAAGGGCGGTCAGGGTGGTGCCGTAATCCGCCACGGACTGGGGCTCCACCACCTGGATCTCCACGTTCAGCTCTTCCGCAGCCTTCTGGAAGCCCAGCCAGGCAGAATCGTTGAACGAACGGTCTCCCAGACCTCCGGAGGCAGTGGCCAAAGCGACCCGGATGGTGGCCTCGCCCCCTTGCTGGGGAGAATCGCTGGTCCCGGGAGAAGGAGTGTTGGTGGTCCCCGCAGCGGGGTCGGAACACGCCGACAGTGCCAGCAACCCCGTTGCCAGCAGCAGTGCACAGAGCTTACGCAGTTTCATTTCAATGCCTCCTTAAGTATAAATATTAT
>LBJMR02800__coassemble_1276_pt1 | contig 12344 bp, 13 predicted proteins | sample LBJMR02800__metabat2_low_PE_006 | metagenome-assembled genome bin LBJMR02800 | reverse complement strand
TTGCCCTTTGTGAAATACATTCCGGCTGCGCCTCCTTTCCTGCGGGCATAAAAAACGGCGTTACTTTCTCCCCTAAAAGGGGTTAAGGTAACGCCACTTGTGCGGTACAATATTTCAGTTGAAAACAGCTTGTCCTATCATTTTTGACTACAAGTTGTTCTTACACAAACGCAGCCGGAAAAGGCTTGTCCTAACAAGAATGTAGTGTTTATGCGGGTTTCCGGCGTTGTTGTTCTTACGCAGTCGTACCATCCGCGGCCATGTCCTCGGTCAGATCGGCGATCACGTCGCCCTTGACGCCGATGCCGGCGGCGTTCCAGGGCGCGCCGGAGGCTGCGGTGGGGTAGATGCCGGTGGTGTGGTCCACGAAGTAGGGGGCAAAGCCGCTCTCCTTGATCTGATCCATGGTCAGGTTGCGGGTGAGCTGATGGACGATGGCGCCGATCATCTCCAGGTGGCCCAGCTCCTCGGTGCCGATGTCGGTCAGCAGAGCGCTGAGCTCGGGGTAGGGCATGGCGTAGCGCTGGGAGAGATAGCGCAGGGAAGCGCCCAGCTCGCCGTCCGGCCCGCCGTACTGGCTGATGATCACGGAGGCCAGCTTGGGATTGCAGTTTTTGATCCGCACCGGGTACTGCAGCTTCTTCTCATAGATAAACACGGCTTATTTCCCTCCTTCCGAATAGGTCCAGGGCCAGGGCTCCTTCAGCCAGGCGGACCAGGCGTCAAAGTTGGCGGCGGACTTCTGGAAAAGAGGACCGTTGGCGGCCTCGTATTTCTCCCGGGCCGTCTTTTCCGCGGCCACGAACTGCTGATAGAGGGCAAAGGCCTCGCTGTCGTCCTGGTGGGTATCCAGATAAAGCCCCAGCTCCACCAGGACGAACTCCAGGGCCTGCAGCTCGCAGAGCGGGCAGCTGGCCATGCTGTTCTTGGTGCTCTTGAGCTGGAAGGGCAGGTTGAGCCCCGGGAAGAGCGTGCCGTTGCAGAGCGCCTCGTTCTGGTTGTACCGCTTGGAGCCGGTCTGCTGGAAGGGCACATAGGGAACTGCCAGGGGAGCGCAGGCGGGAAGCGTGCCGTGAGCGTCGTCGCACACGGGCATATTGGTATCAGGAGACAAAAAAATTCCTCCTTCATTGAAATCACGGAAGAGCAGGGCGGAGCGTCCGACCCTGTCCTTCACTCCATCCTATGCCAGGGGAGACGGAGCGCAACCCCCTTTTCCGGCAAGGCGAACTGTGGTATAATCGCGGAAAAGGAACATATGCAGCCCCACGCCCTCATAAGGTGCTCCTGGGGGGCGTCTGCCGTGAAAAATGGAAAGCAAAAATTTTTTACCTGCTTGTTTCTGCTGGCGCTGGCTGCTACGGCGGTCTACGGGGCCTTTTCCGCAAGAGAGGATACCGCTGCTCTCATGAATGTGTCCTGGTCTTCCCATACGGTCATCCTGGACGCCGGTCACGGCGGAGAGGACGGGGGCGCCATTTCTTTATCCGGCGCGACGGAGAGCGGGATCAACCTGGCCATCGCCAAAAAGCTGGATGGTATCTTCGGCCTGTACGGCGTACAGACCGTTATGCTGCGCACGGAGGATGTCTCGCTGCACAGCGAGGGGGCGTCCACGCTGCGAGAAAAGAAAAGCTCCGATCTCCAAAACCGGGTGGCCCGTATCTCCTCCTTTGAGGACGCCACCCTGATCAGCATCCACCAGAATTCTTATACGGGGGGCGCTCAATATCACGGCGCCCAGGTGTTCTACGCCAACGGCGAGCTGTCCCGTCCGCTGGCGGAGCGGACGCAGAACGTCCTGCGGGAGACCTTGGACCCGTCCAACCAGCGCACGGTGGCGCCGGTACCGTCCGGCGTCTACCTGATGAACCACGTCTCCTGCCGGGCCATTCTGGTGGAATGCGGTTTTCTCTCAAATCCCGAGGAGGACCGGCTGCTCCAGGACAGCGGCTACCAGACGAAGGTGGCGGCGGCTTTGGCCGGGGCATACCTGCAGGACCGGTGCGCGATCAGCACGGAAGAGGAAGGTGCATAGCATGGCACAGAAAAACAAGAGCATCTTTTACTGCACCCAGTGCGGAAACGAAACGCCCAAATGGCAGGGCCAGTGTTCCGCCTGCGGCGCGTGGAACACCATCGTGGAGCAGCCGGTGCAGGCGAAGGCCAAAGTACCATCGGTAAAAACCGGCGGGGGAGGGCTCCGGGTGCCCCAGAGCCGGCCCCGGTCCATCCGCGAGATCGAGACCACCCAGGAGCTGCGATTTGAGACTGGCATGGGCGAGCTGGACCGCGTTTTGGGCGGGGGAGCGGTGAAGGGCTCCCTGGTGCTGGTAGGGGGCGCACCGGGCATCGGAAAATCCACCCTGATGCTCCAGATCTGCGACAATCTCTGCCGGTTTGCAAAGGTGCTGTATGTATCGGGGGAGGAGTCGGAGCGGCAGATCAAGCTGCGCGCCGAGCGCCTGGGGGTGCACAGCGAAAAGCTCTATCTCTACTCGGAGACTAACCTGTCCGATGTGCTGGAAGCGGTAGGGGAGATGCAGCCGGACGTGCTCATCATCGACTCCATCCAGACCCTCTATAATGAGGAAGTAGCTGCCGCCCCTGGCAGCGTAGGGCAGGTAAAGGATTGTACCTTGACACTGATGCAGCTGGCAAAAGGACAGGGCATCACGGTTTTCGTCATCGGCCACGTGAACAAGGAGGGGGCCATCGCCGGTCCCAAGGTCCTGGAGCACATGGTGGACTGTGTGCTCTACTTCGAGGGGGAGCAAAATCTGGCCTACCGGATCCTGCGCGCGGCCAAAAACCGGTTTGGGGCCACCAACGAGATCGGTGTTTTTGAGATGGCGGACAGCGGCCTGGCGGAGGTGCCAAACCCGTCGGAGATGCTGCTCTCAGGCCGCCCGGAAAACGCGCCGGGCACCTGCGTCACCTGCGTGATGGAGGGCGTCCGGCCGGTGCTGGCGGAGGTGCAGGCGCTGCTGGTGCCCACCAGCTTCAACGTGCCCAGGCGGGCCAGCAACGGCTTTGACTACAACAGGGCCATGCTGCTCATGGCGGTGCTGGAGCGGCGGGGCGGCCTGAAGGTGGGGGTGTGCGACGCCTACCTCAACGTGATCAACGGTCTCAGCCTGGATGAGCCCGCCGCGGACCTGGCGGCGGTGATCGCCATGGCCTCCAGCTTTCGGGACAAGCCGGTGCCCGGCGATCTGGCCGCCATCGGCGAGGTGGGCCTGACCGGGGAGCTGCGGACGGTGAACGCCCTTGGGCAGCGGTTGTCCGAGGTGAGGAGAATGGGCTTTACCAAGTGCATGATACCGGAAAAGAGCGGCGTGAAGGTCCCCAAGCTGGAGGGGCTGCAGCTCATTGCAGTGCGCAACATCCGGGAGGCGCTGACGGCGGTGCTGCGTTAGGCGTTCCGGTCCGTTTGAGGCGGTTTCTTCATGCGAGACCTGGGAATGAAATTGACGCAGGGATCCGTCTCGCTGGGCATCCCGCAGGACAGCGCGCGCTCCAAAGCGCAGTAGCCGTCCTGCTGATAGACACAGTCACTGGTACAGGCGATCAGACTCATTTTATCCATCCCATCCCATTTTGTTCGCTCCGCAAAGCGGACGTGGCCATAGTATAAGCAAAATTCTGGGTCCCTATGAATGCTTGAATGAAGCGCCCCTGATATGTACCGCCCGGATCGTTGATCCGCATCAGGGGAAACACCGGATGAGAGGAGGTTTTGGCCGGACGTATAAAAGTAAACAAAATAAAAATTTTGTTTACTTTGAGGGAGGTAAAAACGCCTCCAACAGCTGTAACCGGCCTGATCCCCATGGACTATCGTACGCAGGCGCCTCAGGTCCTGAGAGATTTTCTGACTTATCATGAGACCATCCAGGGACATTCCAAACGCACCGTGGATGAATACTTTCTGGACCTGCGCAACTTTTTCCGCTACATAAAAATTGAGCGCGGACTTGCGCCGCGCTCCGCTGAGCTGGATGAGATCGGCATTGACGACGTGAACCTCGATCTGGTGCGTTCCGTCACACTGTCGGATGTCTATTCCTATATGAGCTATCTCAGCCGGGCTCGCTCCAAGCACCCCAACAGCCGGGATTCCGAATACGGGCTCACACCGGCGGCCCGGGCCCGAAAGATCGCCACCATACGGTCTTTCTATAAGTATCTGACCAACAAGGCCAAGCTGATAAGCGAAAACCCCATGCAAGATCTGGATTCGCCCAGGCTCAAAAAAACGCTGCCCAGGTATCTGGATCTGGACGGAAGCATCCGGCTGCTGGAGGCCGTGGACGGACCCTTCAAGGAGCGGGACTACTGCATTTTGACCTTGTTTCTCAACTGCGGCCTGCGAATATCCGAGCTGATCGGCTTGAATACAACAGATGTTCGAGAGGACCAACTGAGGGTCCTGGGCAAGGGCAACAAGGAGCGTATCCTCTATCTGAACGACGCTTGCCGTGACGCGCTGAAAAGCTGGCTGGAAGTGCGAAATATGGGCGCTTTGATCGATAAAAACGCACTATTTGTGAGCAATCGCAGAACCAGGATCAGCAAGGCCGCGGTGGAAAAGCTGGTCAAGAAATACCTGCTGGCCGCCGGGCTGGACAGCGCTCAGTACTCTCCGCACAAGCTGCGCCACACTGCCGCCACCCTGATGCTGCAAAACGGCGTGGACGTGCGCACGCTCCAGGAGGTCCTGGGCCATGAGCATTTGAATACCACCCAGATCTACACCCACGTGGACAACGAGAGCCTCCGGGCGGCGGCCCGGGCCAACCCTCTTGGCCGAGTCCGCCGCAGCACTTCACGCAAAGGCGGCGCGGACAAAAACGCCGACGATCAGATTAGCTGACGAGCCGAATCAGGCCGCCACATCTCCGCAGGCGGATAGGCGCCTAAAATATGGAGAAAGCGGATCTCCTGAAAGGTATAGGTACTCAGAGGGCGGTAGTCGGCATCATAGGTGTGGGCTGCGATGAGCGTGTTATCCAGCGTAGCAGGACTGCCCATCTGAACGATGATGGGCGTATGGCCAAACTCCTCCCTGCCGTAAAAGCGCAGCTGAACGAAGTCGCCGGGCTCCAGGTCGGAAAGTCTGTCTGCCTCCACGGCAAAGGGGCCTTGCGAGGTCTCTTCCCGCGTCAGGAAATTGCGGAAATAGGGCACTCCGGTCCAGGCCGGCGCTTTATCTCCTACACTTCGGTAATACCAGCCAAAGGTGGGCGTAAAGTTCATCACACCGGTCCCGGCGTAAAGGCACTGAGAGGCAAAGTTGGTGCAGTCCCCTCCCAGCTTTTCAAAATCATAATAGGCCGGGTTGCGGCTGTACGCCCATTTGTGGGCGTACGCCACGGCGGCCCTTCGGTCATATGGGATAACTGACAGCGGCATGGGCGGCTCCTCCCCTTTCATTTCTGCCCCATGCTATGCAGCTGGCCACCGTGCAGGTGACGGTAAAACAGTAAAAAGGGAGAGGTCCAAAATGGACCTCTCCCCAGTCTGTCGAAAAAGTCTTTTCGACAGGCTGTTGCACTTTTTGAAACTTTTTTGAAGTTTCAAAAAGTGGTTTGACTAGACGCGAAAGACAACCCTGACGGTTTTCTTTCACACTATCTTTCCCTCCGAAGCCTTTGGCTGGAAGGGTTTATCGGCAACCTCGGGAGAGGTCCAATAAAATGGACCTCTCCCCTCTTTGTTTTTATATCGTATGCGATGGTCAATTAGGCCTTCCCGTCGCAGCCCAGCACGTTCACCAGCTTGTGGGCCACCAGCTTCTTGATGTTCTCCCGGGCGGGCTTGAGGTACTCCCGGGGATCGAACTTGTCGGGGTGCTGATTGAAGAACTCCCGGATGGTGCCGGTCATGGCCAGGCGCAGGTCGGAGTCGATGTTGATCTTGCACACGGCGCCCCGGGCGGCCTGACGCAGCTGCTCCTCGGGGATACCCACGGCGTCGGGCATCTTGCCGCCGTTGTCGTTGATCATCTTCACATACTCCTGGGGCACGCTGGAGGAGCCGTGGAGGACGATGGGGAAACCGGGCAGGCGCTTGGAGACCTCCTCCAGCACGTCAAAGCGCAGCGGAGGGGGAACCAGGACGCCCTTCTCATTGCGGGTGCACTGATCGGGGGTGAACTTATAGGCGCCGTGGCTGGTGCCGATGGCGATGGCCAGGGAGTCGCAGCCGGTCTTGGACACGAACTCCTCCACCTCTTCGGGGCGGGTGTAGGAGGCGGCGTGAGCGGCCACCTTCACCTCATCCTCGATGCCGGCCAGGGTGCCCAGCTCAGCCTCCACCACCACGCCGTGGTCGTGGGCGTACTCCACCACCTTGCGGGTGATCTCAATATTTTCGGCAAAGGGCTTGCTGCTGGCGTCGATCATCACGGAGGTGAAGCCGCCGTCGATGCAGCTCTTGCAGGTCTCAAAGCTGTCGCCGTGGTCCAGGTGGAGCACGATGGGAAGCCCGGTCTCAATCACCGCCGCCTCCACCAGCTTGGTGAGGTAGGTGTGATTTGCGTAGGCGCGGGCGCCCTTGGAGACCTGGAGGATCAGGGGGGCATTGAGCTCCTTGGCGGCCTCAGTGATGCCCTGGATGATCTCCATATTGTTGACATTGAACGCGCCGATAGCGTACCCGCCGGTGTAGGCCTTCTCGAACATTTCCTTGCTGGTAACCAGAGGCATAAAAACAACTCCCTTTTTCGCCTGTACGGCGTATTTTATGAACCAGAAGAGGATCGGGGGATAATGGTAACGGAGGCCAGCTCCCGCAGGAGCTTATATGCCTGCTCGTCGATGCCCTTTTTCATACGCAGGGCCTCGGTGATATCATAGTCCACATAGTCGTCGTTTTGGACGCAGACGACTCGGTCGGTCTTGCCCTCCAGCAGCAGCCTGACGGCGTTGTAGCCCATGTAGGTCGCGGCCACCCGGTCTCTGGAGGTGGGCGCGCCGCCCCGCTGGACATGGCCCAGCACAGTCACGCGGACATCCAGAGCGGTGGTCTCCTTGATGCGCTGAGCGATCTCGTAGGTATCGCCCACGCCTTCCGCCACGATAACCATAAAGTGGGTCCGCCCCACCAGCCGGGCTTCCCGGATGGGCTCAATGACATCCCGGTCCAGATCGATCTTCTTTTCCGGGATGAGGACCGTGGTGGCGCCGCAGCCCATGCCCACGTTCAGCGCCAGGTGCCCGGCGTTGTGGCCCATGACCTCCACCACAGAGCATCGCTCGTGCGACTGCATGGTGTCCCGCAGCTTGTCGATGGCATCCAGAGCCGTGTTGCAGGCGGTGTCATATCCGATGGTATAGGTAGAGCAGGAGATGTCGTTGTCGATGGTGCCGGGGATACCCACCACGGCGATCCCCCGCTGGGCCAGATCGTGGAGGCCCCGGAAGGTGCCGTCGCCGCCAATTCCCACAATGCCGTCCAGGCCCAGCATCTTGCAGGTGGCCACGGCCTTTTCCTGGCCGGCTTCCGTGCGGAACTCATCGCTCCGGGCGGAATAGAGCATGGTGCCGCCCCGGCGGGAAATGCCGCTGACGGAGGCGGCGTCCATCACGATAAAGTCACTGTTGATCAGGCCGGTAAAACCGCGGCGGATTCCAACGCACTCCACCCCGTGGTGGACCGCGGCGCGGACCACAGCACGGATGGCGGCATTCATGCCGGGCGCGTCACCGCCGCTGGTCAAAACTCCGATTCGACGCATAGTCTGTTCCATAACAGTAAACCTCCTACTAAACCTTCAGTTGCGTGATCGCGTCATCCTGGTCGGCGCCATAGGCGCGAAGCTTGGGCTGGACGCACTCCCGCAAAAATTCCTCCACCTGCTCGCTGCAGCGCCCAATATAGCGCGCCGGCTCCAGATGGGCGGTGATCTCCTCCCGGCTCATGCCGAAGAGCGGGTCCGCCGCGATCAGGTCGATGAGATTGTTGGCCTCTCCCCTGTCCTTGACATTGCGTCCGGCCTCCAGGGAGTGGACACGGATGCGCTCGTGGAGGGCCTGCCGGTCCCCTCCCCGCTTGACCGCGTCCATCATAATGTTCTCGGTGGCCATGAAGGGTAGCTCCTCCTGGACGTGGCGCTCGATGACCTTCTCGTGCACCACCAGCCCACCGGCCACATTGTCGTAGATATTCAAAATGGCGTCCACGGCCAGGAAGGCTTCCGGAATGGCGATGCGCTTGTTGGCGGAATCGTCCAGGGTGCGCTCAAACCACTGGCTGTACGCAGTGAGGGCCGGGTTCTGGGCGTCGGCGATCACATATCGTGCCAGAGCGCAGATCCGCTCACAGCGCATGGGATTGCGCTTATAGGGCATGGCGGAAGAGCCGATCTGGCTGGCCTCAAAGGGCTCCTCCACCTCCTTGAGGTGGCACAGCAGCCGCAGGTCCGTGGCGAACTTCCCGGCGCTCTGGGCGATGCCGGAGAGGGTGGCCAAAATGGCCGCGTCGGTCTTTCTGGAGTAGGTCTGGCCGCTGACGGGTACGGTATCTTCAAAGCCCATTTCCCGGGCAATCTTCCGCTCCAGCTCCTTGACTTTCTCGTGGTCTCCCTCAAAAAGCTCCAGGAAGCTGGCCTGGGTGCCCGTGGTGCCCTTGGAGCCCAAGAGCCGCAGGTGGGAGATGCGAAATTCCACCTCCTCCAGGTCCAGGAGCAAGTCGTTGATCCAGAGGGTGGCCCTCTTCCCCACCGTCACCAGCTGGGCGGGCTGAAAGTGGGTAAAGCCCAGCGTGGGCAGAGACTTATATTGCAGCGCAAACCCGGAAAGGCGCCTGATGACCCGCAGCAGCTTGCTTCGCAGCAGCTCCAGGCCTTCACGCATCAGGATCACGTCGGTATTGTCCCCCACATAGCAGCTGGTAGCGCCCAGGTGGATAATGGGCATGGCCTTGGGACACTGTTCTCCAAATGCGTGGATGTGGGCCATCACATCATGCCGCAGCTTCTTCTCCCACTCGGCGGCCCGGTCATAGTTGATGTCGTCCAGGTGGGCCTCCATCTCCTGTACCTGCTCCGCCGTGATGGGCAGGCCCAGTTCCATCTCCGCCCGGGCCAGAGCAACCCAGAGCCGCCGCCAGGTGGAGAATTTCTTGTCGGGAGAAAACAGGCGGAGCATCTCGTCACTGGCGTAGCGCGAGGAGAGCGGCGTTTCATACCGATCTGTTTGTGTCATAGCATTTCCTTTCGTTAGAAAGACAATTTGCTTTCACTTGAACATTTTGACAGCATTAGCATATCACAAAACAGGAGCGGGCGCAAGGCCCGCTCCTGTAAAAATTTGAGTTACTCGGCCAGGAATTTTTCCAGGCGGCGCAGGCCTTCCTTGATGTTGTCCATAGAGGTGGCGTAGGACCAGCGCACGAAGGTGGGCGCACCGAATCCGGTGCAGGGGACCACCGCCACAAGGCCAAATTTCAGGAAGGCGTCGGCAAAGTCGTCGGCGTTATTGATCTTGACGCCGTGGATGGTCTTGCCGATGAGCTGCTCCACGTTCATCATGACGTAGAAAGCGCCCTCGGGCTTGAGGCAGCTGACGCCGGGGATGGCGTTCATGTGCTCCACGATGTAGTTGCGCCGCTCCTCGAAGGCCTGGCGCATGGTCTCCACCTCGTCCTGGGGGCCGTTCAGGGCGGCCAGGGAGGCCTTCTGGGAGATGGCGCAGGGGGAGCCGGTGGAGTGGCTGACATAGTTGGCCATCACCTTGGCCACCTGGTCATTGGCGCAGGCGTAGCCGATGCGCCAGCCGGTCATGGCGTAGGACTTGGAGACGCCGTTGATGATGATGGCGCGCTCCTTGATCTCCTCCCCCAGGGAGGCCAGGCTGGTGAAGGTCTGACCGTCGTAGAGCAGGCCGTAGTAGATCTCGTCGTCCACCACATAGAGGTCGTGCTTGACGCACACGTCAGCCAGGGCCTGGAGCTCTTCCCTGCCATAGACCATGCCGGTGGGGTTGGAAGGGTTGTTGAGGATAAGGGCCTTGGTCTTGGGGGTGATGGCGGCCTCCAGCTTTTCGGCGGTCAGCTTGAAGTTCTCGGCCTCGGTGGCGGTGACCACCACAGGCACGCCGCCCACCATCTTAATGAGCTCATAGTAGCTCACCCAGAAGGGCGCGGGCAGGATGACCTCATCGCCGGGGTCCACGATAGCCCGCAGGGCAAGGTACACCGCGTGCTTGGCGCCGCTGGAGACCACCACCTGGCTGGGCTTGTAGGAGAGGCCGCAGTCAGCCTTCATCCGGTCGCAGATGGCCTGACGCAGCTCCACGGTGCCGGCGGCGGGGGTATACCGGGTGAAGTTGTTCTCAATGGCCGCGATACCGGCGGCCTTGATGTCGTCGGGGGTGTTGAAATCGGGCTCCCCGGCGCCAAAGCCGATGACGTCGATGCCGTCGGCCTTCATCTGCTTGAACAGGGCGTCGATGGCCATGGTGGTGGATGCCTGGACGGCGCTTGCAATCTGAGAAAGCTTTTTCACGGTGAACTCCTCCAAATCAGCAAATCAAAAAGAGTATCTTGACATATTATATGTGACAACTTGCAAAAACGCAAGTGCAAATCCGAAAAAATCCTTATTTTTTGAATGGTTAAAATTTGTATGGTGCAAAATAGGCAAAAAATATACCCGCAGCCCACCGAGCTGCGGGTATATGGAACAGAAGGATCAGGCGCGGCGGGGGTTCATGGTGGCCCGGGCCCGGATGATCTGGACCACCACGGGGCTGAGGACCACGTTGACAGCCAGCTCCACCAGGAAGTTGATGCCCACCAGGCCGGTCAGGATGTAAGTGGTCACCTCGGCGCCGAAATCACTAGCCCAGGCGGCCAGGATGTCGGGGAAAAGGAGATACAGGGCCAGGATGAAGAGACCGGTATTGACCACCGGGCTGACCACGGCGGCGCACACGGTACCCACCAGGCTTCTGCCCGTCGTAAGCTGCTTGCCGGAGATCAGGGTGAACACCCCGCCGGCGGCAAACCCGGCCAGAATGCCCTTGGCCAGGCAGATCACCGCGGTGAGGAAGGGGTTGGCGTTCCAGAGAATGGCACCGCCGGCGTCCCACCCCAGGATGCAGGCCACCAGCACCACCACACCAAACACACCGCCCAGGTAGGCGCCGGCCTTGGGACCGTAGATGGCGGCGCCGGCCACGATGGGGATGAGAGAGAGGGTGATGGAGAAGGGACCGAAGCGGACAAAGGTAGCGATGACCTGAAGGACTACGATGATGGCCGTGAAGAGGGCCAGCCCTGTCAGGCGCTGGGTTTTGCCGGAATTCATATACGATTACCTCCTGCTGCCGCTCCTCCACGCTTGAGGATGCAGCGCAATTTATTTACTCACGGCCCCCCAGGGCCGGTGAGCACAAAATGGGTCATGCCTTCCGCTGCTTTCCTTCGGTGTTCTTCTGATAGATCAGATAGAGCCCGCACAGCAGCAGATCGGCGTCATAGACAATGCTTCTCTGGCAATATTTGAGGATGTCGGGCGCGGCCTGGCCGGTGCCCACCACAGTGGCTGCCGGCTGGCTGGCCGCCTCCAGGCGAGCGATCATCCCGTCCACCATGCTGGCGTTGCCGTAGACCACACCGGAGCGCATGGCGTCCACGGTGTTGTGTCCCAGGATGGAGGCGGGAGGCGAAATGGAGATGTGGGGCAGCTCGGCGGCCCGGTCGGACAGGGCCTCCAGGGAGAGCTGAACCCCCGGCAGGATCACGCACCCCTCATAGGTGTTGCCCATGATGAGGGACATGGTGGTGGCGGTGCCCATATCCACGATGAGGATGGGGCCGGGATATTTGGCGATGGCCGCCACGGAGCAGGCCACGATGTCCGCCCCCATCTGAGCGTGAATATCGGCCTTGATGTTCAGCCCGGTCTTGACGCCGGGGCCCATGAGCAGCGGCGCTCTTCCGGTGAGCATCTCCACCGCGCCGCACAGAGCGGCGGTCAGCGGGGGCACCACGCTGGCGATGATGGTTCCGGTGACCTCACCGATATCGGCTCCATAGAGCCGGAACACGTCCAGCAGGTTGACGGCGCACTGGTCCCGGGTGGCTCCCTTCCGGGTCGTCAGGTCAGAGCGGAAACGCAGTCCGCCATGCTCGCCGAACAGACCGATGGTGGTGCTGGAATTTCCAATGTCGATAGCTAGAATCACGCGTTCCACTCCCCTTCCCTGCCCAAACGGCGTGGCTATTGTACCAGATATGGCGCCAAATAGCAAGGCCGCCGGAAAATATTCCGGCGGCCCGAGTGTAGGAGTACAATACATGTTGGACAGTTGAATAAAAAAGGATGAAGGATAAGG
>LBJMR02800__coassemble_1261_pt1 | contig 12426 bp, 13 predicted proteins | sample LBJMR02800__metabat2_low_PE_006 | metagenome-assembled genome bin LBJMR02800 | reverse complement strand
AAAGACAACCCTGACGGTTTTCTTTCACACTATCTTTCCCTCCGAATCCTTTGGCCAGAAGGGTTTATCGAAAACCTCAGCCGCCCGCCGGGATGCTTCTCCCGGCGGGCGGCTTTTGTTGTGTATGGGGCGGTTTATCAGCCCCGGCACTTCTGGAGCAGGGCCTCCCACTTCTCGTCCACATAGTCCTGGGCGGCTTTCAGGGTCCACTCGTTGCCCGGCTGGAAGCAGTGCTTGAACCGGCCCTGGAGCTTCATGAACTCGGTGACCGGCAGCTTCTTCTTGGGCTCGTAGGAGAGCATCCACTTGCCCTCCACCACCTCGAACAGGGGCCACACGCAGGTCTCCACCGCCAGGCGGCACAGCTCGGGCAGCAGCTCCGGGGAGTACTGCCAGCCCCGGGGGCAGGGGGTGAGGACGTTGACGAAGGCGGGGCCGGGGGTGTAGATGGCCCGGTGGGCCTTCTCGTGGAAGTCCTTGAAGTTGCCAAGGAAGGTGGTCTGGGCCACATAGGGGATGTGGTGGGCGGCCATGATCTCGGTGAGGTCCTTCTTGTCCTGGACCTTGCCGGTGGAGACGCTGCCCGAGGGGGAGGTGGTGGCGCTGGCGAAGCGGGGGGTGGAGGAGGAGCGCTGGATGCCGGTGTTCATGTAGGCCTCGTTATCGTAGCAGAAGTAGACCATATCGTGGCCCCGCTCCATGGCCCCGGAGAGGGACTGGAAGCCGATGTCGTAGGTGCCGCCGTCCCCGCCGATGGTGAGGAACTTGTAGTTGTCCTGCACCTTGCCCTTCTTTTTCAGGGCCTTGTAGGCCGCCTCCACGCCGCCGCAGGTGGCGGCGGCGTTTTCAAAGGCGGAGTGGATGTAGCTGTCCTCCCAGGCGGTGTAGGGGTAGAGGAAGGAGGAGACCTCCAGGCAGCCGGTGGCGTTGCAGATGACCGCCTTGTCCCCCTCGTCCAGGGCCCGGGTCATGGCCCGGCAGACGATGCCCGCGCCGCACCCGGCGCACAGCCGGTGGCCGCCCACGAACCGCTCAGGCTTGGAGAGCTCCGCTTTGTGGTTGTATGCCATCTCACAGCACCTCCTCTGCGTTGCTGCGCTGCCCCATGTGGAGGTAGCGCTCACCGGTGACGCCGGTCTCGGCCATATTCAGCAGGTGGCGATAGACCCGCTCGATGTCCTCCACCCGGCAGTCCCGGCCGGCCAGGCCGTAGACCACGTCGATGAGCATGGGGCGCACCGGCAGGTCGTAGCAGGCGGCGCAGGTCTCGGCGAACAGCGGGCCGCCGCAGCCGGAGTTGCCCTCGCTCTTGTCCATCACCGCCACCGCCTTCACATGGGCCAGTGCCTTTGCCAGCTCCTCCATGGGGAAGGGGCGGAACACCCGCAGCTTGATGAGCCCCGCCTTGATCCCCTGGGCGCGGAGATTGCGGATGCACGCCTTGGCGGTGCCCGCGGTGGAGCCGATGAGCACCAGGGCCACCTCGGCGTCCTCCATCTCGTAGCACTCAAAGAAGCCGTACTTGCGGCCAAAGGTGCGCTCAAAGTCGGCAGCCACCTCCAGGATGACCTCCTTGGCCGCCTTCATGGCGTTTGCCAGCTGGACCTTGTGCTCCATGCAGTAGGGGCAGGTGTCGTAGGGTCCCACCGCCAGGGGGTTTTCGTGCTTGAGCAGGAAGTTCTCCGGGGTGTACTCCCCCACGAACTTCTTCACGGCCTCGTCCTCCTCCAGGAGGATGTTCTCCACCGCGTGGGAGGTGATGAAGCCGTCCTGGCAGATCATGATGGGCAGGCGGACCCGGGGGTCCTCGGAGATGCGCATGGCCTGGAGGTAGTTGTCGTAGGCCTCCTGGTTGTTCTCCGCGTAGATCTGGAGCCAGCCCGAATCCCGGGCCCCCATGGAGTCGGAGTGGTCGTTGTTGATGTTGATGGGACCGGTGAGGGTGCGGTTGACGCAGGCCAGGGTGATGGGCAGCCGGGCGGAGGCGGCCACATAGAGCATCTCATACATGAACGCCAGGCCGCAGGAGGAGGTGGCGGTGACCGCCCGGGCTCCGGCGGCGGCGGCGCCCACGCAGGTAGACATGGAGGAGTGCTCGCTCTCCACGGTGACATACTCTGTATTCACCTGGCCGTTTGCCACATACTGGGCGAAATACTGGGGGATCTCGGTGGAGGGGGTGATGGGGAAGGCGGCAAACACGTCTGGGTCGATCTGCCGCATGGCGTAGGCGATGGCCTCGTTGCCGCTCAGGCGCTCCCGGATGCTCATGTTACCGCACCTCCTTTTCCATACGGATGGCCCCGAAGGGGCACACCTTGGCGCAGATGCCGCACCCCTTGCAGTGGTCCAGGTCGAACTCTCCCCGCTTCCCCGCGGTGACGGGGATGGAGGAGTCGGGACAGTAGGGGGCGCACAGCAGGCACTGCTTGCACTTGTCCGCCTCCCACACAGGCACATTGCTGCGCCACTCGCCGGTCTTGACCAGGCGGGCGGTGCCCCCCTCGCAGATCTCCCCGCCGGGGCTGATCTCCTGCCAGGGGATCAGTTCGTTGATGTCCTTCGCGCTGCGGCTCATAGCCCGTGCACCTCCTTCATGGATCGGATGAGACAGTTCATATTCCCCTGGATCACCTGGGGCTTGGTGGCGAATTTGTGGCGGAAGGACGCCTCCATGTCGGCGATGAAGCGTCCGGCGTCCAGCACCCGGCTCACCTGGACGATGGCGGCCAGCATGGGAGTGTTGGGGAAATAGCCCCCCAGGTGCTCCTCGGAGATGGCCCGGGCGTCGATGGTGCACACCCGCCCGGTATAGCCGTGCAGCAGGGGGCGGATGTCCTCGGGCGAACGGGAGGTGTTGACCACAATGGCCCCCTCCGCCTTGAGCCCCGCCGTCACGTCCACCGTGTGGAGGAGGGACTCGTCCACCACCACCACATAGTCGGGCTCGTAGATGTTGGAGTGGACGGTGCAGGGGGTGTCGCTAATGCGGTTGTAGGCCGTGATGGGGGCTCCCATCCGCTCAGGCCCGTACTCCGGAAACCCCTGGACGTACTTGCCCGAGGCAAAGGCCGCGTCCGCCAGCAGCAGGCAGGCGGTCTTGGCCCCCTGGCCTCCCCGCCCGTGCCAGCGGATCTCTGTCATGGTGCTGCTCATGTCTCATTCCTCCCCTATAACTGAAAAAAAGCGCCCGCCCCGAACCGGGACGAGCGCCAAAAAAAGCATCTCGCTATACCACCCATTCGCCGCGTACCGACATACGCTCCTCCGTTAACGGGGAGGCCCGCCAGGACCTACTCCGGCCAAAGGCCGTTTTGGGCTGGGACTCGGGAGTGATCTTCAGGCAAGACATACCGATACCGGCTTTTCACCAGCCGCCGGCTCTCTGTGATCTTCCGTCAGGCCCTACTGTCTCCTTCATGGTCTTTTATGCGTTAAAATGCTAGATTGCTAAATATTGTACCGCCTTGCGCGGGAATTGTCAAGCCCTGCCTGTAATGATCCAGGGGGCGGGCTCCTGGTTGAAGGTATTTTTGGACGTGAGCTTGGACACGGAGATCTGGATGACCTCCACCTCCTTCACCCCCAGGGACTCGAAGAGGTCGGGGATGGAGGCGGCGCAGCGGAAGTCCAGGGTGTAGATCACAAACTCCATGTGGGGGTTTCGCTCCAGCAGGCACTTGAGCTCCTGCTCCATGCTGGCCGAGGCCACCAGGAAGGCAAGTCCGGGCACCGGCAGGCCCGCCATGGTATCTTTGTCCACATGGTCCACGATGGCGATGTTGTTCAGGCCGAACTTCTGGGCGTTTTCCTCCATGGTGCGCCGGTCGGCGGCGCTGTACTCCACGGCGATGACGGTGCCCTCGGCGGCGATGATGGCCGCCTCCACCGCGATGGACTCCCCGCTGATGACGCACAGGTTGTCCGTGAGGGCGGCGTGCATCTTGCTGAGGATCACGGAGCGGATCTCGCTGCCCACATAGTGGATGGACCCCCGGGAGAAGCTGGCGTTGTCCATGCCGATCTTATAGGTGCTGCGGGCATTGGGGTTGAGGATGAGCATGGCCGCCGAGGCGTTGATGCCCCGGTTGATCATGTCCTTGAGGGGCTTGTGGAGGATGGGGCCGGAGGGGTCGGAGCCCTCGTTGTACCACACCTCGCACTCCCCCAGGCCCGCGTCCCACATGCGGTAGAAGATGTCGGCGTGGCCCGCCTCGGTGAACACCAGCACCGCGCGGTGGGACTCCACCATGGGGATGAGGTTCTTGTTCTTGCGGGTGATGTCCAGGATCTTGACCTTCTCCAGGTCCACGTCCATGTTCTGGGCGTAATACTGGAGCCAGGAGAGGATGTTGGCGTTGCTGAAAAGTCTCTTTTCCATGTTCTGCCCTCCCGGGGCCCCGGAAGGGCCCGTTGTGTACTGCACTGCGGCTAACTGTCAGTATAGCATACTTCCGCCGCTTTTGCACGGTAGATTGAAAAATTTTTCTCCCGCCCTCAGGGGGTGCCGCCGCCGAAGTCCATCTTCTCCTTCACCGCCAGCAGCCGCGGGTCGTCCCGGCCGAAGAGGCCCTCCAGCATGGAGAGCACCGCCATATAGGCGTTGGACGCCTCCCCCAGGCGGCCCTGGGCGGCGTACAGGTCCCCCAGCGCCTCCTGGTTCTCCACCGTGTCCGCCGCCAGGGTGCCCCGCATGCGCAGGTTGATCTCCAGGGCCTTGGAGAGCTTCTCCTCCGCCTGGGACCACCACTGCCCCGCCTCTTCCTCCCGGAGCGCCGCCCGGGCCTCCAGGCCCAGGTGGTACAGGGACACGCCCTCGTCAAAATAGGAGTAGGCAAGGCCGGAGGGATTTTGTTCGGAGACCGACTGCTCGTGGAGCTGGGTACACTCCAGGGCCTTGCGGTACTCCCCCTTGAGCTGGTACATCCGGCCCATCTCCATGTAGGTCTCCCCCACCCGCTCCCGGGCCAGGGGCAGGCCGTAGTGCTCATTTTTCATGAGCATGTCCCGCTTCTCCCCCCGCTCCAGGGCGGCGATGTTCCGCTGGCGGATGGCCAGGGCCTGCTCAAAACAGGCCTGGGCCTTGTCAAAGTCCTGGTCGTACTCCCAGGTGTAGCTGCGCCCCGCCTTCTCGTAGGCCATGGCCAGGTCCTCGTTCTCTTCCATGCCGCTGCGCAGCATGATCTCCAGGGCCAGGCGGTACCAGGGCATGGACTCCCGCATCCGGCGGCTGTTGAAGTAGCACCCGCCCACGTTCTTGGCGGCGTAGCCCGCCGTGGGGCTGTTCTCCCCCAGCTGGCGGCAGCAGGCGTCGTAGAAGCGGTGGGCGTTTTCGATGGAGGCGTCGAACCTGCCCACCTGCCAGAGAAAGCCGGAGATGGGCTCGAAGGCGTCCAGGGCCCGCTTGTCCGGCTCGGGGAAATAGGCCGCCACCGCCAGCACGTTCTCCGCCACGGCCAGGTTCTCCTGGTAGGGCCGCAGCCAGGCGGTGAACAGGAAGGCGCCCATCCGGTCCAGGAAGGCCCCGCAGTTTTCCACCGTGGGGCGCAGCACGGCGTGGACCACCTCGATCACCAGGGGGTGGAGGGCAATGCGCTTCTCCGCGCCCCGGATGATCCAGCTGCGGCGGATGAGGCGGTTGACCGGCTCAAAGGAGGAAAGGGCCATCCACTCCCGGAAGCGCACGGCGCTCACGCCCCCGTGGCCCATGAGGGACAGGCACCGGAGGATCTGCTTGTCCTCCTCCTCCAGGCCGCTGGTGTTGAACACCGAGCAGATATGCCCGAAGGCGGTGTTGACCGACCGGCGGCCCGCCACCGTCTCGGAAAGGCCGCCCTCCATCTCCCCCTGCTCCAGCAGGGCGAGCATCTCCCCCGCCGTGAGGAAGCTGGCGCTCATCTGCTTGGCGATGAGCTCCACGGTGTAGGTGTGGCAGGCGATGCGCCGGAAGATCTCCTGGAGGGTGGCCGTCTCGCTCTCATCCACCTCCTCGCCGTAGTTCTGCCTGAAGATATCCAGCAGCACTCCCATGTCCTCCATGGCCTCCACCCGGAGGGTGGGGCGGCCGGGGTGGGCGTTGCGGGTGGTGAGGATCACATGGCAGCGCCCTTCCAAAAAGCGGTCCAGGTCCTCGTCGCCGTCGGTGTCGAAGTTGTCCACGATGATGAGGGTCCGCTCCCCGGCGATGCTCTGGAGCACGCGCAGCTTACGCAGGAAGAAGGCCCGCTCGTCCTCCTCGGGGGTCTGGGACTCCAGGTTTTCAATGGCAAAGGCGTCGGCGTCGCACACCAGGCTCTGGAGACTGCCCTGGTAGCTGACGAAGAGCACCTGGTCGTACTCACTCTGAAAGCGCAGGGCGTACTGCTTGGCCAGTTCGCTCTTACCGATGCCGCCGATCCCCTCCAGGAACAGGCAGCGCTTTCCCTGGGCGAAGTGGCCGTGCATCTGCTCCAGCAGGCTCTCCCGGCCCTCAAAGACCTCCCGGGCCTGGGGCAGCCGGGAAAGCAGGCGGTAGCTGCGCTGCCCGCTCTCCCCCTTCTCCCCCCGGGGCTTCCCCTCCCGGCCCAGCAGCATCTCCAGGTGCTCCACCAGCTCGTCGATGCGCTTATACATGGGCGGGGTCATGGCGTCGATCCAGTGGAGGCGGCCCAGGTAATACTGGGCGTCCTCCCCGATCTCGTCGTCGGCCACATGGAAGGGGATGACCTTTACATCCTCGCTGCGGGTCAGGCGGCGGCTGACCATGTCGATCTCGTTGAGCACATGGATGGACTCGGAGGCCTGGCGGTTGAGGATGAGCAGGAAGATGGCGCAGCTGTTGATGGCCTTGACGATGCTGGAGGCATAGGCCCCCTCGGTGTTCCGGGGGGCGTACCAGCAGCGCACGCCGTCGGCCTCCAGCTTGTTTGCGATGCCCTCCACGATGTGGAGGGAGGACGCGGTGTGGTGACTGATGAATACGTCGATCTCCATACCCTCATGCCTCCTCTTGCCGGTCTTCCCCGCTCTGGGGGAAGAGCCGGGCCACGTTTTCATAGTCGTAATATTTCAGCAGCCCCGGCCGGGCCTGGGGCAGGGCGTCCAGCTCGTCCCACCCCACCAGGCAGGTGTGCCGCTTTTCCGCAGGGTGCTTGGTGGTGCCGGCGGAGCGCTCCCCCTCCGTCAGCTCGCTTACCGCCAGGGTCCGCCAGCCCCGGGCGTAGTGGAAGGCGTTCCAGCGGCTGTGCTCGTACCGGGCCAGCTGCCACAGGAGCTTCTCGGAGGCATCGTGGGTGAGGGACGCCGTGTCCCCCGCCAGCAGCAGCTTGTTGGGCACGTCCCACACCACCGCCCGGTTGGACGCCTGTGTAAAGGTCCCCAGCTTGCTCCACTCCGTCCCGCCGGGCAGGTTGCCCAAATAGGTCTGGTGCAGCGCCCGGGCCTGGCGGTCCACGGAGCGCTCGATGAGCGCTTCGTAGGTATACTGCCCCTCGTTTACCTGCTCCAGGAACACCTGGGGATCGCCGGACAGCAGCGCCGCCGCCCCCCGGTCCTCCCGGAACAGTGCCACCACCAGCTGGGTCTTTTCCGCCCGGGCGGCCAAGAGGCGGCGCAGCTCCATTGTGAGGCGCAGGTTCTCGTCGGTGTCCGGCGTGGCGATGAGGATCTGGTGGAAGCTGGTGCCCTCCACCGCCTGGTAGAATTCCTCCGACCAGGGCGCGGCCTCCAGCCAGGTGATGTTCCCCTCCTCCGCCACGCCGCTGAGCCGGTGGCAGAAGGCCGCCTTTTCCCCGGCCATGTCCCCGTCCATCACCGTGGCCCGCAGCCCCCGCTCGCCCGAGGCGGTCTCAAAGGCGGTGTTCTCATAGGTCTCCAGCAAAAACTCCCGGGCAAAGGGGGTAAAGCCCACCACGCACAGGGTGAAGGGCTCCGGCGGCGCGTAGATCTCCCCCGCCCGCGTCGCCGGGAAGCGCGCCTTGAGGGAGGCCAGGGGCAGGTGGCGCTCCATGAATTCCCGCACCACCAGCTGCTCCTCCGACACCAGGTAGAGGTCCAGGTGGTCAAAGCGCAGGTCCTCCATGCGCAGGACCTCGTTGTCCAAAAAGGCGGTGACCCTTACCTCCGGCAGCGCCTCCCCCTGCTCCTCCAGGTCCCGCAGCAGCCGGTAGTTGCGCACCCCCCGGTCGGGCAGGAGCACAATGTCGTACTGCTTGCCCTTGCGCAGCCGCTTGAGATAGCTCCCGTCGCTCTCCCAGGCCCCCAGCATGGGCTTTGCGTCCTTCCCGGCCTCCTGGTCCGGGATGTAGACCACGGCGCACCGCCGCTGGGCGGCGGTCAGGTCCTTGATGAGGGCCCGGGCGGCCTCCCGCTCCCCCACGATGACGAAGATGCGCCGCCGCCACAGCAGCCGCCAGTTCATCTTCAGCTCGTTATAAAGCTGCAGGAAAAACAGCGAGAGCACCGTGCGCACCGTGTAGAGGGACATGAAGAGGAACACGAAAAAGGCGTCGGTCTGCCCGAAGGAGGCGGCGTCCCCCTGAAAGGCCACCGCGCCGGGGGCCTTCATCACGGCGGCCCCCAGGGTGGCGAAAAAGCCCGGCAGGTCCATGGGCGGCTCCGCCAGGCGGATAAAGTGCATCACGGCGGCAAAGGCCACGTTGTACCCCAGGATCAGCACGTCCCGCAGCCGCCGGTTCACCCGGCGCAGCAGCACATTGAGCAGCAGGAAACTGAGCACATACCCCAAAAAGATCATGGTCCGTCCTCCTCCGCCCCCCGCCCCTTTCCGGGCCGCGGGCCCCTGTTTTCTTCGTGTCCCCTATTATACCGTATCTTTCGCCCTGAAACAATCTGTTTCGCGCCGCCCGGCCCCCTAATTTTCCCCCGGACGGCCCTCCCCTCCCCCTGCCATACTTTTTTGGCCAAAGCCCTTGAAAGTTTTTCTTTAAGAAGGGTGCGCCATCGATGCTGGGGCCCTCTCCAAGCTCCTGGGCTGCCCGGTGGTCCCCACTGCATCCACCACCCCGGCCCATGAGGGTCTCGCCGCCGTGGTGAAAACCGCGGCGGCGCGTCCGGGAGAGGAGCAGCCGCCCCCTACCGCCAAGGGTGAGGTCCTCCTCACCGACAAGGCGGCGGCGGAGAACGCCGACCGGGCCCGCTTCGCCTTTGTGGGGCTGGAGAACTTCATCGACGTTGATGAGCTGGCCATGGTCGCCGGCTCCGGCACCCATGTCTACAAGGCCAAAAAGAGCGGCAAAAATGCATCGGCTGTCCAGAGGGCGGCTGCGGCGGGGGAAGCTGCGGCGGACACTGCGGCAACCACGGAAAAGAGCCGTGACCCCCTTCCCTCCCCCTCTTGAGCGAAGCACAAAGGAGGCCTCTCCATGTCCGAAGAACTGGTGATCCGGCACTGCTCCCCCACCCTGGCGGGTCTCAAGACCGGCAGCCTGTTCTCCTGCCCGTGCCGGGGGTGGGAGCAGCTCACCCCCGCCATCCGCAGTCTCAACCACAAGCTGGTGCCCCGGGAACTGCGGGCGCTCCCCCTGCGGCTGCGGGGCGGCCCGGCGCACCTTCGCGCGCTACGAGCACTGCACCCGCCTCTATCAGGCCCTCTGGGCCCAGGGAAGGCCCATCGAGGGCCTCACGGTGGCCGGCTGAAACTCCCCTCCTTGCCCCTGGCGCGCCCCGCCTGTCAAAGGCGCAGCGGGGCCACAAGAAAAAATGAAACAGGGCGGCGCAGAATCAAATCCGCGCCGCCCTCAGCCTGTCGAAAAAGTCTTTTCGACAGGCTGTTGCACTTTTTGACCCTCTTAAACGGGTTCAAAAAGTGGTTTGATCAGACGCGAAAGACAACCCTGACGGTTTTCTTTCACACTATCTTTCCCTCCGAACCCTTTGGCCAAGAAGGTTTATCGACAGTCTCAGGGCGGCGCAGAATCAAATCTGCGCCGCCCTGCACTGTTTTTGTTTTTATTTGATCTCCTGCTCCAGGGCGTCAAACTCCGCCGTGGAAAAGAACTCCCCCAGGGTGATCTCCAGAGCGTCGCACAGCTTTTTGATGGTGACCGTCCCGGGGTTTCCGCTCTCCCCGTTCAAAATGCTCTTCACGGTGGCCTGGGGAACACCGGCCAGATTGCTCAAGCCATTGGGCGTGATGCCCCGCTCCTTACAAAGCTGTCTGATGCGAAATGCGATCGCTTCTCTGGTATCCATGGCCGCCTCCTTAGTGATATATCATCCTGTTCATGATATGTCATTTGGGGCGTCCATATTAGTGATACTTCACTAATCGGCACATGTGTGCTAAAATAGTGATATATCACTATCCCTTGTCATTTCAGCTCCTGCTCCAGGGCGTCGAACTCCGCCGTAGAGAAGAACTCTCCCAGGGTGATCTCCAGCCCATCGCACAGCTTTTTGATGGTAACGATGGAAATATCCTTCCTGCGCTCGTCCAACATGCTGTATACGGTGGACGGTGTGACCCCGGCCAGGTTTGCCAGCTCATTGGGCTTGATTTTCCTCTGGCGGCAGATCTCCAGAAAACGGTCCACCACCGCCTGCTTTACTACCATATCAAGCTCACCTCATGATATACCCGCCGGCGGCTTACAGCAGTTCCTGCTCCAGGGCGTCAAACTCCGCCGTGGAGAAGAATTCCCCCAGGGTGATCTCCAACCCATCGCAGATCATTTTTATGGTCACAAGCTTCGGATTTCGACTTTTTCCGTACAGGATATTTTTTATACTGGACGGGGGCAATGCCGAAAGAGTGGCTAATTTGTTGATGCTGATGCCCCGCTGGTCACACAGCTCCAGGATGCGGTGCCGCACCGCCGTCACGGTATCCATGCCATCCACCTCCCCTATTTGTGTGGATAGCATACCCAATTTGTATAGACTTTGTAGGCTACACATGCTACCATATAGGCTATACATAGCCTTCGAGGTGATTTTCATGTCAACGCGCACCTGCTGCTTCACCGGGCACCGGCCCCAGTCCTTCCCCTGGAAGTACAACGAGGGGGACCTGCGCTGCCTGCTGCTGAAAGCCCGCCTCAGGCGGGAGATCCTCCGCGCGGTGAAGGCCGACGGCGTGGGCCATTTTCTCACCGGCATGGCCCTGGGGGTGGACACCTGGGCGGCGGAGATCGTGCTGTCCCTGCGGGGGCGGTGGCCCGTCACCCTGGAGGCCGTGCTCCCCTGCGCCGGCCAGGACGCGCGCTGGACCGCCGAGAGCCGGGAGCGGTATCGGTCCATCCTCTCCCGCTGCGACCGGGTGACGCCGCTGCAGGACCGCTATACCCCGGACTGCTTTGCGCGGCGCAACCGCTATCTAGTGGAGCACAGCGACCTGGTCATCGCGGTCTGGAACGGCTCGCCCAGTGGGACGGGCAGCACGGTCTCCTACGCAAACGCCCTGGGAAAGCCGGTGCGGCAGGTCCGCCCTCCTCATTCTCACCACCCAGGTACATAAAACGTCACCGGATAACAAGAGCATTGGAAGATATGTATCGTTCAACAAGTCATACATCACTTGTGCTAAAGAATAAGGAATTTTCAGGAAAAAATAGGCTCGGCCAGTGTCGATCACAGGCCGAGCCATTCTATCTATTCAAATTCCTTGAAATGAGGGTTTTGTGCCAAAAGAGATTGAAGATGCTCTTTCAGCATCGATTCTCCAAACCAGTCACATGCCTCCAGTAACTCCTCTTGCAGGTCGCCTACATAGGCGCTTTGGAACAACTGCCGAACCAGACGAGCATCCTCTTTCAGTTGAGCCAAAAGCTTGGGCTGGACGGTTTGATTCTGACAAAGTTCGTACAGATCATTACCCAACAGCTGTTCGGCGACTTCTGGCTCCTGGAGATGGCACTCGGCAGTATCCAGCAGCAATTTCATCATCTGGATGCCTACTTCCGGTTTCCACTCACTTACTTTTCCCAGGAGTTCCATGGTGTCTATCTCCAAAAGTTCCTCCGCACTCCAGAAGCGGACTGCATCAGGAAAGGCGGCAATCAGCAGATCTCGGCAGGCCCACTCATTCTCTGAGAAGTCCCAGTTGCGGACGGCAGCCTCCAGAGTGGTGCGATCCGGATGGAGGAGGGGATAGGCGCTCCAGTGGGCATCCAGCGCCTCCTGAAGCGTATCAAACAAAGTAGAGCTGTCCTCGCCGGAGAAAAAACTTTCCACATCGCTCAGGCCATCCACCGTTTGATAGAGCCAGTTTGGCCAGGCTTTGTATGCTTCATACTGGGGTAAATCAGGCAGCAAAGATTCCCAAAAAGAACCAAGTCGCTCCTTTGTAAGCAGAAATTGATCCTCAAAGGCTGGTTTTCCGCTGCGGGCCGTACCCAGCACCTCACCTGCCGTGCAGAAGGAATAGTGCTGAAAAAACGCCTGCAAAAGTTGGAGGTTACGTTGTGTCTGATTGTTGGCTGGAACCAA
>LBJMR02800__coassemble_1254_pt1 | contig 12487 bp, 11 predicted proteins | sample LBJMR02800__metabat2_low_PE_006 | metagenome-assembled genome bin LBJMR02800 | reverse complement strand
CCTTGGTCTTGTTGGGCACACCGGAGCCGGACTCGATGTTGCAGGCCTTCTTGATGAGCACGGCGGCGGGAGGAGTCTTGGTGACGAAGGTGAAGGAGCGGTCAGCGTAGACGGTGATGACCACGGGGATGATGAGGCCCACGTCGTTCTTGGTCCGCTCGTTGAACTCCTTGGTGAAGCCGGCGATGTTGACGCCGTGCTGGCCCAGGGCGGGGCCCACGGGGGGCGCCGGAGTGGCCTTGCCGGCGGGGATCTGCAGTTTTACGTAACCTACTACTTTCTGTGCCATTTGAAACAGCACCTCCTACGAAAAATGTGGTTTGGACGGCATCCCGGATGGGATTGCCTCCCACGGGCGGCCCTTGGCCGCCGGCTTGGTTCAGATTTCCACGGGCTCGACCTGATCGAGCTCCAGTTCCACGGGGGTCTCACGGCCGAACATGGACACCACCACGCGGACCTTGCTGTGCTCCAGGTCGATCTCCTCTACGACGCCCAGGAAGGACTCCAGCGCGCCGTCGGTGATCTTCACGCTGTCGCCCACCTGGTAGCTCACCACGATCTCACGCTTCTCCACACCCAGGGAGGAGATCTCCTCGTCGGTGAGGGGGATGGGCTTGTTGCCCGAACCCACGAAGCCGGTGACGCCGCGGACGTTGCGTACCAGATGCCAGGTCTCGTCGGTGAGGACCATCTTCACCAGCACATAGCCGGGGAAGACCTTGCGTTCCACGGTCTTGGGGCCGTTGTCGGTGATCTCGGTGACGGTCTCCATGGGAATGCTCAGTTCGGTGATCAGCTCGTGCATGCCCCGGTTCTCCACCGCCTTTTCGATGGCGGCGGAAACGGCGTTTTCATAGCCGGAGTAAGTGTGGATCACATACCACTTTGCGTTTTCAGCCATGCCTCCACCTTACCCCTTGAACAGGGCGAGCAGGGCGTCCACCACGGCAGTGGCCAGAGCGTCGAAGACCCAGATGAACACGCCCACCACCACGATGCAGATGATGACCGTGAGGGTGTTCTTGCCCACCGACTTTGCGCCGGGCCACTGGACCTTCTTGAGCTCGCTGCGCATTTCCTTGAACCACTTGCCGATGCGCTGGAAGATACCGGGCTTTTTCTCGGCGGGCTTGGCGCTCTTGTCCTTCTTGGCCTTGGCCGCGGCGTCCACCTGGTCGAGCTGCTCGTTCTTCTCGTTTTCAGACATTCAGTTTCACCCTTCTTTCTTGTCAGCCATACACCGCTGCTTACTTGGTCTCGTTATGGACCGTGTGCTTTCTGCAGAAGGGGCAGTACTTGTTGAGCTCCAGACGGTCAGGGGTGTTCTTCTTGTTCTTAAAGGTGTTGTAGTTGCGCTGCTTGCACTCCGCGCAGCGCAGGGTGATCTTGACCCGGTTGCCAGCCTTTGCCATGTTTCGGCACCTCCTTTGATTTACGCCGCGGGCATAAAAAATGCCGGACGCGGCAGATAGGCCGAATCCAGCAACGCACAGGGACCCCGGAGGGGATTCCCGCTTATGGCGTCACGGTGCGGATTCGGCAAGTTTGCCTCCCTATGTCCGCGCAGCGGTGGAGGGTTTTGTGCGTCATCACACCGTAAAAATGCGCACAAAAAAAGAGCCCTTTTCATAGGTGCTAATAAGATACCACAAAGCGGTGCGGAAAGTCAAGGCTTTTTTGAAAAAACAGGGAGCGGAGATTTTTGAAAAAACAGGGAGCGGAGATGTGAAAAAACAGGGCGCGGAGATGGCGCCCGGCTCTTGACAAAGGGCCCCGGGACGGATATACTGTACGGGACAAGTCAATAACCTTATCAAGAGCGGTGGAGGGAACGGCCCGATGAAGCCCGGCAACCTGTCCGTCCTGAGGGACGGGGAAGGTGCCAAATCCGGCGAGTGGAATCGAAAGATGAGGGTGTAACCGCACACGACGCTCCGCCGGGGGTACGACCGGCGGAGCTCTTTTTCACCCCTGAACAAAGGAAGGAGAACAGATTACCATGGCAAAGCGACTTTTTACTTCTGAATCCGTCACCGAGGGGCATCCCGACAAGATCTGTGACCAGATCTCCGACGCGGTGCTGGACGCTATGCTCGCCAAGGACCCCATGTCCCGGGTGGCCTGTGAGACCACGGTGACCACCGGCCTGGTCCATGTGATGGGGGAGATCACCACCAGCTGCTATGTGGATATCCCCAAGATCGCCCGGGATGTGGTGCGGGACATCGGATATGACCGGGCCAAGTTTGGCTTTGACTGCGACACCTGCGCGGTGCTCACCTCTATTGACGAGCAGTCCCCCGACATCGCCATGGGCGTGGACAAGTGCCTGGAGGCCAAGGAGGGCGCGCAGGACGACGGGCTGGACAACGGCGCCGGGGACCAGGGCATGATGTTCGGCTACGCCTGCAACGAGACCGACGAGCTCATGCCCCTGCCCATCTCCCTGGCCCATAAGCTGGCCATGCAGCTTACCCGCGTGCGCAAGGAGGGCAAGGTGGACTACCTGCGGCCCGACGGCAAGACCCAGGTCACCGTGGAGTACGATGAGCACGACGCCCCCAAGCGCATCGACGCGGTGGTCCTCTCCACCCAGCACAGCCCTGACGTGAGCCTGGAGCAGATCCGCAAGGACATGATCGAGCTGGTCATCAAGCCCGTGCTGCCCGAGGCCCTGCTGGATGCCGACACCAAGATTTATGTCAACCCCACCGGGCGCTTCGTGGTGGGCGGGCCCCAGGGCGACTCCGGCCTCACCGGCCGGAAGATCATTGTGGACACTTACGGCGGCAGCGCCCCCCACGGCGGCGGCGCCTTCTCGGGCAAGGACCCCACCAAGGTGGACCGCTCGGCGGCCTATGCCGCCCGGTGGGTGGCCAAGAACGTAGTGGCCGCGGGCCTGGCCGGGCGCTGCCAGGTGCAGCTGGCCTATGCCATCGGCGTGGCCAAGCCGGTGTCGGTGCGCGTGGACACCTTCGGCACCGGCACGGTGTCCGACGTGAAGCTTGAGGAGGCGGTGGAGAAGGTCTTTGACCTGCGTCCCGCCGCCATCATCCGGGACCTGGACCTGCGCCGGCCCATCTACCGCCAGACGGCGGCCTACGGCCACTTTGGCCGCGCCGACCTGGACCTGCCCTGGGAGCGGACCGACCGGGTGGAGGCGCTGAAGGCCGCGCTGTGATGAAAAAGACCCCCGGAGCGGGCATACTGGAGAGAAGATAGGAGGGTGCGCGCCGTGATGAACGTGCTGTATCTGCTCAACCACGCCGGAAAGGCGGGGACCGAGCGGTATGTGGAGACCCTGGTGCGTCATCTGGGGGGCAAGCAGGTAAAGCCCTTTTTCGCCTACCATGAGCCGGGGCTTCTGGTGGAGCGGCTGGAGGACCTGGGGGTGCCCTGCCGGGCCATCGAGCTGCGCAGCCGGTTCGACCTCAAGGCGGCCAAGGCTCTGGCGGCGCTGTGCAGGGAGTGGGAGATCGACCTCATCCACTGCCACTACCTGCGCGAGCACTATATCGCCCTGCTGGCAAAGCGGTACAATAAGCACATCCGCGTGGTGTATACCAACCACTTTATCCTGCCCAACGACGCATCGACCCGCTTTACAAACCGCATCCTGGACCGGCGGCAGGACGAGATGATCGCCGTGTGCACCATGGGCAGGGAGCAGCTCATCAAAAACGGCTGGAGCGGCGAGCGCATCCAGGTCATTTTCAACGCCGTGGACCCCGCCGAGTGGGCGGGGGACCGCAGCGAGTCCACCCTGCGCCGGGAGCTGGGGATTCCAGAGGACCGGTTCGTGATGCTGTGCGCCTCCCGGTTTGCCGAGGACAAGGGGCACCGCTATCTGGTGGACTCGGTCAAGACCCTCACGGGCATGACCGACAAGCCCTTCACCCTGGTGCTGGCGGGGGACGGCCCCCTGCTGGAGGAGACCCGGCAGCAGGTGAAGGACCTGGGGCTTTCCGGCAAGGTGGTCTTCCTGGGCTTTCGCAAGGACATCAAGAACCTTTATAAAGGCAGCGACCTGTACGTCAACTCCTCCCAGCATGAGGCGCTGAGCTTCCTCATCATCGAGGCCATGGCGGCGGGGCTGCCGGTGATCGCCACCAACATCGCGGGCAACCCGGACATCGTCAATGACGCCGCCGGCTGCGGCCTGCTGGCGGAGTACAACGATCCGGTGTCCATGGCCTCGGCCATGAAGCGCTTCCTGGAGGAGCCGGAGCTTCTCGCCCGCTGCCGGGAGGGGGCGCTGCGGACGGTGCAGGAGAAATTTGAGATCGGCAAGATGGCCCAGGCCACCTGGCGGGTCTATGAGAAGGCCGTGGGCCGCTGAGACGGGAGGAAGAACATGACGATCATACGCGAGAGCATGCTCTTTCGCCTTTTCATGGCCCTGACGAGCTTCTGGAACGGCAGCGCCCTGTGCCGCGCGGGCCGGGCCCTGGCGGTGAGCTGGCAGAGCAGCGCCCTGGGCGGATTTTTCCGTCGGTGCGTTCCCGTCGCGGCGGACAGCCTGCTGTGGAGAGAGGGGACGGTGGCAAAAAGCTGGCAGGGGAGCCTTGCCTGCCGGGGCTTTGCCGCCCTTGTGAACCTGCCGTGTACCTTTGCCCGGTGGCTCTACACCAAGGGAAAGGGGCTGTGGGACGGGAGCCTTCTGTTCCGGGCCTTTTCGGCCCTGGGCGCTCACAGTGAGGTGCTGCTGGGGCTGTTTCTCCTGGTCATGCTGCTGGTGCCCCACGACTACTGGAACAACCTCTACGCCGTGGCGGGGGCGGTGGTCCTCATCGCCTTTTTCGCCCTGGGCAGCGCCACGCGGCCGCGGCAGCGGCTGGAGGCGGAGCGGCTGGGCCCCTACTACCTGCTGTTTCTGGCCTTTGTGTGCTACGGCCTGATCTGCTCCCTCATCCCCACCCTGAGCGTGCGGTATTTCCTGTTCCACATGGGCTGCTTCCTGGTGGTGCTGCTCACGGTGAGCGCGGTGAACAACGCCCGGCAGCTGCAGCGCCTGGTGGTGCTGCCGGTGGCCGGCGTGGTGGTGGCCTCCCTGTACGGCTGCTACCAGGGCTATATCGGCGTGGAGGTGGTGGCCTCCCAGCAGGACATGATCTTAAACGCCGGAATGCCCGGCCGCATCTACTCCTTCTTTGATAACCCCAACAACTTTGCCGAGCTTCTGGCCATGCTCATCCCCTTCCTGCTGGCCCTCTTCCTCAACGCCCGGGGCTGGCGGGGCAAGGTGCTCTCGGCGCTGTCTCTGGTGCCGTGCCTGGTGGCCATCGGCATGACCTACTCCCGCTCCAGCTGGATTGGGCTGGCCATTGCCGTGGCGGTATTCCTGGTGCTCCTGGACCGGCGCTTCCTGGTGGCCTTCCTGGTGGTGGGCCTGTGCGCCATCCCCTTCCTGCCGGATACCATTGTCAACCGCATCCTTACCATCGGCAATATGAACGACAGCTCCCTGCGCTACCGCTTCGCCATCTATGAGGCCACCGGGGTGCTGCTCCGCGACCGGTGGTTTACCGGCGTGGGCGTGGACACTGACGTGCTGCAGCGGGCCTTTGAAATCTATCCCCCCATGTACGACGGCTACCATCCCCTCCACACCCATAATAACTACCTGGAGATGTGGTGCGAGCTGGGGCTGCTGGGAGGAGTGTCCTATATCGGCGCGCTGCTCTACCAGCTCAAGCGGGGGGTCAAGGGATTCTTTGGCCGCGGCGACCGGAGGGTAAAAAACCTGCTCGCCGCCGCCGTGGGTGCCTTTGTGGGCATCCTGGTGGTGAGCGTGGCGGAGTACACCTGGTTCTATCCCCGGAACATGTTCCTCTATTGGTTCCTCTTCGGCCTCATTGCCGCCTGCCTCAAGCTGGTGGGCAGCGGCGCGGAAAAGGAGCAGGCGTAAAACAGGAAAAAACGTCCCCCGGCTTTTCATAAGCCGGGGGACGTTTTTATACTGTTTACAGGCTGAGCACCTGGGCGCTCTCGCCGTCGGAGGTGGCCTTGACCTGGGTGATGGGGGCGCGGTAGCTGTTGATGATGAGGGTGGCGATGGGGTCCTCCAGGTCCTTCTGGATCTGACGGCGCAGGTTGCGGGCGCCGTAGGCCGCAGAGTAGGACTTCTTCACCAGGTAGTCAAGCAGCGCCTCGTCCCAGGAGAAGGTGATGCCCTTCTCAGCGAGGTTTGTCTTCAGCTCGCCGAGCATAATGGCGGCGATGGCCTTGAAGTTGTCCTCGGTGAGGCGGTTGAAGTAGACGATCTCGTCCACGCGGTTAATAAACTCCGGCCGCAGGAAGCCCTCCAGGGCCTTCATGGCCCGCTCCCGGCCCTGCTCCGCGGCGGTGGCGCCGAAGCCCACGCTGCCCGAGCCCTTGGCCTCGCTGCCGGCGTTGGAGGTCATGACGATGACGGTGTTCTCAAAGTTGACGTTGCGGCCCTGGGCGTCGGTGATGTGGCCGTCGTCCAGGATCTGGAGCAGGATATTGAGCACGTCCGGGTGGGCCTTCTCGATCTCGTCAAAGAGGATGACGCAGTAGGGCTTGCGCCGGACCTTCTCGGTGAGCTGGCCGGCCTCGTCGTAGCCCACATAGCCGGGGGGAGAGCCGATGATGCGGGAAACCGCGAACTTCTCCATAAACTCGGACATGTCCAGCCGGATCAGGGACTCGGGGGAGTGGAACATATCCATGGCCAGGCGCCTGACAAGCTCGGTCTTGCCCACGCCGGTGGAGCCCACAAAGATGAAGGACACGGGCTTGCGCTTGGAGGCGATGCCCACCCGGCCCCGGCGCACGGCGGCGGCCACGGCCTTCACCGCCTGGTCCTGGCCGATGATGTGCTCCTTGAGCCGGTCCTCCAGCTTGGAGAGGCGCTCGTACTCGGCCTCCTGGATCTGGCTGGCGGGGATCTTGGTCCACAGCTCGATGACCCTGGCCAGGTGCTCCACCGTCAGGGGCGGGGCGCTCTGGGCGTCCAGCCGGGCCTGCTCGTCCTGGAGCTGGACCTCCCGGCTGCGGACGGCGGCCAGGCGCTCATAGCGGCTCTCGTCGGCGCCGCCGGCCTGGAGCTCCCGCTGCTTTTGCTCCAGCAGGTCAATGGAGCGGCGCAGCTCCTCCTGCCGGTGCTCGTTGGCGCGAAGGGCCTCCACGGCGGCGGGATCGGCGGCGAGACCGTCGTGCTCGGCGCACAGGCGGGAGAGGGTGTGCCGGGACTCGGTGAGCTTCTGCTCGGTGGCCTTCAGGTCGTTTTGCCGGCGGTAGTCCCGCTCGTTATTTTCGGCCACCAGGGCCTCCCGCTCCCGGGCCAGAGACTCCAGCTCCTCCTTGATCTCCTGGGCACGGGCCAGGGACTTGTTGTGGAGGTTGACGTCGGAGCAGGCCTCGTCGATGAGGTCGATGGCCTTGTCGGGCAGGTAGCGGTCGGTGATATACCGCTCGCTCATGGTGACGGCCAGCCGGGCTATCTCCGGGGCGATGTAGACAAAGTGGTACTTCTCGTAGTAGCCCTTCACGCCCATGATGATCTTCACCGCGTCCTCCACCGAGGGCTCCTCCACGATGACGGGCTGGAAGCGCCGCTCCAGGGCGGAGTCCTTCTCGATGTACTTGCGGTACTCGGTGAGGGTGGTGGCGCCGATGACCTGGATCTCGCCCCGGCTCAGGGCGGGCTTGAGGATGTTGGCGGCGTTCATGGAGCCCTCGGCGTCGCCGGCGCCCACGATGGAGTGGACCTCGTCGATGACCAGGATGATGTTGCCCAGCTTCTTGACCTCGTCGATGAGGCCCTTCATGCGGCTTTCAAACTGGCCCCGGAACTGGGTGCCCGCCACCAGGGCGGTCAGGTCCAGCAGGTAGACCTCCTTGTCCAGCAGCTTGTAGGGCACTTCACGCTTGTAGATGCGCTGGGCCAGACCCTCGGCGATGGCGGTCTTGCCCACGCCGGGCTCGCCGATGAGGCAGGGGTTGTTCTTCTGCCGGCGGTTGAGGATCTGGATGGTCCGGGCGATCTCCTCCTCCCGGCCCACGATGTTGTCCAGCTTCCCCTCGGCGGCCTTCGCCGTCAGGGAGATGCAGTAGTTCTCCAGAAATTTCTTCTTGGGGGCGCGCTCGCCCTTGCCGCTCTTCTCCTCCCGGGAGGGGCGGCCCTCCTCCTTGCCCCGCTCCGCGGGGGGATCGCCCCCCATGGAGCCGCCGAAGAGCTTGCTCAGGAAGGGGAAGGTGGCGGTGCGGCCCTCGTCGTCGTCGGCGTCAGCGTCGTCACCGGCCTGGGGCACCAGACCCTCGGCGCCCTCGGCGCCGCCGAAGGCGGACATCATCTCGCTGGTGAGGCCGTCTAAGTCCTCGTCGCTGATGCCCATCTTCTGCATCATGTCCTCCACGGGCTTGATGCCCAGGTCCTTGGCGCACTTGAGGCACAGGCCCTCCGTGGTGGTCTTGCCGGCCTCCAGCTTCTGGATGAAAATGACCGCCACATTCTTGTGGCAGCGGGAACACAGGGTTGGCTGCATGGTATCACTCCTTTGGAATGCGATAAAACGGGATACGGGGCGCATTCCGACCCCGGGAAAATGATTCTAACGGTAAATTATGAACTGGGTATGAAATATAGTGAGAAATTACGCTTCCGGTTTCTTCCGCACCATGGTCAGGTACTGGCGCAGGTAGTTGAGGAAGGCGGCCACCGTCAGAGCCAGGGCGACGGAGATCATCACCGTGGCCCAGAACTTGGGGATGGCGGGGAAGAGGACCAGGGCGGCGCACACCACGAAAAAGACGAAGGTGCTCACCTTGCCCAGCCAGTTGGAGGGGATCACGTCGTCGGTTTTGCCCAGCATGGACATGGCGCCCAGGCCCATGCACACTTCCTTGCAGAAGAAGATGACCACCGCCCACAGCGGGATGATGCCGGCGGCGGTGATGCACACGATGACGGTGAAGGTCATGAGCTTGTCGGCCAGAGGGTCCAGAATGCGGCCCAGGCGGGTGACCATGTTGAAGCGGCGGGCGATATAGCCGTCTGCCACGTCGGTGAGGAAGGCCAGGGCGTAGACGCCCACGGCCAGCGGCCGGGCGTAGGGCAGGGGCTGGAAGAAGACCACGGCGAACACGGGCACCAGGACCAGCCGGAACAGGGAGAGCAGATTTGGGATGTTCATAAAGCGGTCACCTGATTTCTCTTTCTTTGGTAGCGGGCGCTCAGGCCCCCAGGATCAGCTTGATGGGATTGGTGGTCATGAAGAACTTGAGCAGGTAGGTCTGCTCCACCGCCTCGGCGGGGATCAGGTTGCCGGCGAAGCGCAGGGCCCAGGCGGCCAGGAAGAGGACGATAACGGCCTTCACAAGGCCGATGGCGCCGCCGCCCAGGCGGTTGAGCTGGTGGAGCACCGGCAGCCGGGACACCAGGTCCAGAGCGTGGGCAAGGATGGTCCAGGCGATGAGCACCAGGATGAAGCCGATGAGGAAGATGACGGTGTAGGCCACCGACTGGGCGATCTGGGCGGCCACCGCGGCGGCGGCGCTGACGGCGGCGTCGGCCATGCCGCCCTCCACCGCGCTCTCGATGGTCTCCACCAGGTCGTCATAGAGCCCCATCTCCCGCAGCACGTCCAGCACACCGCCCAGGGGGACCTCATCGGGCACCGAGGCCACGCCGCCCTGATCGGTGATGTATTCGTTGTGCTGGATGGACTCGGTGAGCTGCTCCTCCAGCACCTGGGCGATCTGGGGCTCCAGGATGTCCCCCACCTTGGGGGAGAGGACGCCGGCCAGGAAGGAGGCGCCCACGAAGGCCACCACCACGGCCAGCAGGCCGCACAGGGAGAGAATGAAGCCCTTGGAGATGCCCCGCCAGAGGAAGAAGAGGACAATGGCCACGATGGCCACGTCATAGAGAAGATATACCATAAAAACCTCCGGAAAAGTCAATGGCCGGCCCGTCAGCCGGGGATGTAGAGACTGGCGTACTCACTGCTCACCAGCATGGCGGTGCCGTCGGCGTTCATGAGCACCTTCTGGGCGCCCTGGGTCCCCTCCAGGGTGCGGTAGAGCGTGAGGTCGCTGGTGTAGATGTCCAGCCGGTCGGCGGTGAGGACGGCCAGATAGCGCCCGGCGGCGGACAGGGAGAGGACCTGCTCGCTGACGCTCAGGCTGCCCAGTACGCTGCCGTCGGAGCCCACCAGCACCAGGTCGGCCTGGCTGCCGGTCTGGTAGCGGCCCAGCAGCAGGGCGGAGAAGGAATCGCCGCTCAGGGCGTAGGCCTTGAGGTAGCGGTCGCTGAAATCATAGCTGCCCAGGAGGGCGCCCTGGGGGGAGACGGTGAAGAGGGCGTCCTCACCCAGCAGCCGCCCCTCGCTGCCGCCGTCCCACAGGTCCAGGATGACGCTCTCGTCCAGGGGGCAGACCGCCGTAGGCGTGGGGGTCTCCTGGGGGTCCAGCTGGCCGATGGCGTAAAGCTCCACCCGGCTCTGGAACAGACCGTCGCTCTGGCCCATGGTGACCACCGCCAGGGTCTCGCCGCCGCCTATGACGGCGGCGTCCATGACGAAGCTGCTGGAGAGGTTGAGCTGGAACTGGGGAGTGAAGCTGCTGTCATAGACCAGCACGCTGCCCCGGTAGCCGCTTTTCTGGATGGTGGCGGCCAGGAGACCGGAGGAGTTGATGCGGGCGGAGAGGAAGCTCTCGCCGCTGTCCAGAGTCAGGGAGAAGACCACGGACCGGTCGTGGATGACCCGCAGCTCCCGCCCGCCGATGTCGTAGGCCAGGGCCCAGATCCCAGCGGTGACGGCGGCGGGATTTTGCATGGCCACGGGCTCGTCCACATATTTGGTGCCGCTCTCCGAGTAAAGACGCACGCCGGCGGTGGAGCAGGTGAGCAGGTCGCCGCCCACCAGGGCGAAAATGTCCCGGGCGCTGCCGCTGTGGGGGAAGGGCTCGGCCTGCTCGGTCTCCGTGCGGTCCAGGGACTGGTAGCGGATGAGCCGCTTGATGGCGTCGAAGTTGATGTTGTCCCGGTAGACCACCAGGGCCACGGCGCCCAGCACCAGGGCCAGGGTGAGCAGGAAGGCCAGCGAGCGCAGGAGGATATTTGGTTTTTTCCGGGGTTTGCCCGGCTTGGGGGGCAGCTCCCTGAGCTTTTCGTCCATGTATATGCTCCTGTCACGGATGGATATTCACCTCTGGCCTCAGAGCACGTCCTCGTGATACCAGAGGTTGGTCATGTACAGTCCGCCGGGGGGAACGGTAGGCCCCGCGGCGGTGCGGTTGCGGCTGAGCAGGATGTCGGCCACGGCCTCGGGAGGGAACTTGCCCTCGGCGGCGTAGACGCAGGTGCCCACCATGGCCCGCACCATGTTGTAGAGAAAGCCGTCGGCGCACACCCGGCACTCGATCAGGTCGCCATGCCGCTCAATGCGGAAGTAGTGGACGGTGCGCACGGTGGTGCGGGTCTCGGTGCCCACGCTGCGCACGGCGGCGAAGTCGTGGGTGCCCACGAACTGGTCGGCGGCGGCCTGCATCACCGCCTCGCTGAGGTGCTTGGGGTAGAACCAGGCCCGGTCCACATAGAAGGCGTTGCGGATGCGGGAGTTGTAGATGCGGTAGGTGTACTCCTTCTTGATGCACGAGCCGATGGCGTTGAAGTCCTCGCCCACCTCGGTGGCCTTGACCACCACGATGTCGTCGGGCAGGCGGGTGTTCACCGCCAGGGGCAGCCGGTCGCAGGGGATGGAGGAGGTGGTGCGGAAGTTGGCGATGTAGACCTGGGCGTGGACGCCGGCGTCGGTGCGCCCGGCGCCGGTGCATTTCACCTCGTGGCCCACCACCAGAGCAAGGCACTTCTCCAGGGTCTCCTCCACGGAGGCGGCGTTCTTCTGCACCTGCCAGCCGTGGTAGGCGGTGCCCACATACATCAGCTTCAAGGCGATATTTCTCATGGACCCTCGCTTCCCCCCTCCGTCGCCCTCCGGGGGGAGGGAGAGGTTCATAGGTAGATTTTAGCACAGTTTTCTCAGGAGTTTCCCAAGAAAACCTTACGATTTTCTAAATTCACAGGCCGAAATGGCCCAGGACCCCCACGCCCACGGCGATGACCACGCCGCCGGTGAGGGCGATGAAGTCCCTGGGGGCGTAGCGCAGCTGGCGCATGCGGGTGCGGCCCTCGCCGCCGTGGTAGCAGCGGCACTCCATGGCCACCGCCAGCTCGTCGGCCCGGCGGAAGGCGGAGATGAACAGCGGCACCAGCAGGGGCACCAGGGCGCGGGCCCGGCGCAGGAGGCTGCCGCTCTCAAAGTCGGCCCCCCGGGCCTTCTGGGCGGACATGATCTTGTCCGTCTCCTCAATGAGGGTGGGGATGAAGCGCAGGGCGATGGACATCATCATGGCCAGCTCATGGATGGGGGCGTGGAGCTTCTTGAGGGGGCTCAGGAGCATCTCCAGCCCGTCGGTGAGCAGGATGGGGGAGGTGGTGTAGGTGAGCAGGAAGGTG
>LBJMR02800__coassemble_1242_pt1 | contig 12573 bp, 8 predicted proteins | sample LBJMR02800__metabat2_low_PE_006 | metagenome-assembled genome bin LBJMR02800 | reverse complement strand
GCCACCAAGGACGCCGGCAAGATCGCCGGTCTGGATGTCAAGCGTATCATCAATGAGCCCACCGCCGCTGCCGTGGCCTACGGCGTGGACAAGGAGAGCGCCCAGAAAGTCATGGTGTACGACCTGGGCGGCGGTACCTTCGATGTGTCCATCCTGGACATCGACGACGGCGTTATCGAGGTGCTGGCCACTGCCGGCAACAACCGCCTGGGCGGCGACGACTTCGACAAGTGCGTCATGGACTACCTGGCCGCCGAATTTAAGAAGGCCGAGGGCATCGACCTGACCGGCGACAAGGTGGCCATGCAGCGCCTGAAGGAAGCCGCCGAGAAGGCTAAGATCGAGCTCTCCGGCGTCACCTCCACCAACATCAACCTGCCCTATATCACCGCCGACGCCACCGGCCCCAAGCACCTGGACCTGACCCTGACCCGGGCCAAGTTCAATGAGCTGACCGCTCATCTGGTGGAGGCCACCGCCGGCCCTGTCCGTCAGGCCATGAGCGACGCCGGCCTCACCGGCAGCGACATCCACAAGGTCCTGATGGTGGGCGGCTCCAGCCGTATCCCCGCCGTGCAGGAGATGGTCAAGAAGCTCACCGGCAAGGAGGGCTTCAAGGGCATCAACCCCGATGAGTGCGTGGCCATGGGCGCGGCCCTCCAGGGCGGCGTGTTCACCGGCGACGTGAAGGGCCTGCTGCTGCTGGACGTGACCCCCCTGTCCCTGGGCCTGGAAACCATGGGCGGCGTGATGACCAAGCTCATCGAGCGCAACACCACCATTCCCGTGAAGAAGAGCCAGGTCTTCACCACCGCCGCCGACAACCAGACCAGCGTGGAGGTCCATGTGCTCCAGGGCGAGCGTGAGATGGCCCAGTACAACAAGACTCTGGGCCGGTTCAACCTGGACGGCATCGCTCCCGCTCGCCGGGGCGTGCCTCAGATCGAGGTCACCTTTGACATCGACGCCAACGGCATCGTGAACGTCTCCGCCAAGGACCTGGGCACCGGCAAGGAGCAGCACATCACCATCACCTCCTCCACCAACATGTCCAAGGAGGACATCGACAAGGCCGTCAAGGAGGCCGAGCAGTTCGCCGCTGAGGACGCCAAGCGTAAGGAAGAGGTGGACGTGCGCAACCAGGCCGACCAGGTGGTCTATCAGACCGAGAAGGCCCTGGAGGACATGTCCGGCAAGATCGATGCCACCGACAAGGCCAATGTGGAATCCGCCCTGAATAAGCTCAAGGAGACTCTGAAGGGCAACGATATCGCCGCCATCAAGGCCGCTACCGAGGAGGCCAGCAAAGCCTTCTACCCCGTGGCCGAGAAGATGTACCAGCAGTCCGGGGCCCAGGGCGGCCAGGCCGGACCCGACATGGGCGGCGCCAATTTCGGCGGCCAGGCCGCCGGCGGCAGCGACCCCAACGTGGTGGACGCTGACTACCAGGTCATGGACGACGATAACAAGTAAGCGCTGAGCCGTTGCGAGCAGCGCGGATGGACCGAAGCGAGGGCGAGCGCAGGGCCGCAGAGTGGCCCGCAGACCAGCCAAACGGGGACCCAGGCAAAGCCCAGCGTTAGCGGGTTTGCCTGGGAGAGGACGAGCAAGGGAATGGAGTGACGTGTGCCCACGCCTGGGCGCACGGAACGAAATGGACTTTGCGAGGACGATGGAAGCCGCGCGTCGCGAGCAGGCGAAGCGTGATAAGTAAGCGCTGAGCGCCCGGGAGCAGGCGCACAGCGAGCCCCGCAGACCGAAAAACAGGCCGACGAAGTCGGCGGCATTTTCGGCGGAGGGGCAAGCAGTGTGCCGTCGCGGAGGGCGCGAAGCGTGACAAGTAAGCGCTGAGCCACCTCAAGCAAGTGAAGCGTGATAAGTAAGCGCTGAGCCGCCTCGAGCAGGTAAAGCGTGATAACGATAACACAGAAACCTTCTCACTGGTCCGCGCGGGCGGGGCGTCGCCCCGCCTGCGCGCCACTGTGTGTGAACCGAGGTGAGGCAGATGCCTGAACAGAAACGAGATTATTACGAGGTCCTGGGAGTGGCCAAGGGTGCCGGCGAGGACGAGATCAAGAAGGCCTACCGCAAGCTTGCCAAACAGTACCACCCGGACTTGAACCCCGGCGACAAAACCGCTGAGGCCAAGTTCAAGGAGATCAACGAGGCCTACGAGATCCTCTCCGACAAGGACAAGCGCGCCCGGTACGATCAGTTCGGCCACGCCGGGGTAGACCCCAACTTTGGCGCCGGGGGCGGCAATCCCTTCGGCGGCTTTGACATGGGGGACATCGACCTGGGCGACATCTTCGGCTCCTTCTTCGGCGGCGGCTTTGGCGGCGGCTTTGGCGGCGGCGGAGCCCGGCGCAACGGCCCCCAGCGGGGGGATTCCCTGCGGGCCGCGGTGACCATCTCCTTTGAAGAGGCGGCCTTCGGCTGCGACAAGGAGATCTCGGTGAGCCGCAGCGAGGTGTGCGAGGCCTGCCACGGCTCCGGCTGCGAGAGCGGCACCACCGCGGAGGTCTGTCCCGACTGCCGGGGCACCGGTACCGTGCGCATCCAGCGTGGAGGCGGCTCCTTCAGCTTCACCACCACCGCACCCTGCTCCAAATGCAGCGGCACGGGCAAGATCATCCACTCTCCCTGCAAGAGCTGCAACGGCACCGGCGCGGTGCGCAAGCAGCGCAAGATCACTGTACACATCCCCGCTGGCATCGACAACGGCCAGGCGGTCTCCCTCCGGGGCCAGGGCGGCGCAGGCAGAAACGGCGGGCCCGCCGGCGACCTCATCATCAGCGTCTCGGTGCGGCCCAGCAGTACCTTCCGCCGGGAGGGTACCTCCATCTACCTGGAAGAGAAGGTGAGCTTCTTCCAGGCCGTCATGGGCGACGAGCTGGAGATCCCCACCATCGACGGCAAGGTGAAGTGGACCCTGCCCGAGGGCACCCAGAGCGGCACCACCTTCCGCCTGCGGGGCAAGGGCGTACCCAACGTCAACGGCCGGGGCAGGGGCGACCAGTTCGTCACCGTCACGGTGGAGGTCCCCCGGGGCCTGAACCGGGAACAGAAGGAGGCCCTGCGCGCCTATGCTCAGACCATGGGCGAGGTAAGCGGCGAGAGCGAAGAGGGCCTGAAAGGTTTTTTTGACAAGAAGAAGAAAAAGAAATAAAATAGGGGAGCGGCGGCGGCCGCTCCCCTGTTCTTGTCTCCGGCCGCCCCGACGATCTCCCATCCAGGAGGTGCCCCATGGCCGACCTCGCCCGGTATATCACTCCCACCCAGCTCTTCCCTCTGGCCGTTCTGGCCGCTATTTTCTGCTTCGTGGGCTATTATTGGTACGTCCAGGTCCCCCGCTCGGGCACGCTGGAGTGGATCGCCCTGCGGGAGCGGAATGAGCGTCCCTTCACCTTTGCCCTGCCCTTCCACCGCCTGGAGCGGAAGGACGCCCTGCCCATGCTGCTGCTCACCGTCCTCTACGCCTTCACCGCCTTCTTTTCCCTGGGCTCTCTCTCCGCGCCCCAGTCCGCCCTGAACCTGGGCAGCGGGGAGAGCGTAACCTGGGAGTTCCAGGAAGAGATGTACGTCTCCAAGCTGTGGTACTACTCTGGCCTCGGCACTGGGGAGTACAACGTGGAGATCTCCTCCGACGGCTCCCACTGGTCCACCCTCTGGCAGCGCACCGATGAGGAGGGGGAGGTCACCGGCTACTACTGGGCCGACGCCGAGGGTTACTCCCCCAGCTACGCCATGACCCAGGACTACGCCGACCTCTTCAAGTGGCTGGAGATCGAGCCGGAAAACCCACAGTATGTGCGCTATCTGCGCATCACCGGCAAGGCCGACAGAAATCAGCTTTTGGAGCTCGCCGAGCTGGTCCTCTTTGACGAGGACGGACAGCCCATCCCCATCGGTGACAGCACAAACCCTCTCTTTGACGAGGCGGACACTGTGCCGGATTCCCCCTCCTGGTACAACTCTTCCTACTTTGACGAAATCTACCACCCCCGCACCGCCTACGAGCATGTACGGGGCATCTACCCTTACGAGATCTCCCACCCTCCCCTGGGCAAGCTCATCATCTCCCTGGGCATCCGTCTCTTCGGCATGACCCCCTTCGGATGGCGGTTCATGGGGGCGCTGTTCGGCGTGGCCATGGTGCCGCTGCTCTATGTCTTTTTGAAGAATTTCTTCGGCAAGACCGTGGTGGCCGCCTGCGGCGCCGCCCTGTTCGCCTTTGACTTCATGCACCTCACCCAGACCCGTCTGGCCACCATCGACACCTACGCCGTGTTCTTTATCCTGGCCATGTACTTCTTCCTCTACCGCTATCTCGCCCTGCCCGATGGTGCCAGCTTTGCCCGTGGGGCACCCTGGCTGCTGCTCTCGGGGCTCATGTGGGGCATCGGGGCGGCCAGCAAGTGGACGGTGATCTATGGCGGCGTGGGACTGGCCGTGCTCTACTTTATGGGCCTGTGGGGCCGGTGGCGGCGCTGGAGCACCGAGCCCTCGGCTCAGCGCTTCTCCCCCTGGCTCATCAAGACCCTGCTCTTCTCGGTGCTGTGCTTCGTGATCCTCCCCTTCTTCATCTACACCCTATCCTACTGGCCCTACGCCATCGCCCGGGGCAATGAGGGGGGGCTGGGGGAGATGCTGCTGGAGATCCTCCGCTTTCCCACCGACCAGCTGCCCCGCCTCCTCTCCTGGCTCTTCGTGCCTGGGGAGAACGGGGAACGGGGCGCTTTCCCCTTCCAGAGCACTTCGGAGAACATCGTGGACATCATGCTCTCCAACGCAAACTATATGCTCACCTACCACTCCGGCGTGGACTCCTACCACCCCTACTCCTCCCGCTGGTACCAGTGGATCATCGACGCCCGTCCCATCCTCTACTACCAGGAGTATTTGGACGGAGGGTACAAGGTGGCCTTCGCCGCCTTCAACAATCCCGTGGTCTGCTGGGCGGGGCTGCTGAGCGTGATCTCGGCGGCGATCCAGATGGTGCGCCGCCGGTGCGCCCGGGCGGTTTTCATCGTGGTGGGCTATCTGTCCCAGCTGCTGCCCTGGCTTCTCATCTCCCGCACCACCTTCGAGTATCACTACTTCCCCTGCCTCATCTTCCTGGTCATGGCGATCTGTTACCTGATGGACGGTCTTGTGGAACGCAAGGCCCAAAACTGGCGTGTCCCGGTCTATGGCCTCACCGGTGGGGCGGTGGGGGCCTACGCTCTCTTTTACCCCGTGCTGGTAGGGCTCACCATCCCCACCTGGTTCGCCTCGGGCGTTCTGAAGTGGCTGCCCAGCTGGCCCTTCTGAGCGGATAAGCCAAAATAAGCGGAGGCCTTGTTATGTATCTGATCGACTACCACACCCACTCCCTTTGCTCCTTTGACGGCTGCGAGACCTTATCCGACATGGCCGCGGCGGCCGCTATGGCGGGAATGGGGGAGCTGTGTCTCACCGACCACTGTGACCTCATCGACGAGTACGGCCAGAGCGACCGCTCCTTCTCCTGGTCGCCGGTGGAAGAGCAGCTCTCCCTGGCCCGGCCAGCTTCTCCCCTGCCCATCCGCATGGGCCTGGAGCTGGGGGAACCCTGGGAGGACCCGTCCCTCGCCGCCGCCATCACCGCCCACCCGGAGCTGGACTTTGTCATCGGCTCGGTCCACAACCTGCCCCTCTCCGACGGGGGCACCGACCTGTTTCACATCCACTATGACAGCGCGGCGCGCTGTCATGAGGTGCTGCATGCCTACTTCTCCTGCATGGAGGCCCTCTCCGCCATGGACTGCTACGACGTGCTGGGCCATGTGATCTATCCCCTGCGCTACATGAACGACCGGGACGGCAACGCCGTCTCTCTCTCCCCCTATTTCCAGCGGCTGGAGGGCATCTTCCGTGCAGTCATCACCGCAGGCAAGGGGATCGAGGTCAATACCTGCCGGGGCCAGACGGTGGAGCAGTGGCGGGAGGTGCTGGGACTCTACAAGGACTGCGGCGGACGCATCGTGACCCTGGGCAGCGACGCCCACAAAACCGCCGACATCGGCAAGGGCATCCCAGAGGCGGCGGCGCTTCTAAAGGAATACGGCTTCTCCCTGGCTCTCTATGAAAAGCGCCAGCCCCGGCTCATCTCCCTCTGAGGCAACGTCAAAGCGGCCCGCACCCAGAATAGGTGCGGGCCGCTCATTTTGTTTTTCTTAAAGTTCCATTGTGAGTTGGTCGGAGGAGAGGCCATCCTTGCTGAGCATCTTCTCCAGCACCTCCACGTCGGTGGTGATATCCATGGCGCTGTCGGCGAAGAGCTTGTCGAGCTGGTTTTCAAAGCCCTCCACCACTTTGTCCATCATTCCCTCGATGCGCTGCTTGGCGGAGTTGATGTTCTCTCCCGAGATGCCCTGGGCCTCCATCTGGGCGTAGGCGTTGAGGATCTTGAGGGTAGTGGGAAGATAGTAGCTCAGAAAGCTGCGCAGCTGTCCGGCCTTGTCCGGATGGGAGCGCTGGTAGGCAAGGATCTTGCCGGTGATTTCCCCGATGCGGTCGATCTTGGCGCTCATGACGGGGTCCTCGATGGCGTCGTTGACCCTGCGGATCTCCAGGAGGATGGCGTCGTCGTCATCGCTCTTGTGCTCCGGCTCCGGCTTCTTCTCCTCCACGGGCTTTTCCTCCAGTCCATCGCTCCCCAGCACCAGGCGGCCACTGGACATGTCCAGGTAGCCCTGGGGGAGGATGCCCTCGTCCAGCATATCCTGCAGATCGTCGCAGGCAACGCGCACCGACACCGGCATGGCCTGAGCCAGAGAGGCCACGGAGATGCTCTCCCGGCTGCCGATGAGGGAGAGGTACTTGTTAAAGCGCTTGGACTTCTTCTGCCGCTGCCGGCCCGCTGCCATGGCCACCAGGCCGCCGCCGGTGATACCCAGGAGGGTGAGCACCCCCATGAGCTCGTCGGGGAAGAAATAGCCCCACATCAAGCTCTGGATGAACTCAGCGGCAGCGTTCAAAGCAGCAAAGCCAAAAATGCCGGCCACCACGGCGCCGATAACGGTCATTTTCTTGCCTTTTTTAAGATCCACCGGTTTGCGGCGGGAGACATAACGGCCCTTGCTGTCCCTGGGCTGCTCCCGCACCCCCTGGGTGCCGGGCTGAACCTGCTGCCGGGGAGCGCTGCGCCCGTTCAGAATGAAATAGCCCTTGAGCTTACGGTACATCAAAAACAGGCCCACCGGCCAGAATATAATGAGCATAATGACGATGGGAACCCAGTCGAGCAGTTCTCTGGCCACGCTGTTGTCTCGCTTCATGCGGTTTCCTCCCTGCCCACACAATGCAGTATGGATTTATGATACAACGAATGATCCGTAAAGTAAAGAGGCCCACTGTCCAACTTTTCCGCCTCCGGCCCGTGCATTTTTCCGCCATTTGTGGTATTCTGAGCAGAGCGAAAAGGAGGCAGTACCATCATGTTTCAAGGATTTGACCCCAGAGTTGTGGATTTCATGTGGGGAATCCGCTTTAACAACGAGCGCACCTGGTTTGAGGCCCATAAGGAGGAGTACCTCACCTATTTTTACCGTCCCATGCAGGAGCTGTGCCGCCAAGCTTACGCCGCCGTAGCGGAGGAGAATCAGGACCTAGGGCTCATCAGCCGCCTGACCCGCATCTACCGGGATGCCCGGCGGCTCCACGGCCGAGGGCCCTACAAGGACAGCCTGTGGTTTGCCATTGAGCAGCCCGGGGACGGTTTCTGGTTCAGCGTGCCTTCCCTGTGGTTTGAGCTCTCACCCGAGGGCTGGTCCTACGGCCTGGGCTATTTCGCCCCGCCCGCAGCCATCATGGCCCGGTTCCGCGCCCGGCTGGATCGGGACCCCAAGAGCTTTGAGAAGATCGTCCGGGCCCTGAGTAAGCGTGAGGACCTGGTGCTGGGGGGCGAGGAATACAAGCGCCCCAAAGGCGCCGCCCCCACCAAGCTGCTCTCGCCCTGGTATAACCGCAAGGGTTTCATCCTCTCCTGCTCCCGTCCCAATGAGGGCGAGCTGTTCACCCCCGCCCTTTCTGACACTCTTGTAGACGCTTACCGCGCCCTTATCCCCCTCTACCGCTATCTTGCCACCCTGCCCGGTGACCCCGACCCCCGGGAAAATGTTGTGATCTGACATTTATTTCAACGCAATAAATGCCCCGGTCCGTCCCATACTGTACCTGTATGGAGCGATCATACTGAAAAAAGGGGGCGGCGAAATGGGGGTGCGGAGCAGACGGCTGGGCGTCCTGTGGGCCGCCGGAGTGGCCGCTATACTCATGGTGGGCGCGGCGCTGGGCGCAGGGCGGGAAGCCGCCCTTCAGGCAGACGCTCCGGCGCAGCTGGAAGAGCAGGAGGCGCCCAAGCTCATCGCCCTCACCTTTGACGACGGCCCCCGCCGCTCCACCACCACCGCCCTGCTGGACGGCCTTGCCCAGCGGGGAGTCCACGCTACCTTCTTTCTCATCGGCTCCCAGATCGAGGGCAATGAGGACCTCATCTGCCGAATGGACGCCGAGGGCCACCAGATCGGCATTCACACCTACGACCACGTCTCCCTCACGGGGCTCAACCGCGCGGACTTTTCCGCCCAGGTGGACCGGACCCGGGAAGTCCTCCGGCAGTTGCTGGGCCATGACAATTTCCTCCTCCGCCCGCCCTACGGTGCCACCGACGCAAGTGTGGAGCTGTGGGCGGAGTGCCCCATCGTCCTCTGGTCAGTGGACCCGGAGGACTGGCGGGATAAGGATACCGCCCGGGAGGTGGAGCATATTCTTCAGGAGGCCAGGGACGGGTCCATCGTGCTGCTCCATGACATCTATCCCGCCTCAGTGGAGGCCGCACTCCAGGTGGTGGACGCCCTTCACGCTCAGGGCTATCTCTTCTGCACCGTGGAGGAGCTCTTCGCGGAGCGTTCCATCTCCCTGGAGGCCGGACAAATTTACCGCCAGGCCTATCCGTAGATGTACTAAAAGCGTCTGGGCCAGTGTCATAAAAAGTTTATCCTCCGTATGATCGAGATCATACGGAGGATTTGCTTTTCTTCATTGTGATAGGTCGATCTTTAATTCTTTGCATTTTTCAAGCGCAATATCACTGCCCTGCAATGCAGCCTGCTTGTACCAGTACCGGATGGTTTCTGCATCTTTCTCAGCGCCCAACCCTTCCTCATGCATCCACGCCAGATTGTATTGCGCATCTCTGTCCCCATGCCGTGCGGCGCGTTCCGTCCAATACAGCGCCTTTTTCAAGTCTTTTTCAGCGCCAATGCCCTCAAGATAAAAATACCCCACCTGACATTCCGCCAATGGGTATCCCTTTTCCGCCAAAGCAAGGTGCCCTTCAAAGCACTTGTCATATTGCTTGGACTCCCAATACTTCGCCATCAGTTCATTGCAAATGTCGAATTCCTTGCATGGCTTATAGTAGTTGTCCGCCATATCTTCACCTCATCTTTGGTTATGCCTCCCACATATTCCGGCCTTGTCCTGTGCCGCCGGGCGGCGGCGGAAAAAGAGGCTCACACCAGGAAGAGGAAGGCGCAGACCGCCGCCACCACCGCGAGGGTGTAGACCGCCATGCCCGGATTTGCGAAGAAGAGCCCCCACTTTCGTCCCTCGCTCAGCTCCACACTTCCCCGCTCCAGCCACAGGGAGCGGCGGCAGCGCAGAAAGAACACCACCCCCAACACGATGGCGCACACCACGCCCAGAGACACGGCTCCCAGGGCGAGGTCCCGGATACCGTACTGCTGCGGGAGCAGCTCCAGCAGTGGGCCCAGACTGCCGCCCACAAAATTGACCAAGGCGTGGAGAAGCACGCACTCCCTCAGCCGCCCGGTCCTGAGGGCCACATAGCCCAGCACCAGCCCCACGGTGAAGGCGTAGAGGAGCTGGGAGAGGTTTCCGTGCATCATGGCAAAGGTGAGGGCGGAGATCACCAGGGCGAAGGGTTCGCCATAGGGGCGCAGCCGGCCCAGGAGCAACCCCCGAAACATCCCCTCCTCGGCCAGGGGGGCCAGCACGCAGCTGACGATGAGGCTATATGCCAGCGGGTAGCTGCCCAGGGCCTCCACGGGGTTGGATACCGGCGCGCCCCGCAGAGCGCCGATGGCGTCGGTCAGAAGCACCGTGATGAGGTTGGTGAGGTAGAGCGCCGAGAGGGCCACAAAGAGGGCCCGGAAAAACTGCTGTGGCGTCAGGGCGCTTTTCTGCGGGGGCTTTGGGGCGGGCAGCGTGCGCAAAATGGCCCAGGCTACCGGATACCCCACCAGATAGACCGCTGCCGCCGACAGTGCCATGCCGAACCACGACTGCTCCATCAACGGCGAGCGCAGCAGCGTCAGCAGGAAGATGGGAATGATCTCCACCGCAACGGGCAGCGCCAGCAGGGAGAGCAACGCCCACCCCATGCGGGAGAACAGCCTGCGGTGCTCCCTGTATCCCATCGCCGCGCCATGCCCGCTGTCCATAGTCTCCCGCCCCCCTGCTTCGTCGGTCCTTTTGCCGCACGTTTTTGTTGTTTTCTCCATTATAATGCCCCCCTCTCCCCTGCGCAAGAGGAGAATTCACTCTCCCCGGTCCAGCAGAGCCCGACAGGGACCGGCATTTTTCTACACCGGCGGAGCAGACAAGATATTGACTTTCCCTCTTTGCATGATACAATATCTAGTGCGATTTTATAACAAGAGAGGGACGATATACATGCCCATCAGTGACAACGCGAGAGCGGTCCTGGAGCGCCGCTACCTCATCCGGGACGAGCACGGCAACGCCGTGGAGACGGTGGACGAGCTGTTCCACCGGGTGGCCGACGCGGTGGCCTCGGCCGACGCCAATTTTGACCCCAAGGCCGACGTGGCAGCCACGGCCCAGGCCTTTTACCACATGATGACCGAGCTGGAGTTCCTGCCCAACTCCCCCACTCTGATGAACGCGGGGCGGCCTCTTGGGCAGCTGTCGGCCTGTTTCGTGCTGCCGGTGGCCGACTCTATGGAGGATATTTTTGACGCCATCAAGAACGCGGCCCTCATCCACAAGAGCGGCGGCGGCACCGGCTTCTCCTTCGCCCGGCTGCGGGCCAAGGGCTCCACGGTCAACTCCACCGGGGGCGTGGCCAGCGGACCCATTTCCTTTATGAAGGTCTTCAACGCCGCCACCGAGGCGGTCAAGCAGGGCGGCACCCGCCGGGGGGCCAACATGGGTATCCTCCGGGTGGACCACCCCGATATTCTGGAGTTCATCACCTGCAAGAACGACACCAAGGAGATCACCAACTTCAACATCTCCGTGGGCCTCACCGAGAAGTTCATGAAGGCGGTGGAGGCGGGCGGCACCTATGACCTTGTGGACCCCGCCACCCACGAGGTGACCGACACCCTCAACGCCCGGGAAGTCTTTGAGAAGATCGTCTCCTCGGCCTGGCAGACCGGCGAGCCGGGCATCATCTTCCTGGACCGCCTCAACCGGGACAATCCCTGCCCCGGCCAGGGCGAGATTGAGTCCACCAACCCCTGCGGGGAGCAGCCCCTGCTGCCCTATGAGGCGTGCAACCTGGGCTCCATCAACCTGGTAACCCACCTGAAGAAGGGGAAGGACGGCTACACCCTGGACAAGGCCAAGCTGGAGAAGACCATCCGCACCGCCGTCCACTTCCTGGACAACGTCATTGAGGTCAACAAGTACCCCCTGCCCGAGATTGACCGCATGACCCGTGCCACCCGGAAGATCGGCCTGGGCGTCATGGGCTTTGCGGATATGCTCCTCTACCTGGGCATCCCCTACAACTCCGACGAGGGCGTGGAGATGGGCCGGGAGATCATGGAGCTGGTGGAGCGTGTGGGCCATGAGGCAAGCGAGGACCTGGCCACCGTCCGGGGGCCCTTCCCGCTGTTTGGGGAGAGCATTTTCAAGGACGGCAAGCCCATCCGCAACGCCACCGTCACCACCATCGCCCCCACGGGCACCCTCTCCATCATCGCCGGGGTGTCCAGCGGTGTGGAGCCGGTGTTCGCCTACGCCTATATCCGCAACGTCATGGACAACACCCGCCTCATCGAGACCAATGAGATCCTCAAGAACGCCCTGGTGGAGCGGGGCCTCTACTCTGAGGAGCTGATGAAAAAGATCGTGGAGCACGGCACCCTGGCCCATGTGGACGGCATTCCTGAGGACTTAAAGCGGGTCTTCGTCTGCGCCCACGACGTCTCCCCCATCTGGCATGTGAAGATGCAGGCCGCTTTCCAGGCCTTTACCGACAACGCCGTGAGCAAGACGGTGAACTTCCCCAACTCCGCCACAAAGGAGGATGTGGCCGAGGTCTACCGCCTGGCCTACGAGCTGGGATGCAAGGGCACCACCATCTATCGGGACGGCAGCCGCAGCGAGCAGGTGCTCAACATCGGCAAGGTCAACGACGGCAAAGAGGCGGCTCCCGCCGCCCCCGCCGTGGACCCCTACGGCACCATCCTGCCCCGGCCCCGTCCGGCGGTGACCAGCGGCTTCACCGAGAAGGTGAAGATCGGCTGCGGCAACCTGTATATCACCGTCAACTAC
>LBJMR02800__coassemble_1185_pt1 | contig 12978 bp, 13 predicted proteins | sample LBJMR02800__metabat2_low_PE_006 | metagenome-assembled genome bin LBJMR02800 | reverse complement strand
TTCGCAAGAAATCGAACCCTGTCCGTCATGCAACCCTTTGTCGAAAAAGGCCAAAGGGCCTTTTTCGACAGTCTCAGAAAAGGCACGGCCTGCGGCCGTGCCTTTTCGGTGGGTTAGGTGCCCAGCTGAATCCAAAGGTCGTTGTAGAGGGTGCGCAGCTCCTGGGGAAGGACCAGGTAGGCCTCGCAGCGGTCCAGGATCTCCTGGGGCGCGGCCATGATCTCGTAGAGCTCCGCGTCCAGAGGCTCGCCGTACTGCTCCTCATACCACTCGGGGTACATCTCCAGGGCCTCCTCATTGGGAGAGGCATACCAGATGTAATCCATATTGCGCAGGTTGGACTCGGTGGAGGCGATGAAGTTGATCCACTCGTGAGCCTCGTCCACATTCTTGGCATTCTTGAGCACGCACATGGCGTCCACGAACCAGTTGGAGCCCTCCTCGGGGATGACGTAGGCCAGATCCTCGTTCTCCTCCAGCATCACCAGGTAGTCGCCGGCGTAGTAGGTGGCGATGGCGGCGTTGCCGCCCTCCATGGTCTGGAAGATCTGGTCCATCATATTGCCCTGGTAAACGCCGCGGTTCCAGGCGTCGGCCACCAGCTCATAGGCCTCCCGGATCTGGGCTTCGTCGGTGGTGTTGACGGAGTAGCCCAGGTAGAGCAGGGCAATGCCGAAGGCGTCCCGGGAGTTGTCGATGAGGATGACGTTGTCGGCGTACTTGTCGTCGAACAGGGCGCTCCAGCTGGTGATGGGCTCGTCCACCATGGCGGTGTTGTAGATGATGCCCAGGGTGCCCCAGGTGTAGGGCACGGTGTAGAGATTCTCAGGATCGTAGGTCAGGTTCTTGAACCGGTCGGCGATCTTCTCAAAGTTGGGGATCTTGGAGTAGTCCAGAGGCTGGAGCATATCCTCCTCGATCAGCTGAGAGATCATATAGTCAGAGGGGACGATGACATCGGGGTTAATGGCGCCCTGCTGGAGCAGGGAATAGAGCTCCTCGTTGCTGGGCACGGTCTTGTAGTTGACGGTGATGCCGGTTTCCTCCTCAAATTCCTGGATCAGGCTCTCGTCGATATACTCACCCCAGCTGACCACATTGACGACGCGATCTCCGCTGCTGCCGGAATCGGTCTGGGCGGGAGGGGTGGAGCCGTCGGAATTATTGTCCAACCGCTCAACCGAACAGCCGGTAAGAAGTGCGGACAGGGACAGGACGCAGGTCAGCGTCAGGGCAGCGATTTTTTTCAATTGATCATTCCTCCAGTTTTCATGCTTGAATTTTATCTCAAGGCCCATGGCCCGGAGAACAGAATGGGCTCCCCAGCGGGGGAGGGGAGAGGTCAGTGCAGCCGCTTGGCGGCGGCCTTCTCCATTCGGGATTCCCGGATGTTGTTGATGACCAGCAGGGCCAGCACCACCACGAACAGCAGCGTAGAGACGGCGTTGATTTCAGGCGACACCTTCCGGCGGGCCATGGAGTAGATTTCCATGGCCAGGGTGGACACGGAGGAGCCGGCGGTGAAGTAGGAGATGACGAAGTCGTCCACGCTCATGGTGAAGGCTATGAGGGCGCCCGAGATGATGCCGGGCTTGATCTCGGGCAGGATCACCTTGAAGAAGGCGCCCATCCAGGTGCAGCCCAGGTCCTGGGCCGCGTCCACCAGGCTGGAGTCCATCTGCCGCAGCTTGGGGCCCACCGAGAGGATGACATAGGGGATGTTAAAGGTGATGTGGGCGATGAGCATGGTGCCAAAGCCCAGGGAGAGCTCGGGGAAGGTGATGCGGTACACCGAGCCAAAGAGGTTCAGGTTGAGGGCATAGTTGGCCGCGAACTCGTTCCACAGTCCGAACACCGCCACGAACAGCAGGCACAGGCTCACACCGGTGACGATGTCGGCGTTGGTCATGGGGATGTTGTTCACGGTCATCAGGGCGGAGCGGGCCCGCCGGCGCATGGAGTAAAAGCCGACGGCGGCAAAGGTGCCCGCCACGGTGGAGATCACAGTGGCCAGCACCGAGACCAGCAGGGTAGAGTAGACGCTCTGCATGATGGACCGATCCTGGAAAAGCTCCTCATACCAGCGCAGGGAGAAGCCCTGCCAGACCATGTTGCTGTTGCCGGCGTTGAAGGAAAAGACGATCATCAGCAGGATGGGGGCGTAGAGGAACAGAAACACCAGGAACATGAAGACCCGGCTTCCGATACGGCGTTGTTTTTTCACAGTACCACCGCCTGTTCCTCGCCCTCACCAAAGCGATTCATAATCCACATGCAGACGATGACGATGATCATCATCATCAGGGCGATGGCGCTGCCCAGGTGAGGGTTGTAGGCCCCGCCCAGGAACTGCTTTTCGATGAGGTCGCCCAGCATCATGTGGGTGCCGCCTCCCAGCAGGCGGGAGATGGCGAAGGTGGATACCGAGGGGACAAAGACCATGGTCACGCCGGAGAGAATCCCGGGCAGGGAGAGGGGAAAGATGACCTTGCGGAAGACCCCGGCGGAGTTGGCTCCCAGGTCCTGGGCCGCCTCCAGCAGGGAGTGGTCCAGCTTGAGAATGACGGAATAGATGGGCAGGACCATGAAGGGCAGGTAGTTATAGACCATGCCCAGCACCACGGCACCCTGGGTGCGGATCATGCGGAAGTATTCAATGTCGGTGCCGAAGATACCGTTGATGAGGTCGAAGAGCCCGATGGCGCCGAAAAACTGATTGAGCAGGCCGTTGTTTTCCAGAATGGCCATCCATGAGTAGCTGCGCAGCAGGAAGTTGACCCACATGGGCAGCATGATGAGCACCGTGGCAAAGCGCTGGAAGCTGGGGCCCTCCCGGGCCATCACATAGGCCAGCGGGTAGCCGATAACCAGGCAGATGAGGGTGGCGACGATGGCCAGCTGAAAGGACCGGATAAAGATGGAGGTATAGATGCCCATGCCGGTGAAATTGTCCACGGTGGGGTCAAAGGAGGCGGTGGTAAAGGCGTAGACCAGCACCATGATGATGGGGGCCACGACGAACAGGGCCATCCATATCACATAGGGCAGGGCGAACAGAGAGCGTTTACTCCTCATAACCGCTCTCCTCCTCCTCGTCGGGGACGTAGTCCGCGTCGCCGATCTCGTCATATTCCTCGGAGTAGGAGGAGTAGTCGCCGAACATGCCGGAGTACTGGCTCTTTTTCATGACGTGGATTCCGTCGGGATCGATCTTGATGCCGATGCGGCTGCCCTCGGGGCAGAAGTCGGTGGTCTGGATGAGCCACTTGAAGCCGTAGAAGTCCACGATGGTGTCGTAATGGACGCCCTTGAAGGTGACCGAGGTGACGGTGCCCCGGAGCTGGCCCTTGTCCTCGTCCACGATGTCCACGTCCTCGGGACGGATGACCACGTCCACCGGCTCGTCCTTGTCAAAGCCCTTGTCCAGGCACTGGAACTTCCGGTTGAAGATCTCCACCACGCAGTCGGCGCGCATGATGCCGTCGATGATATTGCTCTCGCCGATGAAGTCGGCCACAAAGGCGTTTTTGGGCTCGTTGTAAATGTCCTCGGGAGTACCGATCTGCTGAATCCGGCCCTGATCCATGACCACCACCGTGTCGCTCATGGCCAGAGCTTCCTCCTGGTCGTGGGTGACGTAGATGAAGGTGATGCCCATCTCCTGCTGGATGCGCTTGAGCTCGTTTTGCATATCCTTGCGCAGACGCATGTCCAAAGCGCCCAGCGGCTCGTCCAGCAGCAGCACCTTGGGCTGATTGACCAGGGCCCGGGCGATGGCCACACGCTGCTGCTGTCCGCCGGACAGGGCGGAGACAGGGCGCTTCTCAAAGCCCTTGAGGTTGACTACCTCCAGCATCTCCATGACCCGGTCGTGGATCTCCTTCTTGGGCAGCTTCACCTTTTGGGTGATGGTCTTGCCGTTTTTCTCCACGGTCTCGGTCCGGGGAATGCGCAGGCCAAAGGCCACATTCTCAAACACGTTGAGATGAGGGAACAGGGCGTATTTCTGGAATACGGTGTTGACCTTCCGCTTATAGGGCGGAACGTCATTGATCCTCACGCCGTCAAAAAACACGTCGCCGGAGGTAGGCGTCTGGAAGCCGCCAATGATCCGCAGCGTCGTGGTTTTGCCGCACCCGGAAGGACCGAGCAGCGTGAGGAATTCCTTGTCGTTGATATACAGATTCAGGTGATCGATGATGACCTCTTCGTCAAAGGACATGACGATGTCCGTAAGACGGATGAGCTCCTTGGACATTTATCCTCCCCCGTTTCTCTCTTTGATCGTGAAAGTATCCGAAGGGCGTACCCAACCGGCGGTTGGGTACGCCCTTTTCAACGGAACAAATGATATATGGTATCGGGGGAAATGTCAATAATAAAAGCAGGTTTTTTTCGGGTATTTTACATGGAAAAAACGCAATGCGTCGCAGGGGACCGACTGGGGGGATTCAGTGCCGGGCCGAGCCGAAATATTCCTCCACAAAATCCACCTGTTCCACCGTGAATTCCCGGTCCCGGAGATACTCCAGAAGCCCCGCGTCGGTGGAGAAGGAGAAGCGGAGCTTGTAAGAATAGAGGGCCTGGCCGCTGCGCCCATAGCGGCGGTTGTCCCGTTCCCGGCCGTACTTGCCGTCTCCCAGCAGGGGGCAGCCCGCGTCAGCGAACTGGGCGCGGATCTGATGGGTGCGCCCGGTGAGCAGGCGGCACTCCACCAGGGAGAGGCCGTCCTGGCAGCGCAGTGTTTTATATAAGGTAACGGCGGTCCTTCCGCCCGGAACGGGAGAGCGGAACACCTTCACCTGCTTTTTGGCCTCGTCCTTGAGCAGGAAGTTCTCCAGCTTGCCTTCCGGCGGGTTCATCCGGCCCAGGACGATGGCCAGATAGGACTTCTCCATCTCACGATCCCGGATCTTCTGGTTCATGATGCGCAGCGCCTCGGCATTTTTGGCGGCGATGACGATGCCCCCCGTATTGCGGTCGATGCGGTTGCACAGTGCGGGGGCAAAGGAGTTTTCCCGGTAGGGGCTCCACTCCTTCTTTTGATAAAGGTAGGCCTGGAGATGGGTGAGCAGGGTGTTGACTCGCTCGGTCTCGTCGGGATGGACCACCATGCCGGGCCGCTTGTCCAGCAAGAGCAGGTTTTCGTCCTCGTAGACGATGTTGAGGTGGGGCTTGAAGATGGAGAGAAAGGCATTCTCCTCCGTGGGGGTGTCAAAAAACTCGTCGTTGATGTAGAGCTGGAGCAGGTCGCCGCTCTGGAGCCGGTAGTCCCGCTGAGAGCCCTTTCCATTGACCTTGACTCGCTTGAGCCGGATGTACTTCTGGGCCAGAGGGGCGGGCAGGAGGGGGAGCGCCTTGCCCAGCCAGCGGTCCAGCCGCTGCCCGGCGTCGTTTTTGGTGACGGTGAATTCCCGCATAATACCCCTCCGGTCAAAAAATTTCCCCTGTATCATACCACAGCGGGCACCCGTGCACAAGCACCCCGCCTCCGGAAAAGGAAAAGAAGCTATGCGGCGAAAAAACATTTGACAAGCGATCGCTTTTTCGCTATAATACCCGCTGTACCGTTGTGCGAGGTGTACCATGCGACTGAATTTGAGAGAGCTGATCCACACTCCCGGGGGCAGCGTTCCCTTTGCCTTTGCGATGGATTTGTCCGAGCTGGACTTCGGCGGGATCTGTCCCGCCCAGCATCCTATCCAGGTGACAGGGACGGTGCGCAACCGGGCAGGCGCCCTGGAACTTCAGGGCGAGGCTTCCACTGTGCTGGAGCTGTGCTGCGACCGATGCGGAAAGGCCTTTTCTCAGGAGCAGACCATCCCTCTGGACACCCTCCTGGCCACCGAGCTGGCCGACGAGGAGAGCCAAGGGGAGATCTATCTGCTGGAAGGTGAGGAGCTGGATCTCGACGAGATCGCCCGTACCGCCTTCATTCTCGGGATGGACACCAAGCATCTCTGCTCAGAGGACTGTAAGGGACTGTGCGCCAAATGCGGCGCCAACCTCAATGAGGGGCCCTGTGACTGCAAGAAAGAAGTCGACCCCAGACTCTCGGCGCTGGCCAAGCTTCTGGAACAGCCTGAAGAGTAAAGCAAGTAACTTTTGCCCCTCGCAGGGCATCAACCTAAGGAGGTGTCATCAATGGCGGTCCCTAAGGGAAAAGTGTCCAAGGCGCGCCGGGACAAGCGTCGCAGCTCCCACTGGAAGCTGGAGACGCCCAATGTCACGACCTGCCCCAAGTGCGGCGCGTTTCGTCTGCCCCACCGCATGTGCAAGTCCTGCCTGTCCTACAACGGACATGAGTTTGGCAAGACTGAGGCTGCGACGAAGTAAGCGGAGACAACTGCGTAAAAGAGGGAGAGAGGGGATACCCATTTGGGTCGCCCCTCTTTCTTTTTTGAGCAAATCGGGTATGATAAGACCAGAAGACGAGAGGAGGGCGCGCCGTGAGTCTGACCAGGATATTGTCCGTAGACAAGGGGAGCCCGGCCCAGCGGGCGGGCGTGAAGACCGGAGAGACGCTGACGGAGGTCAACGGCCACCGGATCGTGGACGTGCTGGATTACAAATACTATACTTACGATCCGAGGCTGGAGCTTAAATTGCTCGCTCCGGACGGCAGAGAGCGCAGCCTTCTGGTCAAGAAGGGAGAGGGGGAGGACCTGGGACTCAACTTTGAGACCTACCTTATGGACCGGGCCCGCTCCTGCGCCAACCGGTGCATCTTCTGCTTTGTGGACCAGCTCCCCAAGGGGATGCGGGAGACCCTCTACTTTAAGGATGACGATGCCCGATTGTCCTTCCTCATGGGCAACTATATCACACTCACCAACCTCTCCGACCGGGAGGTGCAGCGCATCTGCGACCTCCATGTGAGCCCCATCAACATCTCGGTCCACTCCTCGGACCCGGAGCTGCGCTCCAAGCTGCTGGGCTTTCCCGACGGCGGGCGGGGCCTTGCAATCATGGAGCGGTTTGCCCGGGCGGGGATCACCATGAACTGCCAGATCGTCTCCTGCCCCGGCATCAACGACGGGCCCGAGATGGACAAGACCATGGCCTGGCTGGAGGGGCTCTATCCCCAGGTGAACAGCGTGTCCATTGTGCCGGTGGGCCTGACCCGGCACAGAGAGGGGCTTTGCCCCCTGGAGCCCTATGACCAGCCCAAGGCTACGGCGGTCCTGGATCAGGTGGAGGCCATGGCGGCGCGGTGCCTGGAGAAGCACGGCACCCGGATCTTCTGGTGCTCGGACGAGCTTTACCTGCGTGCCGGGCGGCCCATCCCGGAGGACGAGTACTATGAGGACTACACCCAGCTGGAAAACGGCGTGGGCATGATGCGCCTGCTGCGCACCGAGTTTGACTCCGCCCTCAAGCTTGCCCAGGAGGGAAGCGCGCCCCCCTTTTCCATCGCCTGCGGGGTGGACATCGCCCCCTGGCTTCTGGAAATCGTTGACATGGCCATGGAAAAATGCCATACTAGTGGCAGTGTCTATCCCATCATCAACCGCTTTTTGGGCGAGAGCATCACGGTCTCCGGCCTGGTGACCGGGCGGGACCTGATCGAGCAGCTCCGGGGTAGGGAGCTGGGGGAGCGGCTGCTGCTGCCGGTGAACATGCTCCGGCACGGGGAGGACGTGTTCCTGGACGACGTGACCGTTGCCGACGTGGAGCGGGAACTGGGCGTGCGGGTGCGCAAGGTCAACCAGGACGGCTTTGACCTGTGCGATGCGATTTTTGATATAACGGTGTGAACGGATACGCCGGACGCTGAAAAAGGAAGTGATCCCTATGGCAAAGCCCCTCATCGCAGTGGTGGGACGCCCCAACGTGGGGAAATCCATGCTCTTCAATAAGCTGGTGGGCCAGCGGCTGTCCATCGTGGAGGACACCCCCGGCGTGACCCGGGACCGGCTCTACGCAGAGGCCGAGTGGCTGGGGAGAAAATTCGACCTGGTGGACACCGGCGGCATCGAGCCCGGCACCGACAGCGAGATCCTCAGCTTCATGCGCACCCAGGCCGAGATCGCCATCGAAAACGCCACGGTGATCATCTTCCTGTGTGACATCAAGACCGGCCTTACCGCCTCCGATCAGGAGGTGGCCAACATGCTCCTCAAGTCGGGCAAGCCGGTGGTGCTGGCGGTCAACAAGATGGACCAGGTGGGCCAGACCAATCCCGACATCTATGAGTTTTACAACCTGGGACTGGGTGACCCCATCCCGGTCTCCGCCGTCCACGGCCACGGCACCGGCGATCTGCTGGACGCCTGCTTTGCCTACTTCCCCCCTGCGGAAGAGGAGGAGGAGAGCGACGATGTGATCAAGGTCGCTGTCATCGGCAAGCCCAACGTGGGCAAGTCCAGCCTGGTCAACCGCATCCTGGGGGAGGAGCGGGTCATCGTCTCCAACGTGGCGGGGACCACCCGGGACGCGGTAGACAGCTATTTTGAGAACGGTAAAGGGAAATACCTTTTCATCGACACGGCGGGAATGCGCAAGAAATCCAAGGTGGATGACCGGGTGGAAAAGTTCTCGGTGCTCCGCTCCACCATGGCTATCGAGCGCAGCGACGTGTGCCTCATCCTCATTGACGCCAACGAGGGAGTCACCGAGCAGGACACCAAGGTGGCGGGCCTTGCCCACGAGGCGGGGAAGGCCTCCATCATCGTGGTCAACAAGTGGGACGCGGTGGAGAAGGACGACAAGACCATGGACCGGATGCGCAAGGACATCCGGCGGGACCTCTCCTATATGACCTACGCGCCCATTCTCTTCATTTCCGCCCTCACCGGACAGCGGGTAGAGCGGCTCTTTGAGCTCATCAACTATGTGAATGACCAGTCGGCCATGCGTATCACCACCGGCATGCTCAACACCGTTTTGGCCGACGCCACCGCCCGAGTCCAGCCGCCCACGGACAAGGGCCGCCGGCTGAAGATCTATTATATGACCCAGGTGGGGGTGAAGCCGCCCCACTTTGTGGTCTTCTGCAACGAGGCCCAGCTGTTCCACTTCTCCTACCAGCGGTATATCGAAAACCAAATCCGTAGCACCTTTGGCCTGGAGGGTACGCCGGTGATCCTCACCGTGCGGCAAAAGAGCGACAAGGAGGGGTAAGATATGCCGACTGAGCTGACCGGGGGCTTTGTGGCCGCTGACATGGTGCTTCCCATGCTGCTGGCGGCGGTGATCTCCTATTTTCTGGGCTGCTCCAACGGGGCGGTCATCATTTCCAAGTACATCCTGCGGGACGACGTGCGCAAACACGGCAGCGGAAATGCGGGCCTTACCAACTTCTATCGCACCTTCGGCGGGCCGCTCACCCTGGTGGTGATCCTCATTGATGTGCTCAAGGCTGTGGCGGCCGTCTGGGTGGGCCTTCTGTTGGTGCGATTCTGGGACGGGGGAGTCTGGAGCCAGATGCCCATCGTGACGGCCTGGGCCAAATACTGGGCCGGTCTGTGGTGTCTGCTGGGCCATATGTTCCCCTGCATGTTCCATTTCAAGGGCGGCAAGGGCATCCTCTCCGGCGGCGCCATCGCCATCATGATCGACTGGCGGGTGGCCCTGGTGGTCTGGGGCGGTTTCCTCATTCTGGCGGTGATCACCCGGTGGGTGTCCCTGGGCTCCTGCTGGGCGGGATTTTCCTTTCCTTTTGTGAGCCTGTTCGTCTACCGGGACGCAGCGATTTTTCTCATGGCCCTCATCTGCGGCGGCCTCATCCTCTGGAAGCACCGGGAGAACATCCGGCGCATCCTGAAAGGGGAGGAGTCCCGGTTTACCCTACATAAGAAAAAGGAGGGGCCGGGCGCATGAAGATCACCGTTGTGGGCAGCGGCGCCTGGGGCACTGCTCTGGCCCTGGTTCTCTTGGAGAATGGGCATGACGTGACGCTCTGGTCCCACCGGGACGAGTCCGCCCGGCAGATGGAGGAGCGCCGGGAGAACCCCATGCTGCCGGGAGTGGCCCTGCCTTCTCAGTTGAAGATCACCGCACGGCTGGAGTCACTCTCCGACTGCCGCGCGGCGGTGCTGGCCACGCCTTCCTTCGCTGTGCGGGAGACGGCCAGAAAGATCGCGCCCCTGCTTCCCCTCGGCGCGGCGGCGGTGCTGGTGTCCAAGGGGATCGAGAAGGAAACCTCTCTGCGCCTTTCTCAGGCCGTGAGAGAGGAGATTGGACCGGGCCACCCCGTGGTGGTGCTGTCTGGCCCGTCCCACGCGGAAGAGGTGAGCCGGGGCATCCCCACCGCCCTGGTCTCCGCCTGTGAGGACCGCCTGGCGGCGGAGCAGGTGCAGGACCTGTTTATGAACGAGCGGCTGCGGGTCTACGCCTCGCCCGACATAGTGGGCGTGGAGCTGGGAGCGGCGCTCAAGAACGTCATCGCTCTGTGCGCCGGCTGCTGTGACGGCCTGGGCTACGGAGACAATACCAAGGCCATGCTCATGACCCGGGGGCTTACCGAGATGGCTCGGCTGGGTGTGGCCATGGGAGCAAAAAAAGAGACCTTCGCCGGTCTCACCGGCATAGGGGACCTGATCGTCACCTGTACCTCCATGCACTCGCGTAACCGCCGCTGCGGCATCCTTATCGGCCAGGGCGTTCCGGTGGAGCGTGCCCTCCAGGAGATCGGCGCGGTGGTGGAGGGGTATTACGCGGCGGCCACCGCCCATGCCCTGGCGGAGAAGGTGGGCGTAGAGATGCCCATTGCTGAAGCGGCCTATCAGGTGCTCTACCACGGAAAGGACGCACGCGGCGTGGTGGGGGAACTGATGACCCGGGAGAAAAAGCACGAGATCGAGGACATCTGGGTATGAAGGAGAACGCGGCGGGCGCTGTCACAAGCCTCCGCCGTGTTTTTGCGCCTCCGGGCGCGCGCAACAGCTCCCGAGGAAATTATCGAAGAAACTACAATGGAGGCTAAAATTGCCTTGCGTTTTCCCGACAAATGCAGTATAATCAATCCGATAACATGTATTTTTGCGGCTTCAATTGGGCGAACGGATATGAGTGTCTGCCCGGAGAAGTGAAAAAGGGGCAGTACGAGTTATGAGCGTACGCTTTTTTAAGCGGATATTTTTGTGCATACTGTTGCTGATTTTTTTAATCCCAGTGGCTCTGGCGGCCTATTTCGGCGTGAGCCGGAGCCGGGAGGCCGAGGAAAACAAACAGCTGCGCGCACAGCTGGAGCAGCTGCAGGCGTCGGGAGGACAGACCGGCGGCGTAACCGGTCCTGACGGCGCTTCTTTTCCGTATCAGGAGCTTTATCCTGAGCTCTACTGCGAGCCGGAGCGTCCCGACGGATGGCAGCGCAGCGAGAATACCGTCTACCTGACCTTTGATGATGGTCCCTCCGCCAATACCGCCGCCATTCTGGACGTGCTGGCGGCGCAGGGCGTGAAAGCCACTTTCTTTGTGGGCGGGAGCGAGGCGGAAAACGCCCCCGAGCTGCTGCGGCGGATCGTGGAAGAGGGACATACCATCGGCATCCATACATATTCCCACCAGTACCGTGAGCTTTATAGCTCGGTGGAGAGCTATCTGGCGGATTTCAAGCAGGTCTACGACATGATCTATGAGGCCACCGGCGTAAAAGCGGAGATCTTCCGTTTCCCCGGCGGCAGTATCAACGGCTATAACGGCCTGATCTACGAGCAGCTCATCGCGGAGCTCACCCGGCGCGGATTCACCTATTACGACTGGAACGTGACCGGCGGGGACTCCATCAGCGGCGCCACCGCGCAGGACATCACCTACAATGTCGTAAGCGGCATGGAGGGGATCGACCGTGCAGTCGTTGCGCTCCATGATTTCGACGGCGGCGCGGCCACTGTGGAGGCGCTGCCCGGGATCATTGAGCAGCTGCGGCAGGGGGGTAATTCCTTCGCGGCGCTGACGCCGGAGGTTTCACCCATTATTTTCGGATACGCGAGCGTGTCCTGAGGTTGGGCACACCAATATTCTGACGGGGAGATTGGAAGGGATAGCATGGCAGACAACAAGGAGAACATGCGCCAGGCGATGAAGGAGCTTCTCAGCCTGGTTGGGATCAGCGGTTCGGACCGCGAGAAGGAGGAGAAGCCGGCCCGGGAGCAGGTTGCCGCCGCCCCCGCAGCGCAGGAGGCTCAGCCCGCCCCCGCGGCGAAGCAGACCGCTCCCCAGAAGCAGGCGGCTGCCCCCAAGGCCGCGCCTGCACAGCCTGCGTCCCAGCCGCAGAAGACGGCTCAGGCGCCCAAGGCCGCTCCTCAGGCGGCGCCCAAGACCGCGGCGCAGCGGCCCGCACCCCAGCCGGAGCCTGCCCGTCACAGCGAACACATCCAGCAGGAGGTCGCCGCTACTGTGCAGCGTGTGGTCAGCGAGAGCCAGCGTCCCAAACAGGAGGAGCCCCGGGGCGGTATCTTCAGCGGCTTCATGCGCCGCAGGGAGGAGCCCGAGGCCGCTACCACAGGATTTGACCCGGCGTGGACTGCCGCTCAGACCGTGGAGCCCCAGGAGGAGAACCATAGCTATGCCGGGCGGTCCGGCGGCACGGTCATCGCGGCCGGCACCTCTATTTTCGGAGACATCCGCGCCGAGGGCGAGGTGGAGTTCCAGGGCAAGCTCAAGGGCAATCTGGAGGCTGCCGGAAATGTGATCGTCACCGGCAAGGTGCTGGGCGATGTGATCGGCGACGCGGTGGAGCTGATCGGCTGCGCCATCCAAGGCAACGTGATCGCCGCCTCCATGCTCCAGGTGGACGCCGCCACCGTCATCGTGGGCGATGTGACCGCCCAGAGCCTGGTGACCGACGGCAAGATCAAAGGTAACCTCACGGTAGCCAGAAGCGCCACCTTCCAGCAGAACGCCGTTCTGGCGGGCAATGTGACCGCCGCTCTGGTGTCCATGAGCGAGGGCGCCAAGATTCAGGGTGCCGTCCGCATCACCCAGGACAATGAAACCAGCGCCCTGTTTGGAGAGGGCCTGGAGATCTGATGG
>LBJMR02800__coassemble_1122_pt1 | contig 13402 bp, 7 predicted proteins | sample LBJMR02800__metabat2_low_PE_006 | metagenome-assembled genome bin LBJMR02800 | reverse complement strand
GGCATATCGAATTTTGTCGTAAAAACGATGAGATTCGATATGCCTTTTTTTATTTGCAGTTTGATTGGTTTACAGCGCACTGGCATCCCTCCATAGCAGCGTACCCGTAGCAACTTCTTTGAATACTTCAAAACAATTCAAAGGAGTTGCCAACATGAAATTTATTGATTTGAGAAAAGAATACCCCCATCTGGATTCTACATACTCGGAATATCCTGTTTCCTACAAGATTGACGCCATGTTTGAGCAGTGTCGTCTTGCTGACCAGGCCCTGGAGAAGCGGAGAAGCCGAAACGGGGATGTGGTATCTCTGGACAGTGAACCGGGAGTGGAGGCTCACATTTTAGAACAAGTACCTGGGCCGGAAGAAGAAACGATGCGGCATATCCAGAACGAAGAACTTTACAAAGCTATGCGGTCTATCCCCAGAAAACAGGCAGACCGGATCTATGCCTATTACTTTATGGACATGACCTTGGAAGAAATCGCCGCTGCGGACGGCACCTCCGTACAAGCGGTCTATTACAGCATCCAGGCTGGCAAAAAGAATCTCAAAAAGATTTTAGAAAAACTTTTCAAAGAGACTTAAAAAATCGCCTCCAGATGTCCTTGTTAATAGAGGGGTTTTCACTTCTCGGTGAACCTTGATAATGGAATATCGGCAGCATGAGCAGGTACGTCACTGTGCCAATGCAATTTTTCGTTTACCGCCATGACCATCGGTCACACCGATGTGAGCGATTTGTAAGCGATACGCCTGGGTGCTTATGGCTCATTCAGGAGGAGAGCAGCACAGACATAATGGTACTTCCGAACGGTGGCCTCCCACGTAAGCGGGGGAACCCTACGGCGCACGGTACGACCGACGCTGTGGAGTTATGAATCGTCCTCGCCACGGACAACCTGCCATGTTCCCATTTCGCCAGGGGCTCGATAAATATGGCGATGAATATGACCGGCATATTCAAAGTCAGATACCACGCACTGGCAGCACACGCTGCCAGTGCGTTCATGTGGCTTTGAATCCGAACATCATAGTATCCGTTCAAAAGGCATAACTTACCGAGAAGGAGGTTTGAGCATGAATGAGATTGACCGTGAGATCGGGCTTGTTCTTTTGAAGCGACTGTGGCAGCGGAACTTTATCTCAGAGGATCTTTATCATTCTGCCAGTCATTCTCGGTTTTTTGACAGAAAGCATTTCACCCATTATGCTGAAGATAAGCCTTTACAAGTACAAGAGCAGAAGGGGGATCAACGGCATGATGACCATTAGAAAGCTGCGGGAACAGTTACGGATGGGCAGGTCTATCTACGACCTTTCCCTGCGGGTTACATATTATGCCCGTGTATCTACGGAGAAAGTGGAGCAGCAGGGAAGTTTGGAAAACCAAGTTCAATACTACACGGAATTCATTCAGAAAAATCCCAACTGGACATTCGTACAGGGGTATGTGGACGAAGGTATCTCAGGAACCAGCACCTATAAGCGGGAGAGTTTTCTGCGGATGATTGACGACGCCCACCGGGGCTTGTTTGATTTCATTATTACCAAAGAGATCTCCCGATTTTCCAGAAGTACATTGGACAGCATTCAGTACACTCAGGAACTGCTGGATGCCAATGTGGGCGTTCTCTTTCAAAATGACAACATCAATACCCTGGATACGGATAGCGAGTTTCGCTTGGTGGTGATGGCAGGGGTGGCCCAGGATGAGGTGCGGAAGCTGTCCGAGCGTTTGAAATTCGGGTTCCGACAGTCCATCAAGAACGGTCATGTTCTGGGCAATAACCGTCTGTGGGGGTACGATAAGAAGGACTGCAAGCTGACCATTATCCCGGAGCAGGCTGAGGCGGTGCGGCTCATTTTTGAACTCTACGCCACTGGGAAGTATGGAATCCGAAAGATCTCTCAGGAGTTGACCCGGCGAGGACACACCAGCCTGCTGGGTAATGAGTTCAATCAGCTGACCATCCGGCATATTCTGACCAACCCTAAGTACAAGGGATGGTACTGCGGCAACAAGACCCAGTCGCTGGATTACCGAACCAAAAAGAAAGCCTTTTTGGACGAGAGTGAATGGGTTATGTACCCAGATCCCAACATCCCAGCCATTGTTTCGGAAGAGTTGTGGGATCAGGCTAACGCCATCTTCAAGCAGCGGAGCCGTGAGGTTCGGACAAAAGCCACCAGTTACCACAACCGTTATCCATACAGTGGGAAAATCATTTGCGGCAGACACGGCACCAGCTTCCATCGCCAGTCCTTTAAGACCCAGAAAGGAGAGACGGAGTTCTGGCGCTGCAAGACCTACCGCCAGAAAGGAAAGGATGGGTGCGATCTACCGGGTATCCGTACCCATGAAGTGGATCAGGTCTTGGCCGACCTCTTTGAGAAGGTGGTTACAGAGAAAAAACAGATCATCCGGTTGGTGCTGGACAGCATTGGGGAAACCTCGTGCGGGGTGGATTACTCCGCTCAGATTGGGCGGATCGAGGTGCAGATCAGCCAGATCGAGGAGAAGAAGGATAAGCTGCTGGAGCTGAGCATGGCGGATGCTATTACCCTCCAGGAGTTTAAGGAGCGCAACGGACGCTTCAACCGCCAGATCTCCGCCCTAGAGGAACAGCGGATGTCTCTGTGTCAGCAGGAGCAAATGCAAAAAAGTACGGAGATTGACCCAAAACTCCTGGAAAAGGCCCTGTGGGAAGAACTGAACTTTACAAATGGAATCCAATCTGAAGTCGTGGCGACGATCCTGGATCACATTGTGGTGTTGGAGCAAAGCGACGATAAGCAGATCTATTTAGAGATCTATCTCCGGCTGGGGCAGCAGGCTTCAGCCCATTTTCAGCGGGGTGGATTAGTCTCTTGCAATAGTCCTTTAAGAAATACTACACCCAGACCGGCGACCAGGACGACCTGATCTCCATCGGCACCATAGGGCTCATCAAAGGCATCTCCACCTTCAAGGCGGACAAAAACGTGCGCCTTGCCACCTACGCCAGCCGTTGCATCGAAAACGAGATCCTCATGTACTTCCGCGCCCAGAAAAAGCTCCAGGGGGAGGTCTCCCTCTCCGACTCTCTGGACAGCGACTCAGACGGCGGCTCTCTCTCCCTGATGGACGTGATCAGCGTGGACGACGACATGCTGGACAATCTGGACGCCAGGGACGCCTGCGTGCGGGTGCGGCGGTGCGTGGGGGAATGCCTCACCGAGCGGGAAAAGCGCATCATCACCCTGCGCTACGGCCTGGACGGCCGCTCCCCCCTCACCCAGCGGGAGATCGCCGCCAAGAGCGGTATCTCCCGCAGCTATGTATCGCGCCGCCACTATTGTAATGCGTACTGAACAAAGCCACAAGCCTTGAGGCCCAAGACTTTCAAGGCAAAACAGCTTTGTTCAGGCGCAAGGTTTTTGGACAATTTTGTCCAAAAACCTTGCACCTTCCACGGTTGCGTTTCGACGCAACCGTGGAAATACGCATTGCAACAATGGCTGAAATCCATAAAAACGGTCCTTTGATCCGTTTTATGGATTTGCGCGGCTGCCGCCGCGTGCAAACCAATTTGCGAAAAATCCTTGACACTACCAGCGTGAATAAACCGATTTTCGGTTTATTCAGCAGACATTAATGTAAGCAAAGCCCGGAACGCCTTGTAAACAAGACGTTCCGGGCTTCATGTGTAACAGGGGCAGCTTCGCGGCTGTTGCAGGCGGAAAATCCGAGGAAGGTAAGCGGCTGTTCATTCCTGACCTCTCGCTCTTTGGTACGCCCAATGTCCGCCTTCGCGGCATTTTCTCAATTTGCCTTCCTCAGCAAGGCCCGCCAGAATCCGGTTTGCCGTCGCCGCAGACACCCCGCACAGCTCCCGCACATCGGCATTCATGATATAGTCGTGGGTTTTCAGATACTCCTGAATCCTGTCCCAGCGCAGGGCGGCCTTGTCCATCTTTCCATCGCTCATTTCATCACTCGTATTGATTGCTTCTATGAGCGACGCTTTGATGGCCGAGAGCATGAACTCAATAAATAGCGTAGATTCTCCTGCGTCATTGGAAGCGTTAATGGCGTCATAATACTCCTGCTGGCGGTCATGGATGATGGACTCCACCGGAAGCCAGGCAAAGGCCGGATCCCACTTGGAAAGCAGCAGCGTATGCCACAGTCTCCCCACACGCCCATTCCCGTCGGCAAAGGGGTGGATCAGCTCCAGCTCATAGTGGAACACGCAGCTGCGGATGAGCATGTGCACCGCGCTGGTCTTTGCCCAGTCCAGCAGTTCTGTCACTAGGTCTGGGACATACTGTGGAAGCGTACCAAAATGCAGGACGCGCCCCTCGCCGTCCACCACGCCCACGGGCCGGGTGCGAAACACGCCGGACTCCTCCACCAATCCCCGGGTCATAATGCCATGGGCGGTCAGCAGGTCGTCCACGGAATAGGGATCAAGCTCATCCAGCCGCTCATAGATCTCATAGGCGTTTTTGACCTCGGCAATATCCTTGGGCGGAGCCAGAACACGCTTTCCGCTCAACACGGCGGTAACCTGCTCCAAGGAAAGGGTGTTCTGCTCGATGGCCAGAGACCCATGGATGGTTCTGATGCGGTTGCTGCGCCGCAGCGTGGGATTGGCGGAAAGAGAAGCTGCCGACAGCTTTCCCACCAGCTGCGCAATTTCCGCCACGTAGTCGATCATGGGATTGGTAATATCAAAAGGGGGCTTTTGGTTTTTCATGCGACACCTCACCGGATCAAGGGTTGCTTTTATGATACCATACATCGCTCATTTCATCAATCAAAATGCGTCTGCGATTGAGGGATGCCCCCTTCCAGGTGCGCGGCTGGAAGTGCGTGTCAAAAGGGAAATTCAGTATGGAGGCTGCCGCAAAGCAAAGCCCGGAACGCCTTGTAAACAAGACGTTCCGGGCTTTGCTCTGTGATGGATCGGTATTTCTCTACAAAATAAGCCGCAGGCGGAAGGTGCCGTCGGTCAGGTCAAACTGGTACGCGGCGCCGTGCCGCTGGCAGAAGGCGGCGATGGACCGCACTCCCAGGCCGTGGCCCTGGTCCCGGGCCACGGGCAGCCCCTTCTCGTCGAAGGTCACCGGCTTTGCGCAGGGGTTGGCGATCTCCAGCATGAGCGAGGGCGTCCCCACCACCCGGCAGCGGATCTGCCGCCGCTCCGGCGGCAGGGGGAGGTTTGCGTGGATGGCGTTTTCCAGGGCGTTGGCCAGCACCACCGCCAGCTCCCCCTCGTCCACGGGCAGCGTATCGCCCAGCGTGATGCTTGCCTCCACCGGGATGTCCTGCCGCCGGGCCTGGTCAAAGTAGGAGGAAAACATCGCGTCCAGCACCGGCGGGCGGCACCAGCGGATCTCCTGCTGCTCGTCCAGCCGCCTTTGGGCGGCGTCCAGAAAGGCCATGGCCGCGTCCTTCTCCCCCCGGGACATCAGCTCCATGGCCGTCTGGAGCCGGTGGCGCAGATCGTGGCGCTCGGTACGGATGGCGTCTTCGGCCAGGCGCACCGCCTCCATCCGGCTCTGGAGGGCGGAGAGCTGCAGGGCGGACAGCTGGGCACTGTGCCGGGTGTCCGCCTCCTTGCGGACGCTGGAAAAGAGAAATATCACAATGCAATAAAACCCCACCATCAGCAGGGAGACGGCGGGCTTGAGGATGGTGCTGCTCCGGTCGATGCCCACGGAGCCGGGGATCAGGTAGGCGATGATAACATAGTATACCGCCAGCACCAGGCACATGAGCCACCAGCCCCGGCGCAGCGCCATCAGCGCCTGGAGAAACAGCGGCCGCAGAAAGCGGACCAGAAAGAAGATCATCCCGGCGCTGAGGACGACGTAGGAGAGCACCAGCGCCCAGAAGAGGCCGCCGGTCAGGTAGTAGACAAGCCCCGCGCCGTGCTGCACCAGGAAGCAGAACAAAACGGCGGAGAGCAGCTGGAACACCAGCCGCCAGCCCCGGAACCGGCTGAGCACCAGCATGAGCAGCAGGGATGGGACATGGGCGACGACGGGGTAAACGCGCATGGAGGTCTCCATGCCCGCCGTGTAGCTGATGGCCGCCAGGGCTACCATGACCAGTGCCATGACGGTGTAGACGGCGGCCACGGTGCGAGCGCGGGAGTAGCGGCTGTCCAGAAACAGCAGCACCATGGTCATGCCCAGGGCCGTGGTGTACTCCATGGCAAACAGTTCTACCATACTCTCTGCTCCTCCAGCCAGTAATTTCCCCAGGCCCTCTTGAAGTCCGCCGCCACCGAGCGGGGCAGGTCCACGGTCTGGCCGTCGTCCAGCAGGGCGGTCCGGCCCTGGACCCCGGCCACATGCTGGAAATTGAGCACAAAGCTGGCCCCGCACAGACAAAACCGCCGATCCGCAAGCAGGGGCGCGGCGGCCTGCCGGAAGGGAGAGCGGATGCTCTGGGAGTCCACCGTGCCGTCGGTGCAGTAGTAGCGCACACAGTGGCCCACCCGCTCGGCATAGCGGATGCGCTCAAAGAGGAGCCGCCGCTCCCCCTGGGCGGTGCGGACCAGGACTCCTTCGCTGCGCCGGCGGCTGAGCTTCTCCACCGCGGCGTCCAGCACGGAAAAAAGCCGCTCCTTCTCCACCGGCTTGAGCAGGTAGAAAAAGGCCCGGACGTCGTAGCTGTCGGCGGCAAAGTCGTTGGAGGAGGACAGGTAGACGATCTCCCCGTTCTCCTGCAGCTGCCGCAGCTTTCGCCCGGCGTCGATCCCGCTCAGGCCGGGCATGAGGATGTCCAGGACGTAGAGGTCGAAGCCCCCCGTGTCCTCCACCCGCTCCAGCAGCGCCTCGCAGCTGCCCAGCGCCTCCACGCGCCCGGGAAGGGCCGGGCGCTGGGCCAGGTATCGCTCCAGCAGCGCCGCCGTCTCCCGCAGCTCGCTCTCCCTATCATCGCACACGGCGATCCGCAGCATGGTCCCCGCTCCTCTCCAGACGCCCACGCAAAATCCGTGCAGGATGCCGCAAATTCTGCGCAGGCGCTACATTCTGCCTGTGTTGCTGATAAAATTTAAGATAACATCACAGGCCGCGCCCGTCAAGTGCGCGGACGCCCCGGCGCGCCGCTCCGGGAGAAGAACAGGAGGATCGCGATGAAGAGATACGCAGCAAGAGGGCTGGGCACACTGCTCTTCCTCTGCGCGGCGCTGGCCGCGCTGACCGTCTCCGCCCTAGCGGCGGAGCAGCCGCCCTGCGACGGCAGCCACGGCGAGGGCTGGACGGCGCTGACGCTTGACTACCTGGCGAGTAACAGCTACACCCTGCCCATGGGCAACTATTATCTGGCCGAAGACATAGACCACGGCAAACAGATCGAGATCGATTCCAAGACCATCAACCTTTGTCTCAACGGACATTACTATGAGAGCACTACGGACGATGGCATTTTCCGGGTGGGCACAGGTGGCGTTTTGAATATTTGCGACTGCAAAGGCGGCGGCAAGATTTGGACCACCAAATATCAAAACCCCGTCCTTCTCCACGACGGAGGCGCGTGCAACCTGTACGGCGGCACCCTCCAGTCAACCCGCAGCGCAATGGTCATCGGCGATTCCAAGGACAGAGGCGTAGCGGGCGGCACCTTCACCATGTACGGCGGCACAGTCCAATCCACCGCAAGTTCCAATTATCAGGGCATCAAAGTGAATACCAACCTGACAGACACCGCCGTCTACATTTACGGCGGCACCATCAGCAGCGGCCGGTACGGCATCAGCGCGGGGAGCGGCGCCGTGACTTTGAAGGGAAGCCCCTCCATTTCCGGCGGTACGGCGGACATCTATCTAAACGGCGCGACCATCGTCCCGGAGGGCACCCTGAGCGGCAGCGTCAGCGTGAAGATGGAAACCCCCGGCGTGTTCACCGACGCAAACAAAAGCGGCTATCTCACAAACTTCACCTCTGCCAGCACTTCCTACATCGTGCAGGCAAACGCCAGCGGCGCGCTGGAGCTGGCCGATCGCCCCAGCCACTACCACTGCGTCTGCGGCGAGGAAAGCTGCGGCGAGCACGGGGGTATGCTGGCATACCAGGAGATAGCCAGTCTGGATGCTGCCAGCGGTTTTACAGATCCACACCACGTGGTGAAGGCCGGGAACTACGTCCTGACGCAGGATATTACCCTCGCGCCCGACAGCGAACTAAACTTTTACAGCGGCACGGTCAATCTCTGTCTCAACGGGCACGAGCTGGATCTGAACGGCGCCTATCTCTATGTTTATAGCGGCACACTGAATCTCTGTGACTGCGGCACCAAAGGCACCATCACCGGGGGCGTCGGATCATACGGCGGCGCGCTCCATGTAAACGGCAGCAACAGCCAGATGACTCTTTACTCCGGCACCATCACCGGCAATACCGCACAGGATGGCGGCGGCGGCGTGTATATCGGCAACGGGGGCAGCTTCACCATGGAGGGCGGCGCCATCACCGGCAACACCGCACCAAATGGCGGCGGCGTGTATATCGTTTACGATAACTCCAGTTTTACCATGTCCGGCGGCACCATCTCCGACAACACCGCCACCGGCTACGGCGGCGGCGTATATGTGAACACGGGCGATCTCACCTTTACCATCTCGGGCAGCGCTGAGATCACCGGCAACACCGCCGACTACCCCGGAGCCGATCTCTATCTGGCCAGCGGCCAGTGCGTCACCATCGGCGGTCCTCTGGAGGGGAGCGGCAAAATCAAAGTACATGCCATGGGCGCATCCGATGGCGGCGTGTTCACCAGCGGCTGGAGCGACTCCATGAGCGGCAAGGACCCCGCCGACTACTTCACCCCGGACGACGACGCCTACGTCGTGATCCTGCAAGGTGACGAGGCCGCGCTGCATGAGCATCTCTATCAGTACAGCGCAGATGACGCTGCAGACACGTTCACGGAAACGTGCTCCTGCGGCCATACGGCCACGGCCACGGTGGTCTTGCCCGCCCTGCCCACCTATGACGGCAGCGCCAAGGAAGTCACCGTCGACTTTGGAGACGGCTGGGTGGGAAGCCGTTCCCCCTCCATCACCTATGAGAAGGACGGTGCGCCGGTAGGGAGCGCCGTGGACGCAGGCGACTACACCGCCCAGGTGAAACTTGAGGAGAAAACGGTCACCGTGACCTTCACCATCGAGAAGGCCAGCCAGGCAAAGCCCGGTGCCGGCGAGGGCTATACCCTCGACTATGCTGCGGAGACCATCGCCGTCGGCGCGGGCTTTGAGGTCTATACCGCTGAGAATAGCGGTGAGGCCGTGACGAGCGGCTCCATCGAGGACTATCTGGGTGATACGCTGTATATCCGCCGCCAGGAGGACAGCAACCACCATTCTTCCCCCTGGACGGACTTCCTCGTGTCCGCCCGGCCCGGGCAGCCCAGCGTCACCGTCACAAACGAGAGCGTCAAGGGCAAGGGCGACGGGTCGGTAAGCGGCATCACGGATAAAATGGAGTACAGCACCGACGGCGGTACAAACTGGACGCAGGGCCCCGCTACCCTTGAGAACCTCCCGGCGGGCACCCAGGTCACCGTCCGCGTGAAGGCCACCGCCAGCGCCCCCCACGGTGAGGAACTCCTCTGCACCATCGCCGGGAGCGATAAGACCCTCACCGTGACCTTTGACGCCTCGGGCGGGAACGCGGTGGAGGCGGTCACCGGCCTTTCCTACGACCAGATCGTCGCGCAGCCCACCACCTCCCGCACCGGCTACACCCTGGAGGGCTGGTACCTGAGCGACACCAAGTGGGATTTTGGCAGCGGCGTCCAGGCCGACATCACCCTCACCGCCAGGTGGGCCCTGGAAGCGCCCACCGTGACGGTGGAAGCCGACCCTGCGGGCGGCAGCGCCGCGTTCGGCCAGACCGTCACCCTGACGGCCCGGCCCGTCCACGCCGCCACCGTCAGCTGGTCCTACCAGTGGTACAAGGGCAGCGATATGCTCCCCGGCAAGACCGGGGAGACCCTGGAACTCACGGAAGCGACCCATACCGGCAGCTACCATGTGGTGGTCACCGCCAGCGACGGCTCCCAGAGCAAGACCGCCCAGAGCGCTGCGGTGGACGTCACCATCCAAAAGACTCCCGCCACCGTCCATGAATGGCCCACCGCCTCGGCCATCACCTACGGGGAGAGCCTGGAGCGCAGCACCCTCTCCGGCGGGGACATGAGCGGCACCTTTGCCTGGCAGGATGATACCATCACCCCCGCCGTGGCAAACAGCGGCGTGACGGGCTATACCGTGGTGTTCACTCCCCATGATCCAAATTACAGTCCCGTCACCTCCACCGTCACGGTGACTGTGGAGGCAAAGGCGCTGACGCCCTCCGTCCAGTCGGTCTCCGACAAGTTCTACGACGGCACCACCTCCGCCAGCGGCGTCATCGCCCTCTCCGGCGCGGTGTTTGGTGAAGCCCCCACCGCCAAGGGCACCTTCACCTTCTCCGGCAAGGACGCGGGGCCGGGCAAGGCCGTCACGGTCACCGGCATCGCCCTGGAGGGAGACTGGGGGGAGAACTATGTGCTCTCCGTCACCGAGCTGTCCGGCACGGCGGACATCACGCCCAGGCCCGTGGGCCTTACCTGGCAAGGCCATGAGGCTCTGGTCTACACGGGAGCGCCCGTGAACGTCACCGCCACGGCCACCGGCCTCATGAAGGGCGACAGCTGCGCCGTCACGGTGGAGGGCGGCGATGGCGTGGACGCGGGCCCCTACACCGCCAGGGCCACCGGCCTGGATAACGACAACTACGCCCTGCCCGCCGACGTGGAGTTTTCCTACACCATCCAGAAGGCCGACGGCGCCGCCTCGGTCTCCCTGGCGGGCTGGACCTACGGGGAGGACCCCAGCGCCCCCGCCCCGAGCTCCGCCACCAACGGAACCGCCGGCGTGACCTACCGCTACACCGGCACCACCAACGGCGGCGCGGCCTACGATAGCGCCGTTCCCCCCACCCAGGCGGGCAGCTACACCCTCACCGCCACCTTCCCCGCCACGCCAAACTATAACGCGGTCTCCGCCACGGCGGCGTTCACCGTGGCCAGGCGGCCCATCGCCGGCACCTGGCAGGGTCTCAGCCAGGTCTACGGTGACGGCGGTGCCGTCTCCCTCCTGCTCCAGGGGCTGCTTCCGGAGGACGCGGGGCTGCAGGCCACCATCACCGGCGTGGGCACCGACGCGGGCAGATACCCCCTCACCGCCACTTTGGACAACTACGCCATCACCCCCGCCAAAGCCACCCTGGTGGTGCAGCCCCAGGCCGTCACCGTCACGGTGACGGATAACGCCGCGACGGCGGGCCAGCCCTTCACCGGGGCGGAGGTCACCGTCAGCATCCCGGACAGGTCGGACTATCAGGTGGTCTACAAAGACCAGGACGGCCAGGTGGTCACCGCTCCCACCACGCCGGGCACCTACGAGATCTGGGTGGAGCTTCTGGATGACAACTACCGCCATGACGACGGCAGCATGGAAAAGCAGGTGGGCACCTTCACCGTCACCGACGGCGCGCCCACCCTCTACGCCGTGACCTTTGAGCGCGGCGAGGGCTCAGGCGGCAGCATGGAGCCCCTGTCCCTCGCCGGGGGCAGCGTCCTTCTCCTGCCGGAGTGCGGCTATGAGAGGGCGGACCACCGCTTTGCCGGCTGGGACCAGGGCGGCAAAACCTACCGGAGCGGAGACCGCTTCACCATGCCCCACGCCGACGTGACTTTCACCGCCCGGTGGGCCCAGGTCCACGACGCCCCCATCACGGTGACCGACCATACGGGCACACCGGTGGAGGACGCGGTGATCAGCGTCTCCCAGGGCGCGGAGGAGCTCACGGAGGACAGGACCGACCAGGACGGAGCATATACCATCCCCGACCTGGCCCCCGGAGACTACAACGTCTCGGTCACCGTGGGCGACAAGACCGTTACCACCGTGGTAACGGTAGGCGAGGACGGCACCGTCACCGGCGGGGACATCTCCCTGCCCGAGCACTCCACCTCCACCCGGGTGGAGGTCTCCCCCGGCAGCCCGGACGTGGTGGTGGACGACCTGGAGAACGGCTTCACCGAGGAGGACAAAGAGACCGCCCAGGACGGCGGCAAGGTGGAGATCATCGTCAGGGTGGAGAAGACCAGTCCCCAGGGCGGCCAGGAAGAGGACGCAGAGGCCCTCCACCTGGACATCTCTCTGGACAAAATCACCACCCCCCCGGGCGGCGGTGAGCCCGTCATTGAGGAGGGCATATCCGCCGACAAGCCCCTGACCGTCACCATCCCCCTGCCCACCGAGCTTAAGGGCAAGGACGACTACATCGTCACCCGCGCCGGGAGCGGCGAGAGCGGCAGTCTCTCCACCACCCCCGACCCGGTGACCGGCGAGTACTTTGAACTCAGCGAGGACGGGGAGCGCATCATCCTCCATGTGGCAGACTCCGCCCTCTACACCGTGGGCGGCGAGGAGGCCAAGGCCCCGCCGGTCTATCCCCCGGTGAAAAACGAGAGCGAAAACGGCAGCTTCACCGTCTCCCCGTCCTGGCCCGTCTACGGCCAGGAGGTGACCGTCACCCCCAAGCCCGGCGAGGGCTATGAGGTGGACAGCGTCACCGTCACCGACCGAAACGGCAACCCCGTAGAGGTGACGGAAAAGGGCGACGGGACCTACACCTTTACCCAGCCTATAGGCAATGTGACCGTCACGGTCACCTTCCGGCCCGCCGGCGTGGCCGGCTGTCCCCGGGACGAGAGCTGTCCCCTGGCCGCCTTCGGCGACCTGGAGGTCCACGCCTGGTACCACGACGGCGTCCACTTCTGCCTGGAGGAGGGGCTGATGGCGGGCTACGGCGACGGCGTCTTCGCCCCCGACGACCCCCTTTCCCGGGGGATGCTGGCCCAGATCCCCTACAACCGGGAGGGCCGCCCGGCGGTCTCCGGTACGCTCCCCTTTGCCGACGTATCCGGCGAGGACTGGTACGCCGACGCCATCGCCTGGGCAGCGGCGAGTGGGATCGTGGAGGGCTACGGCGACGGAAACTACGGTCCCGGCGACAGCACCACCTGGGAGCAGCTCATCGCACTGCTCTACCGCTACGCCCAGTACAAGGGCTATGACGTAAGCGCCGGAAATGGGAGCACCTCCGGCAGCTCCCAGGTGAGCCAGTGGGCCCAGGCCGCCATGGAATGGGCCCTGGGCGCCGGCGTGCTGGAGGAGAACGACGCTTTGAGCTCCGGCGCGGTCATCACCAGGGCCCAGGCCGCCGTCATCCTCCTGTGGCTGGGCACCGTATAAATCCATCGATCCAACAACATGGGGCGCTCCCGTTCGGGAGCGCCCCAGCTTGTCGAAAAACCTCCCCGCAGGGAAGCCTCGCTAGAGTTCCGCCGCG
>LBJMR02800__coassemble_1109_pt1 | contig 13522 bp, 12 predicted proteins | sample LBJMR02800__metabat2_low_PE_006 | metagenome-assembled genome bin LBJMR02800 | reverse complement strand
AGCTGAGCCCCCGGGCTCTGCCCGGGGGCTTTGAAAAGGGTGCTGCGTCTTTACCGCTGGTACTCAAACTCCAGGTCGTATAGGCTCACGGTGTCCCCGTCCTGGATGCCCATTTCCTCCAGCCGCTCAAAAAGGCCGGACTCACGCAGAATGCGGTCGAACCAGTTGCGGGACTCGTAGTCGGAGAAGTTGACGTTGGCCATGAGCCGCTGGAGCCAGGGGCCATCCACGATCCAGGTGTCGTCCACCTTCTCGATGTGCAGCGGCTCGCTGGTGTCCACCGTGGGGGCCTTGGGGGTGTAGGTGGGCTCGTAGACCGTGATGGGGGGCAGGTGGGCAAGCTCCCGGGCTGCGGCGTACATCAGCTCCCGGGTGCCCTGGGCCGCGGCGGCGGAGATCTCATAGTAGGGCATGCCCAGGGCCTCCACATGGGCGCGGAGCTTGTCCGAAAGGCTCTTGTCCGGGGCGATGTCCGCCTTGTTGCCCGCCACCAGCATGGGCCGCTGAGACAGGCCGGGGGCGTACTGCTCCAGCTCGGCCTGGATGGCGGTGAAGTCCTCCACCGGGTCCCTACCCTCGCTGCCCGACACGTCCACCACATGGATGAGCAGGCGGCAGCGGTCAATGTGCCGCAGGAAGTCGTGGCCCAGGCCGGCCCCCTCGGCGGCCCCCTCGATGACGCCGGGGATGTCCGCCAGGACGAAGGAGACCCCCTCGTCCACATAGACCACACCCAGGTTGGGGAAGAGGGTGGTGAAGTGATAGTTGGCGATCTTGGGGTTTGCCCGGCTCACCACGCTGAGCAGCGTGGACTTGCCCACATTGGGGAAGCCTACCAGCCCCACGTCGGCCAGCAGCTTGAGCTCCAGAACGACTACCCGCTCCTCCCCGGGCAGGCCCGCCTTGGCAAAGCGGGGCACCTGCCGGGTGGGGGTGGCGAAGTGCTTGTTGCCCCAGCCGCCCCGGCCACCTTTGGCCAGCACGAAGGGCTCCGGCGAGGACATATCGCAGATGATCTCCCCGCTCTCGGCATCCCGGACTACGGTGCCCAGAGGCACCTTGATGATGAGGTCCTCCCCGTCCTTGCCCGAGCAGCGCTTGCCCTGGCCGTCGGCGCCATTGGGCGCTACATACTTGCGCTTGTAGCGAAAGTCCATGAGGGTGGACATATGCTCGTCCACCTTGAGCACCACGCTGCCGCCCCGGCCGCCGTCTCCGCCGTCGGGGCCGCCCGCCGCCACATACTTCTCACGGTGGAAGGCCACCACGCCGTTGCCTCCGTTGCCCGCCCGGACGGTGATGCGGGCGGTATCCACAAAGGGAGCTGCCATATGCTCCGCCTCCTTTCCCAAAAAAGAAGCCGCAAACGACCGTGCGTTTGCGGCTTCATGTCATTTACTCCGCGGTTTCGACAATGGAAACCTGCTTGCGGTCCTTGCCCAGGCGGTGGAACTTCACCTTGCCGCTCTTGAGGGCGAACAGGGTATCGTCGCTGCCCTTGCCCACGTTGACGCCGGGATGGATATGAGTGCCCCGCTGGCGCACCAGCACGTTGCCGGCCAGGACGAACTGACCGTCGCCCCGCTTCACGCCCAGACGCTTGGCCTCGGAATCACGGCCGTTGCGGGTGGAGCCCACGCCCTTCTTGTGGGCGAAAAACTGAAGACCGATGTTGAGCATTCGTCGTACACCTCCCATTCTGTGTGACGAGTTACGTGGAGAGGTCACTCCTCTTCCACGACAATGATGTGTTCAGGATACTCCTCGTTGAGCTGGGTGAAGTAGACCATGAGGGCGGCCAGAAGAGTCTGGCAGGTGCTCTCGTTGGCCTCTCCCAAACCAGCGGGGAGCCGGAGGGTGATGCTGGCGTCCTTCTCCCGTACCTTCACGGAGGCCTCCAGCCCCAGCACGTCGTTGACGGCACACTCGGTGAGCCTCACGGCGCTGGTGACGGCGGCGCACAGGACGTCGCTTCCCTCCTCGGCGAGACCGCTGTGGCCCTTCACGGTGAAGGACACGATCCGGTCTCCCTCCAGTCGGAACGAAGCGGTGATCATCAGGCGTGGATCTTGCCGATGGTCACTTTGGTGTACGGCTGACGATGGCCCTGACGCTTCCGGTAGCCCTTCTTGGGGTTGTACTTGAAGATCATGACCTTCTTGCCCTTGCCGTTCTTCACGACGCTGGCCTCCACCTTGGCGCCCTCCACCACGGGAGTGCCGAAGGAAGCCTTGTCGCCGTCGATGACAGCCAGAACCTTGTCAAAGGTGATGGCGTCGCCGGCCTCGGCGGGCAGCTTCTCGATGAAGAGGGTGTCGCCCTCGCTCACCCGGAACTGCTTGCCGCCGGTCTCAATAATCGCGTGCATTTCTTTCAACTCCTTCATTACGGGCTCGCTGTCGGGGGCAGAAGCGCAGAGAAGCCGGGAGCAGGGTCATAAGACGGCGCGCAGACGAAAAAACAGGTCGGACCGTCCCACGGAAGGTCCGGCGGCATTTTTCGCGGAGCGGAGGCTTATGTCCCGTCGCGGAGGCTTCGAAGCGTGACAACCACGCGGCTTCTTTGAAAACCCATTCAAAGCGGCTCTAGTATTTTATCAGCCAAAATGTGAAAAGTCAAGCTTTTTTCCCGCTTTTCACGTCTCCCGGAAGGCCCCGGCATACCACCCGGTAACGCCGTCTTTTTTGGCCAGCAATCCCCGGCTGGTACGCCGCACCACCGAGAGGACGTCCCCCGGCTCCACCTGCAGGCGGTAGTCGGTGGAGTCCTCGCAGGTGGTGGTATTGCCCCGCTCCAGAATATACTCCGTGAGAATGTCCAGCTCCCGTCCGCTCACGTCATGGCGGCAGCGGCAGAACTCCTCCCCCCGCTCCAGCACCGTCACCCGGTTTTCAAACCAGCGCACGTTGATGGAGTGGGCGCTTCCCTTCTGCTTCTCCAGGGCAACCGCCGTGGGTAGGCCGTCATAGCTGAAATAGGAGAAGTCCTCCCCCTCATTTCTCGGCAGCACCAAGGCGTTGAGCTGGCCGTCCCACTTGAGCACACAGCCTCCGTCGATGCTCACCACCCGCTTTTCCAGGGAAATGATGGGCCGGGCCGAGGGGATGGACCCGTCGTAGAGGGTCACCGGCCAGTGGCCCACCACGCACCACTTACGCAGGTGCGTGTCCTGGTGGAGAAAGTCGTCGTTTTTCATGCAGCCCCAGGCGTCCAGAGCGGTGAGGTTTTTCTCTGACGGCACACCCCCGTGGACGAAGAGGAAGCGGGGGGTCTCGATGATGGTGGGCAGGGCGCGCAGGAAACGGATCTCGGGGCCATAGTGCTCTTCCACCAGCCGCCGCAGCTTGCTCATATCCGCCCGGCAGCGCAGGGTAAAGCCAAGGCGCTCGCCCATCTGGCATAGGATGCTCTCAGGACGGCAGAGAAGGTAACCGTAAATACGCGTTTCCTGCTCCTCGTCCCCGTCCAGCAAGGAAAGGACCGTCTCGTCACAGTTGCCCGCCACCACATGGACATTGCCGCCCCGGCACAGCTCCATCACATAGCGCAGTGTGTTAAGGCTCTCCGGTCCCTTCTCCAGCAGGTCACCCACCAGGATGAGGGTGTCTTCGCTGGAGAAAGACGCTTTGGCCAGCAGTCCCTTGAGGAAGGGCAGGTTGCCGTGGACGTCGCTGACGGCCAGGACCCGCCCGTCCTCGCTGGGGAGCAGGTACTTGACCACCGCTCTCATTGTCCCTCCGCCTTCCGCCGGGCGGCAAAGGCCACCCAGCCGTTTTTATCCCACCGGTGGGCGATGGACAGGCCCCGGCCCTCCAGGGCGGCGCGGACCTCCTCCGCCCGAGGCTCAATGATGCCCGAGCAGAGGAATACGCCGTCCTGGGCCAGCAGGCCGTCCACCTGGGCGGAGAGGGGGATGATCACGTCGGCCACAATATTGGCCAGCACCAGGTCCCATTTCCGCTCTGCGAGCTCGGCGGCCAGGGTCCGGTCGGAGAGCACGTTGCCGGCGCGGACCAGGTAGCGCTCCCGTGTAATGCCGTTCATGGCGGCGTTCTCGTAGGCCACCCCTACGGCCTTGGGGTCGATGTCCACCCCCACCGCCTCGCCGGCGCCCAACACCAGGGCGGCGATGGAGAGAATGCCGCTGCCGCAGCCCAGGTCCAGCACGGCGCTGCCCGGCTTCACATACCGCTCCACCCCCTCCAGGCACAGCTGGGTGGAGACGTGACTGCCGGTGCCGAAGGTAAGACCCGGGTTCAGGTAGAGGGCGGCGCGCCCCTGGGGAATCTCGCCGCCCCGCTCCCACTCGGGCACCACATAGAGCCTCTGCCCAATGGTCAGGGGCTTATAATACTGCTTCCAGCTGTTGGCCCAGTCCTCCTCCCGGAGCGAGGAGGTGCGCACCTCCAGGGTGCCCAGGGCGCCGGAGCACCGCTGCCGCAGGTCGGGAAGCCCCGCGCGGACCTGGGCGAGCTTGGCGTGGCCGGGCTCATCGTCGGTCACGTAGAACTTCACCCGGGCCACGCCCCGCATCCGCTCCAGCAGCTCCTCGTCCACATAGTCCCAATACTGCCGGTTGTTCTCCAGAAAGGCGCGGAACTCCGCCTCATCCTCAATGACCAGTCCGCCGGTGTCAAAGGCGGTCAGGTAGGCCGTCAGATCCTCGATCCCCGCGTCGGTGGTGTCCACCGATACCTCCAGCCACTTGTCGTCCATGCTCTCTGGCTCCTTTCCGCGCCCGTCGCGCCGCTTTTCCTTTTATTTTCTCAGAATTTCCCACGGATTGCAAGAGAAAAGCGGGGCTCTTGCCCCGCTTTCCCGTGATTCTTTCTCAGCGCTTGGTGCCCAGGAAGAACAGCGCCACGCAGCCCTGACCGGTATGGGCGCCGATGACCGGGCCAATGTAGTTGCTCACTACTTCCTGCACGCCGTACTTGGCTTTCACCTGGTCGGCCACATACTGCGCGTCCTCCTCGCAGGCGCTGTGGCTGATGAACATGGTCTGCCCCGCCGGATCGGTGGCGCTCTCTCCCACCTTGGCCACCAGGGCATCCAGAGAGGCCTTCCGGCCCCGGGCCTTGCCTACGTTGATGAGGTGCCCCTCGTCGTCCACGTGGAGCACCGGCTTGATCTGGAGCATGGTGCCCACCACGGCGGTGGTCGCCGACACCCGGCCGCCCCGCTTGAGGTGCATCAGGTCGTTGACGGTGAACCAGTGGCACAGGTGGAGCTTGTTGGCCTCCACCCAGTCCCGGACCTCCTCAATGCTCTTGCCCTCCTGGCGCATCCTGGCGGCGTACCACACCAGCAGGCCCTGGCCCATGGAGGCGCACAGGGTGTCCACGGCGAAGACCTTGCGCTCGGGATACTTCTCACCCAGCTCCTCGCAGGCGATCTTCATGGAGTTGTAGGTGGTGGACAGCCCCGAGGAGAAGCCCAGCACCAGCACGTCCTTGCCCGCCTGGAGCAGCGGCTCGATGGCGTCGGTGGCCTGGCCCACGTTGATGGCGTTGGTGGTGGCCATTTCGCCCCCCGCCAGTCTGTTGTAAAACTCCTCAGAACTCATATCCCGCTTGTCGGGGTAGTCATAGTAGGTCTTATCCCCCATGATGAACGCCAGAGGCAGCACCTCTAGCTCCAGCTCCTTGACCTGCTGGGCGTTGAGATCGGTGGCGGAATCGGTGACGATGACATACTCGCTCATATTTCGGTATACCTCCAGTATAATTTATGCCAAACATTATGTTTTGTTTTTTATTTCTTCTGCTTGTCGCCCTCGCCCTGCTTCTCCTGGAGCAGGTCCAGCACCCGCTGGCAGGCCAGCTTTCTGGCATAGCTGCCCAGCGCCAGGTGCAGGGCAAGGCCGGCCAGGTCGTCCTCGGTCACATTCTCATCCAAGCCGGCGGCGGTCTCATCCAGGGCGGCGGAGAGGGAGCGCAGGAAGGAGCCGTAGACCTGCTGGCTCTCCCGGCCCTCCATGCCCAGCCGGCACAGCCGGCTCACGTCCTTCACCGAGAGCACCTGCTTGAGGGCGCAGATGGCGGTGAGGCTGGCCAGATGGGTGCGGGAGTAGCGCTTGCCCTCGGCCCGGGGGAGCATACCGTCCTTGATATAGTTATTGACCATGGCAGAGGTGAGGATCTCCTCGTCCCCGTACTGGATGAGCTGCCGGGGCATATAGGAAATAACCTGGTCCATGTAAAGGCCGATGTCAGGAAACGCGTCCCACTCCACCGGCCGTTCCCGCTCCATGCGCTCCTTGAGCTCCCGTATCTCTTCCATACGGTCCCCTCCTTGATCTAAAAAATCACATCGTGTAATATTCAGGTCATTATATCACATACCATTTCCTTCTGTAAAGGGCCAGCTTTCCCTTGTACCGGGCTCTTTTGTCACATAACGGCATTATGTGGCATAGAAAAGGGCCGCCGGAGACCGGCGGCCCTGGTCGTTGCCTGCAGGGGCTCTTTATTTGAGGAACATCCGGATGCTCTTCTCCTTCCCCTCGGTGTAAGGGGCGTAACGGATGGGCAGGTCCAGCCAGGTGGACTTTTTCACGATGCTCTTGCGGTGGGTGAAGGTCTCAAAGCTGAGCCGGCCGTGGTAGCTGCCCATGCCGCTGTTGCCCACGCCGCCAAAGCCCATGCGGCTGGTGGCCAGGTGGATGATGGTATCGTTGAGGCAGCCGCCGCCGTAGGGCACACGGCGCAAAAACCGCTCCTGGACGGCGCGGTCCTCGGAGAAGAGGTAGAGGGCCAGGGGGTGGGGCCGGTCATTGATGAAGTCCTCCGCCTCCTGGATGGTATCGTAGGTAAGCACCGGCAGCACCGGCCCGAAGATCTCCTCCCCCATGACGGCGTCTTGGGGCGTCACGTTGTCCAGAATGGTGGGCTGGATCTTCAGCGTCTCTGGGTCTCCCTTGCCCCCCATGACCACCTTGGCCGGGTCGATGAGGCCCATTACCCGGTCAAAGTGCTTGCGGTTGATCATCTTCACATAGCTCTCGTTTTCCAGGGCGTTCTCCCCGTACATCTCCACGGTCCACTTCTTCACATAGCCCAAAAACTCCTCCTTCACCCGGCGGTGGATAAGCAGGTAGTCGGGGGCCACGCAGGTCTGGCCGCAGTTGAGGAACTTGCCGAACACCAGCCGCTTGGCGGCCAGGTCCAGCTTGGCGGTCTCGTCCACCACGCAGGGGCTCTTGCCCCCCAACTCCAGCGTCACCGGGGTCAGGTTGGCCGCTGCACGGGTCATGACCTCCTTGCCCACGGTGACACCGCCGGTGAAGAAGATATAGTCAAATTTCTGGTCCAGCAGGGCCTGGTTCTCCGCACGGCCACCCTCCACCACCGCCACATGCTCGGGGGGGAAGCAGGAGGAGAGGATGTCCGCCATGACCGCCGAGGTGGCGGGAGAGTAAGCCGACGGCTTGACCACGCAGCAGTTGCCTGCGGCGATGGCCCCGATAAGGGGCTCCATGGTCAGCAGGAAGGGGTAGTTCCAGGGGGACATGATGAGCGCCACGCCGTAAGGGTTGGCCACGGTGAAGCTCTTGGCTGGAAACTGGGACATGGGGGTGAGGTACCGCTTGTCCCTGGCCCAGCCCGAGAGGTGCTTTTTCACATAGCCCAGCTCGGCGAGGGTCATGCCCACCTCACACATATATCCCTCTGTCCGAGATTTGTTGAGGTCGGCCTTGAGGGCGGCGTGGATGTCACCCTCCCGCGCCCGGATGGCCTTGCCCAGCTTGTCCAGGGCCTCTTTCCGCCAGGCAATGGGCAGGGTGTGGCCCTGCCGGAACCAGTCTCTCTGATTCTTGACGATGGTTTCGATATTCACGCTGTTTCCTCCTTTGGCATCAGCCTGCGGTACATCTCCTCCAGCTCGGCGCGGTCCATAAGCCGAGGCACCGGGTAGAGCGGGTTGCTCTCCTGGTCGGCATGGCGGGCCATTTGGGGGATGTCCTGGGCGCGGATCTCAGGGATGGTCTCCGGAATGCCCATGGCGCGGTTGGTCTCCTTGATCCAGGTGATGAACTTCTTGGCCGCCGCGGCGTCGCTCTCGCCCTGCGCAGCAAGGCCGGCGGCCTTGGCAAGCCGCCCCAGCCTCTTCTCGCAGCTCGCCCCGTACTCCTCCAGAAAATAGGGGAGGATGACGGCGTTGGCCAAGCCGTGGGCCACGCCGTACCGCCCGCCCAGGGAGTGGGCCACCCCATGGACATAGCCCACATAAGACCGGGTGAAGGCCACGCCGGCGCAGTAGGCCGCCCGGAGCATTCCCTTCCGGGCCTCCAGGTCGGCACCGTCTGCCCAAGCCCTGGGCAGATATTTCACGATGGCCGCCGCCGCTTCCTCGGCCATGCGCCGGGTGAGCTTGGTGGTGGAGCGGCCGATGTAGGCCTCCACCGCATGGGTCAGGGCGTCCATGCCGGTGGTGGCGGTGATGAAGGGCGGGAGGCCCACAGTGATGGTGGGGTCCAGCACGGCGTAGTCGGGAATGAGGGAAAAGTCGTTGATGGGGTACTTGTGGTGGCGCTCCGGGTCGGTGATGACGGCAGCCAGGGTGGTCTCGCTGCCGGTACCGGCGGTGGTGGGTACGGCGATGGTGAGCGGGGTGGGCAGCAGGACCTTGAGAAGGCCCCGCATCTTGCGCACACTCTTCCCCGGTCGGGCGATCCGGGCGCCCACGCCCTTGGCGCAGTCCATTACCGAGCCGCCCCCCACAGCGATGATGGCCCCGGCCCCCGTCTCCAGGTAGAGCCGCCGCCCCTCCTCCACGTTCTGGATGGTGGGGTTAGGCACGGTGCCGTCATATACGGCGCAGGAAATACCCGCAGCCTTCAGGTCCTCCTCCAGGGGGGCGGTGAGGCCCAGACCGCGGACCGAGCGGTCGGTAACCAGCAGCACCGCGCTCACCTTCTTCTCCTTAAGCAGCGGCGTGATGGCGCCCAGCCCCTCCAGCGGCACCGGCTCCCGATAGGGCAGCAGGGGCAGAGCGATGCGGAACACGGTCTGAAAAGCTCTGCAATAGGCTCTCCTGAGTATATTCATGGTGTTCACCTGTTCTCTCTCTTGATTTTGCAGCCTTTAGACTATACCATCTTTTCCTCCGTCCGGCAACCCCAACTTCTTCCATCAAAGAAGGGCTCTCGGCCGCCTCTTTGGGCAGACCGCCCAATGCGGACCGCTTGGAAAGCACAGCGGCGATCATGAAAACGCGAGTGCCTGGCACAGCGGCAGTCCGGGCGCAAGGATACTTTGGCCGGGTATTGACAAATAAGCTTTCCAAGCACATGATTAACATTGTTAACCATATGCTTGGAGGGAATCCATATGGAATGGACCGACATGATGCATTATCAGCAGCAGATGCAAAAGCTCATGCGCTCCCTGCTGCCCGTACGAAAATCCATATTGACCGTCAGTGAATGTGAACTTTTGGCGCATCTGTATTTGCAGCCCGAAGAAAATACGCCTATTTTGCTGGGAAAAAGCAGCGGCATGAAAAAAGAAGCGGTAAGCCGCTGTTTGAAATCACTATATGAAAAAAACTGCATACGCAAACAGCGTCAAACAAAAGACGAGCGAAGCTACCAACTATTTATCACAGAAACCGGCCTTGATGAGCTAAGGAAGGGGTATGAAAGTATCCTGCAGCCCTTCTATGATTTGTGGAGAAGCGCCGGTAAAGATTTTGAGGCGTTTATGTATTATGGGGATAAACTTGCCACGCACATTGAGAAAGAGCAGAGGGACACCTATGATGAAATTTTATGATGCGCTGCAGCTGGACCCCGCCATACTCAAGCGAAAAATATCCGCCTGCAGCACAAGGCGGGAAAAAACATATTACTGGACCGTCATGGCAGTGCGCTCCACCCTAATCGTTGCTTTTGCCATTGTGTTCATTGGGCTGCTGTCCAGTGTATTCGGTGCGGAAAACACTCCGCTGGCAGTCGCTTTGTTTTGCATGATGCTGGGCATCCGTTTCGTCAACTTCCAGTACCGGATCGAAGACTCGCTGGTGGCACTGGCGGTGGTACTGGCTATTCTGGTGCTTGCACCCAGTGCGGCGGCGGTACTCCCGCCGGTCTTTTTGTTTCCTCTGCACTTTGCGTCTTTTTTTGCTGTGCTTTTCATGACGACTCAGAGGCCCGAAATGGGCAACGGAGGTTTATACAGCTTTGCTTACATCTATCTGACCGGGAACCCCGTAGCAGGAGAGGCTCTGGTCCGCCGCGGGCTTTTGGCTCTGACAGGCTATATGATCTGTGGGGCGATCCTGTTTGCCAAGCATCGCCAGCAACACAAAGCTGTTCGTTTTCGCCAAGTGGTGCGGGAATTTGAGCTGTCTTCTCCCCTCTTCCTGTGGCAGCTGCGTATGGCGCTCGGGGTGGGCCTGGTGATGACTGTCGGACAGGTCTTTGGTGTGGAGCGGTTTATGTGGATGGGATTTGCCTGCGCATCGCTCTTGTCAGAATACCCATATTGCGGTAATACCTTCCCCCGCTTTTGGCAGCGGATCGTGGGTGCGGCTGCTGGTTCCTGTTTATTTTTTGTCGTCTATCTTGTAACACCAGAGGCTCTGCATCCATTGATGGGCCCGTTAGGGGGACTCTGTCTGGGCTTTTGCACTGACTATCGGTATAAAACAGCAATGAACTGCTTTGGCGCGCTGATGCTGGGAACCGGAATCTATGGCCTAACGGGCGCCGTGAGGCTGCGCATCATGGATACGCTGCTTGGCGTGACATTTGGCCTGGCATTCGCGGCAATTTTTCACCGGCTGGTGGCGATCAGATTTCTGCCCGCACAAGAAAGCAGGCAATAGGGCAAAAACGAAAATATGAAACCCCCCCCGCACATTGCCCAGCCGGGAATGTGCGGGGGGGTGGCTTAAATATAGACCTGCATGGTCAAATCATGCCATTTTGACGGTTTTATGCCATATCCATGGGATTCATAGAAGGTTTGCGCTTCGTCAAATCCAATGGCGCATGACAGCAGCTTTACTTGCGGGGGTTCTTGATGGCGGCCTGGGCGGCAGCCAGCCGGGCGATGGGCACCCGGAAGGGGGAGCAGGAGACGTAGTTGAGACCCACGCTGTGGCAGAACTCCACGCTGGAGGGGTCGCCGCCGTGCTCGCCGCAGATGCCCAGCTTCAGCTCGGGACGGGTGGAGCGGCCCAGCTCGGCGGCCATCTTCACCAGCTTGCCAACGCCCTTCTGATCCAGCTTGGCGAAGGGATCGTTCTCGTAGATCTTGCGGTCATAGTAGGCGTCCAGGAACTTGCCGGCGTCGTCACGGGAGAAGCCGAAGGTCATCTGGGTCAGATCGTTGGTGCCGAAGGAGAAGAACTCGGCCTCCTGGGCGATCTCGTCGGCGGTGAGGGCGGCGCGGGGGATCTCGATCATGGTGCCCACCATATACTTCATGTCGCTGCCGGCGTCCTTGATGATGGCGTCGGCGGTGGCGGTCACCACGCTCTTGACGTACTTGAGCTCCTTGACCTCGCCCACCAGGGGGATCATGATCTCGGGGACCATGGCCCAATCGGGATGCTTCTTCTTGATGTTGAGGGCAGCCTTGATGACGGCGCGGGTCTGCATAGCGGCGATCTCAGGATAGGTGACAGCCAGACGGCAGCCGCGGTGACCCATCATGGGGTTGAACTCGTGGAGGCCGGCGATGATGGCCTTGATGTCAGAGACGCTCTTGCCCATGTCCTTGGCCAGCTGCTCGATGTCGGCCTCCTCAGTGGGCACGAACTCGTGCAGGGGGGGATCCAGGAAGCGGATGGTCATGGGACGGCCCTCCAGGGCCTCGTACATGGCCTCGAAGTCGCCCTGCTGCATGGGCTCCAGGACGGCCAGGGCGGCCTCACGCTGCTCCACGGTGTCGGAGCAGATCATGCGGCGGATGGCGCGGATACGGTCGCCCTCGAAGAACATGTGCTCGGTGCGGCACAGACCGATGCCCTCGGCGCCGAACTTGACGGCCTGGGCGGTATCGTGGGGGTTATCGGCGTTGGTGCGGACCTTGAGCTGACGGTACTTGTCGGCCCAGCCCATGACCCGGCCGAACTCGCCGCCGATGGTGGCGTCCACGGTGGGCACGGCGCCGGCATAGATGGTGCCGGTGGAGCCGTCCAGGCTGATCCAGTCGCCCTCATGGTAGGTCTTGCCGGACAGGGTGAACTGCTTGTTCTCCTCGTCCATCTTGATGTCGCCGCAGCCGGAGACGCAGCACTTGCCCATGCCGCGGGCCACCACGGCGGCGTGAGAGGTCATGCCACCGCGCACCGTGAGGATGCCCTGGGCGGCCTTCATGCCCTCGATGTCCTCGGGAGAGGTCTCCAGACGGACCAGGACCACCTTCTCGCCCCGGGCGCCCCACTCCTTGGCGTCCTCGGCGGTGAAGACCACCTTGCCGCTGGCGGCGCCGGGAGAAGCGCCCAGAGCCTTGCCGATGACCTCGCTCTTCTTGATGGCCACGGCGTCAAACTGGGGATGGAGCAGCGTGTCCAGGTTGCGGGGGTCGATCATGGAAACGGCCTGCTGCTCGCTGATCATACCCTCGTCCACCAGGTCGCAGGCGATCTTCAGGGCGGCGGCGGCGGTGCGCTTGCCGTTGCGGGTCTGGAGCATGTAGAGCTTGCCGTTCTCCACGGTGAACTCCATGTCCTGCATGTCGCGGTAGTGATCCTCCAGGGTCTTGCACACCTGCTCGAACTGGCGGAAGGCCTCGGGGAACTTGTCAGCCATCTCCTGGATAGGCATGGGGGTACGCACGCCGGCCACCACGTCCTCGCCCTGGGCGTTGGTCAGGAACTCACCAAAGAGCTTCTTCTCGCCAGTAGCGGGGTTACGGGTGAAGGCCACGCCGGTACCGCAGTCGTCGCCCATGTTGCCGAAGGCCATGGACTGCACGTTGACGGCGGTGCCCCAGGAGTAGGGGATGTCGTTGTCGCGGCGGTAAACGTTGGCGCGGGGGTTATCCCAGGAGCGGAACACGGCCTTGACGGCGCCCATGAGCTGCTCGGTGGGATCGGAGGGGAAGTCGGTGCCGATCTTGGACTTGTACTCGGCCTTGAACTGGCCGGCCAGCTCCTTGAGGTCCTCGGCGGTCAGGTCCACGTCCTGGGTAACACCCTTGCGCTCCTTCATCTGGTCGATGAGCTGCTCGAAATACTTCTTGCCCACCTCCATGACCACGTCGGAGTACATCTGGATGAAGCGGCGATAGCAGTCCCAGGCCCAGCGGGGGTTGCCGGACTTCTTGGCCAGCACGTCCACCACGTCCTCGTTCAGACCCAGGTTCAGGATGGTGTCCATCATGCCGGGCATGGAGGCCCGGGCGCCGGAACGCACGGAGACCAGCAGGGGGTTCTCCAGATCGCCGAACTTCTTGCCGGTGATGCCCTCCAGCTTGGTGATATACTCCATGATCTCCGCCTGGATCTCGTCGTTGATCTTCTGGCCGTCCTCATAGTACTGGGTGCAGGCCTCGGTGGTGATGGTGAA
>LBJMR02800__coassemble_1090_pt1 | contig 13716 bp, 11 predicted proteins | sample LBJMR02800__metabat2_low_PE_006 | metagenome-assembled genome bin LBJMR02800 | reverse complement strand
TCTCATGACGGACGGGGTGACAATTTCTCAAGAAATCGAACCCTGTCCGTCATGCAACCCCGTGTCGAAAAAGGCCAAAAGGCCTTTTTCGACAGTCTCAGGCGCGGGGATATATCCCCCGCGCCTTTTTGTATCTTTGAGAGGAGGTGAGGGCTGATGAGTGGAAGGAAATGGGGCATAATAGTCTTTGGGGATGGGATGAGACGGATACGGCGCGTTCTGGTCACACTGGCGGCCATCGCCGCGGCGGCGGCGCTGTGCTGGCTTTTGGCCCGCTGGCGGGGCCTCATTCTGTACCACGACCAGGTGGACCCCCAGGGGTGGGAGGTCTTCGGGGTGGACGTCTCCTCCTACCAGGGCAAGGTGGACTGGTCCCTGCTTAAGCGGCAGGGGGTGGACTTCGCCTTCCTCAAGGCCACCGAGGGCAGCTCTCTCACCGACCCGTGCTTTGCGGAGAACTGGGCGGGCGCGGGGGAGGCGGGGGTGCTGCGGGGCGCCTACCACTTCTTCAGCTACGACAGCCCCGGCGAGAGCCAGGCCCGCAACTTCATAGCGGCGGTGAGCGCCGAGGATTTCTCTCTCCCGCCGGTGGTGGACATCGAATTTTACGGCACCTATCTGCAGGAGCCCAAGGACCGCGATGAGGTCCTGCCCATCCTGGAGGAGCTGCTCTCCGCCCTGGAGGAGCACTACGGCTGCAAGCCTATCCTCTATGTGACCGAGCGGTCCTACCAGCTCTACGTCCGGGGCGCGTATGAGGACTATCCCCTCTGGGTCAGCATGCCGGTCCTTGCGCCGGTGTGGCATTCGTGGAGCTTCTGGCAGTACTCCCACACAGGCAAGCTCCAGGGGTACGACGGTACCCAGGGGCATATCGACCTCAACGTGTTCCGGGGGAGCATGGCGGAGCTGGAGGCGCTGTGCCGCCCGGAGTAGGGCGCGGCATGAAACTTCGTGGCTGTACCGCCTGGGAAGCAGGGCGCGGCATGAAAATTGCCGCGCCTTTTTTGCCAGGCTCTTCTAATCCGGGGGAGTATCTGTTATAATGATACATTAGGAACAATATGCGATACAGGAGGCAGCCAATGGACCGATACGCCATCCTTACAGATGAACTGCGCCGCCGGTGCCCCGGCATGGAGCTGCGGGAAAATGAGAGCATGAGCCGGTACACCACCTTCCGGGTGGGGGGACCGGCGCGGCTCATGGCCCTGCCCCGGAGCGCTCAGGAGGCCGGGGCCGTGGTGCGCGCCGCCCGGGAGATGGACATCACCCCCTTTTATCTGGGCAACGGCTCCAACCTGCTGGTCTCCGACGCGGGGTACGAGGGCCTGGTGATCCGCACCGTGGGCGCCCTGGACCGCTTGGAGGTCCGGGGGGAAACCATCATCGCGGGGAGCGGCGTGCTGCTCTCCGCCCTCTCCCGCCGGGCCTGGGAGCAGGGCCTCACAGGGCTGGAGTTCGCCGCGGGCATCCCGGGCAGCCTGGGGGGCGCGGTGACCATGAACGCCGGGGCCTACGGCGGCGAGATGTGCCAGGTGGTGCGCCGGGTCTCCTTCCTGGACCAGGCGGGGGAGCCGGGGGAGATGGAGGGGGAGACCCTGGGCTTTTCCTACCGGCACAGCGCCTTCTCCGGCGGTGAGCGGCTCATCCTGGGCGCGGAGCTCTCCCTGGTCCCGGGGGACCGGGCGGCCATGGCCGAGCGCATGGCGGAACTGGCCGAGGCCCGCCGCTCCAAGCAGCCCCTGGAGTACCCCAGCGCGGGCAGCACCTTCAAGCGCCCGGCGGGCCAGTTCGCCGCCGCCCTCATCGACCAGTGCGGTCTCAAGGGCATGGCGGTGGGCGGCGCCCAGGTATCGGAGAAGCACGCGGGCTTTCTCATCAACCGGGGGGGCGCCACCTGCGCGGACATCCTCAAGCTCGCGGCGCTGGTGCGCTCCCGGGTGCTGCGAGAGACCGGCGTGGAGCTGGAGCTGGAGATCAAGACCCTGGGACCTTGCGCGTTGGAGGAGTGAAGCATATGGAATTCATCATCATATCCGGCCTGTCCGGGGCGGGGAAGAGCAAGACGGCCTCCATCATGGAGGATATGGGCTTTTACGTTGTGGACAATCTGCCCGCCGCCCTCATCCCCCGGTTTGCCCAGCTGTGCATGGCAAGCCAGGGCCAGTATGACCGGGTGGCCCTGGTGACCGACATCCGGGGCGGCCAGACCTTTGACGGGCTCTTTGAGGCTCTGGATGCCCTGCACCAGCTGGGCTGCGCCTACAAGATCCTCTTCGTGGAGGCTCGGGACGACGCCATCATCAAGCGCTATAAGGAGACCCGCCGCGCCCACCCCCTGGCCAAGAACGGTCGCTCCCTGGAGGAGACGGTGAAGCTGGAGCGCAACGCCCTGTCCCCGGTCCGGGCCCGAGCGGAGTATATCATCGACACCACCGCCCTGTCCACCGCCAAGCTGCGGGGGGAGGTGCTGCGCCTGTTCGGAGACGGGCAGGTGCAGCGGTCCATGAGCATCTCCGTGATCTCCTTCGGCTTCAAATACGGCATCCCCATCGAGGCCGACCTGGTCTTTGACGTGCGCTTTCTGCCCAATCCCTACTACCTCACCGAGCTGCGCCACCAGACCGGCCTGGACGACGGGGTGTATAACTTCGTCTTCGGCTACCAGCAGACCAAGGACTTTATGGCCCACCTGGAGAGCATGCTCAATTTCCTGCTCCCCCTCTACCTGGAGGAGGGGAAGACCGCCCTGGTCATCGGCATCGGCTGCACGGGGGGCCAGCACCGCAGCGTGGCTATCACCCGGGCCCTTGCTGATTTTATCAAGCAAAAGGGCTATAACGCCACCGAGAACCACCGGGATATGACCCGGGCCTGAGGGAATACATAGATGCGGAGGGAGTCATGACGCAACCATACAGCCGCAATGACCGGCGCTGGGAGCACGGGCCCAACATCGTGGCCATCGGGGGTGGGACGGGCCTGTCCACCATGCTGCGGGGCCTGAAAGGATATACGAAAAACCTGACCGCCATCGTGGCCGTCACCGACGACGGCGGCAGCTCTGGCATGCTGCGCCAGGAGCTGGGCATGCTGCCCCCCGGCGACATACGCAACTGCATGCAGGCCCTGGCCAACGTGGAGCCCCTGATGGAGCAGCTGCTGGCCTACCGGTTTCCCGCGGGCTCCGGGAACCTGACGGGGCAGAGCTTCGGCAACCTGCTGCTGGCCGCCCTCAACGGCATCTCCGGCTCCTTTGATGAGGCGGTGACCAAAATGAGCCAGGTCATGGCCATCACCGGCCGGGTCCTGCCCGTCACCAACACCAATACGGAGCTGGAGGCCATTTTTGAAAACGGCACCCGGGTGGTGGGGGAGTCCAAGATCTTCCACTTCAAGAAGGAGCAGGACTGCCGCATCGAGAGCGTCCGGCTCATCCCGCCCCATCCTCCCGCCCTGCCGGAGACCCTGGAGGCCATCCGCTCCGCCGACCTCATCTTGCTGGGGCCGGGGAGCCTTTACACCAGCGTGATCCCCAACCTGCTGGTGGACGGCATCGCCGACGCGGTGCGCTCGGCCCGGGCGCTCAAGATCTACATCGCCAATATCATGACCCAGGACGGGGAGACCGAGGGCATGACGGCGGGGGACCACCTCTCCGCGCTGCTGCGCCACTCGGGGCCCGGCCTGGTGGACATCTGCCTGTGCAACTCCGCGCCGGTGCGCAAGAGCCTCATCGAGCGCTACCAGGCCGAGGACGCGGCGCCCCTGGTGGTGGACAGGGGACGTATCGAGGCGCTGGGTGCGGAGGTGCTGCTGCGCCCCCTGGCCTCCGAGACGTCCCACTACGCCCGCCACTCCATCAGCCGCCTGGCCGCGGCCATCATGGAGATCTACGGAGAGCGGGCGGAGACCAGGATCTTCTAAGACCCATACAAAAGAAACGGGGAGGTGGGAGAGGTGTCCTTTTCCAGCCAGACCAAATCGGAGCTGTGCCGGGCGGGGCTGTGGCGCAAATGCTGCGCCCAGGCGGAGTGCTACGGCGTGCTGCTCTTTTGTAACCAGTTTTCCGCCCAGGGCATCAAAATCGTCACGGAGAGCGGGGAGTTTGCCCAGCGCCTGACCCTCCTGCTGCGCAAGGCCTTCCACATGGAGCTGGACGGCGACGCCGTCTCCGGCGCCAAGCACACCCTGTCCATCACCCAGCCGGACAAGCTCAGCCGCATCTTCGAGTGCTTTGGCAGTGACCCCGGCGAGACGGTGGCCCACCACATCAACTTCGCCGTGCTGGAGGAGGAGCACTGCCGCACGGCCTTTTTCCGGGGCGCCTTCCTGGCGGGTGGCTCGGTCACCGATCCCGGCAAGGCCTACCACCTGGAGCTGGTCACCTCCCACTATCACGTCAGCCGGGAGCTGGCCGCCCTTCTGCGGGAGGGGGGCTTTTCGCCCAAGGAAACGACACGCAAGTCAAATTACTTGACATACTTTAAGCAGAGCGAGTTTATCGAGGATTTTCTCACCTCCATCGGCGCGCCGGTGGCGGCCATGGAGGTGATGAACGCCAAGGTGGAGAAGCACCTGCGGGGGAGCGTCAACCGCCGGGTCAACTGCGACGCGGCCAACCTGGACAAGGCGGTGGAGGCCTCCCAGGAGCAGATGGAGGCCATCCGGCGGCTGGAGGAGCGGGGAATGCTCCTGGAACTGCCGGACAAGCTCAAGGAGGTGGTGGACCTGCGGGCGGCCCATCCGGAGTTCACCCTTTCCCAGCTGTGCGCCCTGTGCTCACCGCCCATCACCAAGTCCGCCCTCAACCACCGCCTGCGCAAGCTGGTGGAGCTGTCCAAGAAGTAAGGAGGCCGCGCCATGTCCTTTGTCCATCTGCATCTGCATACGGAGTTCTCCCTGCTGGACGGCGCCTGCCGCATCGACAAGCTGGTGGGGCGGGTCAAGGAGCTGGGGCAGACTGCCGTGGCCATCACCGACCACGGCGTCATGTACGGCGTGGTGGACTTCTACCGCGCCTGCAAGCGGGAGGGGATCAAGCCCATCATCGGCTGCGAGGTCTATGTGGCTCCTCGAAAGCGCACCGACATGGTCCACGGCATCGACAATTACGCCCGCCACCTGGTGCTGCTGTGCAAAAACGAGACCGGCTACCGCAACCTGAGCGCCCTGGTGTCTCAGGCTTTTTTGGATGGCTTCTACGTCAAGCCCCGTATCGACAAGGAGCTTTTGTGGCAGCATAGCGAGGGGCTCATCGCCCTGTCGGCCTGCCAGTCGGGGGAGGTGCCCCGGCTGCTGCTCTCCGGGGACTACGAGGGGGCCAGGGACGCGGCCCTGGAGATGGAGGCGCATTTCGGCAAGGGGAATTACTACCTGGAGCTCCAGGACCATGGACTGCCCTCCGACCCCACCGTCACCGCCGGACTGCTGCGGCTCCACCGGGAGACGGGCATCCCCCTGGTGGTGACCAACGACGCCCACTACCTCACCCGTGAGGACGCCGAGATGCAGGATGTGCTCATGTGCATCCAGATGGGCAAGACGGTGGACGACCCCAACCGCATGAAGATGGAGACAGCGGAGCTCTACGTCAAGAGCGAGGCGGAGATGTCCGCCCTCTTTCCCGACTGGCCCGAGGCCCTGGAGAACACCCAGCGCATCGCCGAGGCGTGCCAGCTGGAGTTTGAGTTTGGCAGGTACCACCTGCCCGAGTTCAAGCTGCCCCAGGGCTGGGACGACCCGGACGCCTACTTCGAGCACCTGTGCCGGGAGGGGTTCCGGCGCCGCTACCCGGAGGGGAGCGGGGACTACCGGGCGCAGCTGGAGTACGAGATGGGGGTCATCCGGCAGATGGGGTTCGTGGACTACTTCCTCATCGTCTCCGACTTCATCGGCTACGCCAAGAGCCGGGGCATCCCGGTGGGCCCTGGCCGCGGCAGCGCGGCGGGGAGCATGGTGTCCTACTGCCTGAACATCACCGACGTGGACCCCATGAAGTACAGCCTCTACTTTGAGCGCTTCCTCAACCCCGAGCGCGTCACCATGCCCGACATCGACATCGACTTCTGCATCCGCCGCCGCCAGGAGGTCATCGACTACGTCCAGCGCAAGTACGGCGAGGACCATGTGGCCCAGATCGTCACCTTCGGCACCATGAAGGCCAAGGCGGCGGTGCGGGACGTGGGGCGGGTGCTCGACATGCCCTACGCCGAGGTGGACGCGGTGGCTAAGCAGGTGCCCTACGACCTGCACATGACCCTGGACGAGGCCCTCAAGCTCTCCAAGCCCCTGCGGGAGTCCTATGAGGGGGATGAGCGGGTGCGCCGGCTCATCGACATGGCCAGGGCCATCGAGGGGATGCCCCGCCACGCCTCCACCCACGCCGCTGGTGTGGTCATCACCCGCCGCCCTGTGGTGGACTATGTGCCCCTGGCCAAAAACGACGAGTCGGTGGTCACCCAGTATGTGATGACCACCCTGGAGGAGCTGGGGCTTCTCAAGATGGACTTTCTGGGCCTGCGCAACCTGACCATCCTGGACGACACCATCAAGCTCATCCGGCGCGCCAGGCCCGACTTCGACCCCGCCGCCATTCCCGACGACGACCCGGCGGTGTTCAAGATGCTCTCCGAGGGCAAGACCTCCGGCGTGTTCCAGATGGAGTCGGCGGGCATGACCGCCGTGGGCGTGGGCCTCAAGCCCCGGAGCATTGAGGACATCACCGCCATCATCGCCCTCTACCGCCCCGGCCCCATGGACTCCATCCCCAAGTTCCTGGAGTGTGCCCGCAGCCCGGAGCGGGTCACCTACGCCCACCCCATCCTCAAGCCCATATTGTCGGTGACCTACGGGTGCATCGTCTACCAGGAGCAGGTCATCGAGATCTTCCGCAAGATGGGCGGCTACACCATGGGCCAGGCCGACATGGTGCGCCGGGCCATCTCCAAGAAGAAGAAGGCCCAGATCGAAAAGGAGCGCCAGGCCTTCATCTACGGCGACGAGGAGCGGGGCATCTGCGGCTGCGTGGGCAACGGCATCGACCCCAAGATCGGCGAGCAGATCTACGCGGAGATCGAGGCCTTCGCCCAGTACGCCTTCAACAAGGCCCACGCGGTGTGCTACGCCATCGTGGCCTACCAGACCGCCTATTATAAGTGCCACTATACCCGGGAGTATATGGCGGCGCTGCTCACCTCGGTGCTGGACTCCAAGGAGAAGGTGGCCGAGTATATCGCCGAGTGCAGGGAGTGCGGCATCGCGCTGCTGCCGCCCGACGTGAACGAGTCGGGGGTGACCTTCACCGTCTCGGAGGGGAACATCCGCTTCGGCCTGGCGGCGGTCAACGGCGTGGGCCAGGGCTTCAGCCAGGCGGTGGTGCGTGAGCGGGAGGAAGGCGGCCCCTTTGCCGGCTTTGCCGACTTCTGCCAGCGCCTGCAGCACGCCGACCTCAACAAGCGGGTCATGGAGAACCTGATCAAATGCGGCGCCTTCGACTCCATGGGCGTGTACCGCTCCCAGCTGATGGAGGCCTACCCCCAGCTGCTGGACAGCCTGACCGAGGCCAGAAAGAAGAACCTGGAGGGACAGTTTGATCTGTTCGGCGGCGGGGGAGACCTGGGCCCTTCGGTGCCGGAGGTGAAGTTCAAGACCATTCCGGAGTACTCCAAGCGGGAATTGATGGCAATGGAGAAAGAGACCATCAATCTCTATCTTACGGGGCACCCTATGGATGAGTACCGGGAGGCGGCCAAGCGGCACCGGGCGGTGGGGATCGGCTCCATCCTGGCTGATTTCGCCCGGGAGAGCGGCCCGGAGCGGTATCAGGACGGGGAGCGGGTGGTGCTGGCGGGCATCATCTCCTCGGCCAAGACCAAGACCACCAAGAACAACACCCTCATGGCCTATGTGACCGTGGAGGACGACACCGGCTCCATGGAGCTGCTGGTCTTTGCCCGGGTGCTGGGGGAGAGCGGCAGCTACATCAAGGAGAACTTCCCTGTGGTGGTGACGGGCAGGATCTCGGTCCGGGACGAGAAGGCCCCCCAGCTGATGGCGGACAGCATCCAGCCGCTCCAGCAGGACCTTCCCCTCCAAGCCTTGAAGCCCAAAGAGGAGAAAGAGAAAAAGCTTTACATCCGTCTACCCAGCGAGAGCGACCCCCGGTGGCGGAAGATCACCCTGATCCTGGAGATGTTCCCGGGCAAGGAGCCCTTCCGGGCCAAGTTTGAGGACAGCAATCGCTGGTCGGAGACCATGCCCTGCCAGGTGCACGGTCTGCTGGTGGCGACCCTGGAGGAGCTGCTGGGCAGCGAGAATGTGGTGGTGAAGGAGAGCGGAAGGGGGACGGGCGCGTGAAGGGACTGAAAAAGCTGGCGGCGCTGCTGTTCCACCGCACGGCGCTGGTGGGGCTGCTGCTGATCGTGCAGATCGCGGTTCTCGTGGTGATGATCTCCCTGTTCACCGAATACTTTGTCTACTTTTACGGCTTTTGTACCCTGCTCTCCCTGATCGTGGTTCTGGCCATCGTGAATACCCGCAGCGACCCGGGGTATAAGATCGCCTGGATCATCCCCATCCTCATCGTCCCCCTCTTCGGCGGCCTGGTCTATCTGCTGTGCGGAGGTAACCGGGTCTCGGGGAACGTGCGGCGGAGAATGGAGGGCATGAACCGCAAGCTCTCCGACGTGCTGGGCGGGGAGGACAGAGCGGAGCTGCTGCTGGAGCGGTACGGCCCCGACGCCGCCAACCAGTCCCGCTATCTGGAGCGATACGCCTACTGCCCGCCCTACACCAACACGGTCACCAAATACTACCCTCTGGGGGACGATGTGCTGGAGGACATGCTCTCCGCCCTGCGAAGCGCGCAGCGGTATATCTTCCTGGAGTACTTCATCATCACGCCGGGGGTGTTCTGGAACGCCATCCTGGAGGTGCTGGAGGAGAAGGCCAAGGCCGGCGTGGACGTGCGGGTCATCTATGACGACGTGGGCTGCCTCTACACCCTGCCCAAGAATTATGACCGTCTCCTTCGCTCCAAGGGCATCCGCTGTCAGGTGTTCAACCGTTTTATCCCGGTGCTGTCGGTGCGCCTCAATAACCGGGACCACCGCAAGCTGTGCATCATCGACGGCCATACCGCCTTCACCGGCGGCATCAATCTGGCGGACGAATATATCAACCGGGAGCTCAAGTATGGGCACTGGAAGGACAGCGTCATCCGGGTGATGGGGGAGGGCGCCTGGAGTATGACCGTGATGTTCCTGAGCATGTGGGGCTATGTCTGCGGGGTGGACGAGGACTGCTCCCTCTTTCGCCCCGCCAGCCAGCCGGACAGCGCCCGCCAGGGCGGCGGATATTTCGTGCAGCCTTACGGCGACAGTCCCCTGGATGATGAGCCGGTGGGGGAGACGGTCTACCTCAACCTCATCAACAAGGCCCGGCGCTATGTCTATATCATGACACCCTACCTCATCGTCTCCGACAGCGTGAGCGATGCCTTGAGCAACGCCGCCAAGAGCGGCGTGGACGTGCGCCTTATGACCCCCCATGTGCCGGACAAGAAGATCGTGTTCGAGGTCACCCGCGCCCACTACGGCCCTCTGCTGGAGGCGGGCGTGCGCATTTTCGAGTATACCCCCGGCTTTGTCCACGCCAAAAACTTCGCCGTGGACGACCTGTACGGGTGCGTGGGCTCCATCAATATGGACTACCGCAGCATGTTCCTCCATTTTGAAGACAGCGTCTGGCTGTGCGGGGACCCCACGGTCCTGGACATCAAGAAAGACTTTCTGGAAACGCTCCATAAGTGCCAGGAGGTCACCCCGGAGCACTACCGCCGCCTCTCCCGGGGCAGGCGGCTGCTGCGGGCCATCCTGCGGGTCTTTGCGCCGCTGATGTAAAAAAACACCTGCCGAAAAAATCGGCAGGTGTTTTTTTGCTCGTTATTCGTCGTCGGTGTGCTTTCCGGCGGCGCGGCGGACCCTCTCCCGCAGGGCCTGGCCCCGGTGCTTGACCGACTCCAGCGTCCTGCCCCAGGTTCTGGAGCTCATGTCGCGGTAGGCATGGCGCAGGCGGCGGCTCTGCCGCTCCGCCTTCTCCAGCAGCTCACGATATCTGCGCTGAAGGGCGTAGGCCTGCTCTCTGGTCTCCTCCGGCAGGGAGGAGAGCAGGGCGTCCATCCGGTCGGTCAGGCTGTCCTTTGCCGTGTCCAGCTTCTCCGCGAAGGCATCCTGAAGGCTGTCCAGCCGGTCGGAGAGCTCCTCCCGGCTCTGGCTGAGCTGCCGGCGCAGCTCCCGGTTGACCTCATCCAGTCCGGCCATGAGCTTGGTGATGAGGGCCAGCTGCCGGATGGTGAGCACGATATCCACCGTGAGGAGTACCGAGAGCACCCCCGCCGCGATATACCGCGCCGTGAGGGGGATGGCCAGCACCAGGGTGCTGATAAACGGGTGGATCCAGAATATGACCACATAGGACAGCGCGCCCCACACCAGGCACACCCACAGGCAGATGCGCCCGTGGAGGTTGAAGCGGAAATTGCTGTAATCCCAGTATTTGATGTGGGTGGTGGCCTCCAGAAACCAGCCCACAAAATACTCCCAGGCAGACATGACCACGGTGGAGACCACATAGAAAAGAAAGGGGTTGCCGGTGAGGGGGGCGAACCAGCAGATCATCATCACCACGCCCACGCCATAGATGGGGCAGATGGGCCCGTAGAGAAAGCCGCGGGCCACAAAATGTCTCGCGCCGATGGAGCAATAGGTGGTCTCCATGGCCCAGCCCAGGAAGGAATAGATGATAAAATAGAGAAACAGCAGGGAGATGGGCAGCGAGAATAGGATGGGCTCCGTCACGGCGTTCTCTCCTTTTTTTCTGCGGCTTGGAGCAGCAGCTCCAGAATCCCGTTGTAGATCTGCTCGGCCTTGGCTTGGAAGCCGGAGGCAAGCCGCTCGCCCTGCGCCTGGGAGGGGCAGGAGAGCTCCAGGGTCATAACGGTTCCGGCGGCGTCATCCAGCGTAAGGCGCACCATGGAGGTACCCTCCGGGCCAGGCTGCACCTCGGAGCGGACCTGGGCGCTGCGGCGGAGGGCCGCGTTGAGCCGGGCGAGGTTGGCGTCGCACTTGGCGCGCACGGAGTAGGGCAGGCTGTTTTCGCACTCGTGGCCGTTGCGCCGGCCCTCCTCTGTAATGGTGTAGCGGTCCTCCTCAAGGGTCAGGTGGCCGGTGGCGACCAGTTCGGGAACGGCTTCGGCAAATTCAAAGTAATCCACGCCCTCGTCGATCATGGTCAGATCGGTGAGGGTAGCGAAGTCGATGGGGGCGGCCACCCGGGCCATGATATATAAAATGAGAAATTTGATGTCGGTCTTGTCCCGGATAAAGCCAAGTCGGGCCATAGTGGGACCTCCTTTCAAACGGCGGACAACTAAACTCATTATAATGGAAACAAAGTAGATTCACAAGGGGTTTTTCTCGCCTTGACAGCGGGAGGAATTGTGTCGTAATATGGGATTGAAAAGGACGGATTGGAGGATCTGCCATGAGTAACCTGAAAAAACTGCTTCTCCCTGCCTTGCTGGTGCTTGTTCTGCTCGCGTCCTGCGGTGCTCCCACGGCGGAGCAGACGCCCTCTGCCGATCCTGACGTGACCAACTCTCCCACGCCCACGCCCTCGCCCTCGCCCCAGCCCTCTCCCACGCCCTATGACGGACCCCTCAACCCGCTGACCGGGCTTCCCATGGGGGAGGACTGGGTGGACAAACGCCCGGTGGCGGTCATGCTCAACAACCTGAAGGCGGCGCTGCCCCAGCAGGGACAGTCTCAGGCGGACATCATCTATGAGGTACTCACCGAGGGCGGCATCACCCGCATGCTGGGGGTGTACCAGAGCCTGGAGGATGTGGGCACCATCGGTTCGGTCCGCTCTACCCGCACCTGCTTCCTGGAGCTGGCCCTGGGGCACGACGCGATTTTGATCCACGCCGGCGGCAGTGAGGAGGCCTATTCCAAGATCTCCGCCTGGAACGTGACCAGCCTGGACGGTGTCCGCGGCCCCTATATGAGTAACACGGTGGGCGGTGGGCTCATGTGGCGTGACCCGGACCGTCTGGAGACCATGGCGGTGGAGCACACGGTGGTCACCAGCGGTGAGAAGATCCAGGACACCTTTGAGAATTACTACTTCCGTCAGGAGCATGAGAGCGGCTATACATACGACATGGCCTTTGCCGAGGACGGCACGCCCCAGGACGGCAAGGACGCCGTGACCATGACCGTGCGCTACTCCAACTATAAGACCGGCGTGTTCAGCTATGACCCGGAGAGCCAGCTCTACATGGTAGAGCAGTATGGAAAGCCCTACGAGGACGGCAACACCGGGGAGCAGGTGGGGGTGACCAACGTGCTCATCCTGTACACCACCTGCCGCAACACTGGGGACGCCTACGGCCATGTGGATGTTGACCTTTCAAGCGGCGGAAGCGGGTATTTCGCCTGCGGCGGCAAGGCGGTGGAGATCCGCTGGAGCAAGAGCTCCCCGGACGGGCAGCTGCGCTACACCGACAAAAGCGGCAACCCCATCACCCTGGGGGCGGGCAGGAGCTATGTCAATATCGTGCCCACCAATGCAGCGGTGACCATAGAATAAGAGGCCCATCAGCAAGTCCCCGGGCGCGGCGTGCCGCGCCCGGGGACTTGCCGCGTCTTGCCGGGGTGCGCCGCACCAAAGCGGAAGCGAGACATAGTATGGTATGGAACACCGTGGATTCCAAAACAAGTTTGGGAGGTATTGCAATGCCTGAAAAGGTCGTACCCGGCCCCGTGCAGGATACCGCCTGTATCCGGGAGGCTGTGTGTATACACACGAAAAAGATCTTCGACAGCTGCCGTGACAAGGACTGCATCGAGGATCTTCGCTTCTATCCCACCGTGAGCTCCCAGAGCGTGATCGACCGGGCCATCTCCATCAAGGCCGGCACCGCGGAGCTGCTGTACGCGTACATCGATGTGGAGCCCATCGGCTTCAACAAGGGCTTCTATACGGTGGACGTCCGCTATTTCTACAAGGTCACGGCGGACGCCTTCGTGGGCGCCGCCCGGCCCATCCAGGTCTGCGGCCTGTGCGTCTTTGACAAGCGGGTCATCCTCTTCGGCAGCGAGGGGGCGGCGAAGGTGTTCTCCTCCGCCTCCTGCCTGGGCGGTATGGACCGGCAGGACGCCGCCGGGTGTAACCTGCCCACCGCCGTGGTGGAGGCCGTGGACCCCATCGTGCTGGGCATGAAGCTCTTGGACGTGTGCGAGTGCCGTCCCTGCGACTGCGCCCTCACCGAGATCCCCCCCTGCATCTGTGCCTGCTTTGACTGCGACCTGTGCTTCGGCAGCGAGGGCAAGCGCATCTACGTCACCCTGGGGCAGTTCTCCATCGTCCGGCTGGAGCGGGAGACCCAGCTGCTCATGCCGGCCTACGACTACTGCGTGCCCGAGAAGGAGTGCGCCTGCGGCGGCGGGGAAGAGGACCCCTGCGAGGTCTTCCGCCATGTCCAGTTCCCCATGGAGGAGTTCTTCCCGCCCAACGCCATGTCCGGCGGCTGTGACAAATACACCCCCGGCAAGGGCTGCTGCGGGCAGTAATTCCTTGCACCAAGCAACAGAGGCCGCCCTCTCCAACCGGAGAGGGCGGCCTCTCAGCCTGTCGAAAAAGTCTTTTCGA
>LBJMR02800__coassemble_1073_pt1 | contig 13821 bp, 15 predicted proteins | sample LBJMR02800__metabat2_low_PE_006 | metagenome-assembled genome bin LBJMR02800 | reverse complement strand
ATCAAGGCCTTCTATATGCGCCTCAACGACGACGGCAAGACCGTGGCCGCTGCCGACTGCCTGGTGCCCGGCATCGGGGAGATCATCGGCGGCTCCCAGCGCGAGGAGCGGCTCAGTGTGCTGGAAAACCGCATCAAGGAGCTGGGTATGAATCCCGAGGATTACTGGTGGTACCTGGACCTGCGGCGCTACGGCGGCTGCAAACACGCCGGTTTCGGCCTGGGCTTCGAGCGGATGGTCATGTACCTCACCGGCATCGGCAATATCCGCGACGTCCTTCCCCACCCCAGAACGGTGGGCAACGCGGATTTCTAATGTAAGAAGTAAGAGGCCCCGGCGATCTTCTCCAGCGTGTGGGGGAAGGACGTCGGGGCCCCATCCTGGATGGGGCGGCGCGGCGCGCCGTACAAGCGTTTTGGGCCACAGGCCCAAAACCTTGGTCCGGGGCAATTCATTTGCCCCGGGCAAATGAAAAACGGGGTCCCCGGCAGGGCGTGCCCCGCTGGGGCCTTCCTCACCCCCGCACCGTCGGGAACGCGGATTTCCAAACGAAAAAGGAGTGGGAGCTTACAAAGCTCCCGCTCCTTTTTTCGTTTATGCCTCCATGTGCCGGCCCAGGAAGCCGGCGATGGTCTGGGCCAGCTTGTAATCGGTCTCGCTGCCCTCAGTGTCGGCGTCGGTGCTCACGAAGAGCACGCAGCCCAGCACGTCCCCCTCGGAGAGGATGGGAGCGGCGGTGACGACGCTGTACCGGTCGGCGTCCTCACAGACGGGGAGGGGAGCCTGTCCGGCCTTGTGCTGATAGATTTGGCGCCCCTCCATGAGCTGCTCCAGCTCGCCGGAGATGCGCTTGTCCACCAGGTCCCGGCGGGGCGCGCCGGACACGGCGATGCAGGCGTCCCGGTCGGTGATGACGGCCACCTGCCCGGTGGTCTTGTTGAGCGTCTCGCACATCTGGGCGGCGAAATCGGAGAGTCCGCCCATGAGGGAGTATTTCTTGAAGATCACGCCCCCCTCCTTGTCGGTGTAGATCTCCAGAGGGTCTCCCTCCCGGATGCGCATGGTGCGGCGGATCTCCTTGGGAATGACTACCCGGCCCAGGTCGTCGATGCGCCGCACGATACCAGTTGCTTTCATATATCAAATTCCTCCTGCGGTTTCTTCGCTTTGACACGCTTTAGTATCCGCAGGTTTTTTCCAGCTATACCAGAAGAGACGATGGTTTCATCTGGATATCTGGAAGAAATTGCACCTACATTCGGGGCAACAGCGGGGACCAGATAGAGCATAAAAGCGGGAGGGAGCGGCAGGCTTTGCAAACGCGGGAAAATCGTGTATAATAATAGAACACGGACTGCCGCTCCCCACGGCGCGGAGCGGCTTAAGGAGGAAATGAGATGGAGCTGCTCATCAAAGACGCCCGGATCTACCAGGACGGGGCCTTCGTCCCCGGTGACCTGCTCATCCGGGACGGGAAGATCGCCGCGGTGGGAGCCGGGCTTTCGGCGCCGGAGGCCCAGGTGCTGCCCGCCCAGGGGAAGTACTGCGTCCCCGGCTTTCTGGACATCCACACCCACGGCGGCATGAACGTGGACGTGAATGCCGCCACGGAGGAGGACCTGGTGACCCTGGCCCGGTTTTTCGCCTCCCACGGCACCACCGGCTTTCTCACCAGCGTCCTCACCGACACCCAGGAGCAGACCGAGCTGTGCATCGACCGCATCACCCGGGCTATAGCCGCCCCCACCGGCGGTGCCCGCATCCTGGGCATCCACCTGGAGGGGCCCTTCCTGGCCTCTGCCTATAAGGGGGCCATGCCCGAGGAGCTGCTGCGCCGGGGGGACGCGGACTGGGTGCGGGCATGTCAGGCGCGCTCCGGCGGCGCCATCCGGTATATCACCGTCTCCCCCGAGGTGGAGGGCGTGCCCGAGCTGGTGAGCGCCATCAGTGGGGAGATCGCCGTGGCCATGGGCCACTCGGGGGCGGGGTATGACGCCGCCATGGACTGCGTGAAGCGGGGGGTGCGCTCCACCACCCACACCTTCAACGCCATGCGGCTGTTCCACCAGCACGAGCCGGCCATTATGGGCGCCGCCCTGGAGAGCGACGTCTACTGCGAGGCCATCTGCGACGGGCGGCACCTCCATCCGGGCAGCGTGCGCATGCTGCTCAAGTGCAAGGGCTATGACCGGGTGGTGGCGGTCACCGACAGCATCCAGGCCGCCGGCCTGCCCGATGGGTACTATAAGCTGGGCATCAACGACGTGGTGGTGGAGAATGGGGACGCCAAGCTGGTCCGGGACGGCACCCGGGCGGGCAGCACCCTCACCACCGACCAGGCCCTGCGCAACCTGGTGAAGTTCACTGGCGAAGGTCTGGAGCGGGTGCTGCCGCTGCTCACGGAGAACCCCGCCGACCTGCTGCGTCTGCCCCAGAAGGGCCGCCTGCGCCCGGGCGCGGACGGCGACGCGGTGCTGCTCACCGACGAGCTGGAGGTGGCTGCCACCGTGGTGGCGGGCGAGGTAGTCTACACCCGCGCCTGAGGGACCTTTGACACAGGGGCGCTCCGGCGCTATAATGGTGGCGGCTGCGCGGCGGGGGAGCCGGCGCAGCCGGAACAGAGAGAACAGGGACAAGGCGCGTCCGGCTCGGAAGAGGACCGGGGCGGACGGGGAATAAAGGAGGAAGGATACATGGCAAACGCACTGATCGTTCACGGCGGCGGCCCCACTGCGGTGATCAACGCGTCCCTCTACGGCGCGGTGATGGAGGCCAAGGCCCATCCTGAGATCGAGCATTTCTACGCCGCCATCGGCGGCAGCGGCGCGGTGCTGCGGGAGGAGTTTCTGGACCTGCTCACCATGCCCCAGGAGGAGCTGGAGCTTCTCAAGCAAACCCCCGGCAGCGCCATCGGCACCAGCCGGGACCCCATGGAGAAAGACGACTACGACCGCATGGCCCAGGTCATCGCCAAGTACGGTATCCGCTATGCCTTCTTCACCGGCGGCAACGGCAGCATGGATACCTGCGGCAAGGCCTATGAGGCCTGCGTCCGGGCGGGGCTCACGGTGAACATGGTGGGCATCCCCAAGACCATGGACAACGACATCTCGGTCACCGACCACGCCCCCGGCTTCGCCAGCGCCGCCCGTTACATCGCCGAGACCACCGCCGAGATCAGCCAGGACGTGCGCAGCCTGCCCATCCACGTCTGCATCATCGAGGCCATGGGACGCAACGCCGGCTGGACCACCGCCGCCTCCGCCCTGGCCCGCAGCGGCGACGGGGACGGCCCCGACCTCATCTACCTGCCCGAGCTGCCCTTTGACGAGGAGCAGTTCCTCCGGGACGTCAAGCGGCTCCACGAGGAGAAGGGCGGCGTAGTGGTGGTGGCCAGCGAGGGCCTGAAGAACGCCGACGGCAAGCCCATCGTGGACCCCATCTTCCAGGTGGGCCGGGCGGTGTACTACGGGGACGTGGGCTCCCACCTGGCAAACCTGGTCATCCGCAAGCTGGGCATCAAGGCCCGCAGCGAGAAGCCGGGGCTGGCCGGCCGGGCCAGCGTGGCCTACCAGTCCTCGGTGGACCGGGAGGAGGCCATCCTGGTGGGCGCCACGGCGGTGAAGGCCGCTCTGGCCGGGGAGAACGGCGTGATGGTGGGCCTCAAGCGCGTGGAGGGCAAGGAATACAAGGTGGAGACCATGCTCATCCCCATAGAGCAGGTCATGCTGGAGGAGCGTACCATGCCCAAGGAGTTCATCCACCCCAACGGCCACGATGTGACCGACGCCTTTGTGGAGTGGTGCCGCCCCCTGCTGGGAGAGCCCATCCGCAAGTACGTCACCTTCAAGAACCGTCCCCTCACCAAGATCTGAGAAAAAAGGAGCCTGGCGACAAAATTTTGTCGTCAGGCTTTTTTGCTCTCCTCAGGCTTTCAGAGCAGAAGAACCAGGCCCCAGGCCAGGGAAGCCAGGGCCGCGCCCACGGCCAGAAAGGCCGGTCCCCGCACCCGGGAGAGCCTGCGCCCCATGCGGCTGTTGCGCCGGATATAGCCGTCAGCCACCCGTTGGGCCTCGGAGAGCACCTGCTCGGCGGAGACCCCCTGGGTGGCGGCATCCTCCCGGACGATAAAAATGGCCTGCTCGAAGAGCCGAGGGTCGGGGGCCTTGACGATGATGACCCGACGTGACACACCTTTTACCATGTCATCGCTCCTTTCTGATCTTTTCCTTTTCCAGTATGGCCCAACTTTGCCGTCCTTATGCCGCAAAGCGGGAGATTTTGTAAGGCGCGCGGGCGCATATCCCGGCGGAAAAGACCGTAGACTAAGGCCACATGAATGCGGAAAGGAAGTAAGGCCCATGGGAGCACAGAGAAGGAAGCTGATGGCGTCGCTGGCGGTGATCTTCGCGGTGAACATCCTCATCATCACCCTGGCCCAGAGCGCCCAGGCGGCCACCTACCGCCAGGGCTCCAGCGGCGAGGCGGTGCGCACCATCCAGACCAAGCTCCAGCGGTGGGGCTATTACGACGGCGCCATAGACGGCATCTTCGGTTCGGAGACCACGGCGGCGGTGAAGGAGTTCCAGCGTAAAAACAGCCTGGCGGTGGACGGCATCGTGGGGCCCAGGACCCTGGAGGCCCTGGGCATGCCCACCGGCGGCAGCACCTCATCGGCCCAGCAGGGGAGCGTGGACCTGCTGGCCCGGGTCATCTCCGCCGAGGCCCGCGGGGAGCCGTACAGCGGCCAGGTGGCGGTGGGGGCGGTGATCCTCAACCGGGTGGAGCACCCCTCCTTCCCCAACACCATCGCCGGGGTGGTCTACCAGCCGGGGGCCTTCACCTGCATGGTGGACGGGCAGTTCGATCAGCCGGTGGCCGACTCGGCCTACAAGGCCGCACGGGACGCCCTCAACGGCGCCGACCCCAGCGGCGGGGCCATCTACTATTTCAACCCCGCCACCGCCACCAGCTCCTGGATCTGGAGCCGCCCGCTGATCACCGTAATCGGCAAGCACCGCTTCTGCGCATGAAGTTTATGCGCATATGGGCCGTTTCGGTCCATGGGTTTGCACAGCAAAAAAGGAGCTGTTCCCACGGGAACAGCTCCTTTTTGACGTCATATTAGTCGGTGACGTAGGGCAGCAGGGCGATCTGACGGGCCCGCTTGATGGCCTCGGTCAGCTGGCGCTGATGCATGGCGCAGGTACCGGTGGTCCGGCGGGGCAGGATCTTGGACCGCTCGGACAGGAACCGGCGCAGCTTGGCGGAGTCCTTATAGTCGATGTGCTCCATCTTGTCCACACAGAAGGTGCAGACCTTGCGGCGCTTGCGGCCGCGGGGGCGCTCTCTATCCATAGCCATGGTAGTAACCTCACTTTCCTGGGGCGCAGAGCCCCATGATACACGGAAAACCGTTTGTTGTTGTAAAGACCGGCGCCGTCAGAAGGGCAGGTCCCCGTCGTCGTCGGCCAGGTCGCCGAAGGCGTTGCCGGAGGGAGCGGCGGGGGCATAGCTGCCGGAGGGGGCGCCGTAAGCGGGAGCGGCGCCCACATAGGAGCCGCCGTCGCCATCCCGCTTGGAGTCGCCGAAATACACATTGTCGGCCACCACCTCAAAGGCGGTGCGGCTGTTGCCGTCCCGGTCGGTGTACTTGCGGGACTGAAGCCGACCCTCCACCACGGCCATGCGGCCCTTGGTGAAGTAGCGGGAGACAAACTCGCCGGTCTGGCGCCAGGCCACCACGTCGATAAAGTCGGTGGAGCGCTCGCCGGTCTGCTTGTCCTTGAAGTCCCGGTCCACGGCCAGGGAGAAGGAGGCCACGGCGGTACCCGTCTGGGTGTGCCGCAGCTCGGGGTCGCGGGTCAGGCGACCCATGAGGATGATCCGGTTGAGCATGACAGGCCCCTCCTTACTCGTCCTTGCAGACGATCATGGAACGCATCACGCTGTCGGTGATCTTGAGGACGCGGTCCAGCTCGGCGGGGAAAGCGGGAGCGGAGCTGAAGGTCATCAGGACGTAGTAGCCCTCGTTGAGGTCGTTGATGGGATAGGCCAGACGGCGCTTGCCCCACTCATCCACCTCACCCAGAGTGCCGTTGGCCGCCACCAGAGCCTTGAACTTCTCCACAGCGGCGGCGGTGGCCTCCTCGCCCAGGTCGGGCTTGAAGATGATCACCACTTCGTAGTTCGCGTTGAGTTTCGCCATTTTCTTTGCACCTCCTTATGGACATATGGCCCCCGCTCTTTGGCGGGAGCAAGGATCGCGTTGCCTGCGATGGCACGCAAACAAGCTACATTATTATATAGGAAAATAGGGAAATGTCAAGATGAAAGGCACAAAAAAGAAAAATAAAAAATTTTTCCTTCCCCCTGCGATAAAACCGGGGGCGGGGGCGTTATTAGGGCAGAAGGACACAAAACCAACAACACCCCGCCCCCGGCGGGAAGAAAAGGAGAATCAAGCTATGAAGAACAGAGGATTTGTCAGAGGTCTCGTTTCCGGCGTCCTGGTTTCCGCCCTGGCCATCGGTCTTGGCGTGTCCGCCCTGGCCGCCAGCCGCACTATCTCCGTGAGCGACAACGTCCGCGTCACCATCAACGGCGCCCGCTTCACCCCCAAGGATGAGCAGGGCAACGAAGTGGCCCTCTTCAACTACAACGGCACCATCTATGGTCCTATCCGGGCCGTGTGCGAGGCCGCCGGCCTGAACGTGACCTATGTGGCCGACCAGAACACCGCCCAGCTCACCACCAGCGAGGTGGCCCTGGCCGCCGACCCCGCCGCCTCCACCTATATCACCGCTGACAAGGCCAAGGAGATCGCCCTTGCCGACGCCGGCGTCACCGCCGCCGAGGCCGTCTTCCTCAAGGCCCGCCTGGACTTCGACGACGGGCGCATGGTCTACGAGGTGGAGTTCTACTCCGGCAACACCGAGTATGACTACGACATCGACGCCACTACCGGCGCCATCCTCAGCGTGGACCACGACCTGGAGAATTACACCATCCACGACCTGTGGAACTCCGGCACTGCCACCCAGGCCTCCATCACCGCGGCCCAGGCCCAGGAGATCGCGCTCAAGCACGCGGGCGTGTCCGCCTCCAGCGCCGTGATCCTCAAGAACCAGCTGGAGCGGGACGACGGACGCCTCAAGTATGAGGTGGAGTTCTATGTGGGCAACACCGAGTACGACTACGACATCGACGCCACCAGCGGCACCATCCTGAGCTATGACCGGGACGTGGAGGGCTATCAGGCCGGCCAGACCGGCACCGCCACCCAGGCCTCCATCACCGCCGCCCAGGCCCAGGAGATCGCCCTGAAGCACGCGGGCGTGTCCGCCTCCAGCGCCGTGGTCCTCAAGAACCAGCTGGAGCGGGATGACGGGTACCTCAAGTACGAGGTGGAGTTCTACGCGGGCAACACCGAGTATGACTACGACATCGACGCCACCACCGGCGCCATCCTGAGCTATGACCGGGACATCGAGGACTATGTCATCGGCGGCCAGACCGGCACCGTCACCAGCGACGACCTCATCACCGCCGACGAGGCTAAGCGCCTCGCGCTTGCCAAGGTGCCCAGCGGCACCACCGTGGTCAAGTGCGAGCTGGACCGGGACGACGGGCGCTATGTCTACGAGCTGGAGCTGCGCAACGGCCGCACCGAGTATGAGTGCGACATCAACGCCGTCACCGGCGTCATCCTGGACTGGGAGACCGACTACGACGACTGATCCGGACACCACAAAAAGGGAGCCGGCGGCCTTTGGGCCGCCGGCTCTTTTTTGTGTGCTTACAGTGTGTGGGACTTGTTCTTCAAAAATTCCCGCAGCCACGCCCCGGTCTCGGGGTGCTCCAGGGAGAAGTCGATGGTGGCCTCCAGGAAGCCCCTGAGGTTGCCGGTGTCGTACCGGCGGCCCTCAAAGTCCACCGCCACCATGGGCTTCTGGAGACACAGGGTGCGCAGGGCGTCGGTGAGCTGGATCTCACCGCCGTAGCCGGGGGTCTGGCGGTCCAGAATGTCGAAGATGTCGGGGGTGAGGACATAGCGCCCCAGGATGGCGTAGTTGGAGAACATCTCGGCGGGTGTGGGCTTCTCGTTCATGTCGGACACCGAGAACACCCGCTCCTCCAGGGGGGAGACCTTCACCGAGGAGTACTTGCTGATGGCCTCGGTGGCCACGGTCTGGACCCCCACGGCGGAGGCGTCATATTTCTCCGCCGCCTCGATGAGCTGGCCGATGACCGGCTTGTCCGAGCGCATGATGTCGTCCCCCAGCAGCACGGCGAAGGGCTCGTCCCCCACGAAGCGCCGGGCCCGGGAGATGGCGTGGCCCAGGCCCTTGGTCTCCTTCTGGCGGACGTAGAAGATGTTGGCCAGGTCTGCGGCCCGGCGGACCTCAGAGAGCTCCTTGTCCTTGCCGGCCTGGTTGAGCCGGGTCTCCAGCTCGGGGTAGTAGTCGAAGTAGTCGTCCATGGCGGACTTGGAACGGTTGGTGATGATGAGGATGTCCTCAATGCCTGCGTCCACAGCCTCCTCGATGATGTACTGGATCACCGGCTTGTCCACCAGGGGGAGCATCTCCTTGGGGACGGTCTTGGTGGCGGGGAGCATCCGGGTACCCAGCCCGGCAGCGGGGATGACGGCCTTGCGTACCTTCATAGCAGTAACCTCCAACGTTTACTCTGGATACCCAGGCCGCCCCGGCGGCTCAGGAGAGCCGGGCGGCGGGGATCATGGGCTGAAAATACCGGACCCGGGGCAGGGCCTTGAGCAGCACGGTGCCCAGCACATAGCAGGCCACGGCCTCGCCCACCACAAAGGTCCACAGGTTGAAGAGGTAGGACGCCCAGAAAGCGCCGTTCACCGCCCCCGCCTCCGCCCAGGCCCACATGGGGGGCAGCAGCAGGGCGTTCATGACGATGGGGGGCAGGGCGGCCAGATACCACCGGGGCATCTTCATGGTCCACACGGCGGCGATGGCGGTGGCCAGGGTGCCCACCACCATGTCGATGGGGCCGTAGGGGGAGAGGATGTTGGTCAGCAGGCAGCCCAGTACCACGCCGGGCGTCGTGGCGGGAAAGAGGAAGGGCAGCACGGTGAGGGCCTCTCCCAGCCGCACCTGCACCGGGCCGAAGGTGAGGCTGAAGATGTTGCCGAAGTAGCACAGCACGAAGTAGATGGCCGCCACCACGGCGGCGAGGGTCAGGTCTCGGGCGGAAAATTTGCGCATGACAAGAATACCTCCATTTTTTGTTTAGAGTGCGTGCGTCCCGCACAATGCCGCGGGTCCCTTCCCCGGAGGTCTGACGCAATGCCTCCGGGCGGCTTTCTCCGCGGCGGTTGGACTGGGTTGGAGACCAGTCGCAGGCATTATATCACACCGATGAAAAAAAGGGAAGGGGGCCCCTGATGGTCCCCCTTCCCACAGTTTGGCAAGACCTCCCCGCAGGGAAGCCTCGCTTAAGTTCCGGCGTCAGCGGACGACGGAATAAAATCAAAATCCGTCATTTCCAAGGACATGCGCCTTGGAAATGACACTTCTCATGACGGATGGGGTGACAGTTTCGCCAGAAATCGAACCCTATCCGTCATGCAACCCCTTGTCGGAAAAGACCTTTGGCCTTTTCCGACAGCCCTGGGAAGGGGGACCATCAGGGTCCCCCTTCCCGGGTGGAAAGCGATTATTGGAGGTCGGGCAGGTAGTTGATGGGGTCCACCGCCTGGCCGTCCTTCTGCATCTCCAGGTGGAGATGGCTTGCCTTGGCGCTCTCGGCGATGGCGGTATTGCCCACCGAGCCGATGACCTCTCCCATGTCCACCTCGTCACCCGCCGAAACGGTGGGGGTGATGGCCAGGTTGGCGTAGATGCTGCTAAGGCCGTTCCCGTGGTCGATGACCACGGTGGTGCCCATCAGGTCATCGTCGAACACGGCGCTCACCGTGCCCCGGGCGATGGAGCGGACCTGGGTGCCGCTTTCGGCGGCGATGTCCAGGGCGGAGTGGACCCGCCAGTCGCCCATGGTCTGGTCATAGGCCAGCACCTCCAGGGAGAAGTTGCCGATCACCTCTCCCTTCACCGGCCAGGTGAAGCCGGTGGCCGCCACGGTGGGCACGGGAGTGGGAGAGAGCGTGGGTGTGGGCGCGGGAGTGGGAGTGGGCGTGGGCGCGGGGGTCTGGGTGGGCTTGAGGGTCTCAGTGGGGCTGGGGGTGGCGGTGACCAGGGGACTGGGGTTCACGGTCACTTGGACGTTGCCCGATACCGTCTGGCCCTCGCCGGGGTTCATGGTGGAAACGAGATAATAGCCCGAGATTCCTATTGCGGCGACGCACAGGAACAGGACTATGTAGAAGCCCTTTCCCGCCATAAAGTCGCCGATGCGTTCCAAGATCGGTTTTTTCTTCATGGGAACACCTCCGAGCCATATTGTGGACGGGTCGGACAGGGGTTATACCTGAGAAAATGAAAAAATTGCCCCGGCAGGGGAAATTTTTCGCTCCGCCTTGGAAAATATGAACATTGTAAGAATTTTGCCCCGTTTCGATTGACTTAACTAAAACAGGTCACTATCCTAAAAAGGAAAATCTATCGCATGGAAAGAAAGTGAGCCGAGCTATGGATAAGCAGGGAAAAAAGACCCCGGCGGCCGCCCCGGAGATCAGTCTCCCCGCGCCCAGGAAAAAGAAGAGATGGCGCACGGCGCTCATCGCCGTGCTGGTGGTGCTGGCGCTGGTGCTGATTCTGGCGGTGCGCGGCGTCATGAGCGCCCGGGAGAAGCTCAGCAGCAGCCTCTACACCCTGGGTACCGCCGACTACCGGGACATCACCGTGTCGGTCTCGGGCACCGCCGCGGTGGAGCCGGCGGAGGCCTACCGCCTCACCGCCCTGGTCCGGGGGGAGATCCTGGAGGCCCCCTTTGAGGAGGGAGACCAGGTAGAGCAGGGGGACCTGCTCTACCGCATCGACGCCGGGGACGTGGAGATCGCCGTGGAGCGGGCTGAGATCGCCGTGGAGCAGGCCCGGCTGAGCTACGAGAGCCTTCTCAGCAGCGGCGCCCCTGACAGCCAGGTGGAAAACGCCCGGCTCTCCCTGCGCTCGGCCGAGCTCTCCCTGGAGTCGGCCCAGGAGCAGCTCTCGGCCTACACCCTTACCTCCCCCATCTCGGGTACCGTCATCGAGAAGAACTACAAGACCGGGGACAACCTGGACGCCACCACCGCCGGCTACCTGGCGGTGATCTATGACATGTCCTCCCTCACCTTTGAAATGCGGGTGGATGAGCTGTATATCAATGAGATCCAGGTGGGCCAGGAGGTGCGCATCACCGCCGACGCGCTGCCCGGAGAGATCTTCACGGGCCATGTGAGCCGGGTGAACATCAACGGCACCGCCATGAACGGGGTGACCACCTATCCGGTGACGGTGGACATCGACCAGGCCCAGGGCCTTCTGCCGGGCATGAACGTCTCCGCCGAGATTTTGGTGGAGCATGCCGAGGATGTGCTCACCGTCCCCGTGGAGATGGTGCAGCGGGGGGACGTGGTGCAGGTCCTGCCTCCCGACGCCTACGACAGAAGCGGTAATCCCGATTACTCTCGTCTGGAGGAGCGCCAGGTGACCCTGGGCCGCAATGATGAGGACTATATCGAGATCCTCTCCGGCCTGGAGGCGGGGGAGACGGTGGTCTACGAGGCCCAGGCTACCACCCTCATGGAGCAGCTGATGAGCGGCGGCTTTGCCGGCGGCATGGCGAGCGGCGCAGCGGGGGAGACGCCATGATCCGTTTTACCGACGTCTATAAGCTCTATCCCATGGGGGATACGACGGTCCGCGCCCTGGACGGGGTGTCCTTCTCTATTGAGAAGGGGGAATTCGTGGCCATCGTGGGCCAGTCCGGCTCAGGCAAGTCAACGGCCATGAACATCATCGGCTGCCTGGACGTGCCCACCAGCGGGACCTATGAACTGGCGGGGGCGGACGTGTCCACCCTGGACGACGACCAGCAGGCGGTCATCCGCAACAAGATGCTGGGCTTCATCTTCCAGCAGTATAATCTCATCCCTACCCTCAGCGTGCTGGAGAATGTGGAGCTGCCCCTGCTCTATGGCGGGCTCTCCGCGGCAGAGCGCCGCGCCGCCGCCATGACCGCCCTGGAGAAGGTGGGGCTGGCCGACAAGTACAAAAACCGGCCCAACCAGCTCTCGGGGGGGGCAGCAGCAGCGGGTGTCCATCGCCCGGGCCCTGGCGGGCAATCCCCCCGTCATCCTGGCCGACGAGCCCACCGGCGCCCTGGACTCCCGCACCGGCCGGGAGGTGCTCACCTTCCTCCATCGGCTCAACGCCCAGGGCCACACCGTGGTCCTCATCACCCACGACAACTCCATCGCCGTCCGGGCCCAGCGGATCATCCGCCTCCAGGACGGCAGGGTCATCTACGACGGGGACGCCCACGATCCCCGGGCCGTGGTCCAGCCCCACGACGAGGGAGAGGAGGTGGAGGCATGAGTGCGGCACAGTCCTTCCGCCTGGCCCTCAAGAGCCTGGCGGTGAGCAAGATGCGCTCCCTGCTCACCATGCTGGGCATCATCATCGGCGTGGCGGCGGTCATCGTCATCATCTCACTGGGGGACGGCATGAATGAGATGATCAACTCCGAGTTTGAGAAGATGGGCACCAACCTCCTCCAGGTCCAGATCAAGGACCGGGGAGCGGCAAGCAGCATCTCCCAGGAGGAGATGTACGCTCTCAAGGAGGAGAACCCCTCCCTTATCGCCGCCATGAGCCCCAGCGTCTCCTGCGCCGCGGCGGTCAAGACGGGGGCAGAGACCCTGAGCACCTCCGTCACCGGCGTGGGGGAGGAGTACCTGGCCGTCAAAAGCCTGGAGCTGCGCGCGGGGCGCTTCATCCAGTATATCGACGTGGAGCGGATGCAGAACGTGTGCGTCATCGGCTCCTATGTGGACGAGGAGGCCTTCGGCGGCGACGGCCTGGGAGAGACGCTGCGCCTCAATGGCAACGAGTACACCGTGGTGGGTATCCTCACCGAGCAGGCCGACAACACCTCCTATGGGGGCGACAACGCCGTCTATATCCCCTACACCAACGCCACCCGCTTAAACGGCAGCGCCAGCATCAGCCAGTACCTCTTCTCCGCCGCCGGGGAGGAGCAAAACGCAGCCGCCAAGGCCCTCATCGAGAGCACGCTGGAGCGGTTTTACGGCGACGATGAGCACTACCTGGTCATCTCCATGAGCGAGATGATGACCATGATGGGCAACATCCAGGGCACGGTGATGACCGTCCTGGTGGCCATCGCCGCCATCAGCCTGCTGGTGGGCGGCATCGGCATCATGAACATCATGCTGGTCTCGGTCACCGAGCGCACCCGGGAGATCGGCATCCGCAAGTCCCTGGGGGCCAAGGGGAGGGACATCCGCCGGCAGTTCATCATTGAGGCGGGCACCACCTCCATCCTGGGAGGCGTCATCGGCATCGTGCTGGGGGTGATCCTGGCCACAGTGGCGGGAAGCATCGTGGGCATCGCCGCCAAGGCCTCCCTCACTGCCATCCTGGTCTCCGCCGGGGTGTCTCTGGCGGTGGGTGTGCTCTTCGGCTACCTGCCCGCCGACAAGGCAGCCCGCTTAAACCCCATCGACGCGCTGCGTTATGAATAAGATCTCCACCATCCCCCGCTCTTGTTGACAAGGGCGGGGGATGGTTTGACTGTTTGAAAAGACCAAAAGGTCTTTTCAAACAAAAGTCTGCATGACGGACGGGGCTCGATTTCTTACGAAATTGTCACCCCATCCGTCAT
>LBJMR02800__coassemble_1071_pt1 | contig 13838 bp, 13 predicted proteins | sample LBJMR02800__metabat2_low_PE_006 | metagenome-assembled genome bin LBJMR02800 | reverse complement strand
GCCTTATCCTTCATCCTTTTTTATTCAACTGTCCAACATGTATTGTACTCCTACAGGTGTGGAATGTCAAATAGCGCGTTTCGATTGAAATTCTCGCCCCAATGCGATATAATAGGGTGGTTATCTTTATGACAAAGGGGGAACGGAAAATGGGTTCCACCATTACCATTCGAGAGTATCTGGATTCCCTGAAGGGGAAGAAGGTGGCGGTGATCGGCATCGGCGTGTCCAATACGCCGCTGATCAAGATGCTGCTGCGGGCGGGGATCAACGTGACCGCCTGCGACAAGAGCGCCCGGGAGGACCTGGGCGGCGTGGCCGAGCAGCTGGAGAGCCTGGGCGCCAAGCTGCGCCTGGGGGAGAAGTACATGGATCAGCTGGATCACGACGTGATCTTCCGCACGCCCGGCCTGCGGCCCGACGTGCCCCAGCTGGAGGCGGCCCGGGCCAAGGGGAGCGTGATCACCTCGGAGATGGAGGTGTTCTTCCAGGTCTGCCCGTGCAAGAAGATCGGCATCACGGGCAGCGACGGCAAGACCACCACCACCACCATCATCTCCCAGCTTTTGAAGAAGGCGGGCTACAACGTCTATGTGGGCGGGAACATCGGCCGGCCTCTGCTGCCCGACGTGGAGGGCATGGAGGAGGACGACGTGGCCGTGCTGGAGCTCTCCTCCTTCCAGCTCATGACCATGGACCTGAGCCCGGAGATCGCGGTGCTGACCAACCTGGCCCCCAACCACCTGGACGTGCACAAGTCCATGGGGGAGTATATCGCCGCCAAGGAGAACATCTACTCCCACCAGAAGGAGGACGGCCTGGCGGTCTTCAACGCCGACAACGACATCACCGCCACCCTCTCCGCCACCGCGCCCGGCAGGGTGGCCCTGTTCAGCCGCCAGCGGGAGGTGGCCCGGGGCACCTTCCTCCGGGATGACGCCATCTGGTACACCGACGGCCAGGATGAGCGCCGGGTGCTGCCCCTGACGGACATCCTGCTGCCCGGGGAGCACAACGTGGAAAACTATATGGCCGCCATCGCCGCCGTGGGTGACATGGTCAGCGAAGAGGTGATCTGCGACTTTGCCCGTACCTTCGGCGGGGTGGAGCACCGCATCGAGCTGGTCCGTGAGGTGAACGGTGTGCGTTACTACAACGACTCCATCGCCTCCAGCCCCACCCGGACCATCGCCGGGCTCAAATCCTTCCCCGAGCGGGTCATCCTCATCGCCGGCGGCTACGACAAGCACATTCCCTTTGACGTGCTGGGCCCGGAGATCGTAAAGCATGTAAAGCACTTGATCCTGACGGGGGACACGGCGGACAAGATCCGCGACGCCGTCCTGGCCGCCCCGTGCTACGAGCCCGGCAAGCCGGAGATCACCCTCATCGAGGACTTCTCTCTGGCGGTGCTGGCGGCCCGGAACATCGCCCGGGAGGGGGACGTGGTGCTGCTGTCCCCGGCCTGCGCCTCCTTTGACAAGTTCAAAAACTTCATGGAGCGCGGCAACGCGTTCAAGACCATCATTCGCGGCCTGTAAGGCCCAAGGAGGATTCACTTTGGAGATACGAGCTATGCTGGAGGCGCTGTGCGGCCAGGCCGCGCCCTCCGGCTTTGAGACAAGCGTGGCCCGCACGGCCATGGAGCTGCTGCGCCCGCTGGTGGATGAGGTGTACCAGGATCGGCTGGGCAACGTGATCGGCATGCGCCGCTGCGGCCGCGAGGGCGCGCCCTTGCTGCTGCTGGACGCCCATCTGGACGAGATCGGGCTCATCGTCACCGGTGTGGAGGACGGCTTTCTCCGCTTTCGCAGCATCGGCGGCGTGGACCCCCGTGTCCTGGTGGACCAGGAGATGACCGTGCTGACCGAGCCGCCCCTGTTCGGCGTGGTGTCCTGTCTCCCGCCCCATGTGCTCAAGGCGGGCGACTCTGACAAGGCCCAGACCATCGAGCAGCTGGCCATCGACATCGGCCTGCCCCAGGAGAAGGCGGAGCAGGCGGTCCCCGTAGGCACGCCGGTGGTCTGCCGGAGCCAAGGGGCGGCCCTGGGCGTCAGCCGGTTCTGCGGCCGGGCCCTGGACGACCGGGCCTGCTTTGCGGTGCTCCTGCGCGCGGCGCAGCTGCTGCAGGATACGCCGCTGGACGTGGACCTCTGTCTCCTGGGCTCCGTGTTTGAGGAGACGGGCGGCTGGGGTGCCCAGACGGCGGCCTACGGCCTGGCTCCCGACTACTGCGTGGCGGTGGATGTGACCTTTGCCCGCAGCAGCGGCGTGTCGGAGGAGGAGGCCCCCTGCAAGCTGGGCGGCGGTCCCGCCGTGGGCGTGGGTCCCATCATCCCCCGGTGGATGTCGGGCCGGTTCAAAGCCAAGGCCGCGCAGCAGGAGATCCCCTGCCAGACTGAGATCCTTTCGGGCAGAACGGGCACCAACGGCGACGACTTCCAGACCGCCCGGGAGGGCATCGCCACGGCGGTGCTCTCGCTGCCCCTGCGGTATATGCACACCCCCGCGGAGGTGGTGGACCTGGAGGACATGGAGCGCACCGCCCGTCTTCTCTCCGCCTTCGCCAAGGACCTGGGAAAGGAGGCCGAGCAGGTATGCTGATGGATACCATCCGGGAGCTGTGCGCTCTCTCCGGCGTTTCCGGCTTTGAAGAGCAGGTCCGCTCCTATATCAAGGAGCATGCCGCCCCCTATGCCGACGAGATGCGCACAGATGCCCTGGGCAACCTCATCGTGTTCAAGCGCGGCAAAAAGGCCACGGGCAGCAAGCTGCTCCTGGCCGCCCACATGGACGAGGTGGGCCTGATGGTCCAGTCCGTGGCGGAGGACGGCTGTTTGAAGTTCTCCTGCGTGGGCGGCATCGACCGGCGGGTATTGCTGGGCAAGCGGGTGTCGGTGGGGGAGAAGGGCATCCCGGGCGTCATCGGGCTCAAGCCCATCCACCTGACCACCGCCGAGGAACGCAAGAGCATCCCCGAGGTCAAGAGCCTGCGCATCGACATCGGCGCCAAGGACAAGGAGGAGGCGGAAAAACTGGTCTCCCCGGGGGATGTGGTCACCTTTGTCAGCGACATCGTGGAGTTTGGGGACGGCTTTCTCAAGGCCAGGGCCCTGGATGACCGGGTGGGCTGCGCCATCATGCTGGAGCTCTTGAAAGAGGAGCTGCCCATGGACTGCACCTTCGCCTTCACGGTCCAGGAGGAGGTGGGCTGCCGGGGCGCCTTCGGCGCCGCCTTCTCCGTCAAGCCGGACATCGCCCTGGTGCTGGAGACCACCACCGCCGCCGACCTGGCGGGGGTGAAGGGCCACAAGCGGGTCTGCTCGCCGGGGGAGGGGGCCGTGATCCTCTACATGGACGGCGGCTCGGTGGCCGACCGGGACCTCTATGAAAAGGCCCGCGCCATCGCGGAGGAGCAGGGCATCCCCTGGCAGACCAAGCACATGGTGGCCGGCGGCAACGATGCCCGCGCCATCCAGCAGACCGGCTGCGGCGCCCGCACCCTGGTGCTCAGCGCCGCCGTGCGCTACCTGCACGCGCCGTCCAGCGTGGGCTGCATCCGGGACTTTGAACACATCCACACTCTGGCCCGGCACATGATCGGGGCCATCGCCCAGGAGGAAGTATAATGGATATTCTCACCACACTGCAGGCCCTCAACGCCTGCCACGGCCCCGCCGGCGACGAAAAAGAGGTGGCCGCCGCCATCGAGAAGCTGGCCGCACCCTACGCCGACGAGATCACCCGGGACGCCCTGGGCAACCTCTTCGTGCACAAGAAGGGGAGCGGCCCCCGGGTCATGTTCGCCGCCCATATGGACTCCATCGGCTTCATCGTGACCTATATCGACGACAAGGGCTTTCTGCGCTTCGGGCAGCTGGGCGGGCTCCACCCCCAGAGCTGCCTGCACACCGCCGTGCGCTTTCGCAGCGGTGTCAAGGGCGTGGTGGGCGCGGACGGCGGCGTCTCGCCCAAGGACCTGAAACTCTCCGACCTCTATATCGACATCGGCGCCACCTCCCGGGAGGAGGCGGAAAAGCTGGTGAAGGTGGGGGATACCGCCGTCTATGACGCCGGGAGCTTCACCATGGGGCAGCTGCTCACCTCCCCCTATCTGGACAACCGCATCTCCTGCGTGGTGCTGCTCATGGCCCTGGAGCGGCTGGAGCGCAGCGAGAACGACCTGTGGTTCGTGTTCACCGTCCAGGAGGAGCTGGGCCTGCGGGGCGCCCGCCCGGCGGCCTACCGCGTGGACCCCAAGTACGGCGTGGCCGCGGACGTGACCGGCTCTGACGACACCCCCGAGAGCACCCACGGCAGCAGCAGCGTCCTGGGGAAGGGGGCCGCCGTCAAGGTGATGGACGGCTCGGTGATCTGCCACCCCGAGATGGTGAAGAGGCTGGAGCAGCTGGCCCAGGACAAGGGCATCCGCGCCCAGCGGGACATCCTGCGCCATGGCGGCACCGACGCGGGGGCCATCCACGTGAGCCGCTCCGGCGTCTATACCGGCGGCGTGTCCATCCCCTGCCGGTATATCCACTCTCCCGTGGAGACGGCCCACCTGGAGGACGTGGAGGCCTGCGCCGCCCTGGTGGCGGCCTTTGCCCAGAGCAAGCTGGACTAAATCACAGGGAAAGAACGAGTGTGAAGCAATATGGCATTACAGATAAGTGACTGCGTCCGCCAGCTGGCCCGGCAGGCGGAGGAGGAGATCCGCCCCCAGTTTGAGCGCATCGACGCCATTGCCGCCCGCAACACCGAGAAGGTGCTCTCCGCCTTCCGCAAGTACCGGGTGGCGGAGGGGTACTTTGCCGGCACCACCGGCTACGGCTACGACGACCTGGGCCGGGACAAGCTGGACGAGATCTACGCCCACATCTTCGGCACGGAGGACGCCCTGGTGCGTCTGCAGTTCGTCAACGGCACCCACGCCATCGCCGCCGCCCTCTTCGGGGCGCTGAAGGCGGGGGATGTGCTGCTCTCCGCCGTGGGTGCGCCCTATGACACCCTGCTGGGCGTCATCGGCGTGTCGGACAAGGGCCACGGCTCTTTGAAGGACTACGGCGTAGAGTACAGGCAAGTGGAACTGCTTGACAACAAGCCGGATCTTTCCGGCATGGCCAAGGCAGCCGCCGACCCCCGGGTGAAGGCGGTGCTCATCCAGCGGTCCAAGGGCTACTCCGCCCGCAGCTCCCTCTCCGTGGAGGAGATCGGGGAGATGTGCCGCCTGATCAAGGCGGCCAATCCCGGCGCGGCCATCATCGTGGACAACTGCTACGGGGAATTCGTGGAGGAGCAGGAGCCCACCCAGGTGGGCGCGGACCTGGTGGTGGGCTCTCTCATCAAGAATCCCGGCGGCGGCCTGGCGCCCACGGGCGGATATATCGCCGGCCGGCGCGATCTGGTGGAGGGGGCAGCCATGCGCCTGACGGTGCCCGGCATCGGCAAGGAGTGCGGCTGCACCCTGGGCAATAACCGCAGCCTCTACCAGGGGCTCTTCCTGGCCCCTCACACGGTGGCCCAGGCGGTGAAGACGGCGGTGTTCGCCGCCCGCATCATGGAGCTGCTGGGCTACGGCACCGAGCCCGCCTCCCACATGCCCCGGCACGACATCATCCAGATGCTGTGCTTCGGGGAGCCGGAGAAGCTCAAACGGTTCTGCAAGGGCATCCAGTCCGGCGCGCCGGTGGACTCCTATGTGACCCCGGAGCCCTGGGATATGCCGGGCTACGACTGCCAGGTCATCATGGCCGCCGGGGCCTTCATCCAGGGGGCCTCCATTGAGCTCTCCTGCGACGCCCCCATCCGGGAGCCCTATACCGCTTATCTCCAGGGCGGCCTGACCTACGAGTCGGGCAAGCTGGGAGTCATGCTGGCGGTGGAGGAGCTGCTGGGCGGGAACTAAAATCCGGTTGTAGAACAAGCCGGCGCACGCATAGGTTTGCCTGAGGAGGTGAGGGCCGTGCGTGCATGTCGGCGGTGGCGGATACTGCTGCGCCCGCGGCGCAGGCGGCGGCACCGGGACCACAGGTGGCCGCTGGCCGCGGCGTCGCTGGCGGGTATCACCCTGGCCATCCTTCTGATCTATACGCTGGACGGCGCTCTGCGCCCCATGATCCGCCACGCGGCGCAGGCCAAGGCGAAAAACGCCGTCAGCTTGATCATCAACGACGCGGTGGGCGTCATGCTCGAGCAGCAGGCTGTGACCTACCAGGACGTCATTACCCTGGAAAAAGACAACGGCGGGCAGATCACTGCCCTCACCAGCAACACCGCGGAGATGAACCGCCTGCGCACCGCCCTGATGGCGGACATCCTGGAGCGGATCGACGCGCTAGACAGCACGGATCTGGGCATCCCGCTGGGGGACCTCACCGGCCTGTCGCTCCTCTCCCACCGGGGGCCGGTGCTGCCGGTGGAGGTCCACACGGCGGCGGCCGCCGGGGCGGAATTTCAAAACGTCTTTACCTCGGCGGGGATCAACCAGACCTACCACCAGGTGATGCTGGACATCACGGTGGAGGTGGACCTGCTGCTCCCCGGCGGAGAGGCCAGCACCTCGGTGCACACCCAGGTCTGCGTGGCCGAGACCGTGCTGGTGGGGGAGGTGCCCCAGACCTATCTCCAGCTCACACCGGGTCAAACGTAAGAAAAGCGTAAAAACAGCACTCCATTTTTGTGATATGCTGGGAACATATCGAGAAAAAGGGGTGCGGAAGATATGAGTACGCTGCTGTGGTACTTGGAGATCACATGGGACTACGTCAAGCAGATGCTGCCCAGCATGGCCGTGGGAGTGGGCGCATTCCTGGCGCTGCGGCCCTGGAGAAGGAGGCGGCTTGCCCGAGCGGGGTTGGTCAGCCGTCCAGCCCGGGAGGCGGCCCTGCTGCTCTTTGTCCTGTTTGCCGCGGGACTGGCCGCCCTGACCGTATTCCCCTCCAATTTTTGGACCCTGTCCCACTGGCAGGCGGCCTTCCGGGGAGAGGTGGCCTTTTTCCGCATCACACCTCTATGGGAATCGGTGCGGTACATCGGCTGGCGGCCCTATTTCTATGAGCCCTTCCTCCATCCCGGAAGCTGGGTGTTTTATATGGCTCTGGCCAATACCCTCATTTTCCTGCCTGTGGGTTTCTTTCCGAACCTGCTGTGGCGCCGGCCCCGGTGGTGGAAGGGCGCGGCGGTGGGTTTCTGCGCCTCTTTCGCCGTGGAATTTCTGCAGCTTTTCGTCAACCGTTCCACCGACGTAGACGATCTGATCCTCAACACCCTTGGAGCCTGCCTAGGCGGGCTCCTGGCCCTGCTGCTGGGCCGTCTGGCCCCACAGTTTACCCGAAAATTCCAAGTGGAGGTCCAAAATGGACGAGAGACAGGAGATCGAGCGCCTGCGCCGTGAGCTGGAGCAGGCCAACTACGACTACTATGTGCTGGACAACCCCACCATGTCCGACTATGACTTCGACCACAAGCTCCGCCGCCTGGAGGAGCTGGAGGCCGCCCATCCGGAGCTGATCACCCCCGATTCTCCCACCCAGCGGGTGGGCGGCAAGGTGGGCGAGGGCTTCGGCGAGGTGGTCCATGAGGTGCCGCTGGAGAGCCTTCAGGACGTGTTCGACTTTGACGAGCTGCGGGAATTTGAGCAGCGGGTCAGAGACGGCCTGGACGGCGGCGTGGAGTTTGACGTGGAGCCCAAGGTGGACGGCCTTTCGGTGGCCCTGGAGTACCGGGACGGGGTCTTTGTCCGGGGTGCCACCCGGGGCGACGGCCGGGTGGGGGAGGACGTGACCGAGAACCTGCGCACCATCCGCTCCATCCCCATGCGCCTGCCTGAGGCGCTGCCCCACCTCATCGTCCGGGGCGAGGTCTACATGGCCAAGAAGGTCTTTGAGCAGCTCAACGAGGAGCGGGAGCTGCGGGGGGAGAACCTGTTTGCCAACCCCCGCAACGCCGCCGCCGGCTCCATGCGGCAGCTGGACCCCAAAGTCACCGCCGAGCGCAGGCTGGACATGGTGGCCTTCAACATCCAGAAGGCGGAGGGGCGGACCTTTTCCACCCACACCGAGACCCTGGACTACCTGGAGAGCCAGCACTTCCGGGTCATCCCCCGGACCCTCTGCAAGCGCGGCGAGGAGATCGAGGCGCGCATCGCCGCCATCGGCGACGGCCGGGAGGCCTTCCCCTACGATATTGACGGCGCGGTGGTAAAGCTCAACAGCCTCGCGGACCGGGAGAAGCTGGGCAGCACCGCCAAGTTCCCCCGCTGGGCGGCTGCCTACAAGTACCCGCCGGAGCAGAAGCCCTCCCGGGTGCTGGACATCACGGTCCAGGTGGGGCGCACCGGGGTGCTCACCCCCAAGGCGGTGGTGGAGCCGGTACGTCTGGCAGGCACCACGGTGACCAACGCCACCCTGCATAACCAGGATTTCATCGCGGAAAAGGACATCCGGGTGGGAGACACCGTCCTGGTCCAGAAGGCGGGGGAGATCATCCCCGAGATCGTGGAGGTGCTGCTGGACCGGCGGCCAGAGGGCACGGTACCCTACCGCCTGCCGGAGCGCTGCCCGGTCTGCGGTGCGCCGGTGGAGCGGGACGAGGACGGGGTCCACGTCCGCTGTACCGGGGCCGAGTGCCCGGCCCAGCTGCTGCGCAACCTGGTCCACTTCACCTCCCGGGACGCCATGGACATCGAGGGCCTGGGCAGCGCGGTGGTGGAGGGCCTGGTGGAGGCGGGACTTCTGCGCACCCCCGCCGACCTCTACGGCCTGGAGGAGGAAGCGGTGGCCGGTCTGGAGCGCATGGGGGCCAAGTCGGCCCGTAATCTGCTCGCCGCCATCGAGCGCTCCAAGGACCGGGGCCTTGCCCGGCTGCTTTACGCCTTTGGCATCCGGCAGGTGGGCCAGAAGGCGGGCAAGGTCCTGGCGGCCCATTTTGCCACGCTGGACGAGCTGTCGGCGGCCACCGTGGAGGAGCTCACGCAGATCCCGGACATCGGGGCCATCACGGCGGAGAACATCGTCACCTGGCTCCATCGGGAGCAGAGCATCCACCTCATCGCCGCCCTGCGCCGCGCCGGCGTCAGCTTTGAGAGCCGGGAGACCCCGGTGGGCGACGCTCTGGCGGGGAAGACCTTTGTACTCACCGGCTCCCTGGAGCGCTTCACCCGGGAGGAGGCCCAGCAGCGGATCGAGGCTCTGGGCGGCAAGGCCTCCGGCTCGGTGTCCAAAAAGACAAGCTATGTAGTGGCGGGGGAGGCGGCGGGCTCCAAGCTGCGCAAGGCCCAGGAGCTGGGCATCCCCGTTTTGACGGAAGAGGAATTCCTGGAGCTTTTGCAGCAGTCTGAGCCCCAGTAAGGGAGGAGTGAGCGCCATGCTGGCCTATACCTATGTGGAACGGGGCGTGTTCGCGCTGCGGGAGAAGCCCAAGCCCGCGCTGCTCCACCCCGGCGACGCCATCGTAAAGGTGACCATGAGCAGCATCTGCACCAGCGACCTGCACATCAAGCACGGCTCCGTGCCCCGGGCGGTGCCCGGCATCACCGTGGGCCACGAGATGGTGGGCGTGGTGGAGCAGGTGGGGGAGGAAGTCACCTCCGTGGCCCCCGGCGACCGGGTGGCGGTGAATGTGGAGACCTTCTGCGGCAAGTGCTTCTTTTGCCGGAACGGATGGGTCAACAACTGCACGGACCCCAACGGGGGATGGGCGCTGGGCTGCCGGATCGACGGCGGACAGGCCCAGTACGTCCGCGTCCCCTACGCCGACCAGGGGCTGAGCAAGATCCCCGACGCCGTCACCGACCTCCAGGCCCTCCTGGTAGGGGACGTGCTGGCCACCGGCTACTGGGCCGCGGAGATCGCCGAGATCCACCCGGGAGACACGGTGCTGGTGATCGGCGCCGGTCCCACCGGGCTTTGTACCCTGCAATGCGTCAGACTGCGCCAGCCCGGCAGGATCATCGTGTGCGACAAGGATGAGAGCCGGCTCTCCTTTGTTCGCCGCCAGTACCCCGAAGTGCTCACGGCCCGTCCCCAGGAGGTGGAGGCACTGGTGCGGTTTGGCAGCGCCCACGGCGGCGCGGACGCGGTGCTGGAGGTGGCGGGGAGCGAGGAGACCTTCCGCCTGGCCTGGCAGTGTGCCAGGCCCAACGCCGTGGTCACCGTGGTGGCCCTGTACGACGGTCCCCAGGTCCTGCCGCTGCCGGATATGTACGGCAAGAACCTGACCTTCAAGACCGGCGGCGTGGATGGCTGCCGCTGCAGCGAGATCCTGGCCCATATCGCCGCAGGGCGGCTGGACACGGTGCCCCTCATCACCCATACCTATCCCCTGGAGCGGATCGAAGAGGCCTATGACCTGTTTGAAAACCGCCGGGACGGCGTGATCAAAGTGGCCATCACGGCCTGAAATTAACCAAAGAAAAGGAGAATGGTATCATGCTGGAAGTTGGAACCAAAGCGCCGGAGTTCGCCCTGAGCGACAAGAGCGGAAACACCGTGCGCCTTTCGGATTTTCTGGGCAAAAAGGTGGTTTTGTATTTTTATCCCCGGGACAACACCCCCGGCTGCACCCGTCAGGCCTGCGCCTTTGCCCAGAGCTACGGCGCGTTTCAGGAGAAGAACACGGTGGTGATCGGCGTGAGCAAGGACTCCGCCGCCTCCCACCTGAAATTTGCCGAGAAGTACGCTCTGCCCTTCGTCCTCCTGTCCGACCCCGAGCTCCAGGCCATCCAGGCCTACGGCGTCTGGCAGGAGAAGAAGCTCTGCGGCAAGGTGAGCATGGGCGTGGTGCGCTCCACCTATCTCATCAATGAGGAGGGCATCATCGAAAAGGTGATGCCCAAGGTGAAGCCGGACACCAACGCCGCCGAGATCCTGGCCTATCTGGAGGGGCAGTGAGCGTGGAGCGGGGGATGCGCCTTCTCATCTCCCTGGCCAAGAAAATGCGCGTGGACACCGACTCTCTTCCCTGGAAAGACCTGCCCTGCTTCATTGAGCAAGCGGAAGAGCTTTACAGTATTCTCCGCTCCATGACAGCGCAGGAGCGCCGGAAGCTCTGGCAGTGCAGCGAGGCCATCGCGGCGCAAAACGAGGAGCGGCTGCGCACCACCGACCTGCGCAGCCGTCTGACCCCCGCCATTCTGGCCTACGAGGGCATTCAGTACCAGTACATGGCCCCGGGGGTATTCACCGGGCGGGAGCTCCAGTATGTCCAGGAGCACCTGCGCATCCTCTCCGGGCTTTACGGAGTGCTGCGGCCCTTTGACGGGGTGACTCCTTACCGCTTGGAAATGCAGGCCAAGCTGAAAACTGATAAAGGAAATGACCTTTACAGTTATTGGGGCCAGACAATTGCAGACAGAATATGGGCGGAATGCCCGTGCGTGATCAATCTGGCCTCGGAGGAATATGGCCGCTGCGTCTCCCGTTACCGCCCGGAAGGGAAGGAGCTCATCACCTGTCTCTTCGGCGAGGAAAAGGGCGGCAAGGTGGTGGAGAAGGGGACCGTGTGCAAGATGGCCCGGGGGGAGATGGTCCGCTACCTGGCGGAGGAAGACGCCCAGGAGGCGGAGAAGGTCAAGGGCTTTTCCCGGCTGGGCTTTTCCTTTTCGCCCCGGCACTCTGACGCGCAGCGCTATGTGTTCCTGCGCCACCCGGTTTAACGCAAGGCGCCCGAGCGGTATTTGCCGCCCGGGCGTCTTGTTGCGCTTATGTTATCTCACCGGTCGAAGGCGGGATTGGTGAAGTACACGTTCTTGCGGTCCATCTTCTCCTTGGCCAGGCGGACGGCCTCGCCAAAGCGCTGGAAGTGGACGATCTCCCGGGCCCGCAGGAACTTAATAACGTCGTTTACGTCGGGATCGTCGCTCAGCCGCAGGATGTTGTCGTAGGTGACACGGGCCTTCTGCTCTGCTGCAATCATATAAGAACAACTTTACATTAAAAGTTCCAGTGGATTTCAATGGGAACGTCCCTTGTCCCCGGAATACGCTTGCCGACGGATATATAATCAATCAGCGTTTCCACAATTTCGCGGGTGAGATGTTCCAAGTTGGTGTATTTTTCAATCAGCTCATGGCGATTGTCGCCCGCCGCGATTTTTTCGTCGAGTTCGGCTAACTGCTTTTCACCGTCTGCGATTACACGCTCCAAACGGTCGCGCTCGGTAGAAAATCCCTTTGACATATCGACAAAGTCGCTTTCAGAAATCAACCCTTTTACCTTATCCATGTATAAGTCCCGAATCCCTTTGGAGTATTCCTCAATCTTTTTTCGATAAGTAGCAAGGTCGGCACTCAAACGGTCTTTTTGCCCCTGCAAGTTTCCGCAAAACTCTATGTTCTGCTCTAACTCGTCCTTGTCAAGGTATTCAGCCGATAATCGGTTTAACTCGTCAATGACAAGCCGTTCCAATCTGTCAACCGAAATAAAAGAACCGATACAAGCCTCCTTTGCAACATGGCGGTTGGAGCATTGTAAATAATGCTTGCCGCCGCGCCCCGGAGAAGTTTTAGACGAGCGCATTGTATAACCGCAGTTCGCACAACGGGCTTTTCTTGCGAATAAACCGATTGTGCCAACGTCAAAGGGCTTTGCCCTTTGTGCAACTAACGCTTGCACTCTGTCCCATAACTCCCGATCAATAATCGGTTCGTGCGTCCCCTCGACAATATACCACTCACTTTTGGGGCGTGGCTTGTTTTGCTTTGTCTTATAGGATACGCTTCCGTATTTGCCTTGTACCATGTTGCCGATATAGATTTCATTTGTGAGCATATCGGAAATAGCAAAGTATTTCCAAAGGGTGCTGTTTCTCATCTTCGGCTGTTGGTATCGTAAGCCATGCAGACGCTTATACTCTGTTGGATTTGGTATGCCCCTGTCGTTAAGCATACGGGCGATTGCAGTTTTTCCGTAACCCTGTGCAAACAAGGTAAAAACCTCTCGGACAACGGCGGCGGCTTCCTCGTCAATAATCAAATGTCCTTTTTGATCTGGGTCTTTCTTATAACCGTAAAGGGCAAACGCGCCAATATGGAAACCGTTTTTCCGTCTATTGGTTAAAACGCTGCGGATATTGTCGGACATATCCTCCAAGTACCATTCATTGACAAGCCCGTTGATTTGACGGGATTTTTTATTCCCCTTGTTCGCGGTATCTGCATTATCAACAATGCTGATGAAACGAATACCCCAAATGGGGAATAGCCCATGTATGTACTTTTCGACAAGTTCCAATTCGCGGGTAAACCGCGATTGTGTCTTGCATAAAACAATGTCAAATCTCCGCTGTTCAGCGTCTTTTAGCAAACGGTTAAACTCCGGGCGTCGTCGATCTGACCCGGTATAGTCGTCGTCGCTGTAAATGTTGTAAAGTTCCCACCCCTGTTCCATAGCGTATTGCAGCAGCATAGCTTTTTGGTTCTGTATGCTGCCCGAGTCGTCTGTTTCAAATTGCTTGTTTCTATCTTCTTCGGATAAGCGGCAATAAATAGCTACCTTCATGTTCATATCTCCTTAGAGATAGGAACAAGCTGTTTTCTGTATTTATTATACCATACAGAAAGCAGCTTGTCATTACCGCTTGGCAAGAGTTACACTCTTGTCCCTTTCAATTTTATTGATTAACTCAATCCATTTTTGGGTGAGTTCTTTTTTGGAAGTAGTGCTTTCGCCGCTTTTGAAAACACTCTTACAAATGGTTTTTGGCTGCTCTTTTCGCTCCAATGATTAGCCCCCTTTCGAGAAATGGCTAATACACTATATGAATAGCGGCAAGTCCACTATTACAACAAAAATCTAAATGAAAAGGCAAAAACGGGCGGTTGTTAGCTGCAACCTCACGGG
>LBJMR02800__coassemble_1070_pt1 | contig 13847 bp, 8 predicted proteins | sample LBJMR02800__metabat2_low_PE_006 | metagenome-assembled genome bin LBJMR02800 | reverse complement strand
CAATTTCCATGCTGTAATTGCGAATCGGCCCTAAATTCTGAATTAAAATTGATGCCATAAGATAGGCTCCTTACTAATCATAGTTATTTGAATTATATCATTGATCTTGTACACAAATTAGCACACTATGCTAAAATTTTACAGTCATCATATACCATCTCCCAAAAGGGCATATGAATAGACTTGTTTCATGTTTCTACATTATTTCAATAGAATCGGAAATAAGCGGTAGCTTTAACCCAATAATTGTTTAGATTATATCTTGTTTCTCTTTAATAATCAATATCAATAGTGAGGCAACCTTTTGATTCGATTAGTCCGAGTAATATCAACACTTTCGTTCAAAGTATTTTACTAATTCTATCATGTATGTACCAAAGAGAGATGGATTTTCTGCTGGTTGTATTATGCCGCTCGATAGACTACGTGTGGCGTTCTCATATATCAAAATCAGAGAAGAGAGGGATTCCCCAGGGCCTGCCATTGGACAGGCTTTTTTCATGCTATGTAAAGGAAATTAAGTAAATGGCAGATGACAAACTGAATATAGTCCGAAGGATAACAAGGCCCCGGAGGTCACTGCTCCCCCAAAGTCAAGTGATCCTCCCACCCCGGAGCCGATCAAAAGCCCCGGTAATCCACCTGAGCATGAGTACCCGGCGTGGTTGAGGATACACCCGCTCCTGCCAATAAGGTGATTGACTTGTCCGGCATCCAGGCTGCCGTCGATCATAAGGGTAAGGAACCCATCGCTCCCAATGCGGCTGATAAACCGCCGGAGACGGCTCCCGGCCAAAAGCGCGGTGACATCCACCCAAGGCAAAGTGCCCAGCATACACTGGCAAACAGAAAAGAAAAAGACCTGAAATCTCGCGATTTCAGGTCTTTTTGGTGGAGATAAGCGGGATCGAACCGCTGACCTCTTGAATGCCATTCAAGCGCTCTCCCAGCTGAGCTATACCCCCATCTATTCGGTTTTCAGCCGCTCGGCTCGGTACCGAACGAATGTTATTTTAGCAGAGGGTGTCCGGTTTGTCAACACAAAATTTCATCTTTTTTCAGATTTTTTCTCGAGCCCCTTTTATGGCCGGACTCCGGGGCCATCTGGCCCCGGAGTCCGGGCTGTTCACCGCTTTTTGGGCGCCGGGGTCACCAGCCCCGACCGATAGGCCACCAGGAGCATCTCCAGGTCGGCAATGCGCTCGGCGATCTGCTTGCCGTTGTCGCTGTCCTTGACCCGGACCCGGGTCCCCTCCGTCTCAAAGACCTCGGTGTCCGAGTCGATGTCCTTGTTCTCCTTCAGCGCCTTCTCCACACTCTCAAAGGGCCGGTGGGCCTTGATGCGCATTCCCCGGGAATTATAAATTAAGGTATACCCGGCAATGCCCGTGGACTTATGGTAGGCCCTGCAGAAGCCGCCGTCGATGACGATGACCTTGCCCCCGGCCTTCACCGGGCTCTCCCCCTTGACCACCTTTACCGGCCTGTGGCCGTTGATGATATGGGAATTGGGGGCGTAAAGTCCAAATTCCCGCAGGATCATGGCCCCCGTCTGCTCAGTACGGCAGAAGCGGTAATAGGCATTCTCAGGCTCCACCCAGGCCTCCTGGTCCTTGATATAGGACCGCTCAAAGGTCTTGACCTTGCGCCCGCACAGGGGGGAGAGCTCCCCGCCCCAGAGGTACCACATGAAGTCCACGGCGTACTGGTCCGCGCCGCGACCCCAGGCCCGCCGGGCCATGGCGTCGGCCATGTCCATATAGGCGCGGCCCTGGTAGAGCCGTCCCTGGATCTCCACCGCGGCGAAATTGCCGTCCTGGTCCAGAGGGATGCAGCCGTGGAAGAGCAGGTTCTGGTTGAAGCAGCGGTAGATGGACCCGTGGGCATAGAGGAAGGCCACATGGCGGTGGAGCCGTTCGCTGTTGAGGAAGGCCGCCTTCAGGTCGGCCACCACCCGCTCCTCCTCCGGCGAGAGGGCATAGGGGTCCTCCGGGTCCAGGGTGGGGAACTCCAGCTCCTTCATCTCCCAGTCCCGGTCCTCGGTGTGGACCGTGCCCTTCTCAAAGTCGATCTTGTCCAGGAGCAGCCGGTCCTCCATATGGTATTCCGGGTGGCGCATGATGAGCTGGCCCTCCAGCTTGAAGAGCATGACCCGCACCGCCCGCATGACCGCCTCCTCCGGGTCGGGACCGCCGTAGACCTTCTGGGCAAAGAGGGTCAGGGACCTGAGGCCGATGCCGTAGCCGTTTTCCAGCACTTCGGTGTTGCCGTAGTTGAGATTGTTGCGCAGCAGCGCCATCATGCACGCCTCGTTGCCCGCGGCGGCCCCCATCCACAGCATGTCATGGTTGCCCCACTGGATGTCCAGGGAGTGGTGGGACATGATGAGGTCCATGATCTTGTCCGGGTGGGCGCCCCGGTCGAAGATGTCCCCCAGCACATGGAGGTGATCCACCGCCAGGCGCTTGATGAGGGCCGCCAGGGCCACGATGAAGTCGTCCCCGGCGGCGGTGCTCAGGATGGTGTCGATGATCTTCTCATGGTAGACCTGCTGGTTGTTGTCCTCGTCGGCCTGGGCGTGGAGCAGCTCGTCGATGATGTAGGAGAACTCCTGGGGCATGGCCTTACGCACCTTGGAACGGGTGTACTTGGAGGAGAGCACCTTGGACAGCTCGATCAGGTTTTGCAGGGTGTTGCGGTACCAGTCCGGCGTGGCCCGGCCCGAGCTCTTGACCAGGTGGAGCTTCTCCTTGGGGTAGTAGATGAGGGTACACAGGTCCGACTGCTCCCCCTTCCCCAGGACGCCGTCAAAGATGACCTCCACCTTCTCCCGGATCACCCCGGAGCAGTTGTTGAGGATATGGCAGCAGGCGTCATACTCCCCGTGGAGATCGCTGATGAAATGCTCGGTGCCCTTGGGCAGGTTGAGGATGGCCGAGAGGTTGATGATCTCAGTGTACGCCGCCTGCGGCGTGGGGTAGCTCTCCGCCAGCAGGCGGATGTACTTCATTCGTTCCGGTGACAGCAGCAATTCCATGGGTATCGGCCCCTTTCCATGCGTCTTTTCCCCCATTGTAATGGCCTAAATTGAGGCTGTCAATGCCCGAAACATTAGAACGCCGGCACCCTTTCATACGAAAGTAAGCCAGCGTTCTAATGTCTCAATTTTTTCTTTTTTCTTCCAAAATCCCTTTATCGGCCAGGTACCGGGCCACCCGCTCCACCACCCGGGGGAGCAGGGCCATAAGGGCCGCGGCCCAAATTGCCAGCGCCAGCAAAGTGAGGGCCATGGGCCCCGTGAGCCAGGTCAGGGAAAAGAACTTTGGCAACAGCAGGTAGCCCCCCGCGAAGCCCGCCGACACCACCAGGAACAGTATCATCCGCCAGCAGTCAAAGGGCCGGCTGATCCGCCACAGGTTCAGAAGGCCGGTATACCCCGTCAGCAGCACCGAGAGGGTGGAGAACTGCGCAGGAGAAAAGCCCAGCCACGACGACAGGGCGGTGAGGAGCAGCACGTTGCTGGCCATGGTGATGCCTCCGGGCAGCGCGCGCTCCATGACGTTGACCAGGAAGCGGCCCCGGAGGCGCTCCCGGTTGGGCTCCAGCGCCAGGAAGAAGGAGGGTATCCCGATGGTGAGGGTGCTGATGAGGGTGAGCTGGATGGGCTGGAAGGGATAGCTGGCCGTCAGGAACATGAAGCAGATGGCCAGGATGGTGGAAAAGGTGGTCTTGGTGAGGAAGAGGGAGGCTGAGCGCTGGAGGTTGTTGATGGACCGCCTGCCCTCCGCCACGATGTGGGGCATGGCGGAGAAGTCGGAATCCATGAGGACGATCTGGCTGACGTTGCGGGCCGCGTCGCTCCCCGCCGCCATGGCCACGGAGCAGTCGCTCTCCCGCAGGGCCATCACGTCGTTGACCCCGTCGCCCGTCATGGCCACCGTGTGGCCCGCCTCCTTGAGGGCCTTGACCAGCGAGAGCTTCTGGGCCGGAGTCACCCGGCCAAACACCGCGTACCGCCCGGCGGCGGCGCGAATGTCCTCCTCGCTTTTGAGGGTGGCGGCGTCCACCCACCGCTCCGCCCCCGGCAGGCCCACCCGCCGGGCCACGCTGGAGACGGTGACGGGGTCGTCCCCCGAGATGACCTTGAGCTCCACGCCCTGGCTGGTGAAATAGGCAAGGGTCTCCTGGGCACCGGGGCGGATCTTATCGCTGAGAAAGAGTAGCCCCGCCGCCCGCAGCCCCGCAGGCAGGCCGTCCTGGAGGGAAAAGGGCTCCTCACTCACCGCCAGCACCAGCACCCGCTCGCCCCGCTCCGCCGCCTCCCGGCAACGGGGCAGGATGGCGGCGTAGTCCGCGCCCAGCACGAACTCCCCCGCTCCCAGCACCCAGGTGCCCCGGTGGGGGAAGCTGGCCCCGCTCCACTTCCGGGCGGAGGAGAAGGGCACCGCCGCCGCGGCATGCCAGCCGCTCTCCGGGCAAAGCTCCCCCACCGCCGCCGCGGTGGGGTTTTCGTCCCCCGTGGCCGCCACCACCGCCGCCGCCGCGGCGCGCAGCGTCTCCACGCTCTCCGCCCCCAGGGGCACCACCTGGTCCACCTGCATGGCCCCCTGGGTGATGGTGCCCGTCTTGTCCAGGCACAGCACATCCACCCGGGAGAGCATCTCGATGGAGAAGAGCTCCTGCACCAGAGCGCCCCGGCGGGAGAGGCGGATGACGCTCACCGCCAAAATCACGCTGATGAGCAGCACCAGCCCCTCGGGGATCATGCCGATCAGGGCCGCCACGGTGCCCACCACCGCCGCGCTCACGTCGTCGCCGGAGAAAAAGACCGCCTTGATGAAAAGGGCCGCCCCCACCGGGATCAGGGTGAGGCCGATATACCGGATGAGCTTATTGATCCCAGACATGATCTCGGAATCGGGCCGCTTGAGGTACTTGGCGCTGCGGGTGATCTTGGCGGCATAGCTCTCCGCGCCCACCCGCACCGCCTGGGCCTTGCACCGGCCCGACACCACAAAGCTGCCGGACAAAAGCTGGTCCCCGGTTTTTTTGAGCACCGGGTCAGACTCCCCGGTGAGCAGGGACTCGTTGACCTCGCAGGAGCCCTCCACCACCTCGGCATCGGCACAGACCTGGCTGCCCGCCGAGAGGACCATCAAATCGTCCAGCACCAGCTCGGAGAGGGGTATCTCCACCGTGTGGCCTCCCCGCAGGACATGGGCCTTGGGCGCGGCGATGAGGGAGAGGCGGTCGATGATCCGCTTGGCCCGGATCTCCTGCACGGTGCCGATGAGGATGTTGCACACGATGACCCCCATGAACAGGCAGTTCTTCCACGAGCCTGTCAGCAGCACCAGCACCGCCAGGATCAGGTTGAGCAGGTTGAAGGGCGTGACGATATTGTCCCGGAGGATCTGGGGCACGGTCTTGGTGGTGATCTCCTCCTTGCCGTTGGAGAGCCCCTTGGCCGTCCGCTCCAGCACCTGCTCGGGTGTGAGCCCCTGCTTGAGATCCGTGGGTTGGCGTTCCATGCGCTTCCTTCTCTCTTTTGCTGCGTTTTTTAACTCTTCCGTATTATATCTGGAATCTTCCGCCCTGTCAGCCCCCGCCGGCCAATCTTAAGGGAAGTTTTACAATTTCCACGAAAAAGGTCCCCCGGCTGTGCCGGGGGACCCGAGGCTGCCGAAAAAGGCCAGGGGCCTTTTCCGACAGGTTTATCCGCCCACGATCTCCACGCCCGCGCTGGCGCCCAGGCGGTCGGCCCCGGCGCGGATCATGGCCACGGCGTCGGCGTAGGTGCGCACGCCGCCGCTGGCCTTCACGCCCATGCTGTCGCCCACGGCACGGCGCATGAGGGCCACGTCCTCCACGGTGGCCCCGCCGGTGGAGAAGCCGGTGGAGGTCTTCACATAGGCCGCGCCGGCGGCCTTGCTGATCTCGCACACGCGGACCTTCTCCTCGTCGGTGAGCAGGCAGGTCTCCAGGATCACCTTCACCGCGGCCGCCCCCGCGGCGGCCACCACAGCGGCGATGTCCCGCTCCACCAGGGCCCAGTCTCCCGACTTCACGGCCCCCACGTTGACCACCATGTCCACCTCGCCGGCGCCCTGCTCCACCGCCTGGGCGGTCTCGGCGGCCTTGGCCTCCGGGGTGTGGGCCCCCAGGGGGAAGCCCACCACGCAGCAGGGCGTCACGCCGCTGCCGCTGAGCCGCCGCGCCACCAGGGCGATATAGGACGGGTTGACGCACACGCTGGCAAAGCCCCACTTCACGGCCTCGCCGCAGATGCGCTCCACCTGCTGCGCCGTGGCCTCCGGCTTGAGCAGGGTGTGGTCGATATAGGGGGCCAGATCCTCCGGCCGGAGGCTGTCCGCCACGGCCCCGTACGGGCAGCGCTTTTTCTCGCTCATCCGATCTCCTCCTATCGGGTTTTCTTCCTCTTTATTTAACCACATCTCCCTCCAAAAGACAAGCGCCCTCCTGTATTGTCACCGGCGGCTTTTTGTGGTATGATAATAAAAATAGGGCTGTCGATAAACCCTTCTAGCCAAAGGATTCGGAGGGAAAGATAGTGTGAAAGAAAACCGTCAGGGTTGTCTTTCGCGTCTAGGCAGACCACTTTTTGAACCTTATTTGAAGGTTCAAAAAGTGCAGCAGCCTGGCGAAAATACTTTTTCGACAGGCTGAAAATATTCTTTTCGGGGAGGCCCTTCCATGAAAATACAGGAGTCCGCCGAAAACTATCTGGAGGCCATTCTGGAGCTCACGGAAAAGCACGGCTCGGTGCGCTCCATCGACGTGGTGCAGCACCTGGGGGTGTCCAAGCCCAGCGTCAGCCGGGCCATGAGAGTGCTGCGGGAAAACGGCTACGTGGAGATGGACAAGGACGGCCTGCTCTCCCTCACCGAGCAGGGCGCCGCCATCGCCGAGCGGATCTACGACCGGCACAAGATCCTCACCCGCTGGCTCATCTCCCTGGGGGTGGACAGCGCCGACGCCGCCGCCGACGCCTGCAAAATGGAACACGCCATGAGCGAGTCCACCTTCCTCAAGATGAAGGAGCACATCCTGCGGGAGATCTAAGCGCCGGGAAGCTTCTCCCGGCGGGGGCTAAAGTTTTCCTTGCTTTTTTCCTATTATTTTGCTATGCTTTATCTGTCAACACCATACGCCGTCTCAGCAGGCGTCGGCTCCGCCGGCGCCCGCTTTTCGCGGGTATACCCGCAAATCCATACATAACCAAGGAGGAAATTCTGCCATGCCTGCCATCCAGCTCGGTTCCCACCTCTATTCCGTCGGCGTCTCCAACCCCGCCCTGCGGGTCTTTGACATCGTGATGGACGCCCCCTACGGCACCACCTACAACGCCTGGCTCCTGACCGGAGAGAAGAACGTGCTCATCGAGACCGTCCACGCCGACTTCTGGGATGAGTACCGCGCCAACATCGAGTCGGTGCTGCCGCTGGAGAAGATCGACTATCTCATCATGCAGCACAACGAGCCCGACCACTCGGGCAGCGTGGCGCGGCTGCTGGAGGTCTGCCCCAACCTCACCGTCATCGCCACCGTCTCGGGCAAGAAGTTCCTCTGCGACATCACCAACCGGGAGATGAACGTGCAGGTGGTCAAGCAGGGGGACACCCTGGACCTGGGCGAGGGCCGGGTGCTGGAGTTCATCCCCGCCCCCATGCTCCACTGGGCCGACTCCATGTTCACCTGGTGCGCGGCCGACAAGGTCCTCTTCACCTGTGACTTCCTGGGGGCCCACTTCTGCGAGAGCACCATGCTGGACACCGGCATCCACTATACCGACGCCTATCTGGGCCAGGTCAAGCACTACTATGAGTGCATCTTCGGGCCCTTCAAGCCCTATGTGCTCTCCGGTCTGGACAAGATCAAGGATCTCCACCCCGCCATGGTGTGCACCTGCCACGGCCCCTGCCTCACCGAGCGGTATGAGGAGATCTGCGCGCTCTACCGCCAGTGGAGCACCCCGGTGGTCCGGGAAAACAAGCTGGCCGCCGTGCTCTACTGCTCGGCCTACGGCTGCACGGAGGCCCTGGCCAAGGCCGCGGCCGACAAGCTGCTGTCCCTGGGGCTGGACGTGGAGCTCATCGATGTGACCTTCACCCCCCTCTCCGAGAGCGCCGCCCTTGCCAACGAGGCCGACCTGCTCCTGGTGGGCGCTCCCACCATCAACCGGGACGCCCCCAAGGCCATCTGGGACGTGCTCACCTCCATCGACGCGGTGAACTGCGCCAAGAAGCCCGCCGCTGTCTTTGGCTCCTACGGCTGGAGCGGCGAGGGCCCCGAGATGCTGCGCACCCGCCTGGCCCAGCTCAAGTTCAACGTGCCCGAGGCCCCCTTCCGGGTCACCTTCACCCCCACCCAGGCCGATCTGGAGGCCGTGGCCGCCCTGGCCGAAGAGGCCGCCGCCAAGCTCAAGGCCTGAGAAACCCTCCATGGGACAAAAAGCGCCCGCCGCATTTTAGCGGCGGGCGCTCTCTTTTTATGTTTTGGGCAAGCTCAGATCTCTCCCCGGTCCGCCCGGATGAGGTTTTTGAGGGCCTCCACCCCCACCTTCACGGCGGCGGAGACATCGTGGCTCTCCTCCTGAGAGAGGCCCGCGGCCTCCCGCTCCTGGTTCCAGATCACATGGAACACCGAGCCGCACCGCACCCCCAGGGCGGCGGCGCAGGTGAACAGGGCCGCCGACTCCATCTCAGAGGCCAGCACCCCCAGCCGCTTCCACGCCTCCCACTTGCTGAGCAGCTCATAGCTCACCGGCATACGCCCGGGATCGTGCTGGCCGTAGAAGGAGTCCTTGCACTGGACCACTCCGGCGTGCCACCGGTAGCCCAGGTCGCCGGCGCTCTTCACCAGCGCGGAGAGCACTGTGAAGTTGGGCACCGCCGGGAACTCGATGGGGGCGTACTCCCGGCTGGTGCCCTCCATGCGCACCGCGCCGGTGGCCACCACCACGTCCCCCGCCTTCACGTCCAGGTGGATGCCCCCGCAGGTGCCCACCCGCACGAAGGTATCCGCCCCGATGTTCTTGAGCTCCTCCATGGCGATGGCCGCCGAGGGACCCCCGATGCCGGTGGAACAGACGCTGACCTTCTCGCCCAGCAGCGTGCCGGTATAGGTGGTGTACTCCCGGTTGGAGCGGACCTTCACCGGGTTTTCAAAGAGGGCGGCGATGGCCTCGCACCGGCCCGGATCGCCGGGCAGGATGCAGTAGCGCCCCACGTCCCCGCTCCGGCATTTGATGTGGAATTGCTCTTGCTGTTCATGCATGTCGATCACCTCATAAGTTTGGTTTTCTTCCTCTTTGCTCAGTATACCTGTTTTCCCGGCCCTGCGCAAGTTTTCCCGTCATTTTCTCCCAAAGCGGCGCCGTTTTCACGGGAGTTTGCAGCTGCTTCTTGCATATCGGCGCGATATGCGGTATGATAGTGCCGCTTTGATCACTTCCCAAAAGGGGCAAAATTCAAAAGAAATACAAAGTGGGGATCGTATTGAAAATCATCATTGTGGGCGACGGCAAGGTGGGCTTCACCCTGGCGCAGCACCTCTCCAGGGAAAACCATGACGTGACCATCATCGACACCCGGGACGACGCCCTGCGCCGGGCCAACGACACCCTGGACGTCATGTGCGTCAAGGGAAACGGCGCCTCCATCACCACCCTGCGGGAGTCGGGGGCGGACACCGCCGACGTCCTCATCGCCGCCACCAACGCCGACGAGGTCAACATGGTCTGCTGCCTCACCGCCAAGCGCCTGGGCACCAAGTACACCATCGCCCGGGTGCGGGACATGGAGTACACCGCCGAGCTCTCCAGCCTCAAGCGGGAGATGGGCATTGACATGATCATCAACCCGGAAAACGCCACCGCCGTGGAGATCTCCCGGCTGCTGCGCTTTCCCTCCGCCGCCAACATCGACACCTTTTACCGGGGCCGGGTGGAGCTCATCGGTTTCCGGGTCCAGGCCGACGATTTCATCTGCTCCCAGCCTCTCTCCGCCCTGCCCGGCAAGGTCAAGGCCCTCCCCCTGCTCTTCTGCGCCGCCGAGCGGGAGGGCCAGGTCATCATTCCCGACGGCTCCTTCGTCCCCCAGGCCGACGACAAGCTCTACCTCATCGGCCAGCCCGTGGGCATGAGCCAGTTTTTCAAGCTGCTGGGCCGGTATGTCCCCAAGATCAAGGACGTGTTCCTGGTGGGGGGCGGGCGCATTTCCCGCTACCTGGCCGATATTTTGGAGAACATGGGCATGCACGTCAAGGTGGTGGAGCTGAGCGAGCAGCGCTGCCTGGCCTTCAGTGAGGCCCAGCCCCGGACCATGGTCATCTGCGGCGACGGCACCGACCAGGAGCTCTTGGAGTCGGAGAACATCGCCGCCGCCGACGCCTTCGTGGCCCTGACCGACCGGGACGAGGACAACCTCATCATCTCCCTGTACGCCATGCAGCGGGGCATTCCCAAGGTCATCGCCAAATCAAACCGGCAGAACTACGCCAGCATCGCCCACTCGGTGGGGCTGGACAGCGTCATCTCCCCCAAGCTCATCACCGCAAACCAGATCCTCCAGACTGTGCGGGGAATGGAGAACTCCAAGGGCAACGTGATGAACGCCCTTTACATGATCGCCGACGGCCAGGCCGAGGCCATGGAGTTCGTCATCAACAGCTCCTCCAGCCGCCTGGGCCGCCCCCTGCGGGAGCTGCGGCTCAAGAAGGGCATCCTCATCGGCGTGCTCATCCACGACAACCGCATCATCATCCCGGAGGGCTCCTCCGTTCTCTCCCAGGGGGACACCGTCATCATCGTCTCCCGGGACCAGGGCATTCTGGACATCAACGACATCTTTGAGACCGATCTGGGGGCTTAACAGATGAATTTCAAGCTGGTTTTCAAGCTCACGGGCAAGGTACTGCTGGTGGAGGGCTTCTGCATGCTCCTGCCCCTGCTGGTCTCCCTGGCCTACCGGGAGGACCCCCGGCCCTTCCTCTACACCATCCCCCTGCTGCTCATCGCCGGCGGCCTGCTCTCCCTGCTCAAGCCCAAGGACCACTTCTACGCCCGGGAGGGCTTCTTCTCCGTGGGCCTCATCTGGATGCTCATCTCCCTGTTCGGCGGCCTGCCCTTCTTCTTCTGCGGGTATTTCCCCACCTTCGCCGACTGTTTTTTTGAGTCGGCCTCCGGCTTCACCACCACCGGAGCCTCCATCCTTCCGGCGGTGGAGGGCCTGCCCTACGGCATCCTCTTCTGGCGCTCCTTCACCCACTGGCTGGGCGGCATGGGGGTGCTGGTGCTCACCATCGCCCTGCTCCCCTCCCTGGGCAACCGCACCCTCCACCTCATGAAGGCCGAGAGCCCGGGGCCCATCGTGTCCAAGCTGGTGCCCAAGACCAGCCAGTCCTCCAAGATCCTCTACGGCATCTACTGCGCCCTCACCCTGATCCAGATCCTCTGCCTGAAGCTGGCCGGGATGCCCCTCTTTGACAGCGTGGTCCACGCCTTCGGCGCCGCGGGCACCGGCGGCTTTTCCATCAAAAACGCCTCCATAGGAGCTTACGGCAATCCCGCCATTGAGATCATCATCACCGTGTTCATGCTCCTCTTCTCCATCAACTTCGCCATGTACTTCCTGCTGCTGTGCGGCAAGTGGAAGCAAGTGCTCAAAAGCGACGAGCTGCGCTTTTTCCTGGGGGTGGTAGCGGTGAGCATCCTGCTCATCAGCGTCAATCTCTCCACCTCCCAGGGGGGCATGTCCCTGGGGGATACCGTCCGCCACGCCGCCTTCCAGGTGGCCTCCATCATCTCCACCACCGGCTACTCCAGCGCCGATTTCGACCTCTGGCCCGAGTTCTCCCGGTTCCTGCTGGTCATCCTCATGTTCATCGGCGCCTGTGCCGGCTCCACCGGCGGCGGTCTCAAATGCTCCCGGGTGCTGCTCATGTTCAAGGGTCTCAAGCGGGAGATCCACCAGGTCATCCACCCCCGCAGCGTCAACGTGGTCAAGCTGGACGGCCGGGTGGTGGAGGAGAGCGCCCTGCGCTCCGTTCTTCTCTTCCTGGCGGCCTACCTGCTCATTCTCTTTACCGCCGGGCTGGTGGTGGCCCTGGACGACTTCTCCTTCGGCACCACCTTCACCTCCGTGGTCTCCTGTCTGAGCAACGTGGGCCCCGGCCTGGAGACCGTGGGACCCATGGGCAACTACTCCGCCTTCTCCATCCTGTCCAAGGTGGCTCTCTCCCTGTGCATGATCATTGGCCGGCTGGAGATCGTCCCCATCATGGTCCTGTTCAGCAAAAACGCCTGGAAGCGCTCCTGATCCCGCTCCCCCTCCTTTTCGGCATGTGAAAATTTTCTGCGATTATGATTTTTTCCTCTTTTTGGCTTGCAAAACAGAAATCATATGTTAGAATTAATATCACATAACGGCGGGCACCGTTCTCCGCCAATCCTCAAAGGAGTGGTAAAATGGATCCGCAAAACCTTTTCTGGATCGGACTAATCGGCGCAGCCCTGGCACTTTTATTCGCACTCTTCCAGACCCGCAAGGTCCTCCGTTTCTCTGAGGGGACCGACCTCATGTGCAAGATTGCATCTTCCATCCGTCAAGGCGCCAGTGCCTACCTCCGCAGGCAGTACTCCACCGTTGTCAAGTTCTTCATCGTCATGGTCATCATTCTGGCCATTCTGGCCGTGGTGGGCTTTGTGTCCCCCTTCGTCCCCTTCGCCTTTGTCACCGGCGGGTTCTACTCCGCCCTGGCCGGCTTCATCGGCATGAAGATCGCCACCAGCTCCAACGCCCGTACCGCCAACGCCGCTCATGAGAGCCTCAACCGGGGCCTCAACGTGGCCTTCTCCTCCGGCGCGGTCATGGGCTTCACCGTAGTGGGTCTGGGCCTGCTGGACATCACCGTGTGGTTCCTCATCCTGCGCTACGGCTTTAAGCAGGAGTTCGCCGCCATCGCCCAGACCATGGTCATGTTCGGCGTGGGCGCCTCCTCCATGGCTCTGTTCGCCCGTGTGGGCGGCGGCATCTTCACCAAGGCCGCCGACGTGGGCGCCGACCTGGTGGGCAAGGTGGAGGCCGGCATCCCCGAGGATGACCCCCGCAACCCCGCCACCATCGCCGACAACGTGGGCGACAACGTGGGTGACGTGGCCGGCATGGGCGCCGACCTCTATGAGTCCTATGTGGGCTCCATCCTGGCCGCCTTCGCCCTGGGCGCTGCCGCTTACGGCGCCTCCGGCTTGGCCGCAAACGCCATGCTCCTGCCCCTGGCCATCGCCGTGGTGGGCATCGTGTGCTCCATCATCGGCTCCTTCCTCATCCGCACCAAGGAGGACGCCACCCAGCGCACCCTCCTGGCCACCCTGCGCAAGGGTACCTACACCGCCGCTGTCCTGGCCGCCATCGCCGCCGCCCCCCTCACCTGGTTCATCCTGGGCAACTGGGGCGTCTATGTGGCCATCCTGGCGGGCCTCATCGGCGGCTGCGCCATCGGCTTTTTCACCGAGTACTACACCTCCGACACCTATAAGCCCACCCAGGTCCTCTCCGACTCCACTGAGACCGGCGCCGCCACCACCATCATCGGCGGCCTGTCCCTGGGCATGAAGTCCACCGCCGCCCCCATCCTCATCGTGGGCATCGCCGTGCTGGTGAGCTATGTAGCCGCCGGCGGCATGGGCAGCTTTGAGATGGGCCTGTACGGCATCGGCATCGCCGCCGTGGGCATGCTCTCCACCCTGGGCATCACCCTGGCCACCGACGCTTACGGCCCCGTGGCCGACAACGCCGGCGGCATCGCCGAGATGAGCGGCCTGGGCG
>LBJMR02800__coassemble_1065_pt1 | contig 13900 bp, 12 predicted proteins | sample LBJMR02800__metabat2_low_PE_006 | metagenome-assembled genome bin LBJMR02800 | reverse complement strand
CTGGGAAAGCCTGGCTATGAGGACCGGAAGGCGGAGCTGGAGGCGCGGCTGTAAGGCCTCCACACCGAGTGTTTTGCAAAGCAAAACCTCGATGCCGGGCGGATTCATTCCGCCCGAGCAGATCAAATCACGGGGTCCCCACACGGCCGTGGCCGTGTGGGGAGGGCCTACAAGAACAATATGTATGCCCTGCTGGGAAAGCCTGGCTATGAGGACCGGAAGGCGGAGCTGGAGGCGCGGCTGTAAGCCGGAGCGCAGCTGTGAACTTTCGGTAAATTCGGACAAAGCGGTTGCAATACGGCGGGGAAAATGGTAACATATATCCACAAGGCCGGAGGGGTCCTCCGACTACAAGAAGAAGGAGTTGATCGATATGGTAAGAGTGATCATGGGGGTCAAGGGCACCGGTAAGACCAAACAGATGATTGAGCTTATCAATTCCGCTGTTCACAGCGAGCACGGCAACGTGGTGTGCATCGAAAAGGGCGCCAAGTTGACCTTTGATATTCATTCCAAGATCCGCCTGGTGGAGTCCAGCGACTATAACATCTCCAGCTTTGAGATGATGAAGGGTTTTATCAGCGGCCTGTATGCCGGCAACTACGACATCACCCACATTTTCATCGACAGCCTGACCAAGATCGTGGCCTCTGAGCCTACCGACGTGGCGGTGGAGCAGTTCCTGGACTGGCTGAGCTCCTTCTCCGAGAAGAACAACATCAAGTTCACCGTTACCATCAGCGCTGACGCCTCCCTGGCCACCGAGGGTATTAAGAAGTATTTCTGAGCGGGATAAAAGACGCGCCGCCGTGAGACCACGGCGGCGCGTCTTTTCATAGAGGGAAGGTTATGGACATGACAAGAAATATGGGGGTGCGGCACCTGTTGCTCACGGGAGAAAAGGGGATCGGCAAGAGCACGGTGCTGCGCTCGCTCCTCTCCGAGCGGGAGGGGGAGCTGGGCGGCTTTCGCACCGTGCGCGTGCTCTGCCCAGGGGGCGGCACGGTCCACATTCTGCCGGCGGTGGGGGAGAGTCGCTGCACCGAGGAAAACCGGCTGTTCACCAAACGCTCGGGGATTGCGGACATCGACCCGGCCCGCTTTGCCCGCCTGGCCTGCCCCTTTCTCGCGCCGGAGGAGGGGAAGAGCCTGCTGCTCATGGACGAGCTGGGTCCCTGGGACGGGGAGGTGGAGGCGTTTCGCCGCGCCGTGCTCTCCTGTCTGGAGGGGGAGCGGCGGGTGTACGGTGTGCTCCAGTGGGGTGAGAGTTCCTTCCTGGACGAGATCCGCGCCCATCCCCGGGTGGAGGTGGTGACCGTCACGGCGGAAAACCGGGATACTCTTCCGGGGCTACTCTCCGCGCAGGGGTGGTGAGCCTTACATCTGGGGCGGATCTACGGGGACCAGCTTGCCATCCCGGGTGGCGTAATACTGCCCGTCGATGATGGTGTAGAAGGTGTTGTCCAGGTTTTCCTTCTGGATGATCCGGGTGGGGGAGCACACCGCCACCGAGTGGGGAGGCATGTCCTGATAGACCACGGCGTTTGCCCCGATGCGGCAGTGGTCGCCGATGGTGACGCCGCCGATGATCTTGGCTCCCGCGCCGATATACACCTCGTCCCCGATGACCGGATGACCCTGGCCTTTGGACCCGATGAGGGCGTTGCCGCCGATGGTAACCTGCTGGAAGATGATGACGTTCTTGCCCAGAACGGCGGTGTCAGCGATATAGACCCCCTGGCAGCGGTGGGGGAAATAGGGCACGGTGGCCAGGGTGCTGTTGATGCCCACATAGCTGTCCATGGCCATAAAATGATGCTGGTAGGCCAGGTCCAGCAGCTTGGAGGGATGGCGCTTCAGGTGCTCCTTGAGAACCCAGAAGCTGCCGAAGCGGATGCGGATATAGAGCTTGAGGAAGGGGTGGAGGATGGCGAACACCATATCCTTGAGAATACTCACACGAACACTCCTTTGCAAAGCGGTCAGACTGGAATGGTGGGACGGCTCTCCTCCGAGGGCACTTCCACCAGGTAGCCGTCACGGGCCGCGTAGCGGACGGCGTCCATGACGGTGTAGAAGGTGTTGTCCAAGTCCTCCTTCTGGATGGCGCGGGTGGGGGAGCACACCGCCACCGAGTGGGGAGGTAGGTCCTTGTAGACCACGGCGTTTGCCCCGATACGGCAGTGGTGGCCCACGGTGACGCCGCCGATGATCTTGGCCCCCGCGCCGATGTAGACGTGGTCGCCGATGACGGGGGCGCCGGCTCCGGCGGAGCCCTCCAGGGCGTTGGAGCCGATGGTCACCTGCTGAAAGATGACCACGTTCTCCCCGATGACCGCATCCTTGGAGATGAACACCCCCACACAGCCGTGGGGAAAGTAGGGCTTGCCCTTGACCGTACTGCCAAGGCCCACATAGCTCCCCTGGTCCAGAAAGTAGCGGTCGTAGGCCAGCCGCAGCAGCCGGGAGGGGTGCTGCTGGAGATGGGCCTTCAGGCCCCAGTAGTCCCGGTACTTGCGGCGGATGTGCCAGTCCAGCAGGGGGCGGAGGAGGGCGAAAATCAGTTTTTTCATAGACAGGCTCCTTTAGAACAGTATCAGCCGATGAGGCGGCGAATATCCTCCGGCAGGGGGGAGGAGAAGGTAAGGACCTCCCTGGTGACGGGATGGCGCAGGGAGAGAAAGGCTGCGTGGAGAGCGGGCCGCGGGATGAGTGCGGTGTCCTCCGTTCCGTAGAGGAAGTCCCCGGTGAGAGGGTGGCCCAGGTGGGCCATGTGGACCCGGATCTGGTGGGTGCGCCCGGTGAAGAGCTCCAGCCGGAGCAGGGCGCGGCCGGCGCAGGTGCGCAGCACCTCATAGCTGGTGCGGGCGGCCTGCCCACCGGGGAGGACCCCGCGCTTTACCGCCGAGCCGGGGAGAAGGGCTATGGGAGCGTCCACCACGCCTTGGGCGGGGGAGGGAGTTCCTTCACACACCGCCAGGTAGAGACGGCGAAAGTCAGGGGTATGGAGGGCGGCCTTGAGCACCTCCTGCGCGTGGGCGTGCTTTGCCACCGCCATGAGACCGCTGGTGCCCTTGTCCAGCCGGTGGACCGGGTGGAAGTCGGCGGCGAGCCCCTCCGTGTCGTAGTGGTAAAGAAGGAAATTGCCCACTGTGTCGTCGGTGTGGCCGTAGCGGGGGTGGACCAGCATGCCGGGGGCCTTGTCCACAATCACCAGGTCCTCGTCTTCATAGACCAGCTTCAACTCTCCCGGGGCACTCAAAATACCGCTGCGCCGCTCCGTGTCCCCCACCAGCACCGAGAGTACCTGCCCCTGTCTTACCGGCTGGGAGGTGTAGACGGCTGTACCGTCCAGGGTGATGCCGCCGGGCAGCCACTTGGCCCGGCGGATCACGGTGCCCGACAGGCCCAGGACCCGCCGAAGCAGCACGTCCACCTTCTGGCCAGCATATTCCGGCCCCACCGTCAGGGTGAGGCGGCGGGGCGGCTGGATGGGGGTGGAGTGCTTCATGGACAGGCCTCCTTGGGGAAATTACAGATTTAAGTTTATCATGCCGCCCACGGCTGTCAAGCGGAGGGGAAAAAGTTTTGGAAAAAGAGGGCGGTCTATTTCCAAAGAGAGCGGCGGGGGGTATAATGGGGGCTGCCGCGATTGCGACGCGCGGCGGTATCACGGGGAGGAGAGTCTCCCAAAGAGAGAAAGGAAACGCAAGCATGGCCGAAAAGCTGGGTCTTTACATCCACATTCCCTTTTGCCGCAGCAAGTGTGACTACTGCGATTTTTATTCCCTGGCCGGGCGGGAGGACCGCATGGACGACTATCAGAAGGCGCTCATCGCCCATATCCGGGAGACGGCGCCCCGGGCCAGAGGCTATCAGGTGGACACAGTCTATATCGGCGGCGGCACCCCCAGCTTCTACGGTGAGAAGCGCCTGCGGGAACTCCTCAGTGAGCTGCGCCGCCGGTTTTCCATCACCCGGGACGCGGAGGTCACCGTGGAATGCAACCCGGACAGTGTGGACAAGAAGTTCCTCACCCGTCTGCGCCGCTCGGGGGTGAACCGGATCTCCCTGGGGGTCCAGTCGGCCTGCGACGCCGAGCTGGCCGCCATCCACCGGCCCCACACCTTTGCCCAGACCCAAGAGGCAGTGGCGGCGGTGCGCGCCGCCGGGATCAAAAATCTGAGCCTGGACCTGATCTACGGCCTGCCGGGGCAGGACATGGCCTCCTGGCAAAAAACTGTGGCGGCCATTCTGGCCCTGGGCAGTGAGCACCTGTCCTGCTACGGCCTCAAGGTGGAGGAGGGCACCCCTCTGTGGGACCGGGTGCGGCGGGGGGAGAAACTGCCCGACGACGACGAGCAGGCAGACATGTATCTCTGGGCGGTGGAGGCGCTGGAGCAGGCCGGCTACCGGCAGTATGAGATCTCTAACTTCGCCAAGAGCGGCTTTCAGTCCCGTCACAATCTCAAATATTGGATCTCCCGTCCCTACCTGGGCTTTGGCCCGGGAGCCCATTCCGATTTCGGAGATCGGCGCTATTCCTTCCGCCGGGACCTGGAGGGGTATATCTCCGCGGTGTTGGAGGGGGGCGCGCTTTTGGACGAGGACGAGCTCATCCCCGCCCGGGAACGGGGGAGCGAGTACCTGATGCTCCGGCTGCGTACTACCCTGGGCATCGAGGAGTGGGAGTACCGCCGGGAGTACTTCCGCAACTTTGAGCCCATCGAGCGCAAGCTCATCGAATACGAGAGCCGGGGTTGGGCCCAGCGGCGAGACGGACGCTGGCACCTGACACCCCAGGGCTTCCTCCTGTCCAACCAGCTCATTGGGGAGCTGCTGGAGATCCAGGAGAAGGTGGACCTCTCCGAGCTCCTCCCCAAGGCCGCCCGCGCCTTCGGCCGAGGTAGAGAGACGGGGGGAGAACGCGCGGAATAAGCGGAGCGGCGGCGAAAGCTCCCAATCTTTGGAGAAGTTTTTTGGTTTACAAAGAATGAAAATTATGTTAACATAATCTGGTGATAGCGGACCTTTCCACAGCGGACTTTGGAGGAGAGCATGAAAAGATTTACCAAGCGGGCCGCCGCCCTGGGACTGGCGGCCGTTCTGGCCCTGAGCCCGGTAGCCCGGGCATCTTACGCCCTGGGGCACAACCTACATACCAGCACGGTGGACCTGGCTGGCGGCGCCAGCCTGACGCAGTGGCGTTTTTGGAGCGACACCTACGCGGACCTGCGCACTGAGCGGTATCTGACCTACACCCCCGGCGGGGACGTGAGCCCTGAGATTGCCTACGGGGACAAGGTGCTCACCCGCTCCACCCTCACCAGCATGGCCAAAGAGTTGGAGAGCCAGGGCAAGCGGGTGGTGGGTGGCACCAACGGCGACTTCTACGTGGTCGCCACCGGTGCGCCGCTGGGCGTGGTGATCACCGACGGGGTGATCCGCTCCGCCCCTGGGACGCGGGATTACGGTTACCAGGCGGTGGGCTTCCGTGCCGATGGAACGGCGGTGATTGGCCAGCCCTTTTTGAAGGTGACGGCCTCCTTCAACGGCGGCGAGCGAGTTATCATCGGCGGCGGCATCAACAAGGTGCGCAGCGCCGAGGAGGGGTACTTCCTCTTTACCGAGGACTTCGGCTCCACCACCTGGAACACCAGCCCGGGTGTGGACGTGATCCTCACCCCGGTGACGGAAGGGGTGGGCGAGATCGTGGAACCGGCGGAGACGCCCGATCCGGCGGAGCCTTCTGATCCTGGGACGGACTCTCCCGCTCCGGAGGAGAGCGAGCCCCCCCAGGACCAGACCCAGGAGGGGGAGGACCCCGCCCCGGCGGAGATCGCGCCGGAGAGAACCCTGGTGCGCAGCGACGTGCCCCGGGTGAACAGCCGGGTGACCTATGTGGTGCAGGCGGTGGTGGAGACCGACGGAGCCACCGCACTGACGCCGGGCAGCGTGGTGCTGTCGGTGAACAAGCAGGCGGACCCCGCCCTGGTGGAAGCGCTGCTTGCCCTTAAGAGCGGCGACCGGGTGGACATCGACATCACCGCCGCCGACGAAGTGTGGGCCCAGGTAGAACAGGCCATGGGCGGACTGTACCGCCTGGTGGAAAACGGCCAGGTGGGCACAGGGCTGGACACCGAGCGCACCGCCCGCACCGCCATTGGCATCAAGGCCGACGGCAGCGTCATCCTCTATACCCTGGACGGGGTGCGCAGTGAATACAGTGTGGGGGCTACCTTTGCCCAGGTGGCCCAGCGGCTCATCGAGCTGGGATGCGTGGAGGCCCTGGGCCTGGACGGAGGCGGCTCCACCACCCTGGGCGTGACCTATCCCGATTCAGACAGCGGCTTTTCCGTTATCAACCGTCCCAAGGAGGGCGCCGAGCGGGCCAACAGCGTGGCCATCTTCCTGACGACCACCTGCCAGCCCACCGGGGTTTTGGACCATCTCTATGTCACGCCCACCGACGCCCTGCTTCTGGCGGGGGCCAGCGTGCAGATGAGCGCCCAGCCCATGGATACGACCTATTATCCCATGGAGACCTGGGGCGAGACCAACTATTTCGTGGAGAACGGGGACGGCCGAGTGGACCTGAACGGGGTGTTCACTGCCGGATCGGAAAAAGGGACCACCCAAGTCACCGCCCGGCTGGGCGGCGTGGAGGGCAGCGCCACGGTGACGGTGATCAAGACGCCGGACAGCATCTCCCTGCACAACGAGGAGACCGGGGCGGCGGTGACTACCCTGGCCCTCTCGCCAAACGAGCGGGTGGATCTTAAGGCGGAGGCGGTCTGGCGCAACCTGGACCTGCTCTCCCAGGATACCTGCTACACCTGGACGCTGAGTGGGGCGGTAGGCAGCGTGGATGAAAACGGCGTGCTTACCGCCGGACCGGCCAGCGGCACGGGAGAGCTAACGGTCTCCGCCGGCGGCACCAGTGTCACCATCCCGGTTAGTGTGGCGGGCCATATTCTGACCTTGGAGAACTTTGAGATGGGCCGCGAGGTGTTCACCAGCACCGACGGGGCCAAAGGTTATCTGGAGAGCGACCGCACGCTGGTGCGCTACGGCATCGGAAGCTATAGGGTGGAATACGACCTTGCCGCTGGGGAAGCCGTGCTGGCCAGCTCTTTGACCATTCCCAGCGGGGAGACCTACCTGGGGATGTGGGTACTGGGAGACGGCTCAGGCAATGTGCTGAGCGCCACCGTGGCTGACAGCCAGGGCGCTACCGGGGAGCTGATGCTTACCACCTTGGACTTCACCGGCTGGCGCCAGGTGATCGCGGCCCTGCCTGCGGGCACGAAGGAGATTCGGGCCCTGCGGCTCACCGCCGGGACAGGCGCAGTGAGTGCCGGGACCATTTGGGTGGATCAGATCACCACCGCTGACGAGTACCTCCAGGACCTGACGCCGCCTGAGATCACCCTGGAGCAGGTGGAGATTTCTGAACTTCTGCCCCTTCTCTCGGTGACGGTGGCCGACAACATCGACAAGACCTTCTCCAAAGAGAACATCACCCTTACCTATGACGGACAGCCCCTGGACTTCCTCTGGGACGGCGAGACAGGTATCCTCCTGGCCACACTGCCCGAGAACGACGGCCTGCGCCATCTCGTCAGTGTGACGGCCACGGACGCCTCAGGCAACATTGGCCGGGGCACTCTGGACATTGAGGCTACCGCCGACCGGGAGACCGTCTTTACCGACATCGATGAGCACTGGGCCGAGGCGGATGTGGTCTACCTCTACGACAGGAGGATCGTGGATGGAATCCAGAGCGGGGAGGAGCTGCTCTTTGAGCCCGGCCGTGCCATGCGCCGGGGAGAGTTTTTCGTAATGACTGCCCGGTGGCTGGGTGTGGACCAAAGCCTCTATGAGAACATAGAGTTGCCCTTTGCCGACGCCGAGACCATCCCCTCCTGGGCCGCGGGTGCCATTCGGGCCATGTATGCCCTGGGCTACGTCAAGGGCTCCGCCGCGGCGGACGGGACACTGAGCCTCAACTTCAACTCCACCATCAGCCGCGCAGAGGTGATGACCGTCCTGGGACGCATCCAGGCCAAGGGCTACGCCACCGCTCCCCTCGCCTATGACGACGCGGACCAGGTGCCCTCCTGGGCGCTGCCCTATGTGGAGACCATGACCGCTCAGGGCATCGTGAGCGGTTCCGGCAACCTGCTGCGCCCCATGGAGCCCATCACCAGGGCGGAGGCCGCACGGCTTTTCTGCCGCATGACCTGATCGTATAAAAACCCGCCGCGAATGAAAATTCGCGGCGGGTTTTCTGCATGGTTTTCCTCCCCGGCGGCATACTATGGCAAAAGGAGGTCATGCACATGGACAACATGACGAACCAGGAGTACGGCGCCTATGTGAACGGCCTGTCCAAGCCCTCTCCGGTGGGGAAAAACATGCTCTGGGCATTTTTCGTGGGAGGCGGGATCTGTACGGCGGGGCAGGCGCTGCTCAATCTGTACCGGCACTTCGGACTAAATGAGAATAACGCCGCAGCCGCGGTGTCAGTGACGCTGATTTTCGTTGCCGCCCTGCTCACGGGCCTGGGGGTGTTCGACAAGGTGGCCAAGCGGGCGGGAGCGGGTACTCTGGTCCCCATCACCGGCTTTGCCAACTCCATGGTCTCTCCGGCTCTGGAGTTCAAAAGCGAGGGCCTGATTATGGGCATGAGCGCCAAGATGTTCACTATAGCGGGACCTGTGCTGGTCTTCGGCATCAGCGCCTCGGTCCTCTACGGCGTGATCCTCAAGCTCTTCTTTACAGACTAGCGGGCCCGCGGGCCCGCTTACATATCATATTATGACGAAAGAAAACTTATTATTTTTCACAAAACTACTTGACAAAAGAAAGAACATATCGTACAATATAGCCAGAAGGAAGGGGTGAGTCCCATGGGCTAGTAAGTCCATAGAACCAAGACCACTTTCCCAGGCGCAAAGTCAATGGAAAATCGGAAGACCCAATAAGCGTTCGTTGTTCCAAAACACACTCATTGAAGAGAGACGCACCAAAGGAACCCATCCGAAGCAAAGTATTGCCGACGAAGACCTAATGTGCACAAGTTGTTTACGGAGACAGACCTTACGGGAAAATCCCTTCCTTTGATTCAGCGCGAAATCTGCAGAAAGAACGAGGTAACCAAATGATTGAACCCCAGGCACAGTGGTAGCCCCCCGGTCACGTTGGATGGCCGGGGGGATTGCTTTTTGCAGAGAACACGAAACGGCGGCATACATATAAGAAAGGCGCCCCCTTGGGGGCGCCTGAGACTGTCGATAAACCCTCTTGGCCGAAGGATTCGGAGGGAAAGATAGTGTGAAAGAAAACCGTCAGGGTTGTCTTTCGCGTCTAGTCAAACCACTTTTTGAAACTTTTTTGAAGTTTCAAAAAGTGCAGCAGCCTGGCGAAAAGATTTTTTCGACAGGCTGAGGCGCCCCCAAGGGGGCGCCTTTTTGCGCTTGATGGTAGGAAGCAGCGTTTACGGCCCTTCGGTGGGGAGCTGTGAAATGGCTAGGCAAGCGAGGCCGATTCCCAGCATACGGATGGCTGACACCGTATCCAGCAGGCCAAGAAGGGAGAGAACCACCACCTCGATCCCGGCGGCTGCGGCGATGCCCTTGCAGGCGAGACAGGCGATCTGTGAGGCTTTTCTGCCTCTGCCGCCACTGCTGCGCGGCTTGCCCTCACCCTGCATCAGCTCGTCCACTGTCAGGCCGAACAGCTCCGCCAGCTTTGGGATGGTGTTCACATCGGGGAGGGACAGGTCCCGTTCCCATTTTGAAACGGCTTTGTCGGTCACGCCCATTTTTTCGGCCAGCTCCAGCTGGGTCATGCCCCGCTCTTTGCGCAGCGCCGCCAGGGCGGCGCCGAAAGTTTGTTTTTTCAAGGTCGCTCACCTCGTTTTCTGAATGACGCTATGGTATCACAGACTTCCACTTTCCTCAACCGACGGCTGGTTTACCGGCCTCGACCGGCAGTTTACCGCCGGTGGAGGGCAAAAACAGGCCCGGCCTTTTCAAAAGACCGGGCCCATTTGCGCTTTATTTGATCCGCAGCACCAGCTTGACCTTGTTGATAAAGTGAACGAGCCGCTGGCGCTTTTTCATCTTGACCTCCAGGGCAAATACGGCCTTGCGGGTGGCCGGATCGTCCAGCTTGTCGGCAAAGGCGCGCAGCTGGTCGTGGAGTTCAGGGAACTGGGTGAGGTAGATCAGGGAGATCCAGGGGTTGCCGGTGCTGGCCTGCTTGTAGACGCTGGCGGCGGGACCCCAATGGCGGTCGTACTGCTCCTGGAGGGAGCTGTACATCATGGAGTGCATCTCCTCAGGAGTGTAGTAACCCGCCTGGATGGCCATGTCCACGATGTCGGTGCCGGGCAGGTAGTTGAGGCCGTGGATATTGAGCTCGAAGGGGGGCTCCAGCTCCAGGCACATCTCAAAGGTCTGCCGCAGGTCCTCGGGGCTCTCAAACGCGTGGAGGAGCATCAGGTCGTAGAAGACATGGGGCACCTTGCAGCGGGAGAGGACGCGGGTGGCCTCAATGACCCGGTCCTGGGGCTCATAGCGGTGGAATACGTCCCTGCGCACCCGCTCCGAGCCGCTCTGGATGCCCATGACCACCTGGTAGAGCCCGGCATCCACCAGCTTGGTGATCAGGTCCTCGTTGACCATCATGGGGTGGCCCCAGATGCGGAAGGGGATGCCGATCTCCTTTTTGTACCGGGCGCAGAACTCGTCCACCCAGCCCGGCTCGTTGGAGAACACCTCGTCCCAGAAGTGGACCACCCGCAGCTTGGGAATGTTGGCCTTGGCTTCGTTGAGCTCGCTGAGGACGCTGTCCACGCTGCGGAAACGCACATACTTGCTTGCACTGCCGTAGAGTCGGTGCAGATTGATGGCGGAGCAGTAGGTGCAGGAGAAGGGGCAGCCCCGGGAGGCCAGCAGCTCATAGGTGAAGGCATGGACCTGGGGGTCACCGGGGGTGAGCTTATTGTTGGTAATGAGGTACATGTCCTTGCCGTTGACCGGCGGATGGCCGAACTTGTCAATGTCCTCCACCAGAGGGCGGATGGGGTTGAGGTGGACCGAGCCGTCCTCATTGAGGTAGGCGATGTTGTCGATGGACTTGATGTCGCCGCCGGTCTCGATGGCCCGCAGTACATCAATGAGGGTCTCCTCGCCCTCAGCCCGCATGACGAAATCGGCATACTGGAGGGCGACAGCCGGGTCCAGGGAGGCCAGCACGCCACCCCAGGCCACGGGGGCGGAGGTGGCGGCGCGCACGGCGGCGTTGACCTTCTGAAGGGTCTCAAAATACAGGGAGCTCATGGCGCTCAGGCCTACCAGGATGGGGTCCTTCTCCCGGATGAAGTCCTGCAGCAGCTTAAGCTCGGTGTCGGTGGCGTGCTCAGGCACCTCGGAGTTGAAGCCCTTGAAGAACACCACGATGGGCTCATAACCGTGAGCGCGGGCGGCTACGGACAGGTAGCGTACACCCAGGGCCTTTTCATTGTGGAAGCCGATGAGGACCACTCTTTTGTTCATCTTTTATGTTCCTTTCCAGGGGCGGCAGGTCTTTGCCGCCTATTTCGTACCGCTCATCATATCACGGCCTGCGGGGAAATGCAACTCATCCTTCACAGTAGGTCGAGCCCGTTGATGTCCAGCTTAAAGGTGAGGCCGAAAAACTCGGCGGCCTTGCGGCACAAGAGCATCCGGTCCAGAAAGATCTCAAAGTAGTCCATCACGGCGCACACCTTCGTATTGATGGACAGCGTGAGGGTGACGGTCTTGGCAGCGGTGTCCAGGGTGAGGTCGGATTTTTCTACGGCGTAGTTGACCCGGTCGTGGATATCGAAGCTGGCGGCATCCTTGTTGCGCACCCGGCTGCGGCGTACGTCGGTTTTGTCGGCCAGCAGCAATGCGGCGGCAATGGCGTTGACGGGAAAGGCGGTCTTGTCGTCGTGGTAGCCGATGGCGGTGATGACCGCCGCCACATCGGCGGGGTCCATGCCCAGCTTGTCCAGGATGCGGAAGGCCATGGTGGCGCCGCTGATGGCGTGGTCGTGGCGGTTTATGACATTGCCGATGTCGTGCATGAACCCTGCGATGCGGGCGAGCTCCATTTCCCGAGGGCCGTAGCCCAGGTCCCGGAGGAGAGTGGCGGCGGTCTCGGCACACTTGGTCACATGGGCGAAGGAGTGCTCCGTATAGCCCAGGGCCCGCAGAGAGACGTCAGCTTGGGTGATATAGGTGCGGATCTCGGGATTGGTGCGGATGTCCTGATAGGTGAGAGCCATAGCTCAAATCTCCTTGAAGTCGTAGGGGGTGGTCTGGTAGACGTAGTAATTGAGCCAGTTTGTGTAGAAAAGCTGAGCGGCGGAGCGCCAGCGGACCACGGGAGGCTGGTTGGGGTCGTCGCCCGGGAAGTAGTGGGCGGGCACGTCAATGGGCAAACCCTTGTCCAGGTCCCGTCTGTATTCTTTCTCCAGGGTGTCAGCGTCATACTCGGGATGTCCGGTGATGAAGAAACGGCGGTTATCCTCACTCTTGACGGCGAAGAGACCTGCCTCATCAGATACCGCCAGCAGCTCCAGTTCGGGGACCTTCAGAACATCCTCCACCCGGGTGCTGGTGTGGCGGGAGTGGGGAACGTAGAACACGTCGTCAAAGCCGCGGAAGAGGGGGGACTGCTTTTTCACCGCCGTGTGGGCAAAGACTCCGAAGAGCTTTTTGTCCAGGGAGTACTTGGGGATCTTATAATGATAATAGAGGGCGGCTTGAGCTCCCCAGCAGACGTGGAGCGTGGAATGGACATGGGTGCGGGTCCACTCCATGATCTGGCACAGCTCATCCCAGTACTCCACATCGGCAAAATCCAGGTTCTCCACCGGAGCGCCGGTGATGATCATGCCGTCAAATTTCCGGTCCTTCACCTGGTCGAAGGTGGTGTAAAAGGACTCCAGATGATCGCTGTCCGTGTGCTGGGGAAGGTAGCTGGAGGTGCGCAGCAGCTCTACCTGGATCTGGAGCGGAGTGTTGGAGAGCTTGCGCAGCAGCTGGGTCTCGGTGACGATCTTGGTGGGCATCAGGTTGAGGATGAGCACGCTCAGGGGCCGGATATCCTGGTGGATGGCCCGGTACTCGGTCATGACGAAGATATTCTCCCCCTCCAGTACGGAACGGGCGGGCAGAGAATCGGGAATCTTGATGGGCATTTGGGCACCTCCTGGAAATCACCCGGCGAAATAGTCCGATGTGTGGCCGCGCCGGATGCTTCTTACATTATAATAGTGGAAAAGCTTCTCTGCAACCGCCAAAAAACAGAAACGTCCGCCTACGGCGGACAAATGAACGCTGTAAAAATAAAGTGAAGAAAATCGAAAAAAGTGTTGACAGGAATAGAAAAGGGTGGTAGTATAGTCAAGCTCTCTCCGAGAGAGCGGCTGAGCAAAAGAGCACATCGTCTTGTTCGCGCCTGACGGCTGACGAAAAGATGAAAAAAGTGCTTGACAAAGCAAAGCAAACATGGTATCATATAAAAGTTCGCTGCGATAGCGGCGGACGGCTGAATGAGAGTGCTGGCTCAGGTTTCGGGATTGAAAAGTTCCGAAAAAACTGAAAAAAGTGCTTGACAGCGAGAAAAAGATATGGTACAATGCAATTCCCGCCTGTGAGGGGCGTGCACCTTGTAAATTAAACAACGTGAAAGAACACGAAGCACCAGAAGAGGACGAGAAGTTCTCTTCTAGCAAGTGGAGACACTTGGTAAGAAGAGGCTCTTGACAAATTTCTTTGAAGCTATGGAAGGCTTCAATAAAATTGATTTAAGGAGAGAAAGCTCTTTAGATACCATTTTATTGAGAGTTTGATCCTGGCTC
>LBJMR02800__coassemble_1042_pt1 | contig 14074 bp, 11 predicted proteins | sample LBJMR02800__metabat2_low_PE_006 | metagenome-assembled genome bin LBJMR02800 | reverse complement strand
TCACACTATCTTTCCCTCCGAAACCTTCGGTAAAGAGGGTTTATCGACAGCCTCAGAAGGCCCTGGGGGCCTTCCCACTACATCCCTGTTGGGAGAAGGAAGCGCAGAGAATGGATAAACAGATGCTCCGCCGCCTGGGCGCGGCAGTTATGACCATGGCGCTGGCCCTCAGCCTGCTTTCCGGCTGCGCCGAAGACACCCCCGACCCGACCCCCACCCCGACTCCCACGCCTACCCTGGAGCCCACCCCCACCCCTGAGCCGACGGAGACCCCCGAGCCCACGGCGGACCCGGCCAATGACCCCCAGGCGGGCGACCTGGACAGCCACGGCGACAACCAGGACGAGAACGTCACCTCCGGGGGCCGGGAGCGGCCGTACAGCGAGGAGCGCTATAATGAGGTGGTGCAGCAGATCCTGAGCTCCATCATCACCGACGGCATGACCGTTCTGGAACAGTGCCGGGCCATCTACGACTACGTGAAGGGCCATGTCTACTACACCGGCTCTTCGGACAAGTCGGACTGGAAGCAGGGCGCGTACAGCGGCTTTGTCACCGGCCGGGGAGACTGCTTTACATATTACGCCTGCTCCCGGGCCCTGCTCACCGCCCTGGACATCGACAACCTGGAGGTCCAGCGCTACGGCTCCAGTATGCCCACCCGGCACTACTGGAACCTGGTGGACTATGGCGAGGGCTGGTATCACTTCGACGCCTGCCCCCATCTGCTGGTGGACCCGGCCTTCGAGTGCTTCATGGCCACCGACCAGGAGCTTTTGAACTTTGACGCCGGCGCGGGACGGGAGTACTACTCCTTTGACGCCGACGCCTATCCCGAGCGGGTGGGCGGCCCGGCCGACCCGGATGCGGTGGTGCCCATGCCCGACCGCCGTCCCAAGCCCACCGCCACCGTGGCGCCCACCGTGGAACCCACCGTGGCGCCTACCGTGGAGCCCACCACGGCCCCCACGGCCGAGCCTGCGGTGGAGCCCACCGCGGTCCCCACGGCTGAGCCTGCGGTGGAGCCCACCACCGCGCCTGTGACCACCCCGGCGCCCGAGGCCACGCCCGCACCTGAGGTCACCCCCGCGCCCCAGGTCAGCGCCGAGCCCGCCGCCACCGATACCCCCGTCCAGACCCCCGAAGCACAGGGGGAGGGCCAGAGCCAGGGAGAGAACGCCGATGCGCAATAACGTACTGGAATATCTGGAGGACACCGTCGTCCGGGTGCCTGAGAAGCTGGCCTTCTCCAACGGCACCGAGGGCATGACCTTCCAGGAGGTGTATGACCAGGCCCGGGCCATCGGCAGCGGCCTGCGCGCCCTGGGGGCCGACCACGAGAGCGTGGTGGTCTTCATGGAAAAGCACCCCCGCACCGTCGCCGCCTTCTTTGGGGTGGTGTACGCCGGGTGCTTCTACGTCCCCGTGGATGCCGAGATGCCCCGCTTCCGGGTGGAGCTCATCCTCAAGCAGCTGGGCGCCCGCTTCATCCTGTGCGATGAGAAGACCCGCGCCCTGGCCGAGGAGCTCCGGGGCGAGGCCACGCTGCTCTCCTACACCGAGACCGCGGCATCCCCCGTGGACCAGGCCGCCCTTGCCGCCGTGCGGGAGGGAGCCCTGGACACCGACCCCATCTACATCGTCTTCACCTCCGGCTCCACCGGTGTACCCAAGGGCGTGGCCGCCTGCCACCGGTCGGTGCTGGACTACATCGAGCAGCTCTCCGACGTGCTGGGCTTCGGGCCCGACACCGTCTTCGGCAACCAGACCCCCCTCTACTTTGACGCCTGCCTCAAGGAGCTCTACCCCACGCTGAAGTTCGGCGCCACCACCTACCTCATTCCCAAGAGCCTTTTCATGTTCCCGGTGAAGCTGGTGGAGTACCTCAATACCCACCGTATCAACACCATCTGCTGGGTGGTCTCCGCCCTGACCATGATCTCCGGGTTCAAGGTGCTGGAAAAACACGTGCCCGAGTACCTGCACACCGTGGCCTTCGGCAGTGAGATGTTCCCCATCCGGCAGCTGAAGCTCTGGCGCGAGGCCCTGCCGCAGGCCCGCTTTGTAAACCTCTACGGGCCCACCGAGGCCACCGGTATGTCCTGCTGGTTCGAGGTGGACCGGGAGTTTGCCGACGATGAGGTGCTCCCCGTGGGCCGACCCTTCCGCAATACCGGGGTGCTGCTCCTGGACGAGCATGACCGCCCCGCCGCCCCCGGAGAGATGGGGGAGATCTGCCTCAAGGGCACCTGCCTGACCCTGGGCTATTACGGCGACTTTGAGCGCACCGCCCAGGCCTTCGTGCAGAATCCCCTCAACGACAAGTACCCCGAGCTCATCTACCGCACCGGCGACCTGGGCCGGTACAACGAGCGGGGGGAGCTGGTGTTCCTCACCCGGAAAGACAACCAGATCAAGCACATGGGCCACCGCATCGAGCTGGGGGAGGTGGAGGTGGTGGCCTGCATGGACAGCGCCGTGCGCGCCGCCTGCTGCCTCTACGACGCTGAGAAGAAGCGGCTCATCCTCTGTTACGAGGGGGAGATCGAGCCTGCCGCCCTCTCCGCCTCCCTGCGGGGTAAGCTGCCCCCCTACATGATGCCCAACGCCACCCACCGTCTGGAGGCCCTGCCCCGGACGCCCAACGGGAAAATGGACCGCCGCGCCCTGCTGGAGCAGGTGCGCGCGGGGAAATAACGCCCATGGCAGAAAAGGAGAAAAACGATATGGAACAGCTGCTGTCCGTCCTCAAGGAGCTCCACCCCGAGGTGGATTTTGAGACCGCCGAGGGCCTGGTGACCGGGGGTATCCTCACCTCTCTGGACATCATCGCCCTCATCGCCGAGATCAACGCCGCCTTCGACGTGGAGGTAAGCGCCGAGGAGATCGTCCCCGAGAACTTCGACTCTGCCAAGACCATCTGGGCCATGGTGGAGCGGCTGATGGACGAGGACTGAGAGAGAAAAAGAAAAGGGCCGCGGAGGAGGGAGTGCCGTCCTCCGCGGCCTCTTTGAGACTGAGGTGACACATGAGCTTTACCAGCGGGATCTTCCTGCTCTTCCTGGCAGTGCTGCTGCTCCTCTACTACCTGGTGCCCGGCAGGCACCAGTGGAAGCTGCTGCTGGCGGGGAGCTATGTCTTTTACGCCTTCGCCGGGTGGAGCGCGGTGTGCTATCTCCTGGCCACCACCCTCACCACCTGGCTCGCCGCCGTGCGCGTTGGAAAAAAGTATGAGGACCAGGAGCGCTGGCTCTCCGAGCACAAGGCCTCCGCCACCCGGGACGAGCGCAAGGCCCATAAGGCCGCCGTCAAGGCTTCCGCCCGGCGGTGGATGCTCTTTGGCATCCTCTTCAACTTCGGGCTGCTGGCGGTGGTCAAGTATACCGACTTCGTGCTGGGCAATGTAAACGGCCTGCTCGGCCTCTTCTCAGGGCCTCAGGCGCCCCTGCCCCACTTCCTGCTGCCCATGGGCATCTCCTTTTATATCTTCCAGTCCATGGGCTACCTGCTGGACGTCTACCGCGCCAAGTACCCCCCGGAGAAGAGCCTGGGCAAGACCGCCCTGTTCGTCTCCTTCTTCCCCCAGCTCATCCAGGGGCCCATCAGCCGCTTTGACGCCCTGGCCCCCAGCCTTCTCTCCCCCCACAAATGGGACGGGGGAGCGGTGGCCCTGGGCTTGCAGCGGGTGCTGTGGGGCTACTTCAAGAAAATGGTGGTGGCCGACCGGCTCATGGCGGTGGTGAACACCCTCTCCGGTTCGCCGGAGGAGTATCAGGGCCTTTATGTGCTGCTGCTCATGGTGATCTACGCCGCCACCCTCTACGCCGACTTTACCGGCGGCATCGACATCACCATCGGCGTGGCCCAGACCCTGGGGGTGGAGGTGGCGGAAAACTTCCAGCGCCCCTTCTTCTCCAAGAACACCGCCGAGTACTGGCGCCGCTGGCACATCACCATGGGCACCTGGTTCCGGGACTATATCTTCTATCCCGCCTCGGTGTCCAAGCCCATGATGAAGCTCACCCAGTGGTGCCGGGCCAAGTACGGCCTGGGCCTTGCCAAGCGGGCCTCGGTGTACCTGGTCACCATGCTCACCTGGTTCGTCACCGGTATCTGGCACGGGGCCAGCTGGAACTTCGTCGTCTGGGGCCTCTTAAACGGCGTCATCATCCTCGTCTCCCAGGAGCTCACACCCCTCTACAAGCGCTTCCATGAGCGATTCCCGGCACTCCAGCCCACCTTCGGCTACCGCCTGTTCCAGGTGGGCCGCACCTTTCTGCTCATGAGCGCCGTCCGGGTGCTGGACTGCTACCGGGACGTGCCGGTGACCTTCCGCGCGGTGGGCTCCATCTTCACCGACTTTGACCCCTCCATCCTCTGGAACGGCTCCCTGCTCACCCTGGGAGCCTCCGGCAGCGACTGGGCGGTGGCGCTGTGCGGCATCGCCATCATGATCGCCGTGAGCCTTTTGAGCCGCGCCGAGAGCCTGCGCGCGCAGCTCTCCCGCCGCAGCCTGGCCCTGCGCTGGGTCCTCTTCGGGGCCCTCTTCCTGGCCATCGTCATCTTCGGGGCCTACGGCGTGGGATATGACGCAAACCAGTTCATCTACAACCAGTTCTAAGGAGGGCTGCGCTGTGCATACAAGAAAAAAGGCGGTCCTCACCGGCATCGCCGCTCTGCTCATTCTGGCGGTGCTCCTCCTGCTCCTCCAGGAGCTCTTCCGGCCCAAGTACGGCTACGGCAATATCCCCGAGGGCACCCTCATCGCCGACTACTATGACGAGGCTGGCGAGGCCGGCGGCCACGACGTGATCTTCATCGGCGACTGCGAGGTCTACGAGAACTTCTCTCCCATCACCCTCTGGGAGGAGTACGGCATCACCAGCTACATCCGGGGCAGCGCCCAGCAGCTCATCTGGCAGTCCTACTACCTGCTGGAGGACACCCTGCGCTATGAAAAGCCCGACGTGGTGGTCTTCAACGTCCTCTCCATGCAGTACGGCACCCCCCAGAGCGAGGCCTACAACCGCCTCAACCTGGACGGCATGCGCCTCTCCGTGTCCAAGATCAAGGCGGTGCTGGCCTCCATGACCGAGGAGGAGAGCCTTGTCTCCTACCTTTTCCCCCTGCTGCGCTACCACGACCGGTGGAGCGAGCTCACCGTCCGGGACTTTACCGGCATGTTTGAGACCCAGTCGCTCTCCCACAACGGCTTTCTCATGCGCGCCGACGTGAAGGCGGCGGAGAACGTGCCCACCGGCCGCCCCCTGCCCAGCTACGCCTTTGCCGACACCTGCTGGGAGTATCTGGAGGCCATGCGCGCGCTGTGTGAGCGGGAGGGCGTGGAGCTCATCCTCATCAAGGCCCCCAGCCTCTACCCCTACTGGTACGAGCAGTGGGATGAGCAGATCCAGGCGTACGCGGAGGAAAAGGGCCTTCGATACTTGAATTTTCTCGAGATGACTGATACAATCGGTATCGACTTCAGCACCGACACCTACGACGGCGGCCTCCACTTAAACCTCAGCGGGGCGGAGAAGCTCTCCGACTGGTTCGGGGCCTATCTCGCAGCGGAGCTTGGCCTTTCGGACCGCCGGGGGGAGAGCGACACCGCCGCGGTGTGGGCGGAGAAGGCCGCGCGCTACCACGCCATGGAGGCCGACCAGCTCCGGGAGCTGGAGGAGTACGGCTACCTCAAAAGCTACGGCGCCAAGGCGCCCCAATGACCCATTGCCCGAAAAGGAGAAAACGACATGAAAAAGACCTTTGCCATTGTGCTGGCCCTGTGCCTGCTGACCGCCACCCTCACCGCCTGCGGCCCTCAGCAGGCCGAGACCACCCCCACGCCCACCCAGACCCAGCCCACCGAGAGCGTCCAGCCCACCGAAGAGCCGGGAAATGAAACCGAAACCCCCTCCGCCCAGCGGGGCCCCGCGCCCGAGGTCACCGAGGGCAGCAAGTACACCTTCGTCTACGAGGGGGCCAAGCTGCCCATGAACCAGGAGTTCAGCGCCCTGCTGGAGTGGCTGGGAGAGCCGGAGAGCTATTTTGAGGCCGCCAGCTGCGCCTTTGACGGCCTGGACAAGTTCTACACCTACCCGGGCTTCGAGCTGACGACCTACCCGGTGGGGGAGCAGGATTTCATCTCCGAGATCTACTTCACCAGCAGCGACCTCGCCACCCCCGAGGGGGTGGGCCCCGGCGACACCTATGAGGACATGGTGGCGGCCTACGGCGAGGAGTACACCGAGAGCTTCGGCCAGTACACCTACACCGACGGGGACACCATGCTCATCATCACCATTGAAAACGACGCCATCTTCTCGGTGTCGTATCTGGCCATCAACGGCCAGATCGGCTGAGAAAGCTTCAAAGCGCCCTCGAAGGCTACGGCCTTGGGAGATGTTTTTGAGACTGGCGATAACCCCTCTGCGCCGAAGGTTTCGGAGGGAAAGATAGTGTGAAAGAAAACCGTCAGGGTTGTCTTTCGCGTCCAATCAGACCACTTTTTGAAACGGTTCCAACGTTTCAAAAAGTGCAGCCTGTCGGAAAGACTTTTTGACAGGCTGGAAGCGCCCCCGAGGGCCGCGCACAGCGGCCCTCGGGGGCGCTTTTTTCATGCACCCTTCCTCCAGGCAAGAATACAATGGGATAGCCAGCCACAAACGGCGGGAATGGAGGATGGATACCGTGAAGGATCGGATGGATATTTGGGTCATCGGCGGGGATATGCGGCAGGTGAAGCTCTCCGAGGCCCTCTCCGACGACGGGCACAGCGTACATAGCTTTGCCCTGGAGAAGGCTCAGGCGGGGAGCGGAGTGCGTCAGGAGGAGAGCCTTGCCGGGGCCTCTCTGGCCGACTGCGTGATCCTCCCGCTGCCGGCGGAAGGGGAGGGGGGCGTCCTCAACGCGCCCCTTTCCGACAGCCGCTGTACGCTGGAGATGGTATTTGACGCCCTGCAGCCGGGCCAGGTGGTGTGCGCCGGGAAGGTGACGCCCCGGGCCTTGGCGCTGGCGGCGGAGCGAAGCATCACCCTGCGGGACTACTTTGCCCGGGAGGAGCTGGCCATCGCCAACGCGGTGCCAACCGCCGAGGGGGCCATCCAGCTGGCCATGGAGGAGCTGCCCATCACCATCCAGGGCTGCCGGGTGCTGGTGCTGGGCTATGGCCGGGTGGGGCAGGCCACCGCCTCTCGTTTCGCCGCCCTGGGCGCGAGAGTGAGCGTGGCCGCCCGGAAGTACGCCGACCTGGCCCGGGCCGAGAGTGTGGGCCTGGGAGTGGAGCAGATCGGGGCGCTGCGGGAGTGGCTGTGCGGCTATGATCTGGTGGTCAACACGGTCCCCGCCCGGGTGCTGGGGGAGGAGGAGCTCTCCGCGCTGCGGGAGGGCTGCCTGGTCATCGACCTGGCCTCCCGGCCCGGCGGCGTGGACTTCTCTGCCGCGGCGGCGCTGGGGGTGCGGGCCATCTGGGCTCTGTCCCTGCCCGGCAAGGTGGCCCCGGTGAGCTCGGGCCGGTATATCCGGGACACGATCTATAACATTTTGCGTGAGTTAGGAGTGTGAACATGGAGAAAGTGAGGGTAGGATTCGCCTTCTGCGGGTCCTTTTGTACATATGCCGCGGCCATGGAGACTCTGGAGCAGGTGGCGGCCAAGTACGGCGAGGTGGTGCCCATCATCTCGGAGACTGCCGCCGCCACAGACACCCGCTTTGGCAATGCCCACGACTTCATGCGGGAGATGCAGCGCATCTGCGACCGGCGGCCCATCGACTCCATCCGCTCCGCCGAGCCCATCGGGCCGGGGCGGATGCTGGACGTACTGGTCATCTGCCCCTGTACGGGCAACACCCTGGCCAAGCTGGCCGGGGGGATCACCGACTCGTCGGTGACCATGGCGGCCAAGGCCCACCTGCGCAACGGCCGGCCCCTGGTCATCGCGGTCTCCACCAATGACGGCCTGGCCGCCAGCGCCAAGAACATCGGCGCCTTGCTGGACAAGAAGAACGTCTACCTGGTGCCCTTCCGGCAGGACGACCCGGTGAGCAAGCCCACCTCTCTGGTGGCCGACTTCTCCCTGGTGAGCGACGCCATCGACGCCGCCCTCCGGGGTGTGCAGATCCAGCCGGTGCTGCTGGGGCCCAAAGGAGCATGAGAGCATCGCAAAACGGGGCGGACGGCCACTGGCCGTCCGCCCCGTTTTGTATATAACCATAGCGCCGTCAGTAGATCTCCGGCGCGCCCGGACGGTTGATGGCGGGACAGAGCAGGACCTGCCTGGGCTCCCCCTTGCCTGAGAGCCGCTCCAGCAGCAGCCGGGCGCAGGCCTGCCCGGCCATGTGGTTGGGCAGGCTGCAGCACAGGAGCAGAGGGTCCGGGTACCCCGCCGGGACCGGGCCGGAATAGGCCAGGGAGAGGATGGCGGGGGCCTCGGCATCCGGGGGGAGGAGCTGGCGCATGGGCTGGGCCCAGGGGCCCCAGCTGCTTATGAAGCGGGTGCCGGGTGGCACGCTGGTCTGGGCGCGGAGAAAGAACTCCCGGAAGGGGTGCTCCAGGGCCCGGAGCCGCTCGGTGATGACGCCGCCGTCCAGCTGAGAATTGGCGGGGAAGAAGTCGCTGAAGACCTCCAGCGTGGCGCCGGGGCAGTCCCGGACAGCCGCGCGGACCCCCGCCTCCCGCTGGCGCTCCTGCTCCATGTCGATGTCGGGGCGGAGGTAGGCCAGCGCCTTCCCGCCCAGGGAGAGAAAGTAGGCCGTCGCCTGCCGGGCGCCGGTGAAGTAGTCCAGGTTCACGCTGGAGATCTGCTTTTGGTCCCGGCAGCTGTCGTAGGCCACGAAGGGGATGTCGTGATCAAGGATATACTCCAGCGCCGAGGGGAGGGGCTCCTTGCCGTCGGCCCCGATATAGAGGATTCCGTCGGCCCGGTGGAAGATTTGCCGGCTGAGATAGTCGGGGTAACCGTTGGGGGAGAGGGCGTCGGTGCACAGCAGCAGCCGGTAGCCCTCCGGCTCCAGAACGCTGCGCATCCCCTCCATGATTTGGGCGTACCGGGGAATGAGCATATTTTTGTTGATGGCCACCGCGATGCAGTTGGTGCGCACCGCGCCCAGGGCTCGGGCGGCATGGGAGGGCATGTAGTCCAGCAGCCGGGCCGCCTTGAGTACCTTCTCCCGGGTCTCCAGGGGGATGGTCTGGCCCTGCTTGTTGTTGAGAACGTAGGAAACGGTGGCTTGGGATACTCCCGCCAGACGGGCAACATCTTTGCTGGTGGCGCGTTTTTCCATCTCTCCATCCTCTCCCGTACGGAATTTTGCTCCATTATATCCATACAAAAGACGGTCCGCAAGGGGTGAACGGCGTTTTGAGCTTGAATTTAGCACAGGAAACAAAATGCATTTTTGAAGAATATAAGTTATATAAGTTGAATAGTAATGAATAAAAAAAGGTATTTAACACGGGGAAAAGTATGAAAGAAAATCATACTATGGGATTTGAGGGAAGTTTATTATGATAAAGACAACACCGGTATCCGCAGGGCACACTGCGGACTGGAAAATTGAAAGGGAAGAAGGTAGCAAAATGTCAAAGAATCTGCGCAAGCTCACATGCCTCCTGTTGACTGCGTCTTTTGTGATCCCGTCTGCCTTCGCAAAGATCGCCGTGGACGAGAGCAAGATCTCGGACAACTCTTCCGGGTATGCCTACTGGGACACCAGCCTCTCCGATGAGGAGCGGGCGGCCGACCTCATCTCCCACATGACCCTGGAGGAGAAGGCCTCCCAGCTGGGCTCCCACCCCGCCGCCGCCATCCCCCGTCTGGGCGTGGCTGAGTACTGGTATCCCGGCGAGAACCTCAACGGCATCGCCAACATCTCCCTCTGGTACGGCAATGAGGCCGGCGACGCCGAGTCCGCCGCCACCGCTTTTGCCTCCACCCTGGCCCAGGGTTCCACCTGGAACACCGACCTGATCGGTCAGATGGCCGACGCCATCGGCGATGAGGCCCGGGCCTTCTACAACACCTCCAAGAAGGGCCTGTCCCACTGGGGGCCCAGCGTGAACCTGGCCCGTGATCCCCGCTGGGGCCGCACCGGCGACAGCTTCACCGAGGACGTGCTCCTCTCCGGCGCCATGGGCTCCGCCTTCGTGCAGGGCTTCCAGGGCGACCTGGACGATACCAGCGATTACCTCAAGGCCATCGCCTGCATCAAGCACTTTGCCGCCAACAACGCCGAGATCACCCGTAACTACGGCTCCTCCAACATGAGCGAGGCCGAGCTGCGGGAGTACTATCTGCGTCACTTCGAGACCATGGTGGAGGATTCTGATCCCGCCAGCGTCATGGCCGCGTACAGCGCCATCAACGGCGTTCCCTGCCACGCCAACTACGCGCTGCTCACCAGCATCCTGGAGGAGACCTGGGGCTTTAACGGCTGGGTGGTCTCCGACAACACCGGCGTGGAGAACAACGCCAACAACTACGGCTCCAACGGCACCAACGCCGACCGGGGCGACGACTCCATCTTCCCCGTGCTGGACGGCGGTGAGGAGGACTACAACGGCCTTACCAACCTGGACGTGGAGGATATGCTCGACGGTATCTCCGCCGCCCTCACCTCCGGCGTGGACCTGGACCTGCGGGCCGGCCAGAGCGCTTCCGGCAACGCCTACCAGTACTACATGGTGGACGCGGTGAAGAAGGGCCTGGTGCAGGAGTCCGACCTGGATGAGGCTCTGCTGGACATCTTCACCACCCGCTTCGCCACCGGCGAGTTCGACAACGCCGACGACTACACCACCGGCTATGAGTCCGTGGCCGACTTCATCTATGAGCACCAGGACCTGGCTGAGGACGTGGCCGAGCAGGCCATCGTGATGCTGGAGAACCAGGACGGCTTCCTGCCCGCCAACATCGGCGATTACAGCACCATCGCCGTGGTGGGCCAGTACACTGAGGAGCTGCTCTACTCCGACTATAAGTCCAACAACCAGTGGCGCGACGAAAACGGCATCAGCGTCTCCTTCGTGGACGGCATCAAGAACGCTGTGACCGAGTACAACAAGGCCAACGGCAAGAACGTGAAGGTGGAGTCCATCGTCCTGGTGGAGGACGCCGAGACCGGCATCGTCTCCCTGCCCGACGACGGCCAGGGCGGCCAGAGCTGGAACCGCCTGTTCACCGACAGCAACACCCTCACCATCTACATCCCCGCCACCCGCATCACCATGCTCTCCTCCGGCGCCGACGCCGGCGAGGGCAACGACCGTGAGACTCTGGCTCTGCCCCGCGGCCAGCAGGAGCTGGGCGAGGACCTGGTGGAGCGCTGCTCCAACCTGGTTGTGGCCCTGCACACCCAGTCCATCGTGGACATCGACTGGGCCGAGAAGGCTGACGCCGTGCTGTGGGCCTCCTACCTGGGCGAGAAGCAGGGCGCCGCTCTGGCCAACGTCCTCTTCGGCAAGGTGAGCCCCTCCGGCCGCCTGACCACCACCTGGTATGCCGACGAGAGCCAGCTGGGCGAGCTGCAGCACGACTACACCATCTATCCCAGCGAGGATAGCTACGGCCGCACCTATATGTACTTCACCGGCGACGTGTCCTATCCCTTCGGCTACGGCCTGAGCTACACCACCTTTGCCTACTCCGGCTTCAAGGCCGACAAGACCGCCGGCGTCACCGGCGACGACACCGTGACCTTCACCGTCAGCGTCAAGAACACCGGCTCCGTGGACGCCTATGAGGTGGTACAGCTCTACGCCGTGGGTCCCAACGCCGCTCTTGCCAATCGCGCCGACAAGCAGCTGGCCGGCTTTGAGAAGGTCTTTGTGAAGGCCGGCGAGACCGTGACCGTCAACGTCACCGTCGACATGAGCGATCTGGCCGTGTGGGACACCGACAGCGAGTGCTTCACCGTGGAGACCGGCGCCTATAAGTTCTATCTGGGCACCGACTGCGAGAGTGAGATCGCCGGCTGCACCGCCACCGTGAACGTCACCGCCGACATGGCCCGCGCCCTGAAGAACGTGACCATCACCCCCGAGACCTACATGATCGCCCCCGGCGAGGTCGCCCAGGCGGCCATCAGCGTCTCCCTGACCAACGACACCCTCTACACGACTATCCCCGCTGACGTCACCCTGACCTATGCCACCAGCGATCCCGCCGTGGCCACCTTTGGTGACGGCATCATCATCGCCGTGGGCGAGGGCGTGTGCACCGTCTCCGTCACCGCCACCCTGAACGGCAAGAGCGTCACCGAGAGCCACCCCGTGGTGGTCACCGCCGGCCTGGCGCCTTACAGTGACGTGAGCGCGCGCAACTGGTATTACTCCGGCGTGCAGTTTGCCACCGGCGAGAAGCTGATGGAGGGCATCGGCGGCGGCCTCTTTGACCCCAACGACACCATCGACCGCGCCATGTTCGTCACTCTGCTGGCCCGTCTGGACGGCCAGGACACCGATACCGGCGATACCTGGTATGAGCAGGCCGTGGCCTGGGGCGTGGAGCAGGGCATTACCGACGGGCAGAACATCCGGGAGGACCTGCCCCGGGAGGAGATGGCCCTCATGCTCTACCGCTACGCCGGCTCCCCCGCCACCGAGGGCGACCTGAAGGACTTCACCGACGCTGACAGCGTCTCTGCGGAGTGCGTGGACGCTCTGACCTGGGCCGTGGAGCAGGGCCTCATCAACGGTGTGGGCGCCGATAAGCTCGATCCTCAGGGCACCACCACCCGGGCCCAGATGGCCACCATCATCATGCGCTACTGCGGCCTGTAACTATCTTAGGGGCTTATAGCCTTGTGCCAGGCTATTTGCTTTCGCATTGGGACTTTCGCCCCGGTCATTGTGATCGGGGCGAAAGCCCTTTTCCGGGCGGCACCGGGCGGGATATTTGGTATGATAAAATTTCATACTCCCCCGCGGCGGGAAAGAGCGGTATACTGTCCACAGGTGAATAAAAGGAGGCTCTGTTGATGAGACAGAAGAAATCATCGTTCTGGAGCAAGATCCCAAACTGGGTGTGGATCCTGATCTCCCTGGCCCTGGCCATCTGCCTGTGGCTGTTCGCGGCCTGGAACTGGCCGAAGGTCTTTGCGACTCCCGCCGCCGTCTGGGAGATCTTTACCGGCAAGATCATGGACGGCACCCTGCTGCCCCATGTGTGGGCCAGTGTGTCCCGCGTGCTGACCGGCTTTGGCATCGCATTTATCATCTCCATCCCCGTGGCCTTCCTCATGGCCTGGTATGAGCCCTTCCGCCATGTGGTGGAGCCCTGGATTCAGTTCATCCGTAACATCCCCCCTCTGGCTTACGTCTTCCTGATCATCGCCGCCCTGGGCATCGGCCAGGTGGCCAAGGTCACCGTCATCTTCATCGCCTCCTTCCTGGTCATGGTCATCACCATCTACCAGGGCGTCAAGGGCGTGGACCTGACCCTCATCAAAGCGGCCCGGGTGCTGGGCGGCAGCCAGAAGGACATCTTCTTCAAGGTCACCATCCCCGCCTCCACCCCCTTCATCCTGGTGGCTGCCCGGCTGGGCCTGTCCACTTCCATGACCACCCTGATGGCCTCTGAGATCGTCGGCGGCGACAAGGGCATCGGCATGATGATCCAGCGGGCCAGCTCCAACTTTGAGCGGGACACCATGCTCATGGGCATCGTCCTGCTGGGCATCATCGGCATCTGCTTTGAGAAGATCGTGAAATTCCTTGAGAGGAGGTTTACGGGATGGCAGGAAACAATTCAGCAGTGAACGCACCCGTGAAGGTACATATCGACCATGTGGTCAAGAAGTTCAACGGCCGCAACGGCGAGATGGTGGCCCTCAACGGCGTGGACATGGACATCCACGAAAACGAGTTCATCTGTGTGGTGGGCCCCTCCGGCTGCGGCAAGTCCACCCTGCTCAACATCATCGGCGGCCTGGAGCAGCCCACCGAGGGCAAGGTCCTGGTGGACGGCAAGGAGGTCACCGGCCCCGGTCCCGACCGCGGCATCGTCTTCCAGCAGTACGCCCTGTTCCCCTGGCTCACCGTGGAGAAGAACGTGCAGTTCGGCCTCAAGCTCCAGGG
>LBJMR02800__coassemble_962_pt1 | contig 14948 bp, 18 predicted proteins | sample LBJMR02800__metabat2_low_PE_006 | metagenome-assembled genome bin LBJMR02800 | reverse complement strand
TGAACGGATGTAACTACTTCGGAGCATCCACAATCCGGTCTGCACCATTTGCTATCTTCAAACGGGATGATCTTCTGCGCTTGGTCCGAGAGTTGGACATACAATGGCGAAGTGGCTGGAAGGAGGAATACAGAGCCAAAGCTATTGCAGCAGGTGTCATAAGCGCTGACTTTGAAATGCCTGATAGCATTGTTCCAGAAATTTATGGAACGATTGAAGAACACGACGACGGGACACTGTACACCACAAAAGCACAGAGAACCGGTTGTTCGATGTGCGGATTTGGGATTCACATGGAAAAGCGTCCGCACAGATTTGATCTGTTGAAAGAACGCAACCCTAAAGAGTGGGATTACTGGATGTATCGGTGCTGCATCGACCAGAAGACCGGTGAGCAATATGGGTGGGCTCGCGTCTTAGACTATATTGGCATTGAGTATTAAAGGGGTGTTCTCTATGACAAAGTCAAAATACCCACGATGCCCGGACTACACCGGCAGGAAAATCTGGCGCGTCAAGTATAGGGATAGGGGGTATCTGGATGTCCTTGCTCCGACCTGGCAGGAGGCGCTTGTCACCGCCGCCATGGCCTGGGGCATCCGTTGGCAGGACCCGGCCTATCACCTCGAGGCGGCGTGCGTCCCGATGGGCCATCTTGGCAAGCAGACGCAAGAGCTGGGAGGGATGACAGGTGGATGAGCGCAAGCCGGCATTTTGGGCCGTCATACCCGCCAGCGTTCTCTTTTCTGAGGATTTGCGGCCCAACGCAAAACTTTTGTATGGGGTTGTGACGCTGCTCCAGGAGTCTAGCGGCTACTGCTACGCCTCCAACCGGTACCTGGCGAACCTGTTCGGTCTCCAGCCGGAGACCATCACCGGGCTGCTTAACAATCTGGTGGACGCCAAACTGATTGCCACCGACGTGGTACGTAATCCGCTGACAAATGAGGTCCTGCAACGCCGCATTTGGACCGTGGCGCAGATGCCCGCAATTATACCCCCCTCCCCGAAAAATATCGGGGAGGGGTCCTCGAAAAAAATCGGGGAGCCCTCCCCTAAAAATTTCGGGGACCCTCCCCGAAAAAAATCGGAAGAGAATAATACAAGTAATAATAATACAAGTAATAATATTCCCCCTATAGTCCCCCGTGATCCGGGGGACGGGTGTGTGGGCGAATGCACACCGGAACCGGAGGAAACGCCCACCAGGAAATCACGCGGCAGCTTGCCGAAGTGGAAGCCGGAGCGGTTCTCGGCATTTTGGAAGTTTTACCCCAGGGGCGAGAACAAGCAGCGGGCGGTACGAGCCTGGGACAAACTCAAGCCGGACGACGCCTTGATCGCCGTCATGGGCCGCGCCCTGGCCCGCCAGAAGGCCAGCCCGGACTGGCAGCGAGGGATCGGCATCCCCCATGCCTCCACCTGGCTCAATGGTCGCCGCTGGGAGGATGAGCAGCGGAAACCCAACCAGCAGCAGCAACAGGAGCGCGGCTGGGCAGATGATTGGGAGGTGTTGGATTGATGAAACGGTGGGAAGACTACGAAGCTTATGCAGCACGTGAGGCTGTACAATCAGAATATCCATATGCTTACTCAGTTGGGCATATCCGTGGGATTATTTCAGATATGCGTATCTATCCGGACGAAAAAGTAGCACGGATCGAGTTTTTCTTGGAGAAGTTTGACGAAGCGCGAGCATCTGAATGGAAGTCTGCCTTGGCGGAGGAGAGCGTCTTATGAAGCCATTTTTCACTCCCGAGGAGCTGGCCGATATGGCCGCTGCGGATGCCGAGATCGACGCCTCATTCAGCCTGACCAATGAGGACATCCGCCGATCCAGAGAGGCAGACAAGGCTGCAATGTTAGACCGGCTGCCGCCCGCGAAGAAAAAGAAATCCGCCTATTGGAGGGCCTACTATGAGGCAAACCGGGAGGAGATCTCTGCCAAGCGTCGGGCCTACTACGAGAAGAACCGGGAAAAGAAGCTGGCCTACCAGCGGGCCTACGATGCGGCCCACCGGGAAGAGATCGCTGCCCGGCAGTTGGCATATAAACAGGCGAAGCGGGAGGAAAACCATGTACCCATATCATAACCGCGTTAAGCAGAGGATTAAGAACGGCGAATTGATCGACTACTTTTTCACTGCCAGATACCCGCGGATTGGGCTGGCGCTGGTGCTGGTATTTTCCACAGATCCGGCACGGCGGCCCATCCGGCCAGAGCGGTGGGACGAATATCTGCCGCTGATCCTCCAATATGGAGGCAACAAGCATGGCTGATGTAGATAACCTGGTCGAGATGCAATGGGCCGTGCTGGCCGGAATGATCGTTAACCCGGACAGCGTCGGGCCTGTGCTGGCCCAGCTGGGGCCGGAGGATTTTACCACAATCGCGACTAAGCAGCTTTACGAAGTGCTGGAGCATCTCCACAGCGCGGGAGCGCCCATGGAGCTGACGGCCATCAAGGAGCTGCTGGGTGATGATGCAGGGCTGATCCTGGACGAGGCAGCCAAACACGCCACCGAGGACCCGACCTGGTACGTGGAGCGTCTGCGGCTCTACCGCAAGATGGCAGACATCCGCGCCGCCTGCTACAACATCGCCGGGGCCGACACGCTGGAGGATATGCAGCGCGGCATGGACGCGCTCAACGCCCTGGACATCAGCCGGGGCCGTGCGAAGCTATTCCACGCCGAAGACCTGGCCCAGATCATGCTGGAGGAATTGGAGCCGCACTCCGCGCCCCAGATCATGCGGACCGGTCTTCGCGCCCTGGATGATATCGTCCAAATCGAGGCCGGAGACTTTGTCCTGCTGGGCGGGTATCCATCCGCCGGCAAAACGGCCCTGGCACTGCAAATCGCCATGGTGATGGCGCGAAAGCACCGGGTTGGGTTTTACAGCCTGGAGACCGGCCAGACAAAGGCGGCCCGGCGGCTGCTGGCTTCGACGGCTGGGATAACCCTGGCAGATATCAAGGCGCGGCGCTTCACGGAGGCCCAGCACGCGGACGCGGCGCACGCAGCCACCATGTTTGCCCAGCTGCATTTTGATTTTATCCCGACATCCAGTATGTCGGTGCGGGATATCCAGTCTATCGCCCTTTCCAACCGGCACGAGATCGTATTTGTGGACTATCTGCAAATCATCCAGGAGCGAGGCCGTGACCGGTACGAGATCGTCACGAACATCTCGCAGGGGCTACACAGGATGGCGCAGGACCATGGGATCGTCGTGTTTGCGCTGGCGCAGCTGACCAGGCCGCCGGACATGGGCGGGAAAAAGCAGCGTCCCACCATGGCCAGTTTCCGGGAGTCAGGTCAGATCGAGCAGGATGCCGACGTGGCCATGCTGCTCTATCTCTCCGACCCGGACGACTACAAGAGCCCCAGGGAACTCAAGATCGCGAAGAACAAAGAGGGGCCGAAGTCGAAATTAATGCTGGACTTCGACGGACCGTTGCAGCGGTTTTCATTCGCCCAGGAGCGGTACACCCCACAACGCGCCGCGCCAAAGCCGACGCCGGTGCTTCCGGCAAACCGGACCGCACAGGATCAAATGCAATTTGCGGAGATACAAGGCGACGATCCGGATTTCCCGTTCAAATAGGAGGCGTTCATGCAGGTTGGAGAATATGTCACCGTTTCAACGGAAATTCGGAAGGTAGGGGCATGGAGCCCGGATGGCGTGGACAGCCACGAGGCCGAGCTGCTGCGGGGCCGCGTCGTGTACATACATCCAAAGCAGCGGTATTTCACCGTGGAATTTGAATTTGGGAAGAACAAACTCATGGAAAGTTTTTTCTTCCATCACACTGAGGAGGACAATGGATATGAAAATGACTGCCATCATGAATATAAAAGGCGGAGTTGGAAAAACCGTAACTGCGGTAAATACTGCGGCAGTCTTGGCAAGGCTTTATGGCAAAAGGGTTTTGATTATTGACGCCGACCCCCAGGGGGACGCCACAGCCTTTTTCCACGCAGAGCCGGGAGACGGCGGCGGGTTATGCGGGCTTCTGGAAGGCGACTTCCAATTTTACGATGAGGTTATTTTTCATACCGATTATGATAACCTGGACATACTGCCCAGCACCACGGACCTCTTCGACCTGGATCGACTGGCAGATCGGCAGCACTGTGCCAAGGCAATTCTCGATCTAAAAGGCGCGATTGCCGAGGACAATGAATATGACGTTGTCCTGGTTGACTGCCCGCCCAGCTTCACGGCGGCATCCATCGCGGCCCTGGCGGCAGCGGACAGCGTGATTATCCCGGTTAAGCTGGACGCCTTCTCCGTGCGCGGCATGGAGTTTCTTCTGGCTCAGGTGCGGCAGCTCAATCAGATCAACAACCGCTGCGCTGTGGACGGAATTCTGATTACCCAGTGGCACAACGCCCCGGTGGTTCTCCAGGCAGAGGAGTTCCTCCGCGCCAAGGGCCTGCCGGTCTTTGATACAAAGATCAGACGCACGGACAAGGTGGACGAAAGCACCTGGTACGCAGAGCCTCTTGAAATCTATTCCCGCCTTTCTGCTGCTGGGATTGGATACCGGAGCTTTGTGGCAGAGTGGATGGGGAAGGAGGAATAAGCGTGGAGAGGCTGACAGTTAAAAGCGCTGTCTATGATGGCGGAATGTACAACGAAGTTGCTGGTATGGTGTGTGGGGCCGAATTAAAAGATGTTTTTGAGCGCCTTGCCGCCATTGAGGACATCCTGGGCGACGACTACGACCTGGATCGGCTGCGGCAACTGCTGGAGGCTGACCGGGACGGGCGATGCGTGGTGCTGCCGTGCAAGGAAGGCGACAAACTCAGAAGAGACGGGACCGAATTCACCGCCGACCATTGGAATTTAATTTTGACCGCTTTTGCGGAGGATAAAAGCACAAAAAGCGGTAAGCGAGTCGGGCTTTTTGGTGCTAAAGAAACTGAGGCAGCTTTGAAGCCGGCGAAGGAAAATGGTGCAGCAAATGATGGCCCCGATCCTGATCCATCTATCGTTGGAAGAAACAAGTCATGGATTATAGGTAGGTTCCTTAAGGAGGAGTAAGCAATGGCCTTTAATCTTGCTGAGGCGGCGGGGCTCGGACGGATTGTGTCCAAACTGGACACCGGAGATGTCCGGCATATCCCGCTGGTAGATATCGACCCCAATGATAAAAACTTCTTCGAGGTTGACGACGTGCAAGACTTGATGGAGTCCATTGAGGTAAATGGCGTTCTCCAGCCACTTGTTGTAGTGCAACACGGGCAGGGATACCGGCTGCTGGCCGGGCACCGACGGCTGAAAGCGCTCCAGCAGCTGCATGAGGCTGACAAGATGGACAAGCGATGGACAACCGCTCCTTGCGTTGTGCTGCCGCCCATGTCAGACGCCATGGAGCAGATGGTACTGATCCAGACCAACACCACGGCCCGACAGCTGAGCTACGTGGAAAAGATAGAGGCCTCTGTCCGTCTCAAAAAAATCCTGGTCAAGCTAAAATCCGAAGGGGTCAAACTTCCAGGGCGGCTTCGGGATATCCAAGCCGAGCAACTGGAGATCTCCCGCACCGAATTGGCCAGGATGGAGGTCATCCAGAAAAACCTAATTCCGCCGTTGATGGATATGCTCAAGGCAAACAAAATCAACGCCGCCGCTGCTTATGAGCTGGCCAGGCTGGACGCTGAGGATCAGGCCCTATTGTTGGGACGGTATGAAGAAAAAGGCATTACTCCGTGTGCCGCCGATGTGCAAGCCTACCGGGAAAAGAAAGCGCTTGATTGGCTCCGCGCTGATTGCCCTGGTGAGGCTCTCGGGTATACAGACCATCAGCTCAGAGAAAGCGGGAAGCCCATCGAATGCCGGAACTGGGAAGCCATCCGCGACCATAAAGCGAAAGGCCACCCGGAACTCTGCCCTGGCTGCTGCTATGCGTGCGACAAGGAGACCTGCAAGGAGCGGTGCCAGCAGGCAAAAATAAAGCGTCGGAAGGAACGGGACGAAATTGAAAGACGCGCCCGGGAACATCCGGCCCAAGAAGAGACAAATCCATTGGACGACCAAGCGCAGGACCAGGACAACGACTTTTTGTCCTTGCCGCTTTCTAAATTCCCGCAGCGGCTGAAAGAGGCGATGGACCTTCGGCAAGTCAGTATCAGCGGGCTTTCTATGAACTTGGCTGAGATGATGCGGGAGTATCCACAGATTGGTCTGTCTGGGGATGATGATGGGAGTTACGACGAAGTTTGCGAGATGCTTAATATCGAAAACATGGACGACTTCGATTTTAGCCGAGCTACCTACACAGGATTTGTATTCCTTCTTTCTGAGGCGCTCGGCGTGTCCATTGACTGGCTTCTGGGCCGCACGGATAACCCGGAGGTGTAAATGAGATACACCTATAAATACTGTGGCCGCTACTTTTACGGCGTCAGCTACACCACCCCTGGGAAAACCGACTCACAGCCAGTACGAAGAGACCGGCAGCGGTGCGTATCTGCGGCGCGGCAGAAGATCAACGACAAACGGGCCGCGTCCCAGTTCGAGCAGCTGCTGGCCACCAACTTCGGCCCGGGAGATACGGTGGTGACACTGACCTATCGAGATGACAACCTGCCGCCAACGTTGGAGCATGCCAAAAAGAACGTCAAGAAGTTTCTCACAATGCTCCGCCAGTCCTACCGGCTGGCGGGGCAGGAACTCAAGTATCTACTGGTACATGAGGGATCGCACGGAGATCACCGGCTCCACCACCATATCGTCATAAATTCAATTCCCGGCGTCCAAGAGACGATCCGTAGTCACTGGGCCGCATGGGGAGATAATCTGGACTTTTCCAGCATCGACATGAAGGGCTACACAGCCTGGGCAAAGTACCTGTGTAAGGAGCTTCTGACCACCGGGCGTCTTGCCCCTGGTAGACACGCATGGTCAGCATCCCGCAACCTGGCCATGCCGGTGGTGGAACAAGGAGAATGCCCGGATCACATGGCTATCAGTCCGCCGCCTGGGTCTGTGATCCTGGAAAACGAAACCATGATGACAGAGTACGGGGCAGTACATTATATTAAATGTATCCTGCCGGCATGGGCAGTTAAGACCGCACCGCCGCGCCCACCAAGATGGACCAGGCGACGGACCAAAAAGTAAACATTGCATTTTTATTTGGCCTTGTAGCAGTGTATAATTTTAGAAAAGGACTGACAAAATGGATAAAAAGCCGTTGCACAGTGTGCAAACCTGTGATATACTGAGAGTACAGAACGGGTGGGCAGTATGCCCCGTGTGCGGCTGGACGCGGATGATGCGCGTGGAACCGGACACCAGAGCCAAACGGCTGCCTGTTTACTGCAAGAAGTGCAAGCATGAAACCATCGTGAATATCGAACCTGAGAGCCAGTGCCTGAGCGCCAGCGCCACTTGATCCCAATGCGGGAGTCGAGTGGCGCTTTTGCTTTGGCCTGGCTCTTTTTGTTTGCCCGGAGGTGATAGCCCGTGAGCCAGAAACCGCTCAGGCCATGCCGCCACCCTGGCTGCACCGAGCTGGTGCCGGATGGGTATTGCGATGCCCACCGCCCAGCTCAGGCCGTGGATCAGCGCAGCAGCGACGCGGCGGCCTGGCACCGCCTGTACAAGACCGACACCTGGCGCGTGCTGCGGAATATGCAGCTGGCCAAAGAGCCGTGGTGCTGCGCGTGTGCGCGGCTGGGACTCAGGACTCCGGCCACTGACGTGGACCACATCGTGGACCATCGTGGAGACTGGTCTCTGTTCTCCGACCCGGGGAATTTGCAAAGCCTTTGCCACAGCCACCACAGCCAAAAGACAGCAAAAACCATCCGAAGCCGGCGCAATTCCAAGCGCCGGTGACAAGCAAAACCGGCGAAGACTTGGGCGCGCCCGCGCTCGTGGTCTCGCCCGCGTGGATCCTTGCGACCCTCCCCCCTGGGTTTGAAGTTTTCGGGGGCCGCTTGGGCACCGCAGCCCAAACTCCACGCAAATTTTTCTCCCCATCGGGCCATCAGGAAGGAGGCGCCGCCGATGCCGGGACCGAGACAACCCGTGGACGTGCTGAAAGCCCGCGGGGCAAAGCACCTGACAAAAGCCGAAGAGGCCCAGCGCCGCGCCTCTGAGCTGAACGTACCGCCGGCGCAGAAGATCACGCCGCCAAAATGGCTGGGCCGGGAGTTCCCGGACGACGTGGCCAAGGCTCTCAAAGCGGAGTTCCGAAAGCTGGGCAAGCGCTTGGCCGAAGTGGGCCTCTACTCTGAGCTGGACGCTGACACCCTGGGCCAATACCTGGTGGCGCTCCACCAGTGGGAGCTGGCGACGCTCCAGATGGAGTCCTTGCTCGGCGACGTGGCATTTGGAAAGCAGGCAAAACTTTGGGCCGAGGTCCAGGCAAAATACTTCGCCGCCGCCCGGCGGTGCGCTTCTGAAATGGGCCTGACCATCTCTTCCCGCTGCCGTCTGATCGTGCCGCAGACCGCCGAACAGGATGAGCCGGAGGACGAGTTTACCCGGGCCTTGCGAGAGCGCCAGCGGGCCGCTGGAGGCGCATGAGCGCCGTCTACGACGCGGCCCAGGGGCAATTTGTCTGCGACTTTATCGAGCGATTCCCGACCACCGACACGGGCCGTCCCTTCTCTCTCTACGACTGGCAGCGGGACGCAATCATGGAGTTTTACTCCACCATGGAGGTGGACGATGACACCGGCGAACAGTACAGGCGGTATCAGTACCTATACGAGGAGCTGCCGAAAAAGAACGGCAAGTCGGAGCTGGCCGCGCCCCTGGGCTTATACCACCTGTTTGGCGACGGCGAGCTGAACGCGGAAGTCTATATCTGCGCCGCTGATAAAGACAACGCCTCCATCGTCTACAACGCCGCAATCTACATGGTGCAAACGGCCCCATGGACCGCCGCCATGCTGGAGCGCGGCACGCTCAAACTGGTGGAGTCCCGCCGGGAAATTCTGTACCGCCGTCAGCGCAAAACCCCAAGCGGCGGCATGGAATGGCAGATCATCGGACGCTTGAAGGTCCTTTCCGCCGAGGCGTACAGCAAGCACGGATACAAGCCGAGCTGCGTCATCTTCGACGAACTGCACGCCCAGCCGAACCGAGATTTGTGGGACGTGATGACCTTCGGCGCCGGTTCAAGCCGGCGGCAGCCGGTGTGGATCGTGCTGACCACCGCCGGCGACGACCCGGACCGTCATTCCATCGGCTGGGAAATCCACGAGAAGGCCGTGGCCGTCCGGGACGCCCGGCAGCTTCGGCAGGTGCTGGACCAGGGCGGCGACCCACAGGAGGTGCTGAGCCTCAAGCGGGTGGCCGAAGAAGATCTCCCGGGGGCTATGGACGCGCTGCTGGAGCGGGATCTCGATACCTGGCTTCCGATCCTCTACGGCATCACCGCATTCTACGGAGACGACCCCGAGGACCTGGCACAGGTGGACATCTACGACGAGGCGCTCTGGTACCGCTGCAATCCATCCCTTGGAAAGCACCTCAAAATCCGAACGCTGCGCCAGGAGGCCGCCGAGGCCCGCAAGTCAGAAGCAGCCGAAAAGCTGTTCCGCTGGCTGCGGCTCAATCAGTGGATCGCGGTGAAAGCGGTGTCCTGGCTGAGTTTGACCCTGTACGACAAGCTGCAATGGGGCCCCAGCAAAATGGCCGAGCGTGCCGAGTGGCTCAAGCGGCTGGAGAGCAAAACCTGTTACGGCGGCGTAGACCTTTCCTCCACGACAGACTTGACCGCCTTTGTCCTCTTCTTCCCTGCTCAGCCTGGCCTGGATTGCGCCGTGTGGCTGCCGTATATCTGGCGCTCCAGTAAGGACCTGGAGACCGCCGAGAAGCGCGACGCCGCGCCATACCGCAACTGGGAGCGGGCCGGATTTATAAAAATATGCCCCGGCGACACCATCGACTATGCCGATGTAGAAGCCGCCATCGCAGAAGCCCGCGAAACCTATGATCTCAAAATGGTCGGCTTCGACCCGTACCTTTCCCGCACCATCACGCAGCGGATCATGCCCATTGTGCCGGTCATAGAAGTGCCGCAGGACATGAAGAATATGTCCCCGGCCATGAAGGAAATTGAACTGGGCGTACTCAACCACACCATGCGCCACGTCCACAACACGTGTTTCCGCTGGGCCTTCGGGAATGTCCGTTGCGCCGTGGATGGCAACGAAAACATGAAGCCCATGAAAAACCGGTCCCCGGGCCGCATCGATCCGGCGGTGGCGCTGATTATCGCCGTGGCCGTTTGGATGATCGCCCGGAACCAAAAGCCGGATTTGTCCGCCGCCATGGAGCGCGGCGGGTACACCCTGTAAGGTGTCCAAATTGGACACGGGAGGCAGCATGAAGAAAAAGAAATTTGATTGGACGGAGGTCGCCATTATCGCCGGGGCCGCCATTACATCGGTTGGCGTTGGATTGATCCATTTTGCCGCCGGTGTGATCGCGGCAGGCGTCCTGATGCTGGCCGGCGGCGTGATCTCCGCCATCTTTGGAGGTGATGGCCAATGAGCCTGACAACTGCACTCCACGCCATGCGCCGGGCGCCCCCCGTCGAAAACCGCGCCGGCGTGATAACGCTCCCTGCCGGGGCCTTCCCGGCGGCGTCGTATCCCGGGACACCGGAGACCACCGCCCGAAAGCTGTCCGCTGTGGACCGCTGTATCGAGCTGCTGAGCGACTCTGTGGCGAAGCTGCCCAGCTACATTCTGGATACCACGACCCGGGAGCGGCCCCGCCACCCCATCCTGGAGCTGCTCAACACCCGCCCCAATGAGGCCATGACGCCCTTCGTCCACAAGAAGGTTTTGGAGACCTCCCGGCTGGAGGGCGGCAACGCCTATGAGTGGATCATCCGCGACCCGCGCACCATGCAGCCGGTGGAGCTGGTGCCTGTCCCCTGGCAGCTGGTCCAGCCCTGGATGGATACCGAGGGCCGGGTCTGGTACAACATCACCAACCCGCGCACCGGCGAAAACCTGACCGTCCACGGGATGGATATGTGCCACTTCAAGGGCGCGACCCGCAACGGTATTCTCGGCCAGTCCGTCCTGGCCAGGGCCAGTGAGGTCATCGCCGGAGCCAGAGCAGCCCAGGACTACGGGCGGCGCTACTACGAATCCGGAGGCCAACCCCTGGGCGTGCTGGAAACCCAGTCCGATTTGAGCGGCATGATCCAGGACCCAACCGACGCAAAGCAGCAAATTTCCAAAAAGGAGCTGCTGCGGCGCAACTGGGAGAAGTACCACAGCGGAGCCGCCAACGCCCACCGCATTGCCATTCTGGACTTTGGCCTCAGCTACAAGCCCTTGAGCGCGTCCAACAAGGACGCCCAGTTTGTGGAGGACAAAGAGGTCAGCATCAAGGACATCGCGAGATTTTTCGGCGTTCCCCTCTACAAATTGCAGGAGGGCAAGCAGGCATACGGGTCGAATGAGCAAAACTCCATCGACTACGTGGTTTCCACCCTGCATCCCATTTGCACCGGCTACGAGGAGGAGCGGACCTATAAGCTGTTGACCCAGTCGGAGATCGAAGAGGGCCTGGAACTGCGCATCAACATGATGGCGGAGCTGAAGGGCGACACGGCCAGCCGCGGCGCCTGGTACACCAACATGAAAAACAACGGCGGCTTCACGGTCAACGATATCCGCCAGCTGGAGGATATGCCAGACCTGGAGGGCGGCGACGACGCCCAGGCCTCGCTGAACTTTGTGCCGCTGAGCCAATGGGCGCGGCTGAGTATGCAGCGCAATGGAGGTGAACTATGAGACTCAAACTGAACGGCTATGTAGCCGCAGACGACGACAAGGAAATTTTCCAGTGGTTCGGCTATTCGGCGTTCTCTCCCAAGGACGTCCGGGACGCGCTGGAGCAGCTGCCGGAGGGCGAGACCCTGACGCTGGAAATTAACAGCGGCGGCGGCAGCGTGTGGGCCGGGTCGGAGATTTACTCCGTGCTGCGCGGCTCCAATGCCGACACCGTGGCGGAAATCCAGTCCCTGGCGGCCTCCGCGGCCTCCTATGTGGCCATTGGCTGCAACCGTGTGATGATCTCCCCGGTGGCGCAAATGATGATCCACCCGCCGTCCACCGCCACCAGCGGCGACGCGGCGGAACATCGGCAGTCCATCAAAATCCTCAACTCCATTGCCGGCAGCATCCTCAACGCCTATGAGCTTAAATGCGCCGGGAAGCGCACCCGGCAGCAGCTGGCGTCCATGATGCAGGCCGAGACCTGGCTCACGGCCCAGGAGGCTGTGGACGCCGGTCTGGCCGACGAAATCCTCTATGACGACGACGCGGTGTTGAACCCCACCGACATCGTCAATGCCTGCGGGATGCCAAACCTGGCAGCCATGCGGGCCGAGTACCGCAAGGCCCACCAGTCCAAGGAACCGCCCGAAGCCACCCCCGTCGATAACTGGCAAGACGCCGCCCGTCTCGCCATCGAAAAACTGAGATTTTATAAGGAGGCAAACCAATGAGACGCAAACTGATTGACCTGTGCGCCACCAGGGCCAAGGAGATCGAGAAGGCCGAGGCGGCGCTCAACGCCAACGACCAGGAGGCCTACGCCGCCAGCATGGTCAAAATCGGCAACATGAACACCGAGATTGAGAATATCCAGGCGCTGATCCGGGAGCAGGACCGAAATGTCATGGAGGCGCCCGCGAACCCCGCTGAGCAGCGTGACATGGCCGAAGATCGCGGCGCCACCCTGATGCGTGGTGACGATGTGCAGATCTCCGCTGCGGAAGTGCGCCGGATGTTCAATTCCACCACCGTCGCCACTGGTACCATCGTGCAGCCCACCGGGGCCGGCACCAATATCCACGACCCTGTCGGCAATCAGGTTTCCAGCATCATTGACCAGGTGACGGTCCAGGACCTGACCGGCATGGGCGCATATCAGGAGCCCTATGTCAAGACTGAGATGGAAGCCCAGAGCCAGAAGGTCGAAACTGCCGCCGGAACTGCCCGTACTGCCACGGACCCCACGTTCGGTATCGCGGAGCTGCGGCCCCGGGAAGTCAACGTGACCAGCTTTGTGGACCGCAATATTGCCCGGCTCTCCCCTGCCGACTATTACGCCAAGGTCATGGCAATGGCCATGCGTGCCATGCGCCGCGCGATCGCCAAGATGATTATCACCGGCGATGGCGAGGGCAGCCCGGCCATGTTCGGCATCACCAACGCAAAGAATAAGGCGTCCGAGAACATCTTTGCCGAGGAAACCATCACCGCCATCGACGCCACGACCCTGGACCAGCTCTACTTCGCCTACGGCTCCGACGTGGCCATCGGCGCCAATGCCCGGCTGCTGCTGACCAAGAAGAACCTCAAGGCGTTTGGCGCGCTGCGCGGCACCAATGAAAAGCGCCGTCTGCTGGACATCGTGCCCGATATGGCGAACCCCAACACCGGCATCATCCGGGACGGCGGCGTGGTGATCCCCTATACTATCTCCGCCGATGTGACCGATGAAAAGCTGCTCTATGGCGATCCGTTCAACTATCTGCTTGGCCTGTTCGGCGCGTACTCCATCCGCGTGGATGAGTCCGTCAAGGCCGTGGAGCGCATGTATGCCATCCTGGGCGACGTCATGGTCGGCGGCAACCTGGTGGTGGACAAGGGCTTCGTGGTCGGCACCGTCGGCGGTGGCGGCTGATATGGCCACCGTATCTCTGGAGGCCGCCAAGGCGTACGCCAGGATTGACGGCGACGAAGACGACGCGCTGCTGGAGAGCCTGATCGAGGCTGCCGAGGAATACCTGGCCGGAGCCGGGGTGTATCCCGGCCTGGCCCCGGAGGCGCTCTATCAGCTCGCCGTGAAGGGGATTGTCCTCCACTGGTACGAGCAGCGCAACGTCACCGACGGCGCAGCGCCCACAGACTTTGCCGCCGGCGTCCGGCTCACCATCAATCAGCTCAAGATCACCTGTAAACTCAATAGCCTGTAAGGAGGTGCCCCGCCCATGCAAGTCAATGCCGGGAAACTGGATCAGCGCATTACCATTGTCCGTGCGGATAAAACCACGGATTCCGATGGATACATCGGCAAGGATGACCAGCCCGTGCGGACCTGCTGGGCGGGGTTTTCCCGTACCAGCGGGAAGGAGCTGACGAAGAACAACGCCGACTATGGAGCTGTGACGGCCCGGTTTTTGATCCGCTACACCAAGACGCCCATTGACCGGAAAATGGTGGTCCTTTACCGGGGGCTGCGGTATCCCATCGAGTACGTCAACAACTACGGCGACCAGAACCAGTATATCGAGCTGATCTGCTCCATCGAGACGCCGGGGAGGGTGAGCGATGACAATTAACGAGCGCGTCCGGGCCGCCGTGACGCCGGTGATCCCGGATTGTGTCCCCGGGGAGTACACCGGAGACAGCGAGACCTACGCCACGTTTGACGTCATCGAGACGCCTGACGTGATGGCAGAAGGGACAGCCCACGCGGTGGTAGCTACGGTGATCCTCCACTGGTACAGGCCCAAGAATACCAAGGTCGAGCCGGTCAGGTCTCAGATGGTGCAAAATCTCCTCCTCCAGGGCGCTACCTATCCCACCATCACCCACGGGGCGGAGGAAATCCTTTTGGAATTTGAGATGGAGGCGGAGGCAGTTGGCGCAGTTTGAGTCAGACATAAACGACCTCATCGAGGCGCTCAGGAAAGCCGACCTATTTGATGAGGAAAGCCAGTCCAGGCTATTACAGGCTGGAGCGGATCACCTTATGAAACATGTAAAGGCAGAAGCATCAAAATCAAAATATAATCTCCGTTTCGTGTCGAGCAAACTGAAAAAGAACAAACTCAAGCGAGACAAAAATGGAGAATATTATGTCACGGTCACGACCAAAGGGAAAAATGATCGCGGCGAACGATTGGCAACAATAGCTTTTGTCCTTAATTATGGCCGCCAAAAGA
>LBJMR02800__coassemble_953_pt1 | contig 15066 bp, 16 predicted proteins | sample LBJMR02800__metabat2_low_PE_006 | metagenome-assembled genome bin LBJMR02800 | reverse complement strand
TTCACGTCTAATCAAACCACTTTTTGAAACTTTTTTAGAGTTTCAAAAAGTGCCACAGCCTGCCGAAAAGACTTTTTCGACAGGCTGTGGCCTTGAATCAGAACAGGGCCGGCGGCCATTTTCGACAGTTTCAGCCCCCGGACGGGTACTTCCCGTCCGGGGGCGTTTTCGCGCTGCCCCGTCAGGCCAGCAGGCAGACCAGGGCGGTAAAGGTGCCGTCCGCATATTCCCACTGGTAGCCGCCGCCATACTGCCGCCCCAGGTCCTGGAGGATGCGCTGGCCCATGCCCCGCCCCTCGGGGGGCGGGCTGGGGGGCGGCGAGGGGTTGGTTACCTTGAGGAACAGGTAGTCCCCCTCCTGCAGGGAGCGCAGGGTGATGGTAGGTTGGGGGACACCGGACTGCTCCGCGGCGCGGATGGCGTTATCCAGGAGGTTTGCGAAGATGCTGCACAGGTGGATGGGCTCCACGGTGAGTTCGCCGGGGAGAGAGAGGTCCACCGCCAGGGTGATGCCCTTCTCCCGGCACAGCCGCTCCTTGCCGGAGAGGACGGCGTTGACCACGGGGATGGGGCAGTAGGTACTCTCCCGGGTCTCGTCGATGGCCCGGCTCACCGCGCCGATCATCTGCCGGGCCGCCCCCTCCTCGCCGGACTGGAGCAGGGCGGCGATGGAGGCAAGGTGGTTTTTGAAGTCGTGCCGGAGGCGGGAGAGCTTCTCCCGCTGCTCCTCCACGCTGCGGTAGTGGGCCTGCTCCAGCTCCATGGCGTGGCGGGTCTCTTGGAGGCGGCGCTCCAGGGCCTCCTTTTCCTCCAGGGAGCCCAGCAGATACATGAGGGCGGCCAGGGCGCCGCAGCCCAGCAGAAGGCTGAGCACGAACAGCCAGGGGCCCACGGGGATGATGCGGGAGTAGGCGGTGCCCAGCAGGCTCACGGGGAAGAGAAAGGCGGGGATGTAGAGCCGGGAGAAGCGCCTGGCGCCCAGGGCCTTGGCGAAAAAGAGCACGGCGCAGCTGCCCACCGCCTGCACCGCCAGGGTGACCAGGGAGTAGGGCAGGAGGATGGGGAGGATGCTGCGGGCGATGTCCACGGCGGGGATCTCCTCCAGGGGCAGGAGGGTGGCGGAGACCGTCATCTCCCCCAGCATCTGGCAGGCGAAGAGAGACAGGTTGACTGCCAGCCGCTTCCACACGCTGCCCCGGAACAGCAGCAGGGGAATGAGCACCAGGCCCACGGGGAGAAAGGCCAGGCGGACCAGGTCGGAGGCCGGGGAGAACATGCCCCACACCAGCTTGGGGAGATTGCCCAGCGGGAAGAGCAGAGCCGCCACCGCCACCAGCCACGGCCGGCAGCGCAGGGGGAAAAGCCGGGAGAGGAACAGGAGCAAAATGCCGCAGGCCGCGGCGGGGAGGAGCCAGACCAGGACCAGGAGCAGGAATCGTTCCATCAGGGGCCCCCCTCTCAAAAGCACCGGCCGATGAAGCGCAGGTAGTCCGCCTTGGCCTGGGCGTAGCGGGTCCGGCTCACCGGCACGGTGCAGCCGTTTTTGAGCAGCAGATCAGGCTGCTGGACGCGGCGGATGTGCCGCAGGCTCACAAGAAAGCTCTTGTGGCAGCGGCAAAAGCCCTCGGGCAGCAGCAGCGCCACCTCGTCCAGCCTGCGGTAGACGCTCAAGACCTCCGACGTGGTGTGGATGAGCACCGTGTGCCCCCGGCTCTCCAGGTACAGGATCTCCTCCACCGGCAGCGTGATGGGCTTGCCCTGGCTGAGGATGGTGACGGTGGCGGGGGAGCGCTCCCCCGCCCGGGCCGCTTTTTCCAGGTTGGCCAGCAGCAGCGCCGGGTCCACCGGCTTGGTGAGAAAGCCGCTGAGGTTGGCCTCACGCAGAAAGACCTGCTGGGCAAAGCGGTCGCCGTAGCCGGTGATATAGATGATCTTGGTGGCAGGGGAGAGCTGCAGCAGCCGGGCGGCCATGTCCATGCCGTTTTGGGGCTGGCCCCAGTGGATGTCCAGCAGGGCGGCGTCATACCGGGCCCCGGCCTCCACCGAGAGGAGAAAGCGCTCCAGCGTGGAGAAGGCCGACACGCTCTCCACCAGCGACAGGGTGCGCAGATGCTCCTCCATCTGGGCAAGGAAGCTGAGATTGTCGTCACACACGGCGATGTGCATCAGCGTCACCTCATTTCACACACAGATCATCCCGGTCCCGCCCTCACTCCAGCACGTGGATGAAGGCCACCGCCAGGCCGATGACATGGATCTTCCGGGCCTCCTCCCCCACATAGACCATGGGGGGATAGGCCGTGTTCTCCGCCAGGAGGGTCACCTTGTCCTCCTGGTGGTAAAAGCGCTTGAGGGTGGCGTCCTCCGCGCCCACCATGACGGCGGCGATCTGCCCGTTTTCCACCGTCTCCTGCTGGCGGATGTAGACCACGTCCCCGCTGCGGATGCCGGCGTTTATCATGCTGTCCCCCTTGCAGGTGAGGGCGAAGTCCGCCCGGATGTGGCCGGGCAGGTCCACATAGTCGGTGATATTCTCCTCGGCCAGAATGGGCGTGCCGCAGGCGATGGCCCCCAGCAGGGGGACCTTTTTGGCCTGGGCGGGGAGGGGGAGCAGGTTTCTGGCCAGCTGCCGCACGCTGCCCAGGGCCAGGATCTTCTCCTCCGTGGTGAGGGCGTCAAACTCCACGCTGAGCACGTTGTCCTCCGCCGTGCGGCGCAGGGTGTCGTAGGGCTCCCGCTCCATGGGCACGTCGTACCCCATGAGCCACCCCTCCGACACGTTGAGGGCCTGGGCCAGCTTGTAGACCGCGTCCTGGTTGCCCTTGTACTCCTTTTTCAGGTAGCGGGAAATGCTGGACTTATCGATCCCGGACCGCTTGGCCAGGTCCGCCTGCCTGAGCCCCCGCGCCGTAAGACCTTCCTGCAATCTGTCTGAGAAAGTGGACGTTTTTTCCTTCATTTTGTGCGCACCTCCTGGCCTGTTATGGGTATTCTACCTCAACAGTTGAGAAAAATCAATAGCGTCGGAAAAAATAATTGGGATATCTCAAGATTCGTAGTTGACATATCACAACTAATGGACTATACTCCAGATGTTGACAATTCTCAACGTGGAGAAGAACAGGGAGGTGCGCGGAAATGTCCGGCATGGATTACAGTGAGTTGCGGGGGAGAATGGAGCAGCTGGGGCTGACACACAAGGAGGTGGCGGCCCGGATCGGCGTGAGCGAGAGCCAGCTTGAGCGCAAGCTGGCGGGGGAGTTCGTCTTCCGCCAGGACGACATTGACAAGCTGGTGGGGCTGCTGGGGATCGACACCCGGGACATCGGGCGGTATTTTTTTCACCCGGAAAGTTGAGAAAATGCAACTTCTCTATGGCTGCCCCTCCCCCCGCGGCGGGGGAGGGGCAGGCCGGGGAAAGGGGGAAGCGGAGATGGAAAGAAGATCTTTGACCAGAGAGCAGCGGCTTCGCCGGGTCCGGCGGAGGCAGCGGCTTTTGTTCCTGCTGGCACTCTTATTCTGCCTGGTGTTTCCGGGCGTGGTGGAGGCGGTGCTGGGATGAGGGGGCTCATGCCTCTGCGCGACGCGCAGCAGGAGCGGCCGGCGGCCTGGTGCGGGGAGTGCCTGGGGGAGATCTACCCCGGCGAGACGGTCTACCGCTGGGAGGGGAAGGCGGTGTGCCCGGACTGCTTCAAGTGGGCGGTGAGGGCGCTGCTGGAGACTTCGCCGGGGCGGCTGGCCGACGAGCTGGGGGTGGAGCGGCAGGTCCTGGACTGACGCCGCCGCCGGACACACAAAGGAGGAAGGACACATGGAAAAGCGGTCCATGGCCCTCCGGAGCGGGAGGGGGGCGGGAGCGTGCCGGACAGGATCATAAAGGAGAGCATCTGCACCAGCGACACCTTAAACTGCCTCTCTGACTTTGAGGAGCGGTTCTGGCACCGTTTGATCGTAAACTGTGACGATTACGGCAGGTTCGACGCCCGGCCGGCCATCCTGAAAGGCCGGCTCTTCCCCCTCTCGGAGGGGAGGACCCTGAAGGATATGCAAAACGCCTTGTCCAAGCTGGCGTCCGTGGGTTTGGTGGAACTCTACCAGGTAGGGGGGAGACCGTTCCTGCGCGTTGTCACATGGGACAAGTACCAGCGTATCCGGGCAAAGCGCAGCAAATACCCGGAGCCGGAGGGCCCTTGCCGTCAAATGACGGCAGGTGGCGGCAATGGCGTCCGGAATCCAATCCAATCCCAATCCAATCCCGATCCGAATCCGAAGGAGGGCGACGCCCGCGCCGCCGCCCTGGCCGCCGTCATGTCCGCGTATATGGACCGGATCAATCCCAAGCCCTCCCCCTCCAGCCTGGAGGAGCTCAAGGGCTATGTGGAGGCCATGGGGGGTGAGGTCTGCCTCAAAGCCATCGACACCGCCGTGGACGCGGGAAAGGGCACCTGGAGCTATGTCCGGGCCATCCTGCGCGCCAAGCGGGAGCAGGGGGTGAAGTCCCTGGCGGACTGGAACGCCCTGGAGCAGCGGCGCAGCGGGGGCAAGCAGGCGCTTTGGAAGCCGGGGCAGGAGCGAAACGCCCCCGACCCCAGGGCCAAAGAGCACACGGAAGAGATGCGGCGCATGTTGGAGCGCATGAAGGAGGAAGCATGAAGCCATATAAAGACAAAAAAACCCCGCGTCCCCCGGCCCCTCACACCGCCGGGACCGGGCGGGGGGCCGGGGGTGGGAGCCATGGGATACTCTAACAGGACCTTTTGCTGCCCCTTTTTCCGGTGGGACGAGCGGCTCCGGGTCCACGGGGAGTGCGGCAGGCTCACCATGCCCGACCGGGAGGCCACCGTGGCCTTTCAGGAGCGCTACTGTGCCAGCCAGCAGGGCTGGCAGGACTGCTCGGCGGCCAAGGTGCTGCTGCACTACTACGACAGGACGGAAAGGACGGATGGATAGATGAAGAAAAGAAGCGCCGGGGAGGAGAAGCTCGCCCGGGAGCTGGGCCGGTACCGCAAGAAGACGGCGGACCAGGCGCGGGAGCTGGCAGTGCTGCGGGAGCGGCTGGGGGAGGCGGACCAGGCGGCGGCGGAGCTGTGCCGGGCGGTGGACGCCATTTTGATCCAGACGGCCCTCACCTACGGCCAGGAGGCCCTGGACGAGGAGAGCGGGGAGAAGCTGGGGGTGCGCCTTACGCTGCCGGAGTACCGCTTAGAGGACCTGCTGGCGCGCTACGAGGTGCGCGCCCGGCCGGACCGGCAGGCGGGGACCTATGTGGTGGGCGTGGCGGCCCGGGAGACGGGATGAGGGAGACAGGGCATGGCGTGCAGCTGGGGGAGGTGGTGGTGCGCCGCCCGGTGACCTTCTTTGGCCGGGAGGAGATCGGGTGCAGCGCCAAGCGGCGGCTTAAGGGCCGGGTGGTCTACATCCACCCCCAGGGGCGCTACCACACCGTGGAGTTTGACCTGCCGGGGGGCAGGGCCCGGGAGAGCTTCCGGGGCACGGGGGCGTGACGGGGGAAAGAAAATGGGCCGTTCGTGGCGCGGAGCGGGGGCCGCAGCTGATACAATGGGCCGGAAGAAGCGCAGGGAGGAGGAGCCATGGTAAAAAGCAAATATGAGACCGGGGTGCTCCCCAAGCTGGGCCTGGTGGAGGCCTGGGCCCGGGAGGGCCTGGCCGAGCGGCAGATCGCCCGCAACCTGGGCATCTCCATGTCCACCCTGGGGGCCTACAAGCAGCGCCATGAGGACCTGCGCGCCGCCCTGGAGCGGGGGAAAGAGCTGGTGGACCTGGAGGTGGAGAACGACCTGCTGAAAAAGTGCCGGGGGTATAACGCCCCGGTGAAAAAGACCTACAAGCTCCGGGAGATCGAGTACGACCCGGAGACGGGCAAGCGGGTGCGGGAGTATGAGCGCCTGGAGCCGGCCTATGACGAGGTCCACGTTTCGGCGGACTTAAGCGCCATCCAGTTCTGGCTCTCTAACCGCAGGCCGGACCGGTGGCAGTATAAGCCCGAGGGAAGGCGACAGGAGGAGGACGAGGACGAGGGGAGCGGCGTGGTGGTGCTCACCCCCGTCATGGAGGCCCCCGACCCCCCGGAGGAGGAGAGCGGCCATGGGGACGGATAGGGTGATCTGGGCCCCCCAGCCCCGGCAGGCCGCCCTCATGGCCCGCTTTGAGGACGAGGCCCTCTACGGCGGGGCGGCGGGGGGCGGCAAGTCGGACTGCGCCCTGGCCGAGGCCCTGCGCCAGGTACATATCCCCTACTACCGGGGGCTCATCCTGCGCAAGACCTTCCCCCAGCTCACCGAGCTGATGGACCGCTCCACCGAGCTCTACACCAGGGCCTGCCGGGGGGCCAAGCTCAACGAGAGCAAGCACGTCTGGACCTTCCCCAGCGGGGCCAAGATCTACTTCGGGTCCATGCAGTACACCAAGGACCGCACCAACTACCAGGGCAAGCGGTATGACTTCATCGACTTTGACGAGCTGACCCAATTTCTGTGGGACGAGTACAGCTATATGTTCTCCCGCAACCGGCCCAACGGCCCGGGCACCCGCTGCTACATCCGCGCCCAGGCAAACCCCGGCGGGGTGGGCCACGGCTGGGTGAAGGAGCGGTTCATCACCGCCGGCAAACCCATGGAGACCATCTGGGAGCGCGTGAAGATCCGCCACCCCGACGGGCACGAGGAGAGCCGCTGGAAGTCCCGCATTTTTGTGCCCTCCTCGGTCTTTGACAACAAGATCCTCCTGCAAAATGACCCCGACTATTTGACCCGCCTGGCCGCCATGCCCGAGCGGGAGCGAAACGCCCTGCTCTACGGCGACTGGGACACCTTCTCGGGCCAGGTCTTTACCGAGTGGCGCAATGACGGCAGCCACTATTCTGACCGCATCAACACCCATGTGATCTCCCCCTTCCTGGTGCCCGAGACCTGGAGCATCTGGTGCGCCATGGACTGGGGGTACGCCCGGCCCTTCTCCGTGGGCTGGTACGCCGTGGACCACGACCGGCGGCTCTACCGCATCCGGGAGTTCTACGGCTGCACCGGCACCCCCAACGAGGGCGTCCGGCTGGAGCCCAGCGACGTGGCAAGGCGCATCAAGAAGATCGAGGGGGAGGACCCCAACCTCCGGGGGCGGACCATCCGCCGGGTGGGGGACCCGGCCATCTGGGGCAGCCAGGGCACGGAGAGCATCGGGGCGCTGATGGAGCGGCAGCGGGTCTACTTTGAGAAGGGGGACAACGCCCGCCTGGACGGCAAGATGCAGGTCCACCACCGGCTCTCCTTTGACGAGCGGGGGGTGCCCATGCTCTACGTCTTTTCCACCTGCCGCCACTTCATCCGCACGGTGCCCAACCTGGTGTACGACGAGACGAACGTGGAGGACGTGGACACCGGCGGCGAGGACCATATCTACGACGAGCTGCGCTACGTCTGCATGAAAAACCCCATCGCCCCCCGGCCCAAGGCGGCGCCGCCCCTGGTGGTCTACGACCCCCTGAGCGCCGGGGAAGAGGAGCAGGAATACGACCGATATGACTTTTACAGGAGGTACTGAGATGTTTGGACGCAAAGAGAGCGCCGCGCCTCCCCGGCCCGGCCTGGGCGTGCCCGGCGTGCCGGGGCAGGAGGGCGTGGAGCCGGAGCTGGCGGCCATGCTGCTGCGGGGGGAGGTGGGAAAGCCCCCCATCGGCAAGGAGGAGATCGCCAAGGCGGCGGAGCTGCTGAGCAGGTACAAGGACGGCAAGAGGATGCTGGAGAGCCGGGTGGTGGAGGACGAGCTGTGGTGGGAGCTGCGCCACTGGGAGGTCATGCGCCGCGCCCGGGAGGGCAAGGCCCAGCTCCCCCAGCCCCAGCCCACCAGCGCCTGGCTCTTCAACGCCATCGTCAACAAGCACGCCGACGCCATGGACAACTACCCCGAGCCCGTGGTGCTGCCCCGGGAGCGCAGCGACGAGGAGAGCGCCAGGACCCTCTCCTCCGTCCTTCCCGTGGTGCTGGAGTATAACGACTACGAGCAGACCTACTCCCAGGCCTGGTGGGAAAAGCTCAAGCACGGCACCGCCGCCTACGGCGTCTTTTGGAATTCCCGGAAGGAAAACGGCCTGGGGGACATCGACATCCGGGGCATCGACCTTCTCAAGCTCTTCTGGGAGCCGGGCATCACCGACATCCAGGATAGCCGCAATCTCTTTCTCGTGGAGCTCGTGGACGAGGAGCTGCTGGAGCAGCGCTACCCGGAGCACAAGGGGCACCTGGGGGGCAGCGTCATCGACCTCAAGCAGTATGTCTACGACGACACGGTGGAAGTGAGCGGCAAGAGCCTGGTGGTGGACTGGTACTACAAGGTGCGCGCCGCCTCGGGCAGGACCATTTTGCACTACGCCAAGTTCGTGGGGGATACCCTCCTCTTCGCCAGCGAAAATGAGCCGGAATACCGGGAGCGGGGCTGGTACGACCACGGGGAGTATCCCGTGGTCATGGACGTGCTCTTCCCCGAGAAGGGCACGCCGGCGGGCTTCGGCTATGTGGCCATCTGTAAAGACCCCCAGCTTTACATCGATAAGATGTCCGCCAACGTGCTGGAAAACGCCATGATGAGCACCAAGAAGCGGTTTTTCCTCTCCACCTCCACGGCGGTGAACCGGGAGCAGTTTTTGGACTGGAACGAGCCCATCGTGGACGTGGAGGGGGAGCTGGACGACCGGCGGCTCCAGGAGATCGTCACCCAGCCCCTGAGCAGCATCTACCTGGACATCATGAACCTGAAGATCGAGGAGATGAAGGACACCGCCTCCAACCGGGACGTGAACTCCGGCGGCACGGGCAGCGGGGTCACCGCCGCCGCCGCCATCGCCGCATTGCAGGAGGCGGGCAATAAGGTAAGCCGGGACATGATCGCCACCTCCTACCGCGCCCACGTGAAGGTGAGCGCCATGTGCATCGAGCTCATGCGCCAGTTTTACGATGAGGAGCGGGCCTTCCGCATCACCGGGGAGACCCCCGGCAGCTACCGCTTTGTGGAGGTGAGCAACGCTGGCCTCAAGGACGTGCCCCTGGACGGGGCCTACCCCGGCCAGCAGGTCCTCTACCGCAAGCCGGTCTTTGACATCAAGATCAGCGCCCAGAAGAAAAACCCCTTCTCCCGCATGGAGCAAAACGAGCGGGCCAAGGAGCTCTACGGCCTGGGCTTCTTCAACCCCGAGCGGGCCCAGGAGGCCATGGGGGCCCTGGAGATGATGGACTTTGAGGGCATCGACAAGGTGCGTCAGCACATCTCCCAGGGCCAGACCCTGCTCACCCTCTGCCAGCAGCTCTCCGAGCAGCTGGGGCAGCTTACCGCCCTCATGGGGGAGCAGGGGGCCGCCGCAGCCCAGGCCGCCGCGGCCCGGAGCGGCGGGGAGGGCCGGGAGAGCGCGGAGAGCCCGGCGGGGAACCAGGCGGAGCGCAGCGTGGTACAGGCCCAGACCCCCCGGGAGGATTACACCGCTTCCCTGGCAAAGCGCAGCGCGCCCCAGGGGTAAGGAGGAGAGCGCATGACGGAGATCTATGCGGAGCTGGAGGGCGGGCGGTGCCTTCTCAACCTGGAGGGCCACGCCGTCCGTGACCCGGCGGAGCCTGACGGAGGGGAGAAGGGGAGCGCCACGGGGGTGCAGGTGTGCGCCGCCGTGTCCGCCATCGTGTACGCCCTGGCCGGATATATCTTAAACGCCGAGCGGGAGGGCCGGGCCGAGGTCTATGCCATGCGCCTGGGCAGCGCCCGGGCCTGCCTCCATGTCCACGGGGACGACCGGGTGGAGGGGGCCTGCGAGGCGGCCATCCTGGGCCTGCGGCAGCTGGAGGGGCGCTACGGGGCCTATCTCCACATGGAATGCGCCCCGGACTGAGGGGAAAGCAAAAAATTTCCTGTTTCGTGGCGCGTTTTCTTCTCTGCTGCGGTACTATGACCTTGTCCACAAGAAGCGCTGAGCCGTCGTGAGCAGCCCGGATGGACCGAAGCGAGGGCGAGCGAAGGGACGCCCAAGCGGCCCGGAGACCAGCCCGAGTCGGAGGGAAGCCGGGCGTCGCGAACAGGCGAAGCGTGACAAGAAGAAGCGCTGAGCCGTCGTGAGCAGCCCGGATGGACCGAAGCGAGGGCGAGCGAAGGGACGCCCAAGCGGCCCGGAGACCAGCCCGAGTCGGAGGGAAGCCGGGCGTCGCGAACAGGCGAAGCGTGACAAGAAGAAGCGCTGAGCCGTCGTGAGCAGCCCGGATGGACCGAAGCGAGGGCGAGCGAAGGGACGCCCAAGCGGCCCGGAGACCAGCCCGAGTCGGAGGGAAGCCGGGCGTCGCGAGCAGGCGAAGCGTGACAAGAAGAAGCGCGGAGGGTAGGCACATAGGGACGCCAAGGCAGGGCGGAGACGAAAAAACAGGCGACGGGCACAGCCCAGAGCGGCATTTTTCGCGCAGCCCGGACTTGGCGGAGCGGCCATGTGCCCAACCCGCAGCGTGACAGCCCAAAGGAGGAGATCCCATGATCCACAGCGATACGTTGCTCACCATCGACCTTGCGCTCTTTGACGGCGGGGCGGGCGCCGCCCCTTCCGCCGCCGGAGAGGGCGGGGCCGATGGGGCCACCCAGGGCGAATCCCAGGCGCTCCCCGGTACCACCCGCCGGGGGAAATCGGGCGCATATCAAAACGTCGTGTTCGGCAAGCAGGAGAGCGCCGCGGCAGCGGCGGACCAGCCTGCCGGGGACGGCAAAGACAGCCCTGCCGACGCCGGGCAGGAGAAGCAGCCGGAGGTGATCACCACCTCCGACACGCTGGAAGAGAGGCGCAGGGCCTACCGGGAGATGGTGGAGGGGGAGTACAAGGACCTTTACACCGAGGACACCCAGCGCATCATCGACCGCCGGTTCCGCGAGACCAAGCAGCTGGAGCGGCAGGCGGCAAAGCAGCAGGGGGTCATCGACCTTCTGATGCAGCGCTACCAGATCCCCGACGGAGACCTCTCCAAGCTGACCGCCGCCATCGAGAACGACGACGCCTACTGGTCCTCTGCTGCCCAGGAGGCGGGCATGGAGGTGGAGCAGTACAAGAAGTTCCAGAAGCTCCAGCGGGAAAACGCGGAGCTGCTCCGGGAGCGGCGCATGCATCAGGGCCAGCAGGCCGCCCAGCAGCAGCTGCGCAAGTGGTACAGCGAGAGCGAGCAGGTCAAGAGCCTCTACCCCAGCTTCGACCTGAGCGCGGAGGTAAAAAACCCGGAGTTTCTCTCCATGCTCAGGGCCGGTGTGCCGGTGCAGCACGCCTACGAGGTGATCCACATGGCCCAGATCAAGGCCGGCGTGGCCCAGATGACCGCCAAGGCCACCGAAAAGCAGGTGGTGGCCGGCATCCGGGCCAAGGGCGCCCGGCCGGCGGAAAACGGCACGGCCGCCCAGAGCGCGGCCTTCACCGTGAAGGACGACCCCAGCAAATGGACCAGAAAAGACCGGGCAGAGGTTGCCCGGCGCGTTGCGCGGGGAGAGACCATCACGCTGTGATGGCAGTGAAGAGTGAAGAGTGAATAGTGAAGCGGGAGGAGGCTCCCCCCGCAAGGCACAAACCAGGAAAGGAGATCACAACATGAACACCATGCGCAAAGTTATGGACTGTATCTTGCTGAACGTCAAGCTCGATCTGTTTGACGGCAATACCAACATCACCACCGACGGCGGCCTGACCAATGAGATGAAGACCTTCTACTCGGACTATCTCATCGACATGGCCGAGCCCGAGCTGGTCCACGACCAGTTCGGCCAGAAGCACCCCATCCCCAAAAACGGCGGCAAGACCATCGAGTTCCGCAAGTACGACCCCCTGCCCAAGGCCCTCACCCCCCTCACCGAGGGCGTCACCCCCGACGGCCAGAAGATCAGCATGGGCGTGGTCACCGCCACCGTCAAGCAGTACGGCGGCTTTGTGGAGCTGTCCGACATCCTGCTGCTCACCGCCATCGACAATAACCTGGTCCAGGCCACCAAGCTGCTGGGCTCCCAGGCCGGCCGCACCCTGGACACCATCACCCGGGAGGTCTTGAACGGCGGCACCAACGTGCAGTACGCCGAGGGCCAGGTGACCTCCCGGGGCGAGCTGTCCTACACCGACGCGGAGAACAACATGAACCTGACCGTGGACGCCGTGCGCAAGGCCGTGCGCTTCCTCAAGGTCATGAACGCCCCCCGCATCAACGGCTACTACGCCGGCATCATCCACCCCGACTGCTCCTATGACCTGATGAGCGACCCCAAGTGGGTCAACGTCAAGACCTACGCCGACCCCGAGGGCATCTACGAGGGGGAGATCGGCCGCATCGAGGGCGTGCGCTTCGTGGAGACCAGCGAGGCCAAGGTCTTCACCGGCGAGGGCGCCGCCGGCCGGGACGTGTACTCCACCCTCATCCTGGGCGCTGACGCCTACGGCGTCACTGAGATCGCCGGCGGCGGCCTGCAGCACATCGTCAAGCAGCTGGGCTCCGCCGGTACCGCCGACCCCCTGGATCAGCGGGCCACTGCCGGCTGGAAGGCCACCAAGGTGGCCGAGCGGCTGGTGGAGCCCTACATGATCCGCATCGAGACCACCAGCACGTTCACCGCCGCGTAAGGCCGGGACAAAGGAGGAAAAAGGCATATGGCCACCAAGGGTGACGAGACCAAGACCACCAATACCCCCTCCGGAGAGGAGCTGGTGACCGTCCAGCTCTTCAAGGACGGCGAGCGGTACAGCGACGACGTGTTCGTCGCCGTCAACGGCGAGCGCGTGCAGATCAGGCGGGGGGAGAGCGTGCAGATCAAGCGCAAGTTCGCCGAGGTGCTGGACCGCTCCCTGCGCCAGGACACCGCCACGGCCAACATGATGTCCGCCAAGAGCGCGGAGTTTGAGAGCCAGGCGAAGGCGCTCAACATCTAAGAAGCGCGTAAGCGGCCCAGAGACCCGCCCAAACGGGGACCCAGGCAAAGCCCAGCGCCAGCGGGTTTGCCTGGGAGAGGACGAGCAAGGGAATGAAGTGACGGATGCCCATACTTGGGCGTCCGGAGCGGAATGGACTTTGCGAGGACGTAAGAAGCGCGGAGCCGCAGAGGCGTGACAAAAGAATCAACACCGCGCATACCTGGCGGCTGCGACACGGCGCGGCAAGGGCGGGGCTCCCAAGCCCCAGGCCCTTGCCGCGCTTTTTGCAGGAAAAGGAGAGTGAGATATGAGAACCATTGAGGTGAGGATCACCGGCATGTTCGTGCGCAAGGACGACAAAAACGCCGGCGTGCAGGGGGAGGGGAACGCCACCCAGCTCCACATTACCTTCGACGCAACCTGGGACGGATACGGCAAGCGCCTCATTTGGCGCAACGCCCAGGGGCAGGACCCGGTCTCCCTGGTGCTGGCCCAGCCGGAGGAGGGCACCCAGGTGCGCGCCTACACCACCCCCATCCCCGCCGAGGCCCTCAAGCTGCCGGGCTGGTGCTCCTTCACCGTGGAGGGCTACCGCAGCGGAGCGGAGGGGGAGGCGGACTCCGCCGCATTCAGCGTGCGGGACTACCTGCAGGTGATGGAGAACGACAGCTACTATTCCCCCGCCCAGCCCACCCCCACCGAGGCCCAGCAGATCCTGGGGGCCCTGGGGCAGGCCGTGGAGCGGGTGGACGCCTCTGCCCAGGAGGCCGAGAGCTGGGCCGTGGGCGGCACCGGGACCAGGGATGGCGAGGACACCGACAACGCAAAGTACTACGCCGGAGAGGCCGCTCAGAGCGCAGCGGATGCGCTGGCATCCCAGGAGGCCGCGGGTGATAGTGAAGCCGCGGCTGCGGAGAGCGCCCAGGCTGCCGGGGAAAGCGCGGCGCAGGCCCAGAGCGCCCAGAGCAAGGCGGAAGCGGCCCAGGGGGCCGCCGAGAGCGCCAGGGACGCGGCCATGGAGGCCCAGCAGGGGGCCCAGAGCGCCCTCTCCGATGCCCAGGCGGCCCAGGGGGCCGCGGAGCGCGCCCAGTCCGCCGCCCAGAGCTCGGAGCAGGGGGCGGCAGAGAGCGCCAGGAGCGCCCAAGAGAGCGCCCAGAGCGCCTCAGAGAGCGCCGCGGCGGCCCAGACCGCCAGCGCGCAGGCCCAGGCGGCCCAAACCGCCGCCCAGACCGCCAGCGCGCAGGCCCAGAGCGCCCAGCTGGCGGTGGAGGAGGCGAGGGAGGACACCCTGGCGGCCCTCTCCGCTGCCCAGGCCGCCCAGGAAGGGGCGGAACAGGCCCGGGACCAGGCCCAGGAGATCGTGGGGGGCGACTTCGCCACCAGAAGCGAGGCCCAGGGCTATGTGGACAGCCACAACGCAAGCGACACATCCCACGCCGACATCCGCCGGGCCGTCAGCGACCACGCCGATAGCCGCTCAAACCCCCACGGCGTAACGGCGGCGCAGGCGGGGGCCATCAGCGCCTCGGAGAAGGGGGCGGCGGGGGGCGTGGCCTCCCTGGGCGCGGACGGCAAGGTTCCGGCGGGGCAGCTGCCCGAGATGGACTACGATCCCTCCGGCAGCGCCGCCGCCGTCCAGACCGCGCTCACCAGTCATACCAGCAACAAGGCAAACCCCCACGGCGTGACCGCGGCGCAGGTGGGGGCCGTGCCCACCAGCCGGACCGTAAACGGGAAAGCCCTCAGCGCCAACATCAGCCTGACGGCGGCAAACGTAGGGGCCGACCCCGCCGGGACGGCCTCCAGCGCCGTCTCCGCCCACAACCAGGACGGCAGCGCCCACCCGGCCCTCCAGGCCAAGCTGGAGAGTTTGAAAACGGCGGTTACCGCCACCTATCCCGTGGCCGCCGGGCAGACCATCCAGGCGGGGGACGTGGTGGACGTGGCGGACGGGAAAATCGTTGACAAAATGACGTTCACCGTGGACAGAAGGGTAGAGAACCAGTTTTCTGCCGTCAAAACAGCGGACCTGAAACGGGTCGGGTCTGTCAACGTGTATGCCACAAATTCCAGCGACTACAATTACAGCGTGGGGATTCTAACTGACGCGGGAGAAAAGGTCACCTCCGCATCGTTTACAGCCTCCGGCACAGGGC
>LBJMR02800__coassemble_945_pt1 | contig 15190 bp, 15 predicted proteins | sample LBJMR02800__metabat2_low_PE_006 | metagenome-assembled genome bin LBJMR02800 | reverse complement strand
CTGCTTTCGGGCAGCTCCGAATTCCTGCTGGATTCGGATGAACCGCTCTTCATCGAGCTTTACAGCAAAATCAAAGGGAAAGGTCTGCGGCCGAAGGCCATCGTCCGTTACGACCGGGAGGCTTTTCTCTATGCGCCCGGCAATGTGCGTATCACGTTAGATCGGGATATCCGCACCGGGCTTGGAAATGTGGACTTCCTGAATCCGGCGATTTTCTACATGCGCACAATGGAGCCTGGCACGGTATTGGAAGTCAAATACGATGCGTTTTTGCCGGAGCTTGTCCGCATGGCGGTGCAGGTACCCGGAAGACAGGCGGCGGCCTGCTCCAAATACGCCCTATGCCGGCGGTTCGATTAAAATTATCTGAGGGGGAAGGGCCTTATGACCTTTCAGGATATTTTCAAATCCAGCTTTCTGGAGAATATCGCCACCATCTCCATACTGGACATGGTGATTGCCATGGTATTGGCCTTTCTGCTGGGATTGTTTATCTTTTTCATCTATAAAAAAAGCTACAGCGGCGTGATGTATTCGGCCAGCTTCGGTGTAACACTGATTGCTCTGTCGCTTATTACCACCCTGCTGATTATGACGGTGGTGAGCAACATCGTGCTGTCTCTGGGCATGGTGGGCGCTCTGTCCATTGTCCGGTTCCGCACCGCTATCAAGGAACCGATGGATATCGCTTTCCTGTTCTGGGCCATTGCGGTGGGTATTGTGCTGGCCGCCGGCCTGATTCCGCTGGCGGTATTCGGCAGTATCTTCATTGGGGTGGTTCTCTTTGCCTTTTCCCGAAAGAAAACGGCGGATTTCCCGTATATCCTGGTGGTGCACTGCGAAAACAGCGAGATTGAGGAACAGGCGCGGATTTTTGTCAAATCTCAGGTCAGGCGGCTGAATCTCAAAAGCAAGAGCGTGGACAACGGCTGTGTGGAACTGAATTACGAAGTCCGCCTGAAAGAGGACAGCAGCGCCTTTGTCAATGAGCTGGAGGCTATGCCGGGCGTGTCCCGGGTGGTGCTGGTCTCTTACAACGGCGACTATATGGGATAAGGCGATGGTAAAGCATAAGTATATCGACTGGATTTGCATCGGCGCGGCGGTTTTGGCAATCCTCCTCACTCTGCTGCTGATGTTCGGAGAACAGCTGGGGATCCCCAAGGCCAGCGCCACCCCGGGATATGCGACCCGGCTGTTTGACGACAGCCGGGTGCACACCATTGATATCCAAATTGCGGACTGGGGCGCTTTTATCGCAGACGCCGAAGGCGAAGAATATGTGGCCTGCACCGTCGAAATCGACGGAGAAGCGTTTCATAATATCGGGCTGCGGGCAAAGGGCAACAATTCCCTGCGGCTGACGGAGGAATACGGGCTTTCCCGCTACAGCCTCAAGCTGGAATTCGACCAGTTCCTGGACGGCGGAAATTATTATGGGCTGGACAAATTTTCTCTGGACGCTTCCTTTCAGGATAACAGCTATCTGAAAACCTATATGGCCTACGATATGATGGCGTTCATGGGGGTGCCTGCGCCCCTTTGCAGCTATACCTGGGTGACGGTCAATGGGGAGGACTGGGGCTTGTTCCTGGCGGTAGAGGAGCCGGAGGAAGCCTTTGCCAGACGGAATTTCGGGAATGATCACGGGAAGCTGTACAAGCCGGATTACCGTTCCCTGAATGCGGAAAACGCCGACGTGGCGCTGCGATATATCGACGATAACCCGGACAGCTATCCCGGCATCTTTGAAAACGCCAAGTTCAAGGGATCGGAAGCCGATCAGAAACGGGTGATCGAGGCGCTGAAAACCTTGTCCACCGGTGAAAACCTGGAAACCGCCGTCAACGTGGACGAGGTGCTCCGGTATTTCACCGTTCAGGTCTTTGTGATGAACTGGGACAGCTATCTGGGCCATACCGGGCACAATTACTTTTTGTATGAGGAGGACGGGATCCTCAGCATCCTTCCATGGGATTATAACCTGGCCTTCGGCACCTATGCTCTGGGCATGACCGACCCTATCAAAGACCCCAACATTCTTATTAACTATCCCATTAACACCCCGGCGGAAGGTGAGGTTATGCTGAACCGGCCGCTTTACCACAACCTGATGAAGCACGACGAGTACTTTGCCCGCTATCACGCCTATTTCGACAAGCTCCTTTCGGAATACTTTGAAAACGGCCGGTTTGCAGCTGCCCTCCGGCAGACGGAAAAGCTGATTGCCCCTTATGTTCAAAAAGATCCCACCGCCTTTTGCTCCTACGAAGACCACCGGCTGGCGGTGGATACGCTGGAACAGGTTTGTCTGCTGCGGGCCGAGAGTATACGCGGGCAGCTGGACGGTGAAATCCCCGCCACCATCCGGGGCCAGCAGGAAAACCCGGATGCCAAGGTTGACGCTTCAGTAGTTAAATTGACCGACTTGGGCGATTTCAAGGACTTGGAGGAATCAAAGGAACGGCAGGATGCGGCGTTGAGGTACATAACAGGAAAAAGCACTTAGAACCACGCGATTCTAAGCGCTTTTTACAATAAAAGGGATTCGTTTTTTTTTCATGCGATTTATAGCATTCTGATAAACAAAATATATCCTTGACAAATCTCGTCTCAAAAAGCTCCTCAATGAATATTCGCTTCTCCACCCTGTTGCTCGCATTTGCAGCTAAAATGAAGCTCTTTGCCCATTCGGAATCAAATATTGGCGGGAAGAACTCTTCTAAACGGTCAAGATTTGGCTTTTTCGGTCTATGCCCCAAGCAATGTAAAATAGCCGCAAGCCATTTGTGTCTGGCTTGCGGCTATTTCCCTGCGATACACTTTGAGGCAGTCTTATTTATCCCACTTCTCCATAACGGCCCGGAGCTGGTCGGAGAGCTTGGCCAGATCCTTGTTGGCCCGGCCCCGGCTGCGGGCAATGAGCTCCAGCAGCATCCGGCCCGTCTCCTCCAGGCGGCGGAAGGCGGGAGAGCCCTGGCTGCCCTGGCTCTTTTGCCTGGGCGCGGGGGCCTGGCCGGGGGAAAGGACGATACCGGCGGCCAGGTCGTATACCTCGCCGGGGTTGGGCGCGTGGGCGGAGAGGCCCCGGTCCCGCAGCGTGGTGGCGTAGGTCTCGGTCACCTCCGCGTCCCCGTGGACCACGAAGGTCTCCCGGGGCTTGGGGAAGAAGTGCTCCAGCCAGCCGATAAGATGGCTGCGGTCGGCGTGGGAGGAGAGGCCCTTGAAGTTTACGATGCGGGCGCGTACGGCGATGGTCTCCCCGAAGAGCTTGACAGCGTCCACCCCGTCCAGAAGCCGCCGGCCCAGGCTACCCTCGGCCTGGTAGCCCACGAAGACCACGGCACACTCGCTCCGCCAGAGGTTGTGCTTGAGGTGGTGGCGGATGCGCCCGGCGTCGCACATACCGCTGGCCGAGATGATGACCTTGGGGGTCTTGTCCATATTGAGGGCCTTGGACTCCTCGCTGCTCTCGGTGAGCCGCAGCCCCGGGAAGGTGAACAGGGCGTCCCCGTCCTTCACCACCTCCAGGGCCTCCTCGTCCAGGTAGCCGTGCAGGTCCCCGGAGAAGATCTTGGTGGCCTCCCCGGCCAGGGGGGAGTCCACCACCACCTGGAAGTCGGGGACGCTTTTGACCATGCCCTGCTCCTTCATCTCCCGGATGAAGTAGAGAATCTCCTGGGTGCGGCCCACGGCGAAGGCGGGGATGATGACATTGCCCCCCTTGCCCAGGGTCTCGTCTATGATCTGCGCCAGGGCGCCGGTGTAGCTCTCGGGGGGCTCATGCTCCCGGTCGCCGTAGGTGCTCTCGGTGACCACATAGTCGGCCTCAGCGATAAACTGCGGGTCCCGGATGATGGGCTGGTCCACGTTGCCCAGGTCGCCGGAGAAGACGATTTTGCGCTCCACGCCCCCTTCGGTGAGCCACAGCTCGATGCACGCCGAGCCCAGCAGGTGCCCCGCGTCTACGAAGCGGCAGCGCACCCCTTCCAGAAGCTCAAATTCCTCCCCGTACTCCCTGGTCTGCACCAGGGCCAGGGCGGCCTCCGCGTCGGCGAGGGTATAGACCGGCTCCATCGGCTCCCGGCCCGCCCGCTTGCCCTTGCGGTTTTCCCACTGGGCGTCGCTCTCCTGGATATGGGCGGAATCCCGCAGCATGATGGAGAGAAGCCGCGCGGTGAGCCGGGTGGTGACGATGGGGCCCTGATAGCCCAGCTTGGAGAGCAGCGGCAGGCGGCCGGAATGGTCAATATGGGCATGGGTGACCAGCACGCAGTCGATATCCCCGGGGGAGAAATCCAGCTGCCGGTTGTCCTCCTCATCCTGCCCCTGCTGGAGGCCGCAGTCGATGAGGATACGCCTGCCGCCCACCTCCAGGCAGTGGCAGCTCCCCGTCACCGCTCTGGCCGCGCCGTAGAAAGTCAGTTTCACCCGAAACGCCCCTTTCTCTTCTCCCCGGCACCGCCGGGGGCCACAGAGTTTTCTTCTTGCCTCTATTGTACCTGTCCCTGTCCTCTTTGGCAAGGGTCACTGCCGCCCCGGGCGCAAAAAGGCCCCCGCCGGCTCTGGCCGGCGGGGGCGGTGGAAAGCGGAATTTTCAGCTCCAGCTCTGGGTGTCTTCCACGATCTGGGCCTTGATGAGGTTGGTGGTGCCGCTGCGGCCCATGGGCACTCCGGCGGTGATGACCACCGTGTCCCCGGCCTGGATGACTCCTTCCTTCCGGGCCACCTCCACAGCCAGAGAGAACATCCGGTCGGTGGAGTCCACGTCCCCGGACAGGAAGGGATGCACACCCCAGGAGACGGCCAGCTGCCGCCGGACCGACTCGGTCTGGCACAGGGCGATGATGGGACAGGCGGGGCGGAAGCGGGAGATGACCTTGGCGGTGTAGCCCGACTTGGTGGAGGCCAGGATGGCCTTGGCCCCCAGGTCCATGGCGGTCAGGCAGCAGGAGTGGGTGATGGCGTCGTTGATGGAGCTGTGCTCCTCCCCCTCGCCGCTGGAGAAGGGGTTACCCTCCCGGAAGCGGCTCCAGTAGTGGATGGCGTTCTCGGCGGCCACCACGGTGCGCACCATGGTCTCCAGGGCCTCGATGGGGTACTTGCCCGAGGCGGTCTCCCCCGAGAGCATGACGCAGCTGGTGCCGTCAAAGACGGCGTTGGCCACGTCGGACACCTCGGCCCGGGTGGGCCGGGGATTGCGGATCATGGAGTCCAGCATCTGGGTGGCGGTGATGACGGGCTTTCCGGCCATGGTGGTGGCCTTGATCATCTTCTTCTGGAGGATGGGCACCTCCCAGGCGGGGATCTCCACCCCCAGGTCGCCACGGGCCACCATGATGCCGTCGGCGGCGGTGAGGATCTCCTCCAGATTCTCCACGCCCTCCCGGTTCTCGATCTTGGCGATGATGCGGATATCCTTGCCGCCGTGGCTGTCCAGCTCGGCGCGGATGTCATTCACGTCAGCGGCCTTGCGCACGAAGGAGGCGGCCACGAAGTCAAACTCGTTCTCGCAGGCAAAGCGCAGGTCCTCCCGGTCCTTCTCGGTAAGGGAGGGCAGCAGGATATGCGCGTCGGGGATATTGATGGACTTGTTGGAAGAGAGGGCGCCGCCGTTTTCCACCTCGCAGATAATGTCCCGGTCCCGGATCTCCTTGGCCATCAGCTCGATGAGCCCGTCGTCGATGAGCACCCGGCAGCCGGGGGAGAGCTCCTTGTGCAAGTCCGCATAGGTCACCGACACCCGCTCCTGGTCCCCGGGCACGTCGGCGGTGGTGAGGGTGAAGCGGTCCCCCTTGTTGAGGGTAATGGGCCCCTGGGCGAAGGACTTCACCCGGATCTCGGGGCCCTTGGTATCCATAATGGCGGCCACCGGGCGGCCCAGCTCGTCGCGCACTCGCTTGAACTTGGTCAGCTGAGCCAGGTGACTCTCATGGGTACCGTGGGAAAAATTAAAGCGGGCGGCGTTCATACCGGAGAGGATGAGCTTGCGGATCATCTCCTCGCTATCCACGGCGGGGCCCAGCGTACAAATAATTTTCGTCTTTCTCATGTGACTTACCTCCATCGGGCGTCATGCCTTCTGATTTCTCGTTCCGGCACTATCATAGCGAAAATTTGAAAAAAGTACAACAGCCGGGATGGAAAAAATCGGAGCCGACTTTTTCCGTATCCTTTGGAAGTTTTGACGGAGCGGACGGGGTAATTTTTTTGGTGAAACATCTGTATCCCGCTCTTTCTTGTGTTATAATAGAAAATCAAACGGGCCCTGTCAAGATTCGCCGGACCAAATCCGCCCGGCATCAGGGTTTCCCCTCCGGGAAAACGCCTGGACGCCGCAAAGCGGCGGCTCGCTTCCGCTGGCGCTACCCCGGCCCCGTCTCTGAAACCTTCATCTCTTCGAAAGGTGGTTCCTCTCCTTGAACGTCTTTGACATCATGGGCCCCATCATGGTGGAGCCGACCCCAAAGCGCGCCTTGGCGCGCTCCGGGGACCCCATGATTTGATCTGCTCGGACGGAGTGAATCCGCCCGGCATCAGGATTTTCCCTCCGGGAAAACGCCTGGACGCCGCAAAGCGGCGGCTCGCTCCCGATGGCGCTACCCCGGCCCCCCGAAACCCTTATCTCTTCGAAAGGTGGTTCCTCTCCTTGAACATCTTTGACATCATGGGCCCCATCATGGTGGGGCCGTCCAGCTCCCACACGGCGGGGGCGGCCCGGATCGGGCTCATTACCCGGCGGCTGCTGGGCGCCCAGCCGGTGGAGGCCCAGCTCTTGCTCCACGGCTCCTTCGCCGCCACCGGCGCCGGCCACGGCACCGACCGGGCCCTGGTGGCCGGGCTGCTGGGCATGGCGCCCGACAACCCCGACCTGCCCCGCTCCCTCCAGCTGGCCCGGGAGGCGGGCATGGCGCTGCACATCGGCCGGACCGAGCTGCGGGGGGCCCATCCCAACACCGTGCTGCTGCGGGTGCGCCGTGCCGACGGCAAGACCATGGAGGTCAACGCCTCCTCCCTGGGCGGCGGCCGGGTGCGGGTCAACGCCATCGACGGGCTGGAAGCCTCCTTCACCGGGGACCTGCCCACCCTCATCATCCGCAACGAGGACCGGCCCGGCGCGGTGGCGGAGGTGTCCGCCATTCTCTCCCGCCGGAAGGTCAACATCGCCACCATGCAGCTCTACCGCAACATGCGCGGAGGGCTTGCCGTCATGGTACTGGAGAGCGACCAGGACATCTGGCAGGAGGCCGTGGAGGAGCTGCGGGAGTGTCCGGGCATCGTACAGGTGACCTATCTCAACATGGAGGAGGGCGGAGAAGATGGCGTTTCGATCCATTGAGCATCTGCTGTCATGCTCCGAAGACCGTCCGCTGTGGCAGGCGGTGATCGAGAGCGACTGTGAGGACCGGGGCGTGACTTTTCAGCAGTCCTGGGACCAGATGGCGCGGCTGTGGCAGGCCATGGAAGAGGCCGTGGCCGACTATGACCCTCTCCGCCGCTCACCCAGCGGCCTGACCGGAGGCGCGGCCGACCTGGTGGAAAAGAACAACGGGGGCCTGGTCTCCCCCTTCCTGCGCGCGGTGATAGCCTCCGCCCTCAAAACCGGGGAGTGCAACGCCTGCATGCGCCGCATCGTGGCCGCCCCCACGGCGGGGGCCAGCGGGGTGCTGCCGGCGGTGCTGCTGCCGCTTAAGACCCGGGACGGACACAGCGACGAGGAGATGGTCCGCGCCCTCTTCGTGGCCGCCGGCTTTGGGCAGGTCATCGCCTCCCGGGCCTCTATCTCGGGGGCCGAGGGGGGCTGTCAGGCCGAGGTGGGCTCGGCCTCGGGCATGGCCGCCGCCGCCCTGGTGGCCCTGAAGGGGGGCACGAGCGAGCAGATGGCCCAGGCCTGCGCCCTGGCCCTGGGCAATATTCTGGGCCTGGTGTGCGACCCGGTGGCCGGCCTGGTAGAGGTGCCCTGCGTGAGCCGCAACGTAATGGGGGCGGTCAACGCCCTCTCCTGCGCCGAGATGGCCCTGTGCGGCGTTTCCACCCCCATTCCCTGCGACGAGGTCATTGACGCCATGCGCGCCGTGGGAGACGCCATGCCCGCCGCCCTGCGGGAGACCGGCACCGGCGGTCTGGCCGCCACCCCCACCGGCCAGCGCATCGCCCAGAGCCTGGGCCGGGACTGATCCTCTCTCCCGCGGGGAGAGCAACTCTCACTTACGAGGTGTACCATGTCCAAAACCATTGACGGCCGCCTGGCCTATGTTGATCTCTTCCGTGTTTTCGCCCTGGTGGGGGTGATCGTGCTCCATGTGGCCCTGCGCTACCTGGACCAGAGCGCCCCCGCCTCCGCCGCCTATACCGCCTCCAACCTGTACAGCGGCCTCACCCGCTGGTGCGTGCCCGCCTTCGCCATGCTCTCGGGAGCGCTGCTGCTGGACCCCAAGAAGGGCTCCAAGGTCCCCGCCTTTGCCCTGCGGCTCCTGCGGCTCGTGCTGTGCATTTGCCTGTGGAGCGCCCTGTACGTGCTCATCGAGCTGCTGCTCTCCGGCCGGGCCCTTACGGTGTGGGGTTTTCTCGCTGAGATGGAGGACGCCCTGCTGGGAGACAGCCACGGGGTGCTGTGGTTTCTCTACATCATCCTGGGCTTCTACATCCTCTCCCCCATCCTCCGCGCTCTGGTCCGGGGGGCCTCCAGGGCCGAGCTCCACTACGCCCTGATCCTCTCCTTCCTGGTGGCCATGCTGCTGCCCACCCTGCTCGCCTTCTTCCCCAACGAGACCGTGAGCCTCTATCTGGACCGGCTGCAGCTCTACCCGGTGCTGGGCTTTTTCTTCTACTTTATCGCCGGGTACTACTTCCGCCACTACACCATTGGCCGCGTGGCCGAGGCCCTCATCTATGTGCTGGGGGTGATCGGGGTGCTCTTCACCATCTGGGGCGCTTCCCTGTTCTCCCGCTGGTGGACCATGACCGACTCCCTGCTCTTCCACAGCTACCTTTCCCCCAACGTGGCTCTGACGGCGGTGGCCTTCTTCGTACTCTTCCGCTATGTGCTGGGGGTCAGCGACGAGCGGGGCCGCAGCCGAGGGGTGACGGCGGCGGCCCGGTGCGCCTTCGGCACCTTCCTCATCCACGAGATCTTCTACATCCTCTTCGCCCATCTGGGTCTCTTTTCCCTGCCCATCCCCACCGCCCTGGCCATCCCCCTGTGGACCGCCGTTCTCTTCCTGCCCAGCTTCGCCCTCTCCTGGCTGCTGCGCAGCATCCCGGTGGTGGGAAAGTACATCACTTGAACGCATGAAAAGCGGGGGCGCACCTTTCCGGTGCGCCCCCGCTTTTTGTGTGGAAACAGTCTTTTCCGCTGTCACAGCAGCTCCCTGGCCCGGGCCAGCAGCTTTTCGTAGATGGGGTCCATCTGCCACTCACCGGTGATCTTCCCCAGGCCCTCCACGGGAAGCCAGGCCACGCCGCTGTTCTCCCCCGCCCGGGCGGTGAGCGGATCGTTCTCATCGGCCAGGAGCAGATAGGACACGTTCAGGTGCAGATGCCCGGGCACATACTGCCCCCGCTTCCGGTGGCCCCACACCGGCAGGATCTCCAGAGAGGCGATCTCAGGGGACAGGGGCCGGAGGTGGACCACGCCGGTCTCCTCCCTGGCCTCCCGCATGGCTACGGAGAGGAGATCTCCGTCCCCGTCGGCATGGCCGCCGGTCCAGGCCCACACCTTGTACAGGTCGTGGTGGGCCATCAGAACCCGGGTCCCCTGGCGGTTGAGCACCAGTCCCGAGCAGGTCACATGGGCCTGCCTGTTCTCCCGGGTCAGGGCCTTCTCAGGGTCCGGGAGAATGTACTCCAGCATGGCCGCCTTTTCCGCGGCCTCCTGGTCATTGCGGGGGACATAGGCCCGGATGTGGTCCACATACATTTCCTAACGCCCCCTCACATAGGTCACATACCGGAAGGAGACCCCCTGCTCCTCCAGCCTCTCCCCCTCCTCGGCCACCGACCACTCGCTCAGCGCGTCCAGGTCGGGGAAGAAGCGGTCGGCGGGGAAGGCCGCGTCGATCTTGGTGACGTAGGCGGTGGTGCAGTAGGGCAGCAGGGCGCGGTAGACGCTCTCCCCGCCGATGACGAAGGAATCCTCCGGGGCGGCGGCGAGAAGCTCCTCCACGCTGCGGAAGACCTCCGCCCCCTCGGGAGCGAAGTCCGGCGAGCGGGAGAGGATCAGGTTGCGTCTGCCCTTGAGAGGCCTGCCGCCGGGGAAGGTGGCCAGGGTCTTGCGGCCCAGGATCACCGTACCCCCCAGGGTGAGCTCCTTAAAGCGGCGCAGGTCGGCGGAGAGGTAGAGGAGCTGGTCCCCCTCCCGCCCGATGGCCCAGCTGCGGTCCACGGCCACGATCAGCTTCATGCCCCGCACCTCACACCGCCACCGGGATCTTCACGTCCAGGGGATGGGCCTCATAGCCCTCCAGGCGGAAGCTGTCCTTGGTAAAGGCGTAAAAGTCATGCACCGCCGGGTCCATCCACAGCCGGGGGGCCTCGTAGGGCTCCCGGGCGATGATCTCCTCCACGATGGGCACATGGCGGTCATAAATATGGGCGTCGGCAATGACGTGGACCAGCTCCCCCGCCTCCAGACCGGAGACCTGGGCCATCATGTGCACCAGGGCGGCGTACTGCATCACGTTCCAGCCGTTGGCGGTGAGCATGTCCTGGGACCGCTGGTTGAGGATGGCGTTGAGGGTCTTGCCGCTGACATTGAAGGTCATGGAGTAGGCGCAGGGGTAAAGGGCCATCTCGTGGAGGTCGTGGTGGTTATAGAGATTGGTCATGATCCGCCGGGAGGCGGGATTGTGCTTAAGGTCGTAGATCACCCGGTCCACCTGGTCAAACTCCCCCTCGGGGTAGATGTGCTTGACCGAGAGCTGGTAGCCGTAGGCCTTGCCGATGGAGCCTAACTCATCCGCCCAGGCGTCCCAGATATGGCTCCCCAGGTCATGGATGTTGTTGGACTTCTTCTGCCAGATCCACAAGAGCTCGTCCACGCTGCTCTTGAAGGCCATCTTGCGGATGGTCTGGATGGGAAATTCAGCGCGCAGATCGTAGCGGTTGACGATGCCGAACTTCTTCACCGTGTGGGCGGGGGAGCCATCTTCCCAGCGGGGGCGCACTTCCTCCTGGGTGTCCCACACCCCGTGGGCGAGGATGTCCTTGCAGTTTTGGATAAATACCTGGTCGGCGTAGCTCATGGGAATACCTCACGCTTTCTTTTTTTCGTTATCATATCACACCGCTCTCCGCACCGGCAAGAGGGCACGGCGGAGGTTGGGAAAATCTCTCCTCCCCCCTTTTCTATCCTGAGCAACTGTGATACACTGTGATTCTGCTTTATTTTGAAAAAATGTCAGGAGCGTGTTTGACCGTGCCCCATTTCACCCTCCCGTGCATCCATGTAGGCCTGCGCAATCTGAAGACCGCCCTCGCCGCCACCCTGTGCGCCCTGCTCTACTTCCTCTTCCTGCCCGATCGCAACCCGGCCTTTGCCTGCATCGGCGCCATCTTCGGCATGGGCTTTGACATGCAGTCCTCCAAACTCCACGGGGGAAACCGCCTCTTTGGCACCGTGATCGGCGGCTTTATCAGCATGGCGCTCTACCGCTTCTATCTCATCTTCTACCCCCAGGGCGGGCACCATTTTCTCCTGATCCCGCTTTTGTTCGTGGGGGTGGTCATTCTCATTATTCTGGCCCAGATCTTCTGGGTGGGCGCGGTGCAGCCGGGCGGCGTGGTGCTGTGCATCGTGCTGTTCAACATCGAGCCGGACAACTACATCACCTACACCCTGGACCGGATGTTTGACACCGGCCTGGGCGTGGTCATCGCCCTGCTCATCAACCACCTGCTCCCCCGGGAGCGGCTGATGGCCTGGCAGGCCGCTGCCCGGCGCGCCCTCAATCTGCCGCCGCTTCCCCCAGAAGGCGGCCCTCCTGCGCAGCCGTGATGCGCACCGGCAGCAGCACGTTGTGCAGCGGCTTCTCCGAGGGGATGACCACCTCCACATAGTTGGGGGCGTGGCCCCGGGAGAGGCCCCCCTCCCCCTCCTCGAAGAGGACGGAGAGGGTCTTGCCCACCAGGGCGTCCAGATAGGCCTTTTCCATCTCTCCGGCCACCTGAGCGGCCCGATGGGCCCGCTCCTCCTTCACGCTCCGGCTCACCTGGCCGTCCATCTCCGCCGCCGGGGTGCCGGTACGGCGGGAGTAAGGGAAGATGTGCATGGACGAGAAGGCGCACCGGCGGATGAAGTCCAGCGTGGCGGCAAAATTCTCCTCGCTCTCGCCGGGAAAGCCCACAATGAGGTCGGTGGTGATGGCGGGGGCGTCGAAATACCGCCGCAGCAGCGCCACGCTCTCATAGTAGCGCGCCGTGTCGTACTTGCGGTTCATGGCCCGCAGGGTGGCGTCGCACCCGCTCTGGAGGGAGAGGTGGAAGTGGGGGCAGAGGTTGGGAAGGCCCGCCACGGCGCGGCAGAACTCCTCGGTGATGGTCCGGGGCTCCAGGCTCCCCAGCCGCAAGCGCAGCTCCGGCGCGGCGGCGCAAACCGCCTTTATAAGCTCTGCAAGCCCCGGCCTGCCGGGCAGGTCCCGGCCCCAGGAGGAGATCTCAATGCCGGTGAGAACGATCTCCCGGTAGCCCTCCGCGGCCAGGCGAGCGGCCTCGGCGGCCGCCTCCTCCAGCGGCATGGAGCGCACCGGTCCCCGGGCGTAGGGGATGATGCAGTAGGAGCAGAAATTGACGCAGCCGTCCTCCACCTTGAGCATGGCCCGGGTCCGGCCCTCCAGTCCCCCGGCCCTGAGCCGCTCGAAGGTGCGGCAGGCCATGATATTCTCCACCATGACCCTTCTCCCGCCGCCCTGGGCGCGGCGGAGGGCGAGCGTCTCCAGCTCGTCCAGGAAGGCCATGCGGTCCTTGGTGCCCGAGACCACGTCCACGCCCAGGGCCTCCACCTCTTCGGGCTTGGTCTGGGCGTAGCAGCCGCACACCCCCACCACCGCGGCGGGGTTTTCCCGCCGGGCCCGGCGGATAACGCCCCGGGACTTCTTGTCGCTCACGGCGGTGACGGTGCAGGTATTGATGATGTAAAGATCGGCCCCCGGCGCAAAGGGGACCAGGGTATGGCCCCGGCGGAGCAGCTCCTGCTCCAGGGCCTGGGTCTCGTACTGGTTGACCTTGCAGCCAAGGGTAAAAATGGTGGCTTTCATGGTGATACCTCGCAGGATACGCCCCGGCGGCAGGCGGGAAATGGTGAAAAGGGAGAAATTCCCGCCCCGGCGGCGATTTTTGTTGGTAATCCTCCGGCCCGATGCTATAATGGGCCTGTTCCCATTATAACGGCCCGCGCCGCCGTTGTACAGTCTCAAACCATCAGGAGGTCTCTCCATGCATACCTGCTCTCTCTCCCTGGGCTCGGTGGCCCAGGTCAAGCTCTTCGTGGACGCCGCCAGCCGCTACCCCTGTGAGATCGACGTGCTCTCGGGCCGGTATGTGGTGGACGCCAAATCCATTCTGGGTCTGCTCTCCCTGGACCTGACAAAGCCCGTGTCTGTGGAGTTCCACGGCGACGGGGAGCAGTTTGCCGCCTTCCTGGCGGACATCGCCCCCTTCCGCGCGGAGGTCTGAGCCGTGGGAGAGCATTTCTTCGCCTACCTGGCCCGGATGAAATACATCAACCGCTGGGGGCTCATGCGCAACACCGTGGAGGAGAACATCCAGGAGCACTCCCACATGGTGGCCGTCCTCTCCCACGCTCTGGCGGTCATCGCCAGGGAGAAGTTCGGCTCCGCCCTGGACCCGGGCCAGGCCGCCATCGCCGGGCTCTACCACGACGCCAGCGAGATCCTCACCGGCGACCTGCCCACCCCCGTCAAGTATGACAATCCCGCCATCAAGGACGCCTACAAGGCGGTAGAGCGTCTGGCCGCCGACAAGCTGCTCACCATGCTGCCCGATGAGCTGCGCCCCGCCTTCGCCCCCTACGTCCGGGAGGAGCTGGACGAGGAGCTGCTGCGCGTGGTGAAGGCCGCCGACAAGCTCTCCGCCTACCTCAAGTGCGTGGAGGAGTGCAAGGCAGGCAACAGCGAGTTCACCCTGGCCGCCCGGCAGACCCGCGCCGCCCTGGAGGCCATGGAGCTGCCCGCCCTGGACTACTTCCTCACCCACTTCCTCCCCAGCTTTGAACTGACCCTGGACGAACTGTCCTGAACAAGACCATATCCGAAAGGAGCCATTTGCCATGCGCGCCATCGTCACCGTCATCGGCAGGGACCAGGTGGGCATCATCGCCGCCGTGTGCGCCCTGCTCTCCGAGCACAAGGTCAATGTGCTGGACATCAGCCAGACCATCCTCCAGGAGTACTTCACCATGATCATGCTGGTGGACGCCTCCCAGTCCGACCTTCCCTTCGCCCAGCTCTCCGCCGCCCTGGAGCAGGCCGGCAAGGAGCGGGACCTGGTCATCCATGCCCAGCGGGAAGACATCTTCAACGCCATGCACCGGATCTGAGGGAACGCCATGATAAACAGAAACGAAATTCTGGATACCATCCACATGATCGACCAGCAGCACCTGGACGTGCGCACCATCACCATGGGCATCTCCCTGCTGGACTGCTGCGATCCCGACCCCAAGGCCGCCTGCCGCAAGATCTACGACAAGATCACCCGCTGCGCCGACAAGCTGGTGCGCACCGGGGAGGACATCGAGGCGGAGTTCGGCATCCCCATCGTCAACAAGCGCATCTCGGTGACCCCCATGGCCCTGGTGGCCGGGGCCTCGGTGTGCAGCGACTATGTGCCCTTCGCCGTGGCCATGGACTCCGCCGCCAAGGCCACCGGCGTCAACTTCATCGGCGGCTTCTCCGCCCTGGTGCAAAAGGGCATGACTCCGGGGGACAAGAAGCTCATCTCCTCCATCCCCGCGGCCCTGGCCTCCACCGACTTTGTCTGCTCGTCGGTGAACGTGGGCTCCACCAAGGCGGGCATCAACATGGACGCGGTGGCTCTCATGGGTCGCACCGTCAAGGAGACCGCTCAGCGCACCGCCGATACCGGCGGCTTTGGCTGTGCTAAGCTGGTGGTGTTCTGCAACGCGGTGGAGGATAACCCCTTCATGGCCGGCGCCTTCCACGGCGTGGGCGAG
>LBJMR02800__coassemble_895_pt1 | contig 15876 bp, 12 predicted proteins | sample LBJMR02800__metabat2_low_PE_006 | metagenome-assembled genome bin LBJMR02800 | reverse complement strand
TCCGCTTTACCAACGGACAGCTTTCAGCGTTCGACACACGCGGACACTTCTTTAGCTATCAGGAAATAACGGGTGCCCCTTTCTGTTTTTAGCTCTCCCACAGCTTCTCATAAGCACTTGCATTATTTCTAAAGCAGTAGCACAATGTTATCCATAGATAGCAACCATAAAAATACGATATAAGTGAAACGGTTTTCATCCGTTTCACAAGGAAAGGTGCGCTATGGATACAGCACAGTTCGCCTTAAACAAAGAATTGCTGGAAGCGGCAAAAGGGTGTGACCTAATCAAGGTTGAAGAGTTGCTCAGGCGGGGAGCAGACCCGTTGGGTAGTCCAGATGCAAATGAGCAGCATGCATACATCCTGAGCGAGCTATTCTATTCTTCGGCAGATGACGAAAAAATGGCTGATGCGATGCCGGAGTTGCTTCGCCTGTTTTTTGCATACGGGATGGATATCACAGCCAGAAACATCCCGGATGATGACGAAAACAACATCAACCCGTTATGGGACTTGGCGTTTGTCAATACCGAAGGTGGCCTGAAAATACTTCATGTCCTTCTTGAGCATGGGTTGGACTGCCATTCCGCAGAGATCCTCGTTGAGCACATCTTCGTCGATATGGAACTATGTGACGGCTGTAAGATTGATGATGAATGGTGGAGGGAGAGCTGGAGCTGCTCCCTAAAAATGCTCATGCTTGTCGCATCTTATCCGCATATCCTTGAGAACAGCACATATATTGCAGATTGCATTTCGCTGGCGGAAAACGATGCAGCCAGACTAAGCTGTTTTCGAGACTGGGATCATTTTGCCTACCAGATCGATTTGAGTACATGCGACAATATACCGCATGGCCTGCGCAGCGCAACCGTGCGAATAAAAGATACAGAAACGGGCGAGACCGTCTGGACAATGACCGTCTGAGAGAAATGGTGCTCATGGCGAAGTATTTAATATCGCGGCTGCATGATTCTTGCTTTGTGGGCAAGTGTGATTCTCCAAAAATGTTGGTAAATCGTTGCTGAAACCGAGGCCGAAACACAGAAAAAGCTTGATTTACAAGCATTTTTATATCAGGTCGATCCTGCCGTGGCAGACGAACAGGCGCCGCTTCATACCGCCTTCACGCTCCATAGCCGTTGGGATGGGCGCTGTGCCACCGCCAGGCGGAGGCGATGACATCCTCCACATCGGGATGCTTGGGCTCCCAGCCCAGGACCTCCTTGGCTTTGCGGCTGGAGGCCACCAGGGTGGCCGGGTCACCGGCGCGGCGGGGAGCCTCCTCCACGGGGATCTCCGCGCCCGTCACGCGGCGGGCCGCCTCAATGATCTCCCGGTTGGAAAAGCCCTGACCGTTGCCAAGGTTGAAGGCCGTGGACGGATTGCCCGCGCGCAGATAGTCCAGAGCCAGGAAATGGGCGTCGATCAGGTCCTCCACATGGATATAGTCCCGGATGCAGGTGCCGTCCCGGGTGGGATAGTCGGTGCCGAAAAGCTTGAGAGAGGGAATCTTCCCCTGGGCCGCCTTGAGGATCATGGGGATGAGATGGGTCTCGGGCCGGTGGTCCTCGCCGATGCTCCCGTCCCGCCAGGCCCCCGCCACGTTGAAGTACCGCAGCGGCACAAAACGCAGGCAGTGGGCCCGGTCAGACCACTTGAGCATGGACTCCACGATGCGCTTGCTCTCGCCGTACGGATTGGTGGGGTTCTGGGGATGGACCTCGTCAATGGGGGTGTACTCCGGCTCCCCGTAGGTGGCCGCCGTGGAGGAAAAGACCAGGTAGGGCACCTCGTGGGCTACCATGGACTCCATCAGGGTCAGGCCGCCGACCACATTGTTGCGGAAGTACTTCTCCGGCAGGTTCACGCTCTCACCCACCAGGGAGAAGGCCGCGAAATGGATCACCGCGTCGATATGCTCCCGCTCAAAGAGCTGGTCCAGAAAGGCGCGGTTGGACACATCGCCCTCGTAGAAACGCCCGCCCTTCAGGGCCTCCTTGTGGCCGGTGACCAGATTGTCCGCCACCACCACGTCCTCGCCCCGCTCCAGCAGGGCGGCCACACAGTGAGATCCGATATAACCGGCGCCGCCGGTGACAAGAATCGACATACAGTTGACCTCCAGTCATATGCCTCCGGCGTCGCTGCCGCCGGAAAATGGTTGGGACAAGCCTATTATATCCGCTCCGGCCCTCAGCGTCAATCAGACTTCCCAGCTCGACGGTACGACAGGGGGGAGAGCAGGGCAATGGCATCCTGGGGACAGGCCGCGCGGCATTTGCCGCAGCGGATGCACTGGGTGGTGTTGGGCTGGCGGTAGACCGGCAGGTCCATAGGGCAGGCGGCCTGACAGCTGCCGCAGCGGGTGCATTTGTCCTCCCGAATGGCATAGCGGCACAGGGCCACCGGATTGAAGAGCCCGTACACCGCCCCCAGCGGGCACAGATACCGGCAGAAGGGCCGCCAGAGCACCACCGAGAGCAGCACCACAGCCGCCAGCAGGGCCCCCTTCCAGGCAAATAGCCAGGACAGGGCGGAGCGCAGGGCGGGATTGGATGCCACCAGCGGGATGCCGCCCAGCAGGGTGCCGGAGGGGCAAATGTACTTGCAAAACCACGGTTGGCCCTGGCCTACCACGTCCAGTACCGTCAGCGGCAGCAGGATCACAAAGAGGACAAGCAGGACGTATTTCAAGACCCGCAGGCCCCGCTCTCCGGGCAGGACGCGCCACTTGCGGGGGAAGGGGATCTTGTGGAGTAGGTCCTGGACCAGACCGAAGGGGCACAGCCACCCGCACACAAAGCGGCCCAGCACCGCCCCGAACAAGAGCAGAAAGCCGGCCACATAAAAGGAAAAGGACCGGTCCCGGCCGGTGATCACCGCCTGAAAGGCGCCCAGCGGGCAGGAGCCCAGAGCGCCGGGGCAGGAGTAGCAGTTCAGGCCCGGCAGGCACAGGTATTTGCCCTCGCCCTTATAAATAGTCCCCTTGAGGAAGCCGGCGGCGTAGCCGTTGGTGAGGGCGGCAAAGGCCAGCTGCACCGCCGTACGCACCCGGCCCACCCGACGCACCCGCCGCCTATCCAAGGCCGATACACTCCATGCAGATGGTGACCGCCTTGCGCAGGACCTCGCCCGGCTCCCCCCGCCAGATTCCCAGGAGCAGGAACAGAATCCCCACGGAGAGCAGGACCACCGCGGGAGCGTTGGAACGGAGAAATTTCACGGCGCTACCTCCTCCAGCAGATCGTCCAGGATGGCCTGCCAGTCTTCCTTCTCCTTAGCCCCAAGATAGGTGTAGCCTACCTGCGTGCCCGTCTCATCCACAAAAAATGTGGTGGGCACCGAGGTGATCTGATAGAGCAGGGGATAGAGGTCGGACCCGGGAATGATATGGAGATAGTTTGCACCGGTTTGCTCCACGATGTCCTGGGCCAGGGAGAGCTGATCCTCGTCCACCGCCCCCTCCGCATCCAGAACGTCAGAGACCAGGCCGATGATCTGCACGCCCTTTTCCTCATACTCAGCTGCCAGCTCACCCAGATCGGGCATCTCCCCGATGCAGGGGGTGCAGAAGGTAGCCCAAACATTGACCATGGTGAGAGTGTGCCCCTCCAGGACGGACTGGGTGATGTCATTGCCCTCCAGGTCCACGGCGGTGAAGGAGGAGAGCACCCCCGGCGTCTCCTCCTCCAGCGCGGAAGAAGAGGGCGAGGGGGACGGCGTGTCCGACGCGGCGGGGGAGGAACAGGCGGACAGAAGCAGGGTAAGACACAGCGCGAACAGTAGGGTAAGGCGTTTCATAGTGACCTCCAGACGGAAGATTTGCTCCATTATACCCGATGAAGCGCGAGATTTCCAGCGCCTTCCCGGGAAAAATTTTAAGGCCATGGGGCTGGCACGGACGGCTCGTTTTTTTCACTTGCTATGGATAGATGTATTCCTCTCTTCTGCAAAGCGAGATTCACGGGATGCACAGAAAACAGAGCGGATCATCAGATATACAATTCCGATGCGTTTTTCGTGCCTTCGTTTGAAACGGCCAGCCTTAGATGGAAATTGTTATAATTGTACAATGAATATGTTGAATGCGCCGGGAGATTATGTTATATTTGAACTGAAATTGTTTGTAAACCTAATTTCTGAGAATAGTTGGCCGACCATAACACATCGTATCTGAAAATTATCGTTTAATATTTGGCTGCACAGTGCATGGTTAACTGCACCTTCGTGGGGTGGCTGATTTCCCCTATTTTTTCTGGAATGGGAGTATCAACATGAAAGAAGGTAAAATCCGATTTGTTTTTCTAAAAGCTGCAGCTCGGCAGCCGGTATATACCATTCTGCTGATGCTTTTGACAACGGCGGCAAGCTTTATGCTCGTTTTGGCGCTGCTACAATGCGCGCTTGTATTCAGCGAAATTGCGCAGGCAGAGGACCGCTATCGGGCCATTGGGATGCTGGAGGAGACCGGCCCGGGTGCGGACCGGCAGAAAATGACAGAGTACTTAGAGGAAAACCCCTATATTAAATTCGTGGAGAAAAGCTGGCTTACGTCCGGAGTCCTTCCAGAAGGGGTGTATAACGCGGATACCGAGGGCGACATCTTTGGCCCGGATCGGGACGTCTATTATTCCGGCGCCTGCCAAACAGACATCCTGTTTTATGGTACCATACGATCTGTGGAGGATCAAAAGAGCGGGTACCTGCTCCGGACCGTCGTGGAGGAAGTGGTGACGGGTTACCCGGAATATCTGGCGCCGGGGAAGGAGCTGGAACTTACGGTTACTTCCGACGATGTGGCGGCGGCAGAAGGACTGGTGCCGGGGGAACGGTATCTTCTGCGGGCAACGTACAATCCGGATATCTGTTATGACAACGGGGCCATGCGGAAGTACCTCTTTGTACCGTTGACCGAAGAGGGAGAGCCGGTGCTGGAGGCCCCGCAGAATTTGGACCTGGAAGCTCCGGAGTACAGGGAGCTTGCCTTTGAGGTACAGACGATAAACGAAAACCAGCGGGCTATGAGCGTGTGGGCGGTATCCGATATGAGCGCTTTGCCCAGCGTCCAGGAATCCGTGGGGACCTATTATCTGCGGGAGGGCCGCCTGCTCACCGCTGCAGATACGGAGGAAGCCCGTCAGGTGTGCGTTATCCGGGACGCCTTTGCGGACCTCAGAGGCTACGGGATAGGGGATACCGTTACGCTGAAGCTGCGCAATATTTTCGCCGTTTCCGGTTATCTCACGCTGGAGACAGATGCACGCTCCTATGACATGATTCCGAGCCAGGAAGTTACACTGGAGATCGTGGGGATTTTGGGCCGGGAGGATGGGATCGGAAATTCAAATGATAACTTGATTTTTATTCCAGCCTCACTGCTTCCAAAGACTTTTCAGCCGAGAATGACATATACGGGCGTCTCGCTTGAAGAGACTGCCTCCAGCTTCGTATTGAATACGCCGGAAGATACCCAAGCATTTCTGAAGGCCGCAACAGACGACCTGCTGGAGATGGGCTTTGAAGTTACAATCATTGAAACTGACTGGGAGCTTTTCAAAGCGTCCTCTAATTCAGTGCGGAAGACTGCACAGAATACGGCGATCCTGCTTGCTCCCACAGCGCTTGCTGTGATGGGTTTTCTGGCAGCAGTATATTTTCGCCTTCGACGGCAGGAACTGGCGGTTTCCCGGGCGCTGGGTGCTCCGGTACGGTCCTGCATTCTGGCCTCTGTCCTGCCGCTGCTTCTGATTGATGGTGTTGGTGCGCTCATCGGCGGAGGACTGGGAGGATGGAGTGCGGCAGCCCGCACGGAGGACCTTTTATCAGAACTTACGGGCCTGCAGGGAGAGGTTTCCATAGACGTGCCTGCCGGTTGGTGGATTCTGGCGAGCCTGAGTGCGCTTCTGATCACTGTGGCACTGGCCTTTGCGGCAGGTGCGGCTGCCGCACGCAGACCGGTGCGGCGGATGTTCAAAACGAGATAACCCGGCGGAAGGAATACCCTGCACAGAAACGGATTGCGTGATCCTGTTCCCCGCGGCAGGATGCCGCCTTACACGGGCGGCGGCATGGCTAGGTCCTGCGAATCCTGACTGAAAAGCCAGCCAGCAGCGTCTGGTTCAAAAAGGGGGTATTGATATGGGCAAGGCGCGGTGTGTGTTCCTGAAGTCCACTCTGCGGCAGCCAATGCGGGTCGCCTTACTGCTGCTGATGATGACCATAATGGCATTTGCGTTTGCCGTGCGGCTTCTGGAATGTGCGCTTATCCTCCGGGAAACGGAACGGGCGGAGAGCTTTTACCGTGCTGTTGGGGATATAGAAATAATATCCCCAGATGCCAATTTACAAGGGGTGACTGAGTATCTCGAAGGAAATCCCTATGTGGAGCTGGTAGAAAAGCAGCAGCTCACGTCCGGAGTCCTTCCAGAAGGGGTGTATAACGCGGATACCGGAGGTTATGTCTACGGTCCAAACCGCGACGTATACTATTCCGGAGCCTGCCAGACGGACATCCTGTTTTATGGGACCATACGATCTGTGGAGGATCAAGAGAGCGGGTACCTGCTCCGGACCGTCGTGGAGGAAGTGGTGACGGGCTACCCGGAATATCTGGCGCCGGGGAAGGAGCTGGAAATTACGGTCACTTCCGGCGATGCGGCGACGGCGGAGGGATTGGTTCTTGGGGAGCGGTATCTTCTGCGGGCGACATACAACCCGGACCTCTGCTATGATAACGGGGCCATGCGGAAGTACCTCTTTGTACCGTTGACCGAAGAGGGAGAGCCGGTACTGGAAGCCTCGCAGGACCTGGACCTGGAAGCTTCGGAGTACAGGGAGCTTGCCTTTGAAGCACAGATGGTAAGCGAAAACCAGCGGGCCATGAATGTGCTGGCGGCGTTCGACATGAGCGCTTTGCCCAGTGTCCAGGAATCCGTGAGGACCTACTACCTGCGGGAGGGCCGCCTGCTCACCGCCGCAGATACAGAGAAAGCGCGGCAAGTATGCGTCATCCGGGACGCCTTTGCGGACCTCAGAGGCTACGGAATAGGGGATACCATTACGCTGAAGCTGCGTAATATCTCCTCTGTGGTTGGATACCTTACACAGGAGCAGGATGCGGACTCCTACGATGCTGTCTCAACACTGGAGATCACTCTGGAGATTGTTGGTATTGTGGGAATGGATGAGGAGGCAAGCTTTTATCGCAATATGGTCTTTGTCCCGGCCTCTGTAATACCAGTAAGCTTCTATACCGGTTCCACGGGGGCGGATACAAATTACAAAGCGGTTGCCACCAGCTTTACGCTGAGAGATCCGGAAGATACCCAGGCATTTCTCTTGGATGTGAAAGCCGACCTTGAGACGATGGGAGTCAGGGTCACGATGGTCGAAAATGGTTGGGAGCTTTTTTCACCCGTGGCAGACTCCATGCGTGACACGGCGCGGGGCAATGCTATTTTGTTCGGCTCGATTCTGCTCCTTTCAGTGCTTCTCCTGGCGTTTCTCTATTTCCGTTTTCGGAGAAAGGAAATAGCCATTTCCCGCGCTTTTGGGGTGCCGGTGTTCTGGTGTGTGTTATACTCCTCTTTGCCCCTTGTTCTGATCGGTGGAACCGGTGCGGTCCTAGGCGGCGGGGCGGGAGTGTGCTTTGCTGCCGCTCGAGCCAGCGAGCTCTTGTCAGAGCTTGCCAAGCTGCAGGAAGAGAGCATCCAGACAGCCGTGCCGCTCCGCTGGAGCATCCTAATCATATTTGGTATCTTTGTCCTTACCACACTTGCGGCCGCGGGATTCGGATTCCTTACAGTCCGGCGCTCGCCTCTGGCGCTTCTTCAGGGCGAAAAACAGCACGGATACAGAAGAAAACAGGATCGAATCCTTACAGAGGAGCCCGACCCGGAGAAGACGCCAAATACTGCAGCTGTGAGGACCGTATCCCGGACGAGAAGGGAATTTACTCCAAAGCTGGCGCCGCTGTGGCGAAGTGGCAGGCCGTCCAGAGGGTTTACCGTCAAATTTGTGTGGAGGCATGTTCTACGCAGCCCTGCTAAAAGCTTCTTGGTGCTCCTTATTACTGCGGGGTTCACAGTGGCGATTGCAGCCGTGCAGACAGCACTGACGAAAAATGAGCAGAAGTTGAATCACCTCTATCAGAATATCCAAGTGGACGGGGAAATTATATCTGCCGCTGTCGGCAGCGGAATATCCGGCGAAGGATTTATTTACCAGGAGACTGTGGATGCGTTACTGCAGACAGGATTTCTCGCCGATGGATATTATGAGGCTGCGCAGCTCTTCCAGGCGGCGCACCGCTTTGATATGGAGAAGGGGAGCATCCTGTTTGACGGGACGATCGAGAATATTCAGGTCTATGGCATCTCCGATCTCGACGCATTTGCGGCGCACCGGGATCCGGCACCTGCAGTCACTTATCGGCAGGAGGACTTTGTCCGGCCATTTGAAACGGACGGCAGGACATTTAAGACAGATACAGGTAAGATCCTAGTCTCACGGATGCTTTACAACAGCTTGAACATACAGCCGGGGCAGTATAATATCGGCCTGACGGTCAGCGGCTATACCACGGTGTCGCTGGGAGTGATTGGGATAATAGACCTCCCGGGGAATGTCGTTGTAATGCCCTTGGACACCATGAAGTGGGTTGTGGAGGACAGCCTGCTCTATTCCAGGGCGGAGTTCACCATTGCAGCGGAGATGATACCTAGACTGGAGGAGTTCCGCGAAGTGGCCGGTTCCATTACAAGTAGGGGCAGCGCAGGCACAGTCACGCTCTCCCTCCAGATTTGGGACCAGCAGCTACAGCAGGCGGTTACACCTCTGGAGGATATGCTGGGCTTCATACGGGTGCTCTATCCCGTAGCAGCGGCAGCCTCTGCGCTTCTTTGTCTGGGCTTGACGGTATTGCTGGTCATCACATCCTCCAAAGAGGCCGCCCTTTTGCGTATGCTGGGCGAAACAAAAAAACAGGTGCGCATGAAGGTCGCCCTTGTGGCCCTGACGCCATGCCTTTTGGGACATCTTCTAGGCGAGGGTGCAGGTTTGGTTATGACAGGGGCCGTATTAGGGGTTATTTTTGAGCCGGGGATGATTGCGGCAATCCTCTGTATCATAATTTGTCTTGTAGTTGAATTTCTTGGAGCGATAATCGGGGCGGTTCTGACGACCCGCAGGAATCCGTTGGAGCTGCTGCAGGTAAAGGAATAGAAATACGAGAAATACGGGGGGCAGGACAATGGGCGAACTCTGTGTAAAAAACGTGAGCTATCGCTATCGAAACGGGGAGCGAATGGCTTTGGATGGGGTCAGCTGCGAGTTCTTGTCAGGAGAGGTCGCTGCCGTCGTTGGCCCCTCCGGATCCGGCAAAACTACGTTGCTGTCCATTCTCGCTGGGCTGGACCGACCGCTCAGCGGAAGAATCGTACTAAATGGGACGGATTTATCAAAACAGGATCTTGATCAGTACCGCCGTGAAGAGGTATCTATGATTTTTCAGGCGTTTCAGCTGTTTCCTCTCTTAACGGCAGTGGAAAACGTATGTTACCCCATGGAACTCTTGGGAGTAGATAAGCGGGCTGCGCATGACAGGGCGGAAACGCTGCTGGAGAAGGTAGATATCAGCCCGGAAAAATGGGGGAGGTATCCGTCCCACCTGTCCGGCGGAGAGCAGCAGCGCGTAGCGATTGCCAGAAGCATGGCCTCTGGGGCGCAGGTACTGCTGGCAGATGAGCCCACGGGCAATTTGGATAGTGGGAACAGTAAAAAAGTGGTGGAGTTGCTCCTGAAGCTGGCGCATGAGGAGGGGTACTGCGTCGTGATCGTCACCCATGACCCTGCGATCGCCGAAGTCAGTGACCGGGTCTATGAGATGGCGGACGGAGTATTGACGGAACGGGGATAGGAAAAGAAGCAGGCGGCATGAAAAGCTATGAACTGAGTGAGGTGTCTTGAATTTTATAAAATCGTGCCGCTTGCGGTACACCAAACTTATTTGCTAGCATTTTTTACTTTTCACAAATCCCGGACAGAAGGTGGAAATTAGTGAAGAGTAAAGAAGTAATAAGTAAAAAATCCCGGGTATTTCAATCAAATGGGTGGAGCCGCCCTTCAGGCGGCGAAACCAAAAAGAAGGACACGCCTAAGCGTGTCCTTCTTTTTGGTGACCCAGCGGGGACTCGAACCCCGGACCTTCGCCTTAAAAGGGCGTTGCTCTACCAACTGAGCTACTGGGTCAGCTTTATTTGTGCGCGCCGCATGGCCGGGCGCGGGAGAGAAGCGTGGCTGGGATGGCTGGACTCGAACCAGCGAATGCGGGAGTCAAAGTCCCGTGCCTTACCGCTTGGCTACACCCCAATATCCGAAAATCAAAAGCGAAGGGCCGGAGCGGACGCTCCGGCCCTCTCGCCTTGAGACGTATGGGGTGGGTGACGGGACTCGAACCCGCGACACTCGGAACCACAATCCGATGCTCTACCAACTGAACTACACCCACCATATAAGGGGAGAATGGGGAACAATCTGGCACGCCTGAAGGTTGGTCGACCAGTGAACTTGCCGGGGGCAAGTTCACCAGCCAAAGTCCCTTCCGAAGAAGGCAAAGCCTAGTTCGCGTCAGGAGTGCCCAATGCCAGCGACTGCTGGGGTTGCATCCGGGAGAATTCCCGGATGAATGGCACGCCTGAAGTTTGAGGGTAGGACAACGTGCCAGGGGCACGTTGGACCCCTCAAAGTCCCTTCCGAAGAGGGCGAGCCGTTGGGCGATGCCCGATTCGCGACAGGGGAGGGAATGCAGGATACCAAAATGCTACGTCCAAAGATGAGGCCAAAATACCTGGCACGCCTGAAGGGACTCGAACCCCTGACCCACTGCTTAGAAGGCAGTTGCTCTATCCACCTGAGCTACAGGCGCGTATGGAGCGGGTGATGGGAATCGAACCCACGCGACCAGCTTGGAAGGCTGGGATTCTACCATTGAACTACACCCGCATGGGAGCTGACATTTTGGAAATGTCAGCCCTGATATGATAGCACAGGGGAAAAATTCTGTCAATGCTTTTTTTGCACTATCTTGGGAGAGCTTAGCCCCAGAGCGCGTCAGGGTAGAGTCCGCCCTCCGTCATGGAGGCGATGGCCGCCACCACCTGGGGCTTATCCGCCTGATAGGTCACCCCGTACCACTTGTCCGCGCTGCGCAGCACCTTCACCCGGGCCTTTTCCTCGGCGATGAGGGAACTCACCACTCCAGGCAGGAAGTACTCTGCCTTGAGCGGATCGGCCGCGAGAGCCCCATCCAAAAAAGCGGGGAACCGGGCCCACGCCTCATCCAGAAAGCTCCTGGTAAAGCCCCAGAGGTTCATGGACACGATGGTCTCCCCGGACAGCTCCGTCCAGGTTTGCCCATTATCCTCGGTGTACCGGGGCCCGGCGGGTGTGCTCTCAATATGGGTGCGCTCGGTAATGGCGGTGAGCAGGCCGTCCGCCGTCTCCTCGCACACGCCCCGGGCTACATGGCCGTTCTCGGTGACGGTGTTCTTGAGCTGGTAGCCCACCATGGCATACTCGTACCGCTCTCCGTCAGGATGATCGGACAGGTAGCGGTAGATCTCCCGGAAGGCCTGGGGGCCGTAGTAGTCGTCGGCATTGATGACGGCGAAGGGACCCTTTACCACCTTCCGGGCGGAGAGCACCGCCTGGGCCGTGCCCCAGGGCTTGACGCGCTCTTCGGGCACCGCGTACCCCTCCGGCAGGTCCTCCAGACGCTGGAAGGCGTACTTTACGTCCATGCCCCGGGCGATGCGGTCCCCTACGGCGGCCTTGAACTGCGCCTCGATCTCCGGCTTGATGACGAAGACCACCGTCTCAAAACCGGCCCGGCGGGCGTCATAGATGGAGTAGTCCATGATGACCTGGCCGTGGCCGCCCACGGGGTCAAGCTGCTTGAGTCCGCCGTACCGGCTGCCCATGCCGGCGGCCATGACCACAAGAACGGGTTTTGTCATTTCCCTTGCCTCCTCAGAGCAAAATCACGCCGGCGGCGCGACAGGCGTCCAGGGTCTCCTGGTCCCAGACGCTGGCCTGGACCTCGCCGATATGGGCCTTGCCCAGCAGGAACATGGAAAGCCGGGACTGGCCGATGCCGCCGCCGATGGTGAGAGGCAGCTTGCCCTCCAGGAGCATCTTGTGGAAGGGAAGGGCGCGGCGGTCGTCACACCCGGCGATGGTGAGCTGGGCGTCCAGGGACTCGGGGGAGACCCGGATGCCCATGGAGGAGATCTCAAAGGCGTGGCCAAGCACGCCGTTCCACAGCAGAATGTCGCCGTTCAGGTTCCAGTCGTCGTAGTCTGGGGCGCGTCCGTCGTGGGGCTTGCCCGACTTGAGGGCTCCGCCGATGCCCATCAGGAAGGTAGTGGGGTGATCCTTCACCCAGGCGTCCTCCCGCTCCTTGGGGGAGAGGTCGGGCCAGAGGTCCTCCAGATCCTGGGTGGTGACGAAGGAGACCTCCGCGTCCACCGAGGGCAGGGCGGTGAGCTGGGGGAAGACCGAGCGCAGGGTGTCCTGGGTCTGGCGGACACAGGTGACGATGGCGCGCACCGTGTCCTTGAGGAAGTCCACCGTGCGGTCCCGGGGGGCGATGACCTTCTCCCAGTCCCACTGGTCCACATAGACCGAGTGGATATTGTCGGGCAGCTCGTCCCGACGGATGGCGTTCATGTCGGTGTAGAGCCCCTCGCCCACGGAGAACTGGTAGCGGTGGAGGGCCATGCGCTTCCACTTGGCCAGGGAGTGGACCACCTGGGCGTCCCGGGCGGCGGCGGGGATGTCAAAGGAGACCGGGCGCTCCACGCCGTTCAAGTCGTCATTGAGGCCGGTGGAGGCCTCTACAAACAGGGGGGCGGATACCCGGCGCAGGTGGAGGGCTCCGCACAGACTGTCTTCAAACAGCCGCTTCAAAAGGCCGATGGCCTTCTGCGTATCATACAGGTTGAGGCAGGGGGCGTACCCCTGGGGAATGACGGTCTTTTCCATAGCTCCACGCTCCTCACGGTCAGTTTGGGTAAGCGATTTGTTCCATTATAGCCCGAGGATAGGTCAAAATCAAGGCGGAGACTGTCCTCAGCCGGCCAGATTTGCAGGGAAGCCGGAGCTGGTGAGGATGCTGCCGTCAGGGAGGACCCACAGGCACTCCACGCCCTCCAGGGACTCCGTAAGGGCCAGACCCTGCTCCGGCGGCAGGGTGAACAGGGCGGTGGAGAGCGCGTCAGCCAGGCCCGAGTCCGTGGTGAGCACGGTCACCGACGCGCAGTAGGCGGCGGGGAAGAGGGTGTCCGGGTCGATGATATGGTGGTAATTCACCCCATCCACGGTGTAGTAGCGCTGGTAGTCCCCGCTGGTCACCAGGGAAGCGCTGTCCAGAGACACCGTCCACAGGTAGGCCTGGGTATTGTGCGGGTCCTGGACCCCAATGGTCCAGCCGCCGCTCTCCGGCGCGCCCACGGCCCGCACGTTGCCGCCCACGCTCAAAAGCAGGGGCTCCGATCCATTTTCCTCCAGAGAGCGGCACACCTGCTCGGCGGCGTAGCCCTTGGCGATGGCCCCCACGTCCAGCCGTAGCTCCGGATCGGCCAGATAGACGGTGGAGGCCTCCTCGTCGATGATCACGTCAGAGAGGTCGGTGTGCTCCCCCGCTTCCTCCAGAAGCTCCATGGGCGGGAGCTGGGCGCTGTCCGGGTCGGAGAGGCCGGCCTCACGGTAGTCGTGCCACACGGAGAGCACCGACCCCATGGCTATGTTCATCCGCCCGTCCGTAAGGGCGTAGAGCTCCTTTGCCCGGAGCAGCAGGCCGATGATCTTTTCGTCCACCTCCACCGGGGCCACCCCGGCGTTATCGTTGACGGTTTTGAGGTTGTTGAGACCCTCGTAGTCGTTGTAGATGTCGTAGAGCCGGTGGTAGGAGAGCAGCTCATTGTGGATGGCGCGGGCCTCCTGGGAGAAGGCGGTCTCGTCCCCCCGGTAGGCCACCACGGTGGTCACTGTGTCAAAAAGATCGAGATAGGTGGTCTCGCACCGGCGCGCCTTGGCCGCACAGGCGGAGAGGCTCAGGAGCAGCAAAGCGGCGATGGCCGCTGAGAACAGTTTTTTCATGGGGTCCTCCCGTCGCTCAGAGTGGCAACAGTGTAGCAGAAACGGGGGGAAAATGCAATCGGCGGGGGGAGCGGGGAGAAAAATTTGGCAGGGCGGACGGCGGAAAAGAGGTTTACATAAGCAGGAAGGGCGTGGTAGAATAGACAAAAATCGACCGCCCGTGAGGGCGGGAAAGGACGGACCCATGAAGAGAAGGAAAAACCTGTCGCAGCGGCTATGCGCCGGGTGCCTGGCCGCGGCCCTGGCCCTGGGCGCGGTGCCTGCCGCTCTGGGGGCGGAGGAGCTGACTGCCCCGGAGACGTCTGCTATTTTTGCTGACGTGCTGCCGGAGAGCCCTTATGCCCAGGCGGTGGCGTATTGCTATGAAAACGGCCTGATGAACGGAGTGTCCCAGACCCTCTTTGCGCCCGAGACGGCCATGACCCGGGCCATGATGGTGCAGCTGCTGTGTAACCTGATGGACGGTCAGGCGTCGGGGGAGAGCAGCTTTACCGACGTTACCTCCGGAGCCTGGTACGCCGCCGCCTTTGCTTGGGCGGAGGAGGCGGGCATCGTCCAGGGCAGCGGCGGCGCCGCCCGGCCCGGTGACCCCATCACCCGCCAGGAGGCGGCCACCCTGCTGTGGCGCTGCCTGGGCCAGGAAGAGTGGGAGGGGGAGGCCCCCTTCCCAGACGCGGGGGACATCTCCTCCTGGGCCGCCCAGGCGGTGGCCTGGTGCGCCGGGGAGGGGCTGCTCACGGTGGAGGCAGAGGAGCCCTTCCTTCCCCGGACGAGCACCCTGCGCTGTGAGGCGGCGGAGCTCATCATGGAGGTGGACCGCTACCTGAAAGCGGAGGTTCCCGACAACGATCTCTCCGTCCCGGAAAATCCCTCCGCGCCTGAGGAGATCCCGGAGCCCGAGGAGTCGCAGGACCCGGAGGAGGCGGTCCCGCCCCTTCAGATCGGTCCTGAGCCGGGCGTGCTGCTGCCCAACCCCTACGACCCTGATGGCTTTGTGGTGGAAAACGGCTTCCTTACATACAACGGCCCAGGCGTGGTGAGCCGGGTGGGCATCGACGTGTCCACCTACCAGAAGGACATCGACTGGGCCAAGGTGGCCGAGGCCGGGGTGGAATTCGCCATGCTCCGGGTGGGCTACCGGGGGTATACCCAGGGAGGCATCTACATGGACAACACCTTCCTTTATAACATCGAGGAGGCGCTAAAAAACGGCATCGAGGTGGGGATCTACTTTTTCTCCCAGGCGGTGACCGAGGAGGAGGCGGTGGAGGAGGCCAGACAGACCCTGGAGTGGATCGAGGGGTACGACGTGACCTTCCCGGTGGTCTTTGACTGGGAGCGCATCAGCGTCTCCGGCTCCCGCACCCGCACCATCGACGGCCAGTCCATCACCAACTGCGCCCGGGCCTTTTGTGAGACCATCGCCGCCGCCGGTTACACCCCCATGACCTACGGCAGCCCCAGCAAGATCGGCGTGGACCTCTACCTGGATCAGGTCACCGAGTGGCCATTCTGGCTGGCCCACTATACCACGGGGTGGGTCCCCAGCGGTTTTGCCTATGCCCACCAGATGTGGCAGTACACCAGCCAGGGCCGGGTCCCCGGCATCCAGGGCAACGTGGACATGAACATTTTCTTTACCCTGCCGGAATAATATTGAGGGCAAATGAGAGCGGAGTGCGGACAAAAGTCCGCACTCCGCTGAGGCTGTCGAT
>LBJMR02800__coassemble_894_pt1 | contig 15877 bp, 11 predicted proteins | sample LBJMR02800__metabat2_low_PE_006 | metagenome-assembled genome bin LBJMR02800 | reverse complement strand
TCCGAATCCTTTGGCCAGGAGGGTTTATCGACAGTCTCAGGCGGACACGCGGCATAGGCCGCGTGTCCGCCTCTCTGGTTTTGAAGGGTTTTCAGGAAGCCAGATCCAGGATGCACTCCCCGATCTCATAGGTCTCGCTGGTACCCCAGCCGGAGACCACCTCCTGGTGGGCGGGGATGGTGATCTGTTTTCCGGCGTCGCCCTCGGTGATGGGGGCGGTCAGGGGGGCGCTGCCGTTGAGCGTGATGGTGACGCTGCCGTCGCCCACCTCCACCAGTGTGCCGCTGATGGAAAGGGTCCCGTCGGCGCTGGTCACCCGGCAGGTCTTGTGGGAGTAGTCCACCACCATCTGAGCCTCGGTGGCGGTGGGGACGCCGTCCGCCACCAGCTCATAGCTGCCGGTGTAGGTCTCGGCCACCAGTTCCTCCACCGTCACGTCGAAGGCGGTGGTGGCGCCCAGGAAGCTGGCGGTCACCGTCTTGGTGCCGGGGGTCTCGGAGTCAAATCCGCTGTAGCTGATGCGTCCGTTCCAGATGGACTCCTCCGAGCCGTTGCCGCGGACCGCGGTGGCTGCCAGAGAGGTGGCGTCAAAGCTGTCGCCGGTATAGAACACAGGCAGCGCGGAGGAGTCGATGGTCAGGCTCTGGGCCTTGGCATACACCTGGCCATAGATGTTGATGTTGCGGGTCATCATACCGCCGTACAGGCCGTAGCTCAGGCTGGCCTCCCAGTTGTAGGCGCCGTGGTCGGTATCGAAGATGTACACGTCGGCGTCAGCGCCGCCGTCCACATTGGTAGCCACCGTAGAGCCGTCCAGGTTCTGGTTGCCGGTGATGTGGATGACGAAATTGTATTCGCCGTTCTCATCGTAGTTGTACCAGTAGCCGTACACATAGGACACCGTGCCGCCAGCCACGGAGGTGGCGGGGCCGCTGAAGGAACCGTACATGGAGCCGTCGGTGCAGCAGTACATATCCAGGCAGCCCGGGTCCACGATGGTGCTGAAGCCCTCGGTGTACTGACCCTCGAAGTAGTAGGCCACCTGGCCGTCAGCCTCCTTGGCCTCCCAGGTCTCCCGGGGGATGGCGGCCAGTTCCTCGATGGACATGTCCTTAAAGGTGTTGTCGCTGTAGTTAAAGCTGAAATTCTCGCCGTCCGCGGTCTCGCCCTCGCTGGTACCGGGGTTGGAGATGGCAAGCGAGCCGTCCATATTGAAATACACACCCACACACACGGCGATGGCGCACAGCAGCACAGCAGGTGCCACAGCGCCCACACGGCTGGTTTTCTGCGGCTCGTCGCCGCTCTTCTCAGTGGCCTCATCCCGGGTCTGCCGGAAGAAGCAGGCCGCCACACTCAGCAGGCAGCAAACCAGCGTACCCAGCATATAAAGCACACACAGCTTAGCGTTTCCGCCCGCAAAGGTGACATTGTTGATCACGTCGGCGAACACGAAGTAAAGCTGGACCACCACAAGGTAAAGTGCGATGTTGTAGATGGCGGCCTGGATCAGCGCCCCAAAGCGAATGGGGAAGATGAAAAGCACTACCGCGGCGGCCACGCCCGCCAGGAGCACCACGCCGGGCGCGGTGCCGTCATGCCCCAGAGGGGCCGCCGTGGCCTGGGTGGTCAGGAACACGATGGCCGTGACCAGGGCCACCACAGCAGCGACCAGAGAGAGATAGCTGCCGGCCGCTTTATTCTTAATGCCCATATTCAGCATCTGTTTCCACCTCCGTCAATTACGCCCGGCGACTCGCTTCTTGCCGGAAAATACATTGGTATAGGTGTGCAGCACATACATGACGACGGCGGCAGCGGCCAGCGCGCAGAACAGGACGTCCACCGAAATGAGCAGGATCTGCCACCAGGGCATCGCATCGCTCACCACCAGGTCCTCTGCGGAGGCATTGCCCATGGAGGACTGGAGCATGACGTAGTAGAGGTAGCGATTGGATTCCAGCACCTTCTCCAGCAGGTCTCCGTCGTCGGTGGAGGTGATCAGCTCCTCGATCTGGGTGGGCCGGGCAGTGTCCAGGCAGAAGATGTTGTTGCCCGCCATGAGCATCTCGGGGGCGGAGGAGTACTCCGAGGCGGTCAGGGCGTCGTCGATGATGTAGCCGCCGTAATTCCACTCATCCCGCAGGATGTGCTCGATGCCCTTGCTGGCCGCGGCGTACATCACACCGATGCGGTTATAGGCGGTCATCACGCCCAGGGACTTGCTGTCGGTGGGGCCACCGGAGCTGGACAGAGCGCCCTCAAAGGCCCGCATGTAGATCTCACGGATAGACTGCTCGTTGGCAAAGGTGGAGATACCCTGCCGGCCGGCCTCCTGCTCGTTGAGGAAGAAGTGCTTGATGGTGCCGATGAGGCCCTTGCTGCGCATGCCCTCGGAGACGTTGGCGGCAGCATAGTAGCTGAGCATGCCGTCCTCGGAGAAATACTCAGAGCTGCGGCCAGAGTAGGGGGAGCGGAGGATGTCGCAGCCGGGGGCGTAGGCGATGGGGATGGAGGCGTACAGGGCGTCTTCGCCGTACATCTGGCCGAAGCGGTTCTGCAGGTCATGGTCCCAGGAGGCCGCCACGATGGGCAGGGTGGCCCAACCGGTGCAGTTGCGGCGGTCGCCGTACTTGAACTGGCCGTTCATGCCCTCGGGGCCGTCCACGATGGTGCAGCCGGGCTTGTTGACCGCCTTGACGGCCTTGATTCCCTTGGAGTCGCCCATGTTGATGAGCAGCTCGCTGAGGGTGAGCTGGGAGAGGAACTCATCCCACTTGGGATCGTCAAACTCCACACCCTTCATGTCGATGAAGTCGATCTTCTCCTCCAGCTCCACACCCAGCTGGAAGTCGGAGACGCTCTTGGCGTCGGCGGCCTTGGTATAGAACTGCATGTTGAGCCCGTCATAGAGCTTGTCGTTGACGGTGATGGTCTCCAGGGTCACGGGGTAGGTGGTGTCCCAGGCGCTGCGGGAGAGGTAGGTGATCTTCTCGTCGTCGTTGAGCCAGTAGTTGACGTCTGCGTCATCGAAGGTGTTGGTGACGGTGACGGCGCTGTCATAGGGGGACTGGCGGTACTTCTCGGTGTCCACGGCAGTGTTGATGGAGGTCCACTTGGCGGCGGCGGCAGGAGTGCCGGTCACCACGTTACCGTCGTGGTCCACCAGCTTGCCGCTGACCGCGTCGCCGCACTTGAGGGCCAGCACGTTGTTGAGGGCCTCGTGGGCGCCGTTGCCCACAGCGAAGTAATAGTCGCCGGCATCCAGGATGTAGCCCTTGGCGCCATGGGAGTCGTAGGAGGCCAGGAGGTAGCCCGGCACCTCCAGGGTGACGGTCTCGGAGGCGCCGGCGGCCACGTCCACCTTGTCGTAGGCCAGCAGCTGGATGGCGGACTTCTCCACGCCGTTTTCCTTGTCGTAGTCGGTGTAGGGGCTCTGGAGATAGAGCTGGACGCTGGCCTTGCCGTCCATGGCGCCGGTGTTGGCCACGGTGACGGTGGCGGTGAAGATGTCGGCGTCGGCGTCATACTCCAGGCTGTCCATGGTGTACTCGTAGGTGGTGTAGGACAGGCCGAAGCCGAAGGGGAAGCACACCTCCGAAGCGTAGTCCCAGCCGCCGCTAGACGCCTTGGCGCCCACGGAGGAGTCGGCGTTGCCCTGGCCCAGGACGGTGTCCTCATACCGGGTCTCGTAGTACTTGTAGCCCACATAGATGCCCTCGTTGTAGCTCACGAAGCTGCTGCCGGCGGCCCGGGGCGTCTTGCTGCCGTAGTCATAATCGTGCAGACCGAAGTTCTCGGCAGAGGGAGCGGACAGGGAGTTGGCGGCAAAGGTGGCCACGGTGTGGCCGGAGGGGTTGACCTCACCGGTGACCACGCGGATGGCGCCGGGCATGCCGTAGAAGCCGGGGTTGCCTACCCACAGCACCGCGTCCACGCCGTACTCCTCCAGCCAGTCCAGCTCCAGGGCGAACACGGAGTTGAGGAGCACCACCACCTTGTCAAACTTGCCGGAGTCCTTGATCATCTGGAAGATGGCCCGCTCGTACTCGTCCAGCTCCAGCATCCGGGCGCCCTTGTCGTTGACCATGGCCAGGTCGTTACCCTCGGTGGCGAAGCGGGAGAGGGTGACGAAGGCCACGTCGCCGTACTCGCCAAAGGAGGCCTGGACGCTGTCAGTGTAAACGGCGGGGTCATACTCGCCCACATGGGACACGCTGCGCGCGCCGGGATCGGCGGCGGAGGCATACGCGTCCAGCACCGTCTGGTTGACGTTGAAGCCCGCGCCCTTCAGGGCGTCCACCGGGGTCTGCTGATACTCCTTGTTGGTGGAGGAGCCGCCGGCGGTACTGCGGAACACGGGGTCCACGCTGCCCCGGCCGAAGGCGGTCACGTTCCGCTCATCCTCTGCCAGGGGCAGGGCGTTGTCTTTGTTGTAGAGCAGGACGCTACCCTCTTCCTCTTCCTGCTCGCAGAAGTCGTAAGCCGCTTCAATGTACGCCGCGTAGCCCGCGTCAGTCAGGCTGCCGTCGGCGGTGAACTCGGTGCCGCCGTAGCCGGCGCCGGAGCCCTCGATGCCCAGCGCATGGTTGATCTCGCCCTCCTGCTGGAACGCCACGGCGGTCCCGGTCAAAGCAAGGTTTGCGATCAGGATCGCCGCACCAGCCAGTCCGAGCCAGCGCTGGGACTTTTTCGTGGTTGCCTTTCGTGCCATCAATTTGACCTCCTTAACATCTTTGCAGCAAGGCCGGTTTTCTCCCCAGGCCGGCTGCGCACTTCCCTGCCGAGGAAAAACCGGCCCGGGGTGGCCGCGTCCCTTGCGGGACGCGCCGGGTCGGAAACGTTTCCTGTCTGTGTCTGATACGCCCATGATATTGAGTTTTGATCAGAGCGTCAATCGCTCTGGCACCCTTGTCAAAAAATGTGTCGCAATCAACATGGCGCAAAAAAATATCCCCCCATATCCATGGGGGGATATTTTCTCTCCGGTTCTGTTTCAGCCCGTTTCGCGGTCAGATCGGGCGGCCGTTCCCGTGCACGGGATGGTAATCAGCAAGCAAAAGACCTCTTCCTCCACGAAGTAATCGGCGGTCCCTCCGTACAGCTCTGCAATGTTTTTTATGCTCTTTGTACCGTAGCCGTGGGAGGCCGCGTCCTGCTTGGTGGTGACCAGGGCGCCGTGGCGCACCACCGGCAGGACAGGCGTGTAGTTCTCCACGCAGATAACCGCCATGTCCGCCCGGCGGCAGATGGAGAGGTTAATCACCTTCTTCTCTCTGTCCTCCACCTTGGCCAGACACTCTATGGCATTGTCAATGGCGTTGCCCAGCATGGAGTAGATGTGGTAATGGGTCATGCCCGACAGACAGCTTCCGTCCACCGAGCACACCAGATGGATGCCCTCCTTCTCACAGAAGCCGGATTTCTGGGTGAGGACGATGTCCAGCGCCTTGTTGCCGGTGTAGTAGCGCAGCCGGATGGCCTCCATCTCCCGCTCCAGCTTGGCCCGCTCCTCATCCGGGGCCCGGGAATACTGCTGCTTGAGGTCGTGGTAGCGGATGTTGATCTTCTCCATCTCCCGCTTGGCCTGCTCGTACTGCTGCCTGTCGTTTTCCAGCATCTGTTCCAGAATCATCTTCTCGCTCTCCAGCCGCTTGATGCTGCAGTTGGAGAACTCCATGGACAGCACGGCGCCGGCAAACAGAATGCAAAAGGCGTTGAGGGCCAGGTAGCTGGTGAGGTAGGTGGGACTTGACGTATCCAGGTTCTGCTCCAGCAAAGCGCTGAGGTAGACCGCCACAAAGAGAAACGCCCCGGAGTAGCCCACCGTCTTGGCCCGGTCGAACATAAGCTCCCCCGCTTTGAAAAAGCGGCGGGTGAAGCCGAAGAAGATGGGCACGCACACCAGAGCATTTGCCAGCAGCAGCAGTGCGAGGAAATGCCAGGACTGGAGGGTAGCCCCGCCCCGGTACATCAGGGAGAAGGCCCCCATATAGGCCAGCTTGCTGGTCATGTGCTGCACCGCGTAGGCACAGGTGGCGGAAAACACCGCGTGGACGAGGGTGCAGTCAAAGCACCCCCAAATCAGGAGCACCAGAAGGGCCGTGTCCAGCAGCAGGGAAAGGACATATAGCAGCAGAGAACTTCGCCACATCCCGTCCAGCAGGTCGGGCGCCCAGTAGGTAAGCACCAGCAGGAGGGCCAGCCCCAGCGCGGCGCGGGGGAAAAAGCGCTTCCTGCGCCGGTTCCACGGCACAAACAGGCAGGCCGCGCCCAACATCCCGGCTTCAATCTGCCAGCGGATCAGAAACTCCAGGATCAGCACGGATCTCCCCACCCTTTTTTTTCCAGGAAGCGCGAAAACTCCCTGGTAAACGCGTCCTTATAGGTTCTGCCCAGAGGCAGGACATCCTCTCCCAGGTACACGTTCATGCGGCTCACCGCCGTGATGTGCTCCAGATTGACCAGGAAGCTGGAGCTGCAGCGCACAAACCCTCTGGGCTCCAGCAGGTCCGCGGCCTCCTGCATGGTCCCCCGGATCTTGAGCACATCGCCCTCTTCCCCATCACGCTCCAGCATGTGGTAGAAGAGATAGTGCTGCTGGACCTCCACATACCGGATGGAAGCCGCGTCCGTCACCTTGGAGACCGCCCCGTTCTTGATGACAATCCGCCGCGCCTGCGCCTCCCGCGCCCTTTGCTCCCGTTTCCGAAGCACCTTCAGCGCCCGGTCCAGATACAGCCGGAGCGAATACCACTGAACCGGCTTTACCAGAAAGCCCAGTGCGGAAACGCTATACCCGTTGAGTGCGAACTGCTCCAGGTTCGTGCAGAAGATCAGGATGATCTCCCCGTTGGTCTCCCGGATTCGTTCCGCCAGCTCCATCCCCGTCATCTTGGGCATGTCGATATCCATATATAAGATATCGCAATCGTTGTGCGGGTCAGCCAAGTAGGCCTGTGCGCTGTCATACTCCTGCACCGCAAATTCCACATGGTTCTCCTCTTCAAACCGTCTGATTGCGGCTCGCAGCTGCTCTCTGGCCTCTTTTTCATCATCCACGATCCCAATCCTTACCACAGGGAACCCCCCATACGCCTTGTGTCGGAGAGTCCGCCCTTCCGGAGAGAGCGGCCTCAAATCGTTCCATAATTGATATTTATAATATACTAAATACCCCATCCCGTCAACGTTTTGTTAAATTCGCCAAAATCTGGCGTCATTTCAGTCCCGCTGCCGCATAAGCCGCTCTGCGCTCCATTTCAGTCCGTCTTTGAAACCAGCGGATGTGCGTGGGGTAAATGGGGTAGTCTCACGAGAAAGGCCTCTCCTGCAGGCGGAAGGCGGCCGGCCTCCCAATGGAGGCCGGCCGCCTCAGCTTGTCGAAAAAGTCTTTTCGACAAGCTGTTGCACTTTTTGACCCTTCAAAAAGGTTCAAAAAGTGGTTTGACTAGACGCGAAAGACAACCCTGACGGTTTTCTTTCACACTATCTTTCCCTCCGAACCCTTTGGCCAGAAGGGTTTATCGACAGTCTCAGGCGGCCGGTCCCCCGCAGGAGACCGGCCGCCTTTTTCACTTTCGTTTGCCAGGTTGGAGTGTGCCCTTAAAACTCGGTGTCCCGCACCCGCTCCGGATCGATCTCGGCCAGGCAGGCCCGCTCGGCCTCGGTGAGATCCTCCATAACCTTGTAGTCATTGCCGATGGGGAAGGCGGTGTTCTCCGCCACCTCCTCGTAGGTCACGCCGGGATAGAGCAGATAAAGCTCCAGCTTGCCCTGGCGCTTTTCAAACACGCACAGGGGGGTGAAGACCTTGTCCACGTTGCCGAAGGAGGTGATGAAGTCCACATGCTCCACGAAGGTGCGCTTGTCGTGCTTGGTGCGCCACACCAGGGCCCGGTGGGCGTTGGGCACCAGCACAGCGCTGCCGGCGCCGCCGGGCAGCTTCACCTTGGGCTGCTCATAGGGGCCGATGCAGGTATTGTTGAGATGGGCGGTCTGGTCGATCTGCACGCCGCCCAGGAAGGCGGTGTCCAGCCGGCCCCGGGCAGCCAGGTCGAAGATGTCGGTGAGGTTGAAGCTGCACTTGGTGCCGTTGAAGAGGTTGTCGCCGTCGGTGGAGACCTGCAGCTTGTCCGGGTGCATCTTATAGCCGCCGGTGATGTTCACATAGTTGAGGTTTTTGCCGTAGCAGCGGTCTGCCATCTGGATGGCCACATGGGGCACGGTGGAGGCAAGGCCATGGAACACGCTCTCACCGGCGCGCAGCTCCCGGGCGATGGCGGTGACCATCAGGTCAGCGGTACGGGAAATATCGTTCTGGCTCATCAGTGCTTCCTCCTTTACAGCCCGGCGGCGGCGAGGGCCGCCGAGGGCTCCTTGGCGCTCTGGAAGGCGCGCAGCTCCTCCCGGTCGATGTCATAGTACCCGCTCACGGCGCAGGGCTTGGCCCCGCCGGGCAGGTGGACCACTGCGGTGGTCACCACGGCGGGAATGTCGGCGCGGTGAGGGTCCTCGGCGAAGAAGCTGCCCGGCACGATCTCCTCGGCGGTGATGACCAGCTTCTTGGCGGCCCGGGCGATGGTCAGGTCCTCATAGCTGGGCCCGATGATGCAAGCGTTGCCGTCCTCGTCGGCCTTCTGCACATGGAGGAAGGCCACGTCGGGGGCGATGGCCTTGATGGCCACCACCTCTTCCCCGGTGTAGGGGCACTTGACGGTCTTAAAGCCCACGTGCTCCAGGAGGTCGGAGCCCGTCATGCCCCGGATGGGCAGGAAGGGCACACCGTAGACGGCGGCCCGCCAGGCGGTGATAACCGAGTAGCAGGCGTTCTCATAGGCCTTGACGGTGCCGCCCTCCACGCCCTTGCGGTACCAGCGGCACAGGCCGAACTCCCCCTCGTAGCCCACAAAGCCGGCGGTCACCGAGCGCACCGCGCCGGCGGCGCACAGCAGGTCGACCTCATAGGCGATGGCGGTCTTGACCAGGTCCAGGTCCTTGCGACCCTGGCGGATGAGCTCCTTCACCGCGCCCACCGGGGAGCGATAGAGCACATTGCCGCCGAAGGCCACCGTGTCGCCGTCCTTGACCAGGGCCACGGCGGCGGAGAGATCCATTACCTTAGACATATCGTATCCTTCCTTTCTGTTATTTTACCATGCCCGCGGCCAGCTGCACCGGGTCCCAGACATAGTTGAAGGGGGGCGCGTAGCCCAGATCAGCCATGGCCAGCTGGGGGCAGGTGACGCCGGCGTCGATGGCCAGGGCGCACATCCCGATGCGGGAGGCGGCCCCCTCCAGCCCCGCCAGCTGCACGCCCAGCAGGGCCTTGGTCTCCTTGTGGCAGAAGAGCTTGATGGTCAGCTCGCAGCCGCCGGGGTAGTAGGGCGGCTTGGTGTGGGCCGTGGTCTTGACCACCTGGACGGGGATGCCGGCGTCGGCGGCCTCCTTTTCGTTGAGGCCGGTGCGGGCCACCTCCAGGTCCACCACCCGGCACATGGAGGTGCCCAGCACCCCCTCCAGGCGGGCGTCCTGGCCGCAGAGCACCTCGCCCAGCACCTTGCCCTGCTTGTTGGCGTTGGTGCCCAGAGGCAGGTAGACCGGCTTGCCGGTGACCTTGTTGGTGACGGTGGCGCAGTCGCCGGCCGCGTAGATGTGAGGCACGCTGGAGCGCATCTGCTCATCCACCACCACCGCGCCGTTGGGCAGGGTGGCCGCTCCGGTCTCACGGAGGAAAGCGGTGTTGGGCCGCACGCCCACGCTGAGCACCACCAGCTGGGCCGGATACTCTCCCTTGTCGGTGACCACACCCGCGGCCCGCTCGTCGCCGGTGACCGCCTTCACCGTCTCACTGGTGCGCAGGGTCACGCCGTGGCGCTGGAGAGCGTCGGTGATAAGGGGAGCGAAGTCCTCGTCCATGACCATCATGGGCCGAGGGGCCATCTCGATCATGTTGACCCGCTTGCCCAGGCGCACGAAGGACTCGGCCAGCTCCAGGCCGATATAGCCCGCGCCCACGATGACCACGTCCTCCACCGCCCCCTGCTCGGCCCAGGCGCGGATAGCCTCGGCGTCGGCGATGGTCTTGAGGGTGAAGACCCCCTCCTTCTCTCTCCCCTCCACGGGGGGCAGGATGGGGGATGCTCCCGAGGCCACCACCAGCTCGTCGTAGGATTCGGTGACCTGCTCCCCGGTGAGAAGGTTGCGGGCGGTCACCGTTTTGGCGGAGGCGTCCACCGCCACCGCCTCGTGGAAGGTGCGCAGGTCCACGCCGCTTTTGCGGAAGGCCTCAGGCTTGCGGATGCGGATGCGGTCGGCGTCATCGTTGACGCCGCCGATGTAATAGGGCAGGCCGCAGGCGCCGTAGGAGGTCTCCCCGGTGCGCTCAAAGACCACCACCTGGGCCTGGGGCAGGCTGCGGCGGACTTTGGACGCGGCGCTCATCCCGGCGGCGTCGCCGCCGATGATGACGATTTTCATACTATCACCTCAGAACATTTTCCGGCCCCTCCCCGGAGAGCCGGGCCGGGAAATACAATACGGAGCAGCGCGGAGATCATCCGCGCTGCTCCGCGTGCAGAGATTACCCCGATTGTGCCGGGAGAGCCTTAGTGGATAAAGATGCTGGCCACAAAGATGATGACCAGGCTGACGATGGACTGGATGAAGCAGACCAGCGTGTAGGTCTTGAAGCCGCCCAGAGTGGTCAGGCCGGAGATCTTGGTGGTGATCCAGAAAGCGGAGTCGTTGACGTGAGCGCCGCACAGGGTGCCGGAGAAGCCGGCCATGGCGATGAGCACAGGGTTGGCGCCGGTGATGCCCATGGAAGCCACGATGCTCAGCGCGGTGATCATGGCCACGGTGCCGGAGCCCTGGGCCACCTTGAGCAGAGCGGCAATGATCCACACGAAGAGGATGATGGGCATATTGATGGTCTCCAGCATGCTCTGGAGCACAGAGCCCACGCCGGCGGCAGTGATGACGGAGCCCAGGCCGCCGCCCGCGCCGGTGATGAGCAGCACGGTACCGGCAGCGCCCACGGCGGAGCTGACGCTCTTCTCAACCTGCTTGATGTCCATGCGGTGACGCATGAGGCACACCACCATGGCGGCGATGGTGCCGGCCACCATGGCGAACTCCTTGGAGCCGATCATCTGCACGAAGTCGGGAACCAGGGACACGCCGTTGGCGTCCTTGCCCACCACGGCGCCCCACACGGTGTTGATGAGGATGAGCACGATGGGCAGGGCGATGGGCAGGATGGAAGCGAACATGCCGGGCAGCTTGCTCTCGTCCCGCATGAGCTCCTTGGCCCGAGCAGCAGCCTCGGCCTCCAGGGCGGGGTCATGCTCCTCGCAGGTGGCGGGATTCCAGAAACCCTTACGGGCCAGGAAGAGGTTGTTGTAGATGAACATGGAGATCAGGAAGGTGGGAAGGCCGATGGCAATGCCCACCGCGATGGTCACGCCGATGGGCACACCCATCAGCTCACCGCCGGTCATGGGGCCGGGCGTGGGGGGAATAAAGGTGTGGGCAATGCCCAGGCCGGCCACCAGGCCGCCGATGAAGTGAGGCAGGATCTTCTTGGTGCTGTCCTTGGCCAGGGTCTTGGCCAGAGGCATCAGGATGACGTAGCCCACGTCATAGAACACGGGGATGGAGACGATGAAGCCGGTGGAGCCCATGGCGTAGTCGGCCTTCTTCTCGCCGAAGACCTTGAGCAGGCCGTTGGCGATGGTCTGCACCGCGCCCACGTCGGCCACCAGCTGGCCCAGCATGACGCCGAAGCCTACTGACAAGCCGATGCCAGTCATGGTGCTGCCGAAGCCGGCGCTTATGGTGCTGACGGTCTTCAGCATGCCCACGCCGCTGGCGATGCCCATGAACAGGGCGCCGATAAACATGGCGATAGCCGCGTTCATCTTAAACCTGAGGATCAGGACCAGAATAATTGCGATTGCGATGACAAGCCACAACAGAACGATAGGGGTGCCCATGTAAAGTGTTCCTCCTCTCATATTTTCAGAAGTCCCCGACTTCTGGATTCATACGGGAAATCTCTGTCTCTCTTTCTCGATGCGAGGGGGCTGAGGGGGAACGGGGGCGGGCAAGTCACGTCAGGATCGCCCGCCCCCGTCGTGAAAGATCGGTTTATTCCACAACGGCGCCGTAGCTGGCGGAGCGGACGAGCTTGGAGTAGCGGACCAGGTAGCCGTCGGTCACCTTGGGGGCCGGAGCCTTCCACTCGGTCTTGCGCTTGGCAAGCTCCTCGTCGGAGAGCTTGACGTTGAGGGTACGCTTGGGGATGTCGATCTCGATGATGTCGCCGTCCCGGAGCAGGGCGATCTCGCCGCCCTCGGCAGCCTCAGGGGAGACGTGGCCGATGGCCGCGCCGCGGGTGGCGCCGGAGAAGCGGCCGTCGGTGATGAGGGCCACGGTCTTGTCAAGGCCCGCGCCGCAGATGGCGGCGGTGGGAGTGAGCATCTCGCGCATGCCGGGGCCGCCCTTGGGGCCCTCGTAGCGGACGATGACCACGTCGCCGGGCTTGATCTTGCCGGTGAGGATGGCCTCCACCGCGTCCTCCTCCATGTCGAAGCACTTGCAGGGACCGGTGTGGGTGAGCATCTCGGGGGAGACGGCCGCCTGCTTGACCACGGCGCCCTCCTTGCAGATGTTGCCGTGGAGGATGGCCAGGCCGCCCTCATTGTAGAAGGCGTTCTCCATGGTGTGGATGACGTTGGGGTCCTTGATAACGCTGTCCTTCACGTTCTCCCACTGGGTCTTGCCGGTGACGGTGGGCACGTTCAGGTCCACGAAGTCCAGCTTGGCGGTCTCCTTGATGATGGCCTGCAGGCCGCCGGCCCGGTACATATCCTCCATGTACATATCTCCGCCGGGACGCATCTGGATGAGCTTCTTGGACTTCTTGGACAGCTCGTCGAAGTCCTCCAGAGTCAGGTCCACCTTGGCGGCCTTGGCGATGGCCAGCAGGTGCAGGATGGTGTTGGAAGAGCCGCCGATGGCCATATCCACCGCCACGGCGTTGAGGAAGGCCTGACGGGTCATGATGTCGCGGGGCTTGACGTCCTTGTTGAACAGCTCCACGATGGTCTCGCCGGCCCGGCGGGCCAGAGCCTTACGCTTGGCCAGGTAGGCGGGGATGGTGGAGTTCCAGGGCAGGGCCATGCCCAGAGCCTCGGCCATGCAGTTCATGGAGTTGGCGGTGCCCAGCAGGCCGCAGGCGCCGCAGCCGGGGGAAGCCTGATCCTCCATCTCGTCCAGGTCCTCCAGGGTGATGGCGCCCACCGAGACCTGGCCCGCGGCCTCATAGAGGCGGGAGCCGTCGGTGCGGGTGTCGCGGAACTTGCCCGCGTACATGGGGCCGCCGGCGATGAGGATGCTGGGGATGTTGAGGCGGGCAGCGGCGATGAGCATGCCCGGGGTGATCTTGTCGCAGTTGGTGATCATGACCAGGGCGTCCAGCTGGTGGCCCTCAGTCATGGCCTCGATGGAGTCGGCGATGATCTCGCGGCTGGCCAGGGGATAACGCATGCCGGAGTGGCCCATGGCGATGCCGTCACACAGAGCGATGACGGGGAACTCCATGCCCACGCCGCCGGCGGAGGCGATGCCCAGCTTGACCTCGTTGGCGATCTCGCGCAGGTGGACGTGGCCGGGGTTGACCTCGTTGAAGGAGTTGACTACGCCGATGAGAGGCTTCTTGAGATCCTCGTTAGAAAGGCCGGTGGCCTTGAGCAGGGAACGCTGTGTGGCGCGGGTCACGCCGTCTTTGACCTGGGAACTTCTCATGCTCTTCCTTCCTCCTTATCTGTTAGGCGCTCAGCCCTTCTGGGCCTTCTTGGCGTCCATGATCTGGTAGCAGATATCGATGATCTGGTCCTCCTGGCCGCCGATGACCTTGCGCTTGCCCAGCTCGGTGAAGATCTCACGGGCGGGGATGCCGTAGCGCTCGGCCGCCTCCTTGGTGTGGAGGTAGAAGCTGGAGTAGATCCCGTTGTAGCCCAGGGTCACCGACTCGTTGGTGATCTCCAGGCTGTGCTGGATCAGCGGGCGGACGGTCTGCTCGGCCACGTCCATCAGGGCGTAGAGGTCGGTACCGGTCTCAATGCCCATCTTGTCCAGCACGGCGGCGATGGCCTGCAGGTTGCCGTTGCCGCAGCCGGCGCCCTGGCCCTCCAGGGTACCGTCCAGGTAGCTCACGCCGCACTCCACGGCGGCGATGGCGTTGCCCACGCCCAGGCCCAGGTTGTTGTGGGTGTGCACGCCGATGGGGCAGTCCACCACGGCGCTCACCGCGTTGACCCGGTCGCGCATCTGCTGGGGGGTCATGGCGCCGGAGGAGTCGGCCAGATAGATCACGTCGGCGCCGTACTCCCGGGCCATCTTGGCCTGCTGAGCCAGGATCTCGGGGGTGGTCATGTGGCACATCATGAAGAAGCAGATGGTCTCCAGGCCCAGCTTCTTGCCCAGCATGATGTGCTGCTCGCCGGCGGTGACCTCAGTGCAGTGGAGGGCCACACGGACAATGTCCAGGCCCTCGTCCACGGCCATGCGCAGGTCATCCATGGTGCCCAGTCCGGGGACCAGCAGGGTGGCCAGCTTGGTGTTCTTGAGGACCTTGCGAGCGGAGGAGAGCATGGTCTTGTCAGTCTCCTTGGCAAAGCCGTACTCCAGGATGGAGCCGCCGATGCCGGCGCCGTGGCCCACCTCAGCGGCGTAGACGCCGCCCTTTTCAAGGCCGGTGCACACGTCGATGATGTTCTGGGCGGTGTACTGGTGGGAAACCGCGTGGCTGCCGTCACGCAGAGTGGTGTCGATCAGACGGATCTTGGATTTCATCTCGCTCATCTCAGAACTCTCCTTTCAGCATGGCCTCGGCATACAGCTCGCCGACCTTCACCGCGGAAGAGGTCTCCATGTCCAGGTTGCCGGCGAAGGGAGGCAGGAAGTCGCCCTGGCCCTGGATGGTGACGGTAGTGGTGAGGATGCCCGCGTCGTAGACCGGACGCAGCGCCAACTCGTAGCCGGGGACATAGGTCTTGATCTTCTCCACCATCTCGTAAACTTCACGGCGCACCGCCTCCAGGTCCACATGGTCGGGGTCCTTGGGGATGCAGTAGATGGTGTTGCGCATGGGGGGCTCAGGCAGGGCGGGGGTAAAGACGGTGAGGACCTTGGAGGTCTCAGCGCCGCCGATGTCCCGCAGGGCCTTGGCGGTGGTACGGGTGTACTCGTCGATGTTGCGGCGGGTGCCGATACCGGCGCTCTCGCTGGCCACGGCGGTGACCACCTCGGCGTAGTGGATACCCATGGCGTTATGGATGGCCCACACGATGGGGGTGGTAGCCTGGCCGCCGCAGGTGATGAGGTTAACGTTGCGCAGCTTCTTGTCGATGCAGTCCTTCATGTTGACCATGGGGGTGACCATCTCGCCCACAGCCGCGGGGGTCAGGTCGATGGCGATCTTGCCCAGCTTGTCCAGCACGGGGGCGGCAGTCTCAATGTGGGCCCGGGCGGTGGTGGCGTCAAAGACGATGTCCGCCATCTCGGGATGCTCCTCCAGGTAGTGCACACCGTCCAGAGAGGTGGCAAAGCCCAGGTTCTTGGCCCGGGCGATACCCTCCGAGTCCACCACACCCATCATCACCGACATCTCCAGGACCGGGCTGCGCATGACCTTATACATCAGGTCAGTGCCGATGTTGCCGGGGCCCAGAATTCCTACCTTGATCTTCTTCTGTTCCATGTCTTCTCCTCCTTTTTCCAATATGCAGAAATCATTTCCATTGACTAGGCATAAGAACCTAAATTTCGCCTCGGGTTTCCAAATATGAGAAATAATACATTCCTCATGATC
>LBJMR02800__coassemble_892_pt1 | contig 15913 bp, 14 predicted proteins | sample LBJMR02800__metabat2_low_PE_006 | metagenome-assembled genome bin LBJMR02800 | reverse complement strand
ATCCGTCATGAGAAGTGTCATTTCCGAGGCACATGTCCCCGGAAATGACGGATTTTAATTTTATTCCGTCGTCTGCGGACGACGGAACTCTGTGAGACTTCCCTGTGGGGAGGTTTTGCGACAGGCTGAAAAGCGCGTCATCCCGACAGGATGACGCGCTTTTTGCTTTTATGGCTTTATCCCAGCAGCCGCTTGCGGCTCCACACGCCGGAGCGCCAGCGCCAGATGAACAGCCCCGCCCGCAGGCACTCGTCGGCGGCCATGGCGGCCCACAATCCCGCCAGGCCCCAGCCCAGGGCCACGCCCAGCAGCAGGCTGCCGCCCACAGCGGTGACCCAGGCGCTGAAGACGCAGATGGCGATGGGGAAGCGGATGTCCCCACAGGCCTGGAGGGAGCGGCACATGACCATGTTTATCGCCCGGCCCAGCTCCAGGGGGATCTCGATGAGCATGATGAGCCACGCCAGGGACAGCACCTGCTCATCCTGGGTAAACAGGCCGTAGAGAGGCCGGGAGAGCAGGAAGAGCAGCACCGACACCGCCCCCGAGATGAGCACCGAGGCCCTCAGGGTGGCGCGGACCTGCCGGTCGGTGCCCTCCACGTCTCCCGCCCCCATGAGCCGGGCGGCTACCACCTGGGTGGCCTGGCTCATGGCCGAGGCGAACATATAGGTCATCATGGCGAACATGTTGGCATATACCCGGGTGTTGATGACGTAGATGGCAAAGCCGTTGCAGATGGTCTGGATCACCACCTGGGAGAGGTTATAGGAGATGGACTCCCCGGCGGTGGGGATGCCGATGGAGAGGAGCTTTCCCAGCAGATCCCTGGGGAAGGGTCGCAGGTGACCCACCGAGAGCACCGGACCGAACTTCAAGCGGAAGAGCACCGCGATGACCACGAGGCCGATGAGCCGGGACACGCAGCTGGACACCGCCGCGCCCGCCACGCCCAGGGAGGGCAGGGGCCCCGGGCCGTAGATGAGCACCGCGTTGCCGCCGATGTTGAGAAGATTCATGCCCACCGAGACCACCATGGTCTCCTTCATCATCTGACTGGAGCGGAAGAAGGCGGTGAAGGTCAGGTAGAGGGCCTGGAGGGGCATGCCCAGGGCGATGATGCGCATATAGAGGCAGGCCTTGTCAAAGATCTCCTCCGGCACCCCCATGGCCGTGAAGATAAGGGGGCACAGAGTGAGCAATATACCGCCGATGGCCAACCCGAAGAGGAAGTTGGCCGCCAGGGAGAGGGTGTAGGTCTGGTTGACCCGCCGGGTATCCCGGGCGCCCAGATACTGAGAGATAAGGATCATGGCCGCCGTGCACACCACCGAGAACACCAGGATCACCAGGTTGGTGATCTGGTTGACGTTGCCGATGGCGCCCACCCCGTTGTGGTCCACATAGCCCACCATGATCTGGTCAGCATTGCCCACCAGCATCTGGAGCAGCAGCTCCACAAAGATGGGCAGGGTAAGGGCCAGGATGCGGCCTTTCCCCATGCCGGAGCGGGTATTCTCTTTTTCTCTGGTTTGGAGCTTTTCCATGCCGTGTCTGTCGTCCTTCCTGTGCGCGCTTGCCCTGCGCAGGCAGCAGCCCTTATTATAGTATCGGCACGCCTTTTTACAAGTGGTAATACTGCCTCAATTTCCCGCCGCCGCCAAGGCGGATTTTGTCCGCACAGGAAAAGGAGGCGGGCAAAAAGCCCGCCTCCTTTGTTTACGCCGTTTTGGCTCCTCAGCCGTTGATCTCGGAGAAGAACTTGTCGTGGATGACCTGGACGGCCCGGTCTGCGTCGGCCACGTCCACCAGCACGGAGACCTTGATCTCACTGGTGGAGATCATGTGGATGTTGATGCCGCCGTTGTAAAGGGCCTCGAACATCTTGGCCGCCACGCCGGGGTTGTTGATCATGCCGGCGCCCACGATGGAGACCTTGGCGATCTCGTCGTTGACGTCGATGTGGTCAAAGCCCAGATACTCCTTGTTGTCCTCCAGCACCTTCTTGGCCAGCTCCTTGTCCCCCTTGGCCACGGTGAAGCTGATGTCCTTGGACTCCCCACGGCCGATGGACTGGAGGATGATGTCCACATTGACCTTCTCCTTGGCCAGCAGGGAGAAGATTTTGAATGCGATGCCGGGCTGATCGGCCAGGCCCACCAGCGCCAGACGGGCGATGTCCTTGTCCTTGGCCACGCCGCTCACATGAGTCTTTTCCATCTTCTTTACGACCTCCTTGACTTTCGTTCCGGGATTCCCCGAGAAGCTGGAGATGACCTCCAGATTGACATTGTATCGCTTGGCCATTTCCACCGAACGGTTGTGGAGCACCTGGGCCCCCAGGGTGGCCAGCTCCAGCATCTCGTCGAAGGTGATCTCCTCCAGCTTGCGGGCCCCCTTCACATGGCGGGGATCGGCGGTGTAGACCCCGTCCACGTCGGTGTAGATCTGGCACAGGTCGGCGTGGAGCGCCGCCGCCAGAGCCACCGCCGAGGTGTCCGACCCGCCCCGGCCCAGGGTGGTGATGTCGTCGTACTTGTTGATGCCCTGGAAGCCGGTGACGATGACGATGCTCTTCTTATCCAGCTCGTTCTGGATGCGCTCGGTGTTGATGCGGGAGATACGGGCGTTGGAGTAGTTGGAGTTGGTGCGCATGCCCGCCTGCCAGCCGGTCAGGGAGATGACCGGGTAGCCCATGGCCTCGATGGCCATGGCGCACAGGGAGCAGGAGATCTGCTCGCCGGTGGACAGGAGCATATCCATCTCCCGCCGGGAGGCGTTGGGGTTGATCTCCTTGGCCTTCTCGATCAGGTCGTCGGTGGTGTCCCCCTGGGCCGAGAGCACCGCTACCACGCTGTGGCCCCTGCGGTAGGTCTCGGTGATGATGCGGGAGACGTTGCGGATCTTGTCGGCGTCAGCCACCGAGCTGCCGCCGAATTTCTGTACGATCAGTCCCATATGTTGGTACCCCCATTCGGAATCTATAACATGTATGATGTACGGAGGGCAGCCGCCCCCCTGGTATCCTATGCCGCCTGCTTTCGCGCCGTCAGCGCCGGTGCGCTCACAGCACCCGGAACAGGGACAGCACCTGCGTTCCCCGCAGCTTTTCCTCCAGCTCGGGCCGCTTCATGGCGGCGGTGAGGAAGGCGCTCTCCCCCTCGCTGGCGCCGGGCCGGGCCAGGAAGGAGGCCTCCGGGAACAGGGCCTTCACCGCCTCGGCGCCCACCTGGGCACGGACATACCAGCGGCTTTCCAGCTCGTCGGGCGAGGCGGTCACGTCCGCTCCGCCGGGGCCCCACTCCAGGTACTTGCGGCTTCCCAGATGCTTGGCCGCGTCCATCACGTCGGCCACCACGGCGCTGGCAGTGGGCAGCTTGCCCGCACCCCGGCCGTAGAACATCACGTCCCCGATGGCGTCTCCCTTGACGGTGATGGCGTTGAACACGTCCTCCACGCCGGCCAGGGGATTCTCCCCCTCCACCAGGTGGGGAGCCACATAGGCGCACACCCGGCCGTCGCTGCGCCGGATGGCCCGGCCCAGCAGCTTGATCTTCCGGCCGGCCCCCTCGGCGTAGGCCACATCGGCCAGGGTCACCGCGGTGATGCCCTCGGTGGGCACCTGGTCAGGGTAGATGTGCCGCCCGAAGGCCAGGGAGGAGAGGATGCAGATCTTCCGGCAGGCGTCGTGCCCCTCCACATCGGCGGTGGGATCGGCCTCGGCGTAGCCCTTGGCCTGGGCCTCGGCCAGGGCGGCCTCAAAGGAGATGCCCGAGCGGATCATCCGGGTGAGGATATAGTTGGTGGTGCCGTTGAGGATGCCGCAGATCTCGGTGAGCTCGTTGGCCGCCAGGCACTGGGACAGGGGGCGGATGATGGGGATGCCGCCTCCCACGCTGGCCTCGAAGAGATAGCTCACATTCTTCTCCTTGGCCAGCTCAATAAGGTCATAGCCGCAGGTGGCCACCAGCTCCTTGTTGGAGGTCACCACGCTCTTGCCCGCGCGCAGGGAGCGCTCGGTGAAGTCCTTGGCCACTCTGGCCCCCCCGATGGTCTCCACCACGATCTGGACCTCCGGGTCGTTCTCGATGACCGAGAAGTCCTTCACGAACTTATCGGCAAAGGGACTGTCGGGAAACTCCCGCACGTCCAGGATATACTTGAGGTTCACCGCGTTGTGGACCTTTTCGCCGATGTGGGCGTTGTTCTTGGTCAGCACCTCCGCCACGCCGGAGCCCACGGTGCCAAAGCCCAATATGGCCACATTTACCATTCTTCTCTCCCCCTTGGCTGTTCTTTCCGGTTCTGCCCCGGCGTCATCCCGCCAGGATCTCGCAGCGGATCACGCCCTCCTGCGCGCCCACCTTGGCGATGAGCTCCTCCACAGAAAGGACCATGGCTGAGGTCTCCGCCCCGATGTTCACCACCGCGCACCCGCTGATGGGGATGCCCTGGTTGATGGTGAGAATATTCCCGCCCGACTGGGCAAAGATATTCAGGACCGCCGAGAGAATCCCCGGCTCATCCTTGAGCAGCGCCTGGACCGTGACGATCCGCCCGTGGAGCATGTCGTTGAAGGGCCGGACCATGTCCTTATACTTATAAAATGCGCTGCGGCTGATGCCGGCGCTCCTGGCCGCCTCGTTCACCGCGCCGGCCTCTCCGGACTCCAGCAGCCGCTTGGCCTCCGCCACCTTCAAAAAAACCGGCGGCAGCGCCTCGGCGTCCACAATATAGTATTTGGGCTTGAGCCCCATCCACGTCCACCCCCCGGTTGTCCGCCACAGAAAGTCATTTGTTCGCGTGTCGTGTTTTAGTTTAGCACAGTGCCCCTCCGGTTGCAACCCAAATCCGCGCTGGAAACCGCACAACTTTCCCCCTGTTTTCTCCCGCCGTTTTCGTCATATTCAACAGTTCGAGCGAGGTGGTACTTCTTGTCTGATTACCGGCGCCGGGTGATGCTGGAGCGTCTGCTGTACGCGGCCGTGTGGGCTGTGGGCGCGTGGCTGCTGCTCACCGTGGTCCTGCCCTGGCTGCTGCCCTTTCTGCTGGGGCTCTCCCTGGCCTGGCTGCTGGAGCGCCCGGTGGTCTTTCTCATGGAGCGGCTCCGGCTCCCCCGGTGGGGCGCCGCGGCGGTGTGCACCGGGGCGCTGGGGACAGGGCTGTGCGCCCTGCTGGGCCTTCTGGCATGGCGGCTTGGGTACGAGGCCGCGGTGCTGCTGGGGCGGCTGCCCGTCCTGCTCTCCGGCCTGCCCTCTCTGGGTTCTCAGCTGGAGAAGTGGGCCTACCGCTTTCTCATCGCCGCGCCGGTGGGCCTTCAGGACTTCCTGCGCAGCGCCATGGAGAGCCTGGTGGAGCAGAGCATCTCCCTGCCCAACCGTCTCTATGACGTGCTGGAAGGGGCGGTGACCGGCGCGGTGCGCGCCCTGCCCGACGCGCTGCTCTTTCTGCTGACCACCGTCCTGGCCGCCTACTTCTCCAGCGCCTCCCGGCCCACCCTGCTGGCCTTCCTCCGCCGCCAGCTCCCCCGCCCCTGGCTGCCCAAGGTGGCCGCCGCCCGCAGGCTCATGAAGGGCACCCTGGGCTGCTGGCTCCGAGCCCAGGGCCTTCTCATGCTCATCACCTTCGGTGAGCTCTTCCTGGGTCTGCTCCTCCTGCGGGTGGATCTGGCCTTTCTGGTGGCCGCCCTGGCTGCTGCGGTGGACGCCCTGCCGGTGCTGGGCTCGGGCACCGTTCTGCTGCCCTGGGCCGCCTTCACCCTGCTCACAGGGGACTGGACCCAGGCCCTGGGCCTGGGGGTGCTGTACGCCGTGGTCACCGTGGTGCGCTCCCTGCTGGAGCCCAAGCTGGTGGGAGAGCGGCTGGGCCTGCCCCCTCTGGCCGCCCTGCTGGCCATGTATGTGGGCTTCCGGGCCTTTGGCGTGGCGGGCATGATCCTCTCTCCCCTGGGAGCCATTTTGCTCAAGCAGTTCCACGACTACGGCCTTGTCCGACTCTGGCGGGACTAAAAAAACGCCGCCCCGGAGCTTTTCGCTCCGGGGCGGCGCTTAATATTTTTCGCTGTTTTGCCTCTCAGACCTCGCCCACGCCCTCCCCGGGCGTTTCGGTGACCGGCGGCTCGGTGACGGGCGGCTCCGTGGTCTCTCCGCCGCCCTCAGGGTCGGTGGAGGGCTCCGGGTCGGGGTCCGGGTCGGGATTGGGATCGGTATAGATGGGCCAGGTGGTGGGGTCGGCGATGTTGAAGCCGGGCCACTGCTCCTGGGTGGGCCAGGTGCTCTCATCAAAGGGATTGAAGTTGAGGGGATCGTACTCCGGCTCCGGCGGCGTGGTGTGCACCGTGCAGTAGGCCGCCTCGCCCAGGGAGTCGATATACTGCTTGCTGAAGAGGTAGTCGTTGGCCTGGACACCCAGCACGTCGGGCCGGTCCAGGGCCATGAGGCTCACCGCGCTGCAGTTCTCCGCCGGGCAGTACTCCCCGGCCAGGCGGTACATCCCCGTGGGCTGGCCGCTGGAATTGAGAATGGGATCATCCAGGCACAAGAGCACCACGCTCTCGGCGGTGTGGACGGTGCACTCCTGGGTGGGCTCATCCCCCTCGAAGAACCACCCGGTGGTGGTGGTAAGGCCCCGGGGGTCCATCTGGCAGTATTCCGTGGCGAGGAGCCCGCTGTACGGGCACAGGCCGCTGACCTGTGTGAGGCCGCTGGGCCGGGCGAAGTCCTTGTTCTCCAGTCCCTCGTGGAGGGGCTCCATGACCTTCTTCCACAGCCCCGGGGCGGGGTTGCCGTTGGAGACGATGCGCTCCTGCTGGTCATAGCCCACCCACACCGCGGCGGTATAGTAGGGGGTATAGCCCACGAACCAGCGGTCCATCTTGGAGGTGGTAGAGCCGGTCTTGCCGGCGATGGTCATGCCGCTGAAGTTGGCGCTGGTGCCGGTGCCCTTGGCCACCACGTTCTTGAGCAGGTAGTTCATATACCAGGCGGTCTCCTGGCTGATGACCTCCTCGCCCACACGGCCCACGGTATTGTCCAGAATGATCTTGCCGCTGGCGTCCCGCACGGTGGTGTAGGTCCTGGACTCCAGGTACACGCCCTCCCGGGGGAACACGGAGTAGGCCGCCGCCATGTTGAGCACCGACACGCCGTCGGTCAGGCCGCCCATGGCCAGGGGGGCCAGGGCCACGTCGGTATAGACCCGGCCATAGCGCTCTTCCTCGTAGACCAGCTCATCCCCGAAGCCCAGCTTATCCACCAGGAAGTCAAAGGACTCCTCGGGGGTGAGCAGGGCCAGGGTACGCACGGCCACCGGGTTGGAGGATCGCTGCACCGCCTCCATCACCGACATCCGGCCCCGGTAGATCCGGTCCACGTTGGCCGGCCAGGCCGAGTTCCCCTCCACCTGGAAGGGAGCGTCGTCCATAACGGTGCTGGGGGTGATGAGGCCCGCCTCCAGAGCGGGGGCGTACACCGAGAGTGGCTTGAAAGCCGATCCGGGGGGCCGCAGGCTGTCGGTAGCGCGGTTCCAGGACAGGCTCCCCTCCTTCTCCCCCATGCCGCCCGCCAGGGCCACCACGTCGCCCATCTCATCGATGATGACGATGGCCGACTGGAGCTGCTGGCCGGAGGAGGAGATGATATTGAGGTTCTCCATGTTCTGATAGACCGAGTCCACGATGGCCTGGACCTCAGGGTCGATGCAGGTATCGATGGTCAGGCCGCCATAGAAGAGCATGTTGCTGGCCACCCGGCGGTCATAGCCCAGGGCCACCAGGTCGTCCAGGACGTCGTTGATGACCTGGTCTTCATACCAGGTGTAGGGGGCGTTGTTGGCGGTGGCCGTCTCCTCCGCCTCGTCGCTGCGGACGCTGGTGAAGTTGAGGCCGGCCTCCACCTGGGCCACCGCCTCTTCATACTCCTCCTCCGTGATCATGGGCTCGCCGTTCTTGTCGGTCTGCTGGCTCATGGCGAAAAGCACGTTGAGGGCGCGGTTGGCGTTGTTCTTCTTGCCCCAGTCGGGATCGACGTTGCCGTCCTCGTCCAGGCCGGAACGGTAGGGGTCGTAGATGGAGGGGTTGTTGGTGATGCTGATGAGGCTGGCGCACTCGGCCAGGGACAGATCGGAGACGTTCTTGCCGAAGTACTGGTAGGAGGCGGTATACACCCCCGAGCACCCCTGGCCCATATAGATGGCGTTGAGGTAGTACTCCAGAATGGTCTCCTTGCTGTACTTGTCCTCCAGGGCCAGGGCCCGGAAGATCTCCATGAGCTTGCGCTTGACGGTGACGTCATTATCCTGGGTCAGGTTCTTGATGAGCTGCTGGGTGATGGTGGAACCGCCCTGGATGCTGCCGCCGGTGAACATGCGCAGCACCGCGTTGGCCGTACGAATCCAGTCCACGCCCTGGTGCTTCCAGAAGCGCTTGTCCTCGATGGCCACGGTGGCGTTGATGAGGTCCTCGGGCAGGTCCTCATACTCCACCCAGATCCGGTTCTCCTCCCCGTGGATGGTGCGCAGCTCCTTGCGCTCCCCCGTGTCCCGGTCGGTATAATAAAGGGTACTGGAGAGAGACATATCCTCCGTCAGGTCATAGAGGTTCAGGTTGACCTGGGGGATGATGACCGTGTTGATATAGACCGCGCCGAAGCAGGCCAGGATGGCCCCGGTGGTGATCATGACCAGCAGCAGCGTGCCGATGATCTTCCCCGCAAGAAGCGCGGGATTGCTCCGGCGGCGGCGCTTGCGCCGCCGCTCCTGCGTCCCCCGCCGGGACGCGCTGCCCTTGGCGCCGCCGTCGTTTTGGGGCTGATTTGCGTGGTTATTGTCCAAAGTGGCACCTCCGATACAGTGAAAAGGGACCCAGCTGTTTTTTTGTCCCTTCAAACGCCTCAACGGTACATAGCTGAAGTTATTATACCACAGGGACAGCGGCCTTGTGGTATAAATGGCATCATTCGCGGTTCCGCCGCCAGGCGGGAGCGAATTGTGCCGAATCAGTTGGTATAATAGCGGTTTTGCAGCTATTATACCATAGCCGCAAGTCTTGATAGACTTGCACGCCGCGAATGCGGCGCAAATCGGCTCTGCCGATTTGCGCTATGGTGTAACATCAACAGCAGGCGTTTTGTTCAAAAAACGCCTGGATACATGGTATCCTGCCGCACATGTGCGGCAACTGTTGATATTATACCACGTTTTGCCGCCATGTCCACCCTAAAAAGTTCCATTTTATGGTCATTGTGGAAAGAGGACGAAAAATATGGTATCCGCCCACTTGCAATTTTGCCTCCGGGAGGATACAATAAATGTGCACAAGAGATGCAAAAAAACGAAAGGCCTGGGTATGCTATATGAGCGAAGAGTTTGGCGCGGATTTCATCACCATTACCGACGAGGACGGCAACGAGTTCGAGCTGGAGCACCTGGAGACCATCTCGTATAACGGCCAGACCTACATGGCTTTCTTCCCCGCCGTGGACAGCGACAAGGAAGTGGAGGACGTGGATCTGGACGAGGAATACGGCCTCATCATTCTCAAGGTCGTGGAGGCGGACGGCGAGGAGCAGCTCTCCACGCTGGACAGCGACGAGGAGCTGGAGATGGTCTATCAGCAGTTTATGGAAGTTCTGTTTGAGGAGGAGGAAGGCGAGGAGTCCTGACCCCTCTCTCCTCTTCCCATCTCCCTGCTCGGTGCGTGAGGTGCTTTGTTAAAACCCACATTTCTTAAACGGGACGCCCACCTCGGGCCGCGGATCGCAGGCCTCCCGGTCCGGCTTTCGCCGGCGCCGGATGTTGGAAGCGGTGAAACGGTCCGGAGGCGACCCACCTGCCATTCGTGCAGGTTTTTAACCTGGCCCCACGGCCAGAGCGGGGATCTTTTATCGGCTGTGCCGGGCCGGACAGACTCTGTCCGGCCCGGCTTTTTCGTCTCCCTCCGCCCCCTGGCCACCGCAAAAGCCCTTCTTTCCCCCCGGGGGAGCGTTTTTTGTCTTGCATGCGGCGGTATTTTCCTGTATAATGCTACGATGTATCCAAAGCGTTATCTCAGCCATTACAACGAGAGGACTGAACCTTTATGAGCGCATCCAGAGAAAAGAAGCAGCGCCAGGACCTCCTGAGCCAGGGCCCCACCCAGCGGCAGCTCAAGGAGCAGAGGGAGGCCAAGGCCCGGAAGCAGAAGATCATTCTCTATTCCGTCATCGGCGTCATCGTCGCCGTGGCGGTGATCGCCCTGCTGGTGTGGAACTCCGGCATCTTCCAGCGCCGTGTCACCGCGGCCACCGTGGGCGGCAAGGACGTGTCCGTGTCCGAAATGCAGATCTATTACAACTCGGTGCGGCAGAGCGTGCTGAGCACCCAGCAGATGTACGCCGCCTACGGCATCACCACGGTCACCGAGCCCTACCAGGCCTACGACTTTGACTCCGAGCTGGGGGACAAGCAGGTCTACAACAGCGAGACCGGCCAGACCTACGAGGAGTATTTTGAGGAGACCGCCCTGGAGTCCCTGAGCCAGGTCTACGCCCTCACCAGCGCCGCCGAGGCCGAGGGCTACCAGCTCTCCGACGAGGGCAAGGCCAACGTGGACGAGGCCGTGGCCTCCCTGGCCAGCCAGGCCACCCAGTACGGCTATCCCAACGCCGCCTCCTTCCTCATCGCCTACTACGGCCGCTACGCCACCGAGAGCGCCTACCGCGACGTGGCTACCCAGCAGGAGCTGGCCAGCGAGTACCAGACTCTCCATCAGGACTCCCTGACCTACACCGAGGCCGACTACGACGCCTACGCCAAGGAGAATCCCACCGACGTGTATAGCTACGACTACCGCTACGTCTATATCTCCGGCGCCGCGGCGAGCACCTCTGATGAGGACGGCAACACCGTGGAGGCCACCGAGGAAGAGAAGGAGGCCGCCATGGCGGAGGCCAAGGAGAAGGCCGACGCGCTGGTGGCGGGCGTGCAGGCCGCCGAGGGCGACAAGAGCGAGGCCTTCAACACCCTGGTGGTGGACGCCGTGGGCGAGAGCTCCAGCTACGCCGACCCCGAGTATAACCTCCAGGATGGCATCCTGGGCGTGAACATCACCTCCTCCCTCTACCACGACTGGGTCACCGACGCATCCCGCACCGCCGGCGACATCTCCTCCTTTGAGTCCTCCTCCGGCTACTGGGTGGTGCTCTTTGAGGACAGCTACCTGAACAATGCCGAGACCGTGGACGTGCGCCACATCCTCATCAAGGCCGAGCTCACCCAGGACGACCCCGACACCGAAGAGGACGAGAGCGCCGACGAGCCCACCGACGAGCAGATGCTCTCCGCTCACGACGAGGCCGAGCGCATCCTGAACGAGTTCAACGCCCTGAGCGAGGACCAGCGCACCGCCGAGGCCTTTGGCGAGCTGGCCGAGGAGTACTCCGACGACAGCCGCAACTCCGACGGCGACCTCAACGCTGCCGGCGGTCTCTACACCTATGTGGAAGAGGGCACCATGGTGGAGTCCTTCAATGACTGGATCTTCGACCCCAGCCGCACGGCGGGGGATACCGGTCTGGTGGAGAACGACAACGCCGGTCAGTACGGCTGGCATGTGATGTACTTCCAGGGCCTCAACGGTCCCAAGTGGCACGAGGTGGCTAACGAGGCCCTGCTGAGCGCCGACATGGAGTCCTGGCTGGAGGAGCTCACCGAGAGCTGCCAGGCCGTGGCTGCTGACGGCATGTCCCTGGTCCACTGAGCCATTGCAACATTTCCGGCAGCCCCTGCGGATGTCCCGCAGGGGCTGCCGCTGTAAAGGCGGTGCTTTTTTGGAAGAGCAATTTCTGAGAACGGAGATGCTCCTGGGCGCGGAGGCCATGGAGCGCCTGGGGCGCGCCCATGTGGCCGTCTTCGGTCTGGGCGGCGTGGGCTCCTGGTGCGCCGAAGCCCTGTGCCGCGCCGGGATCGGGGAGCTCACCCTGGTGGACCAGGACACGGTGGGCGTCACCAACCTAAACCGCCAGGTGGAGGCCCTCTGGTCCACCCAAGGAGAGCCCAAGGCCCAGGCCATGGCTGCGCGGCTGCGGGACATCAACCCCCACTGCCTCCTCCACCCGGTGGTGGGGCAGTACAGCGCCCAGACCCGGGAGGAATTCTTTGCCTCCGGGTATGACTATATCGTGGACGCCATCGACCTGGTCTCCTGCAAGCTGGACCTGATCGAGACCGCCATAAACCGTGGCGTGCCCATCATCTCCGCCCTGGGCACCGGGAATAAGCTCTACCCCGGCCAGTTCCGGCTGGACGACCTGAGCCGCACCCAGGGCTGCCCCCTGGCCCGGGTGGTGCGCAAGGAGCTGCGCGCCCGGGGCATCCTCCACCACCGGGTCCTCTACTCCCCCGAGCTGCCCCGCACCCCCGAGGCCGCCGAGGCCCCCCCTCCGGGACGGCGCAGCGTGCCGGGCAGCGTGCCCTGGGTGCCCCCGGTGGCCGGGCTGATGCTGGCCGGGGACGTGGTGCTCTCCCTGGCCGGGATAGACACACAATGAATAGAAAAGACCTCCCGAGGCACACTGACAGGAGAATCCGTGTGCCATGGGAGGTCTTTTTGCATGAAGAAACTGCCCCACTGGGCCCGCTGCGCCGCGGCGGGCGCCGCCGCCGGCATCATAAACGGCCTGTTTGGGGGAGGCGGCGGCATGCTCCTGGTACCCCTGCTCACCCTCTGGGTGGGCCTGGAACAGGCCCAGGCCTTCGCCACCTCGGTGGCCGTCATATTGCCCCTGTGCCTGCTCTCCGCCGCCATCTATTTCTTCCGGGGGGCCCTGGACCTCTCCGCCGCGGTGCCCTATCTCCTGGGCGGGCTGGTGGGCGGTTTTGTGGGCGGGCGGGTGTTCAAGCGGCTGAACATGGACCTGCTGCGCCGCTTCTTCGCCCTGTTCCTGCTCTACGGGGGCCTGCGCTCCCTGCTGTTTTGATGGGGCCCTTTCTCGCCGCCGTCCTGGCCGGGGCGGTGACCGGCGTGCTCTCCGGCCTGGGCGTGGGGGGCGGCACGCTGCTGCTGCTCTACATGACCGTCTTCACCTCCCTGCCCCAGACCGCCGCCCAGGGGGTGAACCTGCTCTACTTCCTCCCCACCGCCGCCACCGCCCTGCCCGCCCACATCAAAAACGGCTTTGTGTGCCGGGAGGTTCTCCTCCCCGCCATCTCCGCCGGGCTGGCCTTTTCCGCCCTGGGGGCCTGGCTGGCCACCGGGCTGGACCTGGGGCTGCTGCGGCGGCTGTTTGGGGCGGGGGTGCTGTGCGTGGGGCTCTGGGAGCTGCTTGGTCCTAAGAGAGCCTGAGCAAAAGGCTACTGCGCCGGGGTCTCCTCCTGGGCCGGGGGAAGGGTCATGGCAAAGTCGGTGAAGGTACACTGGATGACGGTAAAGCCGTCGGAGGAGATCTCCCCCCGGAGCAGGGCGTGGCTCTCCACGTCAAACCAGAGCTGGGCCTCCACCCCCGTCCCAGGCGTGGCCTCTGGCTCCCGGCAGGTGATGTGCAGCGTCTCCCGCTGGCCCATGGTCTCCAGGGCGCACTCGGCGATGAAGCCCCCGGCGGCATACTCCAGTAATGAGGGTACCGCCCCCATGGGGGTCAGGCTCCCGGAGCCAAGGGTGCCCGTCTCCACCCGGGCCCCGTCAAAGTCCAGAAAGCTGCCCCCCGGCCCTACCCGGGCGGTGACCCCGGCGAGCTCCTCCGGGGCCGTGAGGGTGAGCACCGTCTCCCCCTCCCTGGCCCAGGAGACCGAGATGCCGTATTCATAGACCCGCTGGCCATAATCGGCGGTCAGGGCCATCTGGGCGGTACAGCCCGTCATGGCGATGTACTCCGTGCGGATGGCGAGAGCCAGCTCCTCAGCCCCGCTTCCCCCCTGCTCCCCTTTGCTGCAGGCGCTCAAAAGCAGTAAGAGCGCCAGCGCGCTCGCCGCCCACCGCCATCTCCGCATGGGACGCACCTTCCTTTCTCCATTCCCGTTTTCGGGCGATAAGCGCCCGTCCACTCCATCTATATGTCTCCCGGCACACTTTATGCCCGGTTGACGGACGGGGTGGTTTGGGATACAATAGCTCCCGTTCAAGCCCTCCCTCCGGGGAGGAGCCCCGCCCCACAGCCGAGAGGAGAGAAAGCCCATGCCCCCCTTTGACACCGTCATCTTTGATCTGGACGGCACCCTGCTCAACACCCTGGAGGATCTGGCCGACAGCACCAATTACGCCCTGGCCGCCCACCACATGCCTCAGCGCACCCTGGACGAGGTGCGCCGCTTCGTGGGAAACGGCGTGGCCCTGCTCATCCACCGCGCGGTGCCCCAGGGCACGCCGCCGGAGACGGAGGAGGCCGTCCTCTCCTGCTTCCGCGCCCACTACCTGGGCAACATGGAGCACAAGACCGCCCCCTACGCCGGCATCCCCGCGCTGCTCTCCTCCCTGTCTGAGGCCGGGCTCTCCCTGGCGGTGGTGTCCAACAAGTTCGACGGCGCGGTGAAGGGCCTGTGCGAAAAATATTTCGGTCCCGTGCTGCCGGTGGCCGTGGGAGAGTCGCCGGGGGTGGCGAAGAAGCCAGCGGCGGACATGGTTCACCTGGCCCTCCGCGCCCTGGGCCGTGACGGCGGAAGGGCGGTGTATGTGGGGGACTCCGACGTGGACATCGCCACCGCCCAAAACGCCGCGCTGCCCTGCATCTCGGTCACCTGGGGCTTCCGGGACGAGGAATTCCTCCGCGCCCACGGCGCGCAGCACATCGTCCACACCCCCCAGCAGCTGCTGGAGGCCCTGCTGCTTCCGGCCCAGGGGGAGGACGCCTCCGCTCCCCGGCGCCCCTGAGGCCTCTGGCCTTTGTGAAAAAATCCCATTGTGCCCCCGGCATAGGCGCGCCCTTTGCCGAAAAAACGCTGAAATTCCCTGTCCGGGAAAAATAACGCTTACGAAGGGCCCCCTCCATCCTGTATAATGAGCCTGATTTTGTGATGGAGGGTTTATAAAATGCCGAAAAACAAACACGAAAGCCTCATTTACTCTGTCATCATGTGCTTTGTCATGGTGCTGTGGATGAGCATCTACAACGTCTTCCTCCGCCAGGGCGTCTCCCTGGAGAGCGTGGCGGCGGCCTGGCTGGGCTTCCCCATCGCCTATGTGTTCGCCCTGTTTTGCGATATGGCCCTGGTGTCCCGGGTGGCCAAGGCCGTGGCCTTCCGCTTTTTCGTCAAGCCCGACAGCAAGCCCCTGCACATGGTGATCGCCATCTCCTCCCTGATGGTGGTGCAGATGGTGATCATCATGTCCCTCTACGGCGCCGCCGAGGGCTGCGTCCACACCGGCGCGTGGAACACCCTGCCCATGCAGTGGCTGCGCAACATCCCCCTCAACTTCATCATGGCCCTGCCCTTCCAGCTCCTCATCGCCGGGCCTCTGGTCCGCTTTTTGTTCCGCAGGGCCTTCCCCGTGGGCGTCATCGCCTGCTGAAAGCCCCGCCCTTCCCACGGTGGGACGCCGCGCGCGTCCCGCCGTTTTTTTATGATTGTATCATAGTTATCATTCTTTCTTCTCCGCTTACGGTATAATATTGGGAAACGGCAGCCGGCCCGGCTTCGGCGCCGGGTGAAAAAATTTTCCTTTTACCAAAGGAGGCAGTTTCGATGCGCAGCGACAACGTGAAAACGGGCGTGGAGCGCGCCCCCAACCGCTCTTTGTTCTATGCTCTGGGCTACACCAAGGAGGAGCTTGAGCGTCCTCTCATCGGCGTGGTCTGCTCCTATAACGAGATCGTCCCCGGCCACATGAACCTGGACAAGATCGCCGAGGCGGTCAAGGCCGGGGTCCGGGCCGCCGGCGGCACCCCCATCGAGTTCCCCGCCATCGCCGTGTGCGACGGCATCGCCATGGGCCACATCGGCATGA